>RHMF01000468.1_pt1 | contig 22197 bp, 24 predicted proteins | sample 5365151 | NCBI WGS metagenome assembly RHMF01 (sample SAMN10266501, study PRJNA497801) | feces metagenome | isolation source: feces | host: Bos taurus | place: China: Prairie of Fairy Mountain | collected 2017-08-14 | reverse complement strand
TGCAGAATTATTCATACCTAATCCAAATAATTTACCTGAAATAAATCATAAAGATGGAAACCCTTCAAATAATAAAGTTGGAAACTTAGAATGGTGTGATAGAAAAGATAATATGAATAATCCAATAACTAAACAAAGAATTTCAGATACCAAAGAGAAAAAGGGTATATTACAACTAGATATGGATGGTAATATTGTTGCTGAATATGAATCACTACATGAAATGCAACGTAAAACAAACTTTTCAAGATGGGCTGTAAGTGAAGTTATAAGAGGGAATTTAAAACAGTATAAAGGCTACAAATGGAGTTATATTCCACTGTAGCCTTTTTTAGTTTAATCGGTTTCAAGACCTGCCATTACTTGAATGTTCCTAACCTCTGCTTGTCTTGAGTTGATGTCAACAACAGAAACATAGCTTGGTCTCTCAGAATAACGCTCAAATGCCTCCAATAGACGATTGTCAAAAGCCTCAACGTTTGCAACAGTTGGAATTATACCTCCATCTGCGAATTTTGCCCTTGGTGATGCACTTGCAATTACCTTTCTAACATTTGAGTTTTTGCTTGTGTAGAAGTCAATGAAATCATCAAGTCTCAATTTGCGCTCTGATTTGTTTATATAATCAAGCACATCGAGGTTTGGAGTTGTTGACTTTTTGCGAATGATATATTCCTTGCCTTCAACTTCAATGCCAGTGTTGCCTACTGGAATTCCACCCTCTGCATGACTTCTTCCTTCAAGCAATCCACCCTTTGCATATCTATTTTGTTTCATGATTGCAAGTTGGGCTGCTGTGGTTGATGCTGCAAGAGCCATCATAGGAATTGCTACTTCTGGCCATTTATTAACTGCTGCCATTGTTACAGCCATAGCACCATTAACAATAGCTTGCAAGATTTGCCTATTATATTCAGCCTCATCTCTCTTCTTCTGCAATGCATCTTGTTTTGCTTGTGCCCTTTCTTGTTGCTTCTTGATTTTTTCCTCTTCCTTTGCAGCTTTCTTTTGGGCTGCAACCTCAGCATTCAATTTTTCAATCAATTCTGAACGTCTATCGCCTCTTGCTGTTGATAATTCATCCTCAATTGATTCAATTGCATCCTTATGGTCTTGAACTATTTGCTGTTGCTTATCAAGGGCTTCTTCAAGTTCTTCATTCCACTTATCAAGTTCTTCTTGCTCATGGTCAAATTCTCTATCTTGAGCATTCCAAACAGCATCCATGATATTCATGAATGCATCACTTGCAGCTTGAAGATACTGTGAACTTTCTTGAACGATGGTGCTTATCTTGTTGCCAAGAGACATCTCTTCTTTAACACTGTCCATCTTCTCGCCAAGTGTTGCAAGGAAAGCATTAAGGTCTGTAAGTGTTGTATCATAAACCTTTTTGTCAATGAGACCTAGCATTAATAGGGCATCCAGTGCTTTTTTCCTTTGACCAATTTCCTTTACAAGTTTTTCGTAACCTTGGAGAAGCGTTTTATTATTTTTGTCAGTCTCTTTCCAATTTGTAAATCCAAATGAATTTTTAACTGGCTGTCTCTGTTCCAATTGGTTTAATGCTGTATTGAACTTTGAGGTTTCGGAAAGTACATCATTGTAATACTCTTGGTTTAGCGTTCTTTTCTTGTTTAGTTCTGATTCTAGTGCTTCAACAATTGCTACTCTGCCATGCGCCTCAATTTCCTCTTCTCTCTTTTTATGGTCTTCAAGAAGCTTTTCACTCATTTCGTTGTAGTTACCTTGTAACTCTAATAAACGTTGCTCCTTTTCTTGCTCGTCAGTTACAGTGTCTTCAATTAATTGCTTTTGCTGTTTATAATATTCATACTGGGCATCCTCCATTTCTTCAAATCTCGTTTGTTCAGCATGAATATCATCCTCTGTTTGTTTTTTAGCTAATTCTTCTTGTCTTTTCCTTGAATCTTCAGCTAATTTTGTTTCTAGTTCAATCCTTTGACGCCAGTACTCGTCTATAGCCTCTAATGATTCCCCAAAAGTTGAGTTTGGGTCTTTGGTAGCTCCTACTGCTGTCTGTATCTTGGTACGAGTGGACTTTTTAAAGGAGTTAACACCTTGAACTCCATAATCTGTTGGAGGCGAGTTTTGTATTGTTTGGGCATCTATTTGTCTTTCAATTTGATGTCTGTAGCTTTCATTATTGCTAAGTGACATTTGAAGATAATCAATCTCACCATTAAGAAGGTCTCTGTGCAAGTCTTCTTGCATCATTCGTAAATCATCGTAGAACTTTTTCTTTGCATCTATAACCTTTTCATCATAGAGTGCGTTGACCTTTGCAACATCAATGCCATATTCCTCTGCCTTTTCAAGCTTCTGTCTTCTCTCTTCCTCAAGTTGTGCAAGCTGCTTATTTAAGCCATCTTTCATAAGGCTAAGTATGAAGTTCTGCCTATCCTTCTCCTCCTTCTCAGCTCTGCGCTTATCCTTGAGGTTCTGTTTTGACAGTTTCTGCTGCCTCTTCTTGAATTGTGAATCCAATGCCCTTGAAGCTTCTAGATATGACTTGAAGCTAGCTGCTTTTTGTTCTTTGCTAAGTTCTTCAAAGCGTTGCTTAAGTTCTTTCTTTTGACTTTCATATTGACGGCGACCAGTTTCATCAGCAGAATCAAGAATTGATTTGGTAAGTTCATCAAAATTGAACTGCTTCATTGCAGAATTTGCTTGAGACGCAAATTGCCTTATAAGGTCAACATATTGTTGTAAAGCATCACCAAACTTACCCTCATTATTTGAAACAATCTCTGGTAATCTCAACAGCAATGACTTTTTCAGTTTGTCATCTGAATTCATTATACCTTGGACAAAATCAGCCAACCCTCTTCTACCTTCCTCTGTAGATAGGTCAAACTTCTGCATAGCGCCAACCATATTACCAACAAGGAATTGTTCAAGATGATTAAGTTCATCTCTTGCATCAGAAGCTGAAAACCACCATTCTTTTATACCATCAGAAGCCTTATACCATAATTCTTCGTTCTTTTCAACAGCATCTGACAAAGCATTATAACGTTTCATAAGCTCTTCCATGGTTCTCGCAGCCTCTCCAAAACCACCGATAGTTGTGACACCCTTATCATTTTGCAAGAAGTTGTTAATTCCACTCTGCCTACCTGCATTCTGCATTCCGCTAGCGAATGTTTGATTCTTGCTATTCTCATTTGCTAATCTCAACCTCCTTTGGATTTCGTCATTTGCTTCTTGAATTGCTTTTGCAAGTGCTTTTTCATTCTCAATCTCCTTCTCAACCTTTGTCAAATAACCAGCATTGTAGAGATTCTCATTGAGTTTCTGTCTTTCCTTAAGAGAATCATCAATTAATTTTAATTGAACATTAAGAAGTTTTTCGCTACTCACCAAATCAGCATTGCCATTTGTCCAATCTTTTATAAGACCAACTAGTTTTTGAAGACCAGTTACCGCAAGACTTATGGCAGCAATGAATCCAATGCTCATAAGGGTTTTCAAAGCAACACCAAGAGCTTTAACGCTAATTGAAGCTGCTTTGCAAGAAGAACCAAATCCTTTTAATGAAGCTGTCCAAGTATCAATCTTGTCAAATCCCTTTCCAAGGATTTTTCCAATACCTTCCTTGGTTTCCATCTGCTTACGGATAACCTCAAGACCTTGTAGCACACCTTGAAGGGCTACCAACTGTTGGATGCTCTTTGTAATCTCATTGTTGTCAAGACCAAAGAATGATTGAAGTCCCTTTCCAACACTTGCAATAGAGGCAAAGGATTGCATCCAGTCCATTGCGGTGTCCATTGCCTTTGAAGATACTGTCGCATCCTTCATTGCGCTTGACAAGTTATAAAGAGCACTTCTCAAATTCTTTGCCTCTTGAGTATCACCCTTTCCTTGAATTTCCAATGCTGTCAACTCATTGGTCAACGTCCTCGAAGCTTCCCTTGCTGAATTGAACTCCCTAGTTGTTCCACCAACTTCTATACCTAATTTGTTTGTGGAATCTGTAGCTCCATCCAAAGCTGACTTGTAATTACCGACAGAACGATTGAAGACACCATATTCTTGCTCTAGTTCCTTCAGTTTGGTATTAAGCTCGTTTATTTCTTGGGTTTGCTTCTTGAACTCATCACTTGAAAGGTCTGTTGTGAAATGGATTGACTTAAGGTCTGCAAGCTTCTGCTTTAGTCCTTCCATTGTGTTGGAATAAGCATTTGCTTGGACTCTCTCAGCAGCAGCCAATTGTTTCTGGTCATTCACAGTTTCCTTCAATACATCCTTTGCAGCAAGATAATTCTGATATATATTCTTGCTGTATGCTTCCCTCTTTGCATCAATCCCCTCAATTTGCTTTGCAAGCTTCTGCTCTTCTGACAATGAACTAGCTTTTGAACCACCATTATCACTACTTGTTGATGTCGAAACATCAACGTTGCCCTTAACGCTAATGGTTTTACTCTCTAAAGCCTTTATTCGGTTTTCAAGCTCTGTAAGCTGCTTATTCAAGGCATCAACTGCATTAATGGATTCTGTTACACCATTAATTTGTATTTCAAATGTACGTTTTCCATCCATAAATTTGGAATTTTAAAATATTTATTATATATTTGCAATAATTAATAATCTAATACTAAAGTAAACATAATGTGCAAGGAAGAATTAATTGACTTTAATTGCTATGAAATGAAAGAAGATGGCATTTATAGCAAACATTACCACAAGATTTTACAAGGTAAAACACATCAAGAACATTATAGAATGGTAAAATTGAAATGTATTGATGGTAAAAAACGAGATTTTCTATACCATAGAGTGATTGCTTATTATTTCATACCTAACCCTCAAAACAAACCAGAAGTTGACCATATAATACCATTATCTCAAGGAGGTACTGATGATGCTTCAAATCTTCGATGGGTTACAAGTAGTGAAAACTCCAGAAACCCATTAACACTTTCAGCAAATATTGAAGCACAACATAACAAAAGAGTGTATGCTTATAAAAACGGTGAGCTTGTAGGTGAATGGAAAAGTGAAAATGCTGCTGCTAGAGAATTGAATATTAACCAAGGTAGTATTAATAACTGCGCAAATGGCAAATGTAAAACATATAAAGGCTATAATTTCTCCTATGAGTTATTATAGCCTTTCTTTTTATACAACTTTCTTCATCAATGTCAGTGTAGCAGTGTTGTAGCCTGAACAATCATATCCATCAATTTGTATAACTTCATACAAGTCAGAATCACAATGTACCAATGCACCATTTTTCAACCTATTATATTCTTCTGGCGTTAAATAAACGTCAACCTTGATATAGTTTGAAGCAAGATATGACGAGACATTGAAGAATTCACTCAAAATGTTCTTTTCTGTGGTTTTATACGACAAATTGAAGTTGTCAATGTAATTCTTTGGGATATAAGGCTTCACACTTTCATTCATTGATTTGATTGGCAATTCAATTTCATCATTAATTGGAGTTGGTTTCATCCAAAATCTCTGGGCTAAACCATATCCATCATGTTTTCTCGATTCCTCATAATCATAACCATCAATCATGTAGGTGTATTTAGATATAACTGGCATTCTAAACTCCACACCTTGTGAATCATTAACATCTTTGTACCATTTAAAATCATCATACCATGTATAACTGAATTTCAAGTTTTTTTCTGACGTTGTAGTTACGAATGAATCATCATTTAATTGGATTACATCAGAACCTCTATCAATCCAATTCTTCCACTCATCTGTGTTCATGATGCTGTCATTGCCATATTTTTCAACTGCGCTAGCTTCAGCACCCCATTCGTCCTCATCAATCTTGTATTTAACAGCCATTGACTTTGGGTAGTTTATTCCTTTGGTTTGAATGTCGCTGGAATTAATTCTATCATCTATCCCAACAGCAGAATACTTTAATGATGGCTTTTTCTTGGTGTTAATGGTTACAGTTTTACCATACTGGATAAACTCCAAGTTAAATGCATCTTGTACGCTTTGTAACCATTCACTAATCTTGGTTTCCTTATTGAAAAAATTAGCTAGATTCAAGTTCAAATCGAATTCAGATGGCGTTGAATAGTCATATTCACCATTATCCATTCTAGTTCTAATGTCAGTATAATCTTTTGGACTTGCAGCTTCAATTGATAGCTGGCATGTTGCTGATGTTGCGTAAGATACCTTTTGCGCATTTTCCCCATCAGTCTCATAATCTCTATGAACAGCCACTAGACGTAAAACATCGTTTCTCTTTAGATATACAAGACATTGGATGGTTCCAGCCATAGTTGTATTTGTTTGAGTGAAATTATATGATGCGCCAACGTATGAATTCTTGTTCAAATTGGTATATTGTGGAGAAAATGTTGAAAGATAGCCATTGCAATTGTAAAATGATTGGTTCTTTCTGTCAGCTCCAGTGCTAGTCCAAGAACGTCCATTCTTTATGACAGCTCCAGTACCTCCACCAGTCGTATTTCCCCAACTAGAGAAACCACATATGAATTTGTCAGAAACAAATGGGTCAAATGCCATTATTCCAGTACTTGGAGGAAAAGCACCAGTTGTCAGATTCCTATTTTGTATGCTTTCACCAATCAAAGGCTCTATTGATGATGTTGGGTTGTCAAGATACAAATCACTACCAATTCGTTCATGAGGGTATGTATTAAAAAACTCTTCATAATCACCAAACAATCCAGTCACTGGACTTATCAAGTGTCCTTGGTTAGTATATATTACAATTCCGTTTTTGCCCTTAATCAACTCTATTCCTTCATCATCACTCTTAACCCAATTCCTTACTAGCTGAATCTCCAATGGAGTGCTTATTTTGAAATCTGGAGCGAAAGTTAAACTAGTTTGCTGTGGATATGCGAAAGATTCGTATGGTCTTATCCATTGCAAAGCAGTAACATCTGAAGTTTGAAGTAATTTAGTATTAACTTCCATGTTAATTCTGTAGAAACCATCACTTGGAATTACAATTATACCATCATCATCTTGGTATAAGTAATTATTGCTCGTTGTTGTCGCACTACCACCATCATCTTGAAGTAACATGTCATAAACCCTCACTTGTTCACAGTTGTACTTAACCATTTGGCTATCTGTTTCATTGCCAGTTCTTGTTAAAGGTCTTGCAGTAGGAAGTGTTGGAAATTTCAAGGTTGAAGTAGTTCCATAAGTCTCTCCACTATCACCATAACCACCACTAGGTCTATCTTGTGGGCATACCCAGCTAACACTCAAATCTACCTTTCCAAACTTAGGATTTGCAAGATTGTACGTTGGAACTTGTTCATCAGCAAGATTCACTGACATGTAGATGTCCTTCAACCACTGGTTCTGAAATACGTCACCTTGAACCACATAATCCTTTGTCTCAAACGCATTTTTCAGTGTGGCTAACATGTTATGACTTGGATAAAATGATTCAACATACCATTCATTAAAACTATCCAAATCGAATTTTGAAGTATATTCATCATAAGACACTTGTCTTGTATATGGCAATGTTGTGCCATCAGGAACTTTCTTCTTTGCAAATGCGCCATAACTTATCAAGGGAAACATTACCTCTGGATTGCCCTCGAAATTGATTGCATTAATCATTGGAGCGCCATCAAATGGAATTTCCCAATTGGTATGAAGTGGTTTCCCATTATCATCTAGCATGATTCCACCACTTGAATCCCTCTTCATTGGTCTAATTTTGTCCATTGTGGTTTCACCAAATATCTCATCAAGAGAGTAATTCTTAATACTAACAAGATTGACATTATATACGTTATTCTTTATACTTGAAATGGTCAATGAACCAGTGAAAATTAGAGTTCCATCAGCATATAATTCAGCATTATAACGAGTCCTAAACTTATTTAACTTTGATAAGTTGTTCGCATAATCGAATATCTTGTTGTTAGTTGGAGTGCAAGGTAAATCAAAGCTAAACGAATATTCAGCTTGGGTGTATGTTATCTTCGTTGGGTCTTGAAGTACAGAGTTGAAACGAATGTTTACATCCTTTTGGCTATCAAACTCAACACTTTTTCCATTAACAAATAATTCTATGTAATGCTCTTTGTAAATCATTTTACTTTCTTTACTTTCTTTAATTACTTTAAGTTCTTTAATGTACTATTACCCTGACATCTGTGACAGAAAACTGCGTCATTTATGGTTACACAAGACTAGGTTTCTGCGAATAGTGGAACTTCACTGTTGCCTCATAGATGTCATTTTGGTTTTGTTCTTCAACTGAAACTGAATCGATTATAATGCCATACTCTTGACCATTAACAACAGTCCATACATCACTCGACTGGATTAAATCATTGAATACATATATTCCATCCTTCTCCATCAAGTGAGATTTCAATGTTACTTGATAATCAACATCATTATCGTATATCTTCTCAAGCTCGTTTCTAGAAGCATCATAATAGTCAAATATGTTCTTCTGATATGTCATTGTTTCCAAGTTGCGAGTCTCAGACTTCTGACCAGTGAAATCAAAGAACGAAACACCACCATATGAATTTCTCCACAATATCCTCTGGTTATACTCAGTTGCCTTGAATGGCTTGATTACGTTGAATCTATATTTGACAGTTCCAATAGTCAAATCAACATATGAGCTTGCCTTAAATGATGGTGTGCGTAATGTCAAATTCAACTCATATAGTTTGGAACTTTGATATGGCTTTCTCCAAGTGCTAGTATATGTGTATATATTATTAAACGCTGAATCCAAATAATCCACTTGAATACCCATACCACCAGTGTCGTTATCAACATAGAACGATATTGGTAATGTTGTGTCGTAAATATACAAGATGGTATTGTTGTCAACTGTCTTTTGAGTACCCCTTGATACATTCATTGCGACTCTAACTCTATCCAATTCCAAATATTTTGCACCTTGGTTACACATATATCCAACAGCAGTATAATTGGTATCTATGTTATCAATTACTGTATATTCACCATTTTTAATTGTAGAAATCCTAAATGTATATGGAACTGTTTCACCTTGCTTTGAAATCGTAGTTAAAACTGGTGAAACATCAAAAGCAGCTTCACCATCGTACCAATTCTTCTCCAGTGTGGTTACATATTCATCATTTGAATATATATCAACATCAATCAATGCTCCTTGCAAGTCAGAATAACTATAACCATCAGTTGCTGTAATCGTTAAGAAAGTGCTAGATATGTTTGTTGTATAATTTGTTGAATTGCCAACAAATATGCTACCATAATCCCTTGCAGTTAGTGTTACAACATTTCCATTGTTTTGAACGATGAAGTTTGCAGCAATGGTTGGACAATTCCTTAATGCCCTTGTTACACTAGCAGCCGTTGAAGTGTTTGCGGTGGAAATGTAAAACGATTTGTTTGCAGCGGCATCATAATTCAAGATGTTGGTGATTGTTTCGTTGTATATGGTAATGTAGTACTGAGCATCACCAGTTGTTACAGTACTCATGTTTCCACTGAAACTTAGAGTAATGGTAGCCTTTGTACCTCCAGTGATGTCACTAACTTTCAAGATATTTGGAATGCCAGTGAAAGTACATAGGTTAGTTGCACCACTAATGTCTAAATTATTATATGTTATATCAGCCATTGTTAAAGTATTTATCAATTTGTTCAATTATTATATTAAATAGTCTATCACTCCATCCATTATTCCACTCATTATCAAGTTCATCAAAGACAGTTGCCATCACTGGTCTAGCTTGTATTCCATCCCTCGATATTGCCCTACGAATAAGATATATGGTGGAATTGTCTGTTGGTATTCCATGCTTCTTTGCCCATCTTACAATAGGTTCTACTGGCGGCATCTTAGCGCCTTTCCTTCTTCCACTCTCTATAAACGTTATGTAATCATTGAGCATAATGTCAAACACCAAATCTCCATCATTGGTTGCAATGACAGACAATTGGCGATATATATCGCTGTTTGTAAGAGTATTGCTACTAGATTTCTTGTTGAGACCAACATTGGAATCCATAACCATTCGTACAATCTTTGCAATTTCCTTACCAAATTCGTACATTATTCTCGTTAACATTGTCTATTTCTTGGGAGTTTTATTGGCGTTATTGATAGTTCTTCACTAACTGTATCACCACTTATTGTAATCTCAGTATCTGTATTACCACTGTAAGGCTCATCATTGAAGTTATCATCCAATGTACATAGATTGACAGGATTGGGCATCTGGAGCGTCAAGGAGAGCTTAACACCAGCTGATTGGTCATCTGTATACCTTGCAAGCGTTAAAAGGCTGTAATCGTAAACTGAGAGTATTCCATGATACTCTTCATCATTATCAATCTTAGCCATAATGTCACATGCAATAGTATATGCATCATTCTGCACATCTAACACAGTATTTCCACTCTCACCATTTGGCTGTGCAAGAATGTAGATTTCAAACTGTGCCTTGAATATGTTGGTTGTGATATTCAATTCATGCAGTGAAATGTCATCCACATACATTTGAAATGTTGCATAGTTGTTTTGAGCATTGTTAAACTTGTCACCTTGATAACGGAATGTCTTCACACCTCGATGCCTTAGTGAGATTTCCTTCAATATTTCAATTACGTCTTTAAGCATATTTCTTTATTTTAAAATAAACATAAAAAAAGGGCAGACTCATTATCTGCCACCTCTTTTAGCTTTGCGCAATTGGTCTTGAAAAGCATCTTCTTTTCTTTCTATTTCAACTTCTTCAATTGAATAACTTAAGAGTTGAAGGAAATCATTTAAATACGAGGAATTGATTTTCTCAATTTCTTCAACTTTCTTTTCAGCAAAATCGTAGACAATGCCGATAAACGACCATTTTGCCTTGAAATCTCTATATTCTTTTGAGTGAGGTCTAGAGCTTCCCTTACCTTCGAAGACAATTGGATATGACTCCCTAATGTTAACCATAATGTCAAAAAAAAACTGATTACCCTCATTGCATCCATCATTGGAATCTTTTCAAATAACTCAATTCTTGATGGCAATACCTCATTCTCAAACTTGCTATCATATACCTCACCTTGCTTTCTGCATAATATCGCCAATATTGCAGCATAATTATGCTTGTCATTCTTCATAACAGTGTCAACGGCAACAAATTCACCAGTCTTTAGCTTTTCTTGTATGTTAACAATGTATTCCTCACCATTAATCTTCATCTTGTTGGTTGGCTCACCATGCTTTGGCTCTTCACCAAGCCATGATAATTGACTCACAATCTTCTCTATAAATTCTGATGGTAAAGACATAATGTAATCTTTATCCTTTCCAATCAATATATGAAGCACATCTATTATATTAAACTCTTTTTCCTCATCTTGTCCAGTATAATAACGTTCTATTTCGCTAAACTTTTTAAGTGTAAGTTCATCCCAAGATGTTGGTACAGTGATTGAACCAAGGTCTATTATATCATTTTTTGACTCCATTTCCATATGTAATTTTTATATATATTACTTTTATAGTATTTATTGTTACAACACATTCTAACAGCAGTATGACAAAATCCATTCCTTTCACACTCCATTGTTGATTCATAATGACGAACAACTTCACCACTTATTGGGTCGATTTGGTCTACTTGTTTTGAATATTTTGGATTATTTAGATTCTTTCCTTTCATTGAATTAGACCGTTTCGTTTTTGTTTCTTTTGATTGTTTTTTGCCTTTATGAGATTCAGATATATTTTTCCTCGTTATTTCATTGTTAGCATTGCCTTTTGGAGTTACTAGTCTTAGATTAGAAAGTTTATTAGTTCCACCATTTCTGATTGGTACAATATGGTCTATAACCATTCCTTCTGGTATCTCTCCATTGAAATATTCCCATTTAATAATATGCTCGCAAAAAGGATATGAAATACCTTCCATAGTCGTAATATTGTCTATTATATATCCTCGTTTGTCTTTATACCCTTTGTGATACTTCCCATTAATATAATAACCCCTATCATCTTCTGGTTTGAATGTGTACTTTTTGTAGTTTACAGTATACTTTCTCATAATTTAATATATTTTAGCAAAGATATGTAAAAAATGTTAAAATCGCAAATATTAAATAAATAATTTCGCATTAGTTTTAACAAAATTCATATTAGGTTTTCCAGCATATAGAAAGTCATTCTTGCACTTTAATGCGATTGCTGTTGCCATAACCCTATCATCATGCCCACTTCCTCTAGCTGCAAACGTTAATTTCCTTGATTTTGAGACAGATACAACAAAATTACCCAATTCATTGTATAATTTCATGTCATTTTTAAGAAAATGTATGTCTTTATTGGCAATTTGAACAGCCAAATCGCTGATTATCTCTTCTTTTGATGAATTTGATGTTGTCCATTCATACAATTTGTTCTTATGATGCACCAATTTGCGAATTTCATTGTACATTGGACTACCCAAGCCATTCACTTCAAGATAAGAAGCAACTGGATTTGTCTTATTTATGAAATCTGCCACTTGTCTATACTTCATATCAAGCGTTCCAACTGCTTCAAACACCTCAACATCACCTTTATCGCTTATTTTTGTGCAAATTGTTGAGTCAGAACCATCACCACTACAGTCTACACCAATCCATGATTTTGTTCCATCGTATTTATCAATGTCAAAACAATCAGAAAAGCCTTGGAAGAATGATAAACCATCATCTAACCACTCACACATGTATTCTTGGGCAAATGATAACTCTGGAATTGATTTCCGTATCTCTTCAATTTCATCATTTGTGATAAATCCATCATCATAGATTGTCTTTAATATCGATGCATATTTTGGAAATTCATCTGATAAACCCCTCTGGTACATTTCATAAAATATATTATTCTTTCCCAATGGGGTAGATACAAACACACATTTCTTTCCTCTCGCTTTTAACGTTGGTGAAAGAATATCATTCCACAAATGTGTTCCATCTGTTTGTTCTTGCTTATGAAAGGCAAACTCATCACATATCATATGAGTAAATGTCTGTCCTCTTAAGCTGCTTCCTTGCTCTGCTGAATAGAAATTAAGAGTTGAACCATACACAGATTCAATGAAGAAATCCGCACCATTGGCTGATTTGATAACTTGCTTTGGTAATATGCGAATAAGCTCCCTATACAACTTCTTTGCAAGAGTGAAGTTCCTACATACATAAGCAATTGAATTGTATTTTCCAAATAACCACTGAATACATAGAACCATCATAAGGACAGTCTTACCAGATTGACGAGAAAATGCAACTGTTATGTACTTGTACTTCTTATCTTGAACTAAATTGTATACCTCTTGTTGTGAATCACTTAGTTTGATGTCAAAATTTAAATTAGGCATATTTCCATAATCTATTCAATCATTTCTCCATCTTGGTCTTCAATATTATCATTGTTGAAACCAAATGATATTTTAATATCTCCACCACCATTTATTTGTATTGCCGTATCTGGTGTTTTCCTTTCAACACCAAATATCCTTGACATTGAATCCAATATACCCCTTGCATTATATATATCACCCTTTTTAACAGCCTCTTCCAATAATGCCTCATAACGCCCATAGAACATATTTCTAAGCCTCTCAGCCTCAACATCACAATCTGTGGCAAACCTATCTAGTGCTGCATTGTAATAATTGGCTGCTGTCCTAGCCGCTAAAGGTCTTGCCATCCCTTCATATGCACCTTGAGTTATCTTCTGGATTACTGTGCTTCTGCTCACACCATTGGCTATATCACAATAACATTGTTCAACAAGAGCATCAGCAGCGTTATAAGCGTCAGTTAAGGTCGGCACACCTCCATTATTCGCTGGACTCCTCTTAGCTTTTCTTTCCTTCTTTGACTTGCTACTATGACTCTTTGCCAACATAATTATTTCTGGTTCTTTCTTGCAGCTCTTACTTTAGCCATTCTCTCCTTCATAATTTCAGCCTCTGTAAGCTCTTTATTTTCCTCTTCCTTGGCATTATCCACCTCTACCTCTGGAACGTTGTCCTTGGGGCTAGAAATGGCTTCATTTTGAATCTTTTGCTTATAGTTATTTAATGCACCTTCCAATTCTCCAATGCGTTGTCTCATGCATGAACCACATGTTGTATTATTCACATGTTTGTTAAGAATTCTGTTATAATGTTCTGTTAATTGCATTGAATCGATATAAAATCCTTTTCGTTTAAGTTCAATTGCTCTTTCAACAAACTTAATGTCCTCCTCAGTAAAATTATAAATCATTTGTCTTATTTTTTATTTACAATTATTTCATCACCATTCACCTCTATATCAAATGGTTCTTCATCAATCTTTACCGTCTTATTCCTCTGGTCAATCCACATTGCCAATGCATTCATTGAAGCAAGTATTATACCTCCTATACCTACATATAAACATGAGAAACTTAGCCAAATCGTTATGTATATGGCTATTAGAGACCAAAATGTAAGACATAATCTACATTCCCAAGGCTTATATTGAAGCCACCTAGGTAAACCCTTAACCTCTGTTATCCAATATGCTGCATAGTTTACAGCAAAGAATGTTGCAAATAATACTATAAATTCAAATAATGTCACCATATATGTTGTAAAATATTTTTCTTATTTCTTCCTTCTTGATATTTTCCTTTATCCAGCGCATAACCTCAATCACCTTTTTCCTTGATGACTTTATATCTGTTCTTTCCGCCAATTGTTTGAATGTGAGGTTGCATAATGCCTTAATCTTGAAAAGATAAAAATGTTCACTGTCAAAGTTATCTTCAACTTGCATCATAATGTATAGAACTGAGAAATCCTTGTATAAATCGTTTACAATCTTTACCCTTGCGTCATTGAAATTGTCATTGTACCAGAGTTCATATAAGTCATTGATGGTATCAGAGTTTATGTTCTTATCTCTCTTCTTGTTTCTGCTGTAACGTTGCTCATTCATGATATTATTCTTAAACGCCTTGAAGAAATAGGATTCAATGCCATAAGATGTTTTGTCTTTCAATTCTCCTTTCTTCTGTATACAGTCATAACATTTTAAGATTGTATCGCTATATATATCCTCATCCCAATCATATTGTTTCTCTTGGCAGAATTTCCAATATTTATTTTTCAATTCATTGTAATGGTTGTTGATATAGTTTAAGAATATTGTTTCGTCTGACATTTCCATTCGAATCCTTTATAGGTAATTAGTTCTCCTTTACAAGCCTTTGATATGCAGCTTCTAGTAAAGTTATTCTGTCTTGCAGCTTCATGTGCTGAAGGATATTCAGCTATTAGAACACCATCCTTATATTGTAGCACTGGTATAGACATATCTGTTCTATTGGTCATAATTTCAGATATTAAATTACATCTATGCTTTTTATTAATGTTGTCAATATGTTTTATAAGTTGAAGGTTGGATAAAGAATTATTGCTTGGGTCATCATCAATATGGTCTATTTCATACCCTTCTGGTATCTCTCCATTAAAAGCCTCCCATACTATCTGGTGTACGCCCCTAGTATACTGTTCACCGTTTTTCCTTATGGTTACAAAGTAATATTCTCTAGATTTAGTTGGTTTCAGTACTTTTTCTTTCCACCATACTGTTCTATTCTTTTGCGTTATCCATCTACCTTTTGAAACTATAGTTCCATCATCACTTACAATATAATCATAATATTCTACTGTCATGGCTTCTGTATTAATTTATAATTATTATTTTCCTTCTTATATATCGCTGCATCTTTCAGATTCAAATGGTATCTTCTTTCTTGTAACTGGTTAACCTCATAACCCTCAGACCTTATGTTGTGTATAGTGTAATGTGGTCTTGTGCTCAATCTACTAATGTTGAATATTACAACTGTTCCATCAGCTAAAAAGTTGATATATAACCCGTCCATCCCATTAAATTCTTTCTCAAGTTTAAGCTCTAGGTATTTGTATGATTCAATCATTATGGTTTGATATTTCTCTAGATTTATAAATCGATGTTTTAATTCAATGGCAAATTCTCTGTTCTTCCTTTTTGCTGTTGCATCGATATTTGATTTTTCCTTGGTTGGTGTGATGCTATCAAAGAGTTTCACCTGATAATTGAACTCATATAGCATCTGCAAATCTTTTTTTTCATTTTCAACAAAATAATCATTCATATCCCTCGTTTTATAATAAATATCATATTGCTCTATAAAAAATATCAAATTTAGAAAAAAAATAAATATTATGTGTATCATGGTATGTACCAGAATTATGAAACGCCTTTAAATAAAGGGATTCCAGAATATTTAGGATTGTTTATGAAGAACTAACATATATTATAATTGGCGGTACATACTATATTTGTAAGTTATTGATTTACAATATTTAACAATAATTATTTGGAAAATTCGTTCTGGAGTCCTATTTTTGCAAACTGATAGTTTATATATGTACCGTAGAATGTATCAAGTTTAATTTAATATATTATAATTATGAAAGTAAGTCAAGCAACAATCAACTTCTATCTGAAGACATCGAAAAAGTTAGCTGATGGTTCTAGTCCAATTATGTTGAGGGTATGTTACAAGGGTTTCAAGGATATATCTTCTCATTACAGTTGTACAGTTAAATATTGGGATAAGAAGAACCAGTGTATTAAGAAGGGTTATCCAAACTTTCTTATTGCCAATTTCGAGTTGAATAAATTGAAGAATAAAATAATTGCTCGTAGGGATGAATATATCAGATTAGGTACAGAATACACTCCACAGATGTTATTGTCCATTGATGAGTCTAAGAAGTGTATTTCCAATGTTGTTAGTGAGTTGATTGAGAGTTATTACACTGAGAAGGAGTTACGTTCATCGTCTGTAGTGAGCTGGAAGCATAGTCGTACTTTGATTAATGAGTTTCACAATGGGTGTATAATAACTGAGGTTGATGAAGGTTGGTGCAAGCGTTATGCAAAGTGGTTAATGAATAGGGGTTTGAGTGATGGCACTATAAGGACTAGGTTGGGTCATATTGCTGCGATATACAGATATGCTTGTGGTAAAGGGTTATGTGACATGTCCAATTATCCTTATAGGGATTGGCATTACACTCACAAGTTTAAGATTGCTGAGAACATCCAATATATTGACAAGAGGTGTATAGATGTGATGAAGGAATATTTTTTATCATTGGTGATTAAGAAGAAGAGTAAGAGAATGTTTACATACATTGATGATGGATATCATACAAGAACAGGTTGTTTGTGTTGTATTTTTGGTTGTTGGGTTATTATCTTCAAGGTCTTAGTCCAATTGACCTTTGTATGTTGAAGAAGAGTGATTTTGAGGTTAAGCAGATTGGTGATGAAGACTGGTATTGTATTGATACGTCTAGGATGAAGACTGGTGTTGGTGTAAAGATTCGCATAAAGGTTCATACAATATATTCTCAAGTAATGATTGGTCGTATGTTGATGGAGGGTGATGAATGGTTTTTGCCAATTATGCATGGTTTGAAGGGTGATGATGAGACCAAGTGTAAGATGAGGATGAAATCGATTTTCTCTTATTGGCTTAATCCAAAGTTAGGTGATTGGTGGAGGGAATTGAATCAAGTGATTATACAGAAGAATGTTGATGAGGATTTAAAGTTGCCTTTGATACAAGAGGATTGTACATATTATAGTTATCGTCACTCTTGGGCACAAGCTTATTTGCAGAATGGTGGTAGTGTATTGGCTTTGGCAACTTTATTAGGTCGTTCAATAAATAGCATCAGCACTTATGTGCAGCAGTTGAGTGAGGAAGATGATTTAGTTGAGGCTGTGAGTGTGATGGATTGAAATAATCTACAATTGTTTATATTTGAAAATATACCCTCCAAGAGTCTTTCTTTTACAATTTAGGACATTCCATATATTGGATTGTTTCAAATTTAACTCTTTTGCTGCTGCATTAGCACTATACCATTCTCTGATAAGATTTCCATCGAGGTCATATTGGAGAATGGGTTTTGATTTTTTCATCTTTTGTTCAAGTGATTGTGTTTTACCCTTTTGGGCTTCGCTTCTATTTGTGTGTGTTAATTCTTTGTCATACGGTTCAATTTTAAGTGGTATTTCGTCACTAGTTTTATATTTCCATTGGAATCCTTTGTGTTTTCTTCTTTCGCCTCTACAACACTCAGATACTGCGCTTTGGTTATATCCGTTTCTTCTGCATTCGCAAGCACTCATCCATTCTCTGATGAAATTACCCTCCAAATCATATTGTATGACTTGTTTTCTACATTTCGATTCATACATTCCATAATGTCTTATTCTGTCAATATGCTCATCAGACAACTTATATCCGCTTAATGTTTCTCCACCGTCTGTAAGATTATAACCATTGGGCTTCTTTGTATTTAACTCCTTAATGTAGTGTTTTTCCCACTTATTAAGTTCTTCTTGGGTTTCACATTCTTTCAATATTTCAACTTTGAAGTTTTCAAGTCCGTATTTTTTCCTTGCATTGTCAAGAATTCCGCTGCAATATTTTGTTTTTAAACAATTCCATTCATTTTCCCTTCTTCTAAAGTCATTTGTTTGTCCAACGTATTGTTTACCGTTGATAAGGTTTGTTCTTAAATAAATGCATTTCATGGTTTTAAGTTATTAAAGTGGGTACAACTGCTTATCACAAGTGGTTGTACCCTTTAACAATAAAATTTCATTTATACTATGTTGTAAACATTGTTATTGAAGACTGTTTAGTATTTCTTGTACAAAACGTTTTTCTAGTGTTGCTAGCCCCCTATCTTCTGTCATCCAGTGGAAATGTAGTTTTGTTGTAATGAATTGTCTTAATTGTTCAATTCTTGCTTTTCTATTTCTTTCTAGGTGAAAGACCAGATGATTGCTGCAATCTACTGCAAATTCTTGATTTCCTATTTTTTCTTTGCAGTTGTTATTAAATCTTTCTTTTGTTTTTTCTTTTTTTGGGTGTTTCGCTTCAAATTCATCGAATCTATCTTGGACTTCTTGAGGTGATAATGGTTGTCTTGAGTATAGATTTCCATTTCTTGAGATTCTTTTATCCTTTAGGCAGTTCATTACAGTTACCGCACTTTCTCCGTTATCCAAGGCTGCTTGAGTAGCGGACTCATATTCGGTTGCAGTTCCATCCTCTGTATAGAAATATATTTTTACTGGTTCTTTTCCCCTTGCCATTGTTTGATTTCATCTTTTGTTTGTTGAACTAGTTTATTCCAGTTTTCAACGTTTATTCTTCCTTCGCCTCTTTCTTGAGCTTCCATCAATTCTTCAAAGGTTTGGTATAAATCTGTCTGATTGGTCTCCCATAGTTGCCATTTCTCTTGATAATAGCTATAGGATTCGATTTGAGCTGGTTTCTGAGGCTTCTCTTGCGTTTTCTTGATTAACTTGGATAAGTTATCCATCGTTGTCTTTTTGCGCTCTTGCAGAGACTTTTTCAAGATAATGTCTTGGTGATGGTAGATTTCTCTCAATCGTTGAAGTGATTGTTGTTTTTTGATTTGTTTCTTTTGTTCTTGTCTAAGTTTTGATTGGTTAAACATTCTCTGGAGTGATTCTTTTGTTTGGTATCCCATGTTGTTAAGGTTTTTGATTGGTTATTGCAAAGATATAGTTTTTTTTCTTAAAAAGCAAATAATTGAAGATGTTTTTTACACTTTGATTGTACATTTTTTTGAAGTTATAACTTGTTTTATTCTTTCAAGTATTTCATTGCATTCTTCTGGAACTTCACCATGTTTTTTGGTGAGTTTTTCAAACTTTTCTCCAACTTTATTCATTTCAATTTCATTGGAACATTCTTTCAAGTCGTTTTCTATTATTTCAAGTTCTGTATTCCAATCAAATTCTATTCCACAAGCTATATTAAACTCTTTTTCTTTTTTACTTTCTTTAATTTCTTTATTTTCTTTAATTACTTTACTTTCTTTAAGTTCTTTTACCCTGTCATCTGTGACCAAATTTGGTGTTGTTTTTTGTTTTGGAATGCTGTAATAATTGTACAATTTTGTTCCGTCTGACACTGAATCTTTAACAATTAAACCTTGTTCTGCAAGTTTATCAGTGATTCTACTTACGGTTCGTTCTGACTTACGGCATAAATCAGCTAAGACAGCTCTATAGATTTTTACGCTGTGTTCATTTCCACTGTTCATGTTGATAGTGTTGTAGATAAAGAATAGAACCTTAAACTGTTCATCGTTCAAGTGTCCAAGTTTTGATAACATTTGGTCTGTTTTGATTTTCATAGTTATTAGCCTTTACATTATTATTTTTCTTGAAGACCTTTTTAAAATGAGGTAAGGAGGGAAATGTAAAGGTCTTCTTAAACCCTCCTTACCAATGAAAATGCAATGTTGCAATCATTACATTAATAATTATCGCAAAGATATAAAAAGTTTTCCAAAATTGCAAATTATTTTAAAGAAAAGTTAAAAAAATGTTTGCTGAAAATTTGGAATTGTCAAATAAAAAGTATATCTTTGCGGTGTAGGGCATTAAAAATCGGTTGACAGCCTTACAATTTTTTCATCTGATATTTTAACTGAAGGTGGCGGTTATGCCATGTTTTTAATCGCAGTACTCTTGTTCTTCTAACACCGTCACCTTCTCTTTTTTTTTACTAAATTTTTAAATAATCTAATGTATGGAAAACAAATCAAAGAAAATCTTTCCAAGTCAACAATTAGTATGTTGTTTGGATTCTAGAGTTTTAAAAGTATTTATGTGGCTTTGCGGTTGGCAGAGTCAAGGTGACATTAAGTTATATGTTTCTCAAATGTCAAAGTTCTTGCATTTATCTGAGGAAGATGTTGAATTGGGAATTCAGACATTGGAAGATATTAAGTTAATTGACATCAAGAAGATTGACCAGACTTTCATTGCAAATCTCAATGCGGAACAAGTTGATAAGTACTTCAAGATTCCAATGAGCAAGATTGCTGAAAGTGGTGGCATTCAAATTGCAAGCGAAGTAACATGGAACAAGGAACAAGAACAAAAGTCTTGTGATAAGCTTGGTGATATGAGCGACCAAGACCTTAAGCGTTTGCTATTGCGCATTGAAGCTCAACTTTCAGAGCGAGAACAAGTAAAGAAAGTTGTTGTCAAAGCGGATAATGAGTTAACAGATTTGCCATTTTAATGCTTAAACGATATGAAATGTTCACCAAGGATGGTAAGATGTGGAGCGATTGGTTTGATTACGATGGTGAGCAATACCAGTGGCAGTTGAAAAACAAACTCAAGAATGAATATAAGCCATAAGACCATACTTAGAGTTTTATTATATACAACTTACCAATAGGTAAGACAGAACCTAGGTCGGAGAAATACCGTACTTGGGTTCTTTTTTTTAGATTTAAAATAAAACCCTCTGAGAGCGTTTTGGAACATCACCTTGATAGTTATCCACCTAATGACAGAAATGCCGTCAGAGAGGCTAGAAATGATGTCCTGTAGTTTTGATAATTACACTAGCTTAACTAAATGTGGCATTATGCGTTAAAACGTATTAAAATTTGGTTAATTTTTTAACAGGCATTTTGCTATCTCGATTTTTTTTAGTATCTTTGCATCGTAAACGAAAGGGGAACTGAAATCCATTGTATAAGAGAGTAGGTAGCGAGGCTCAATGAAGTCTTGCTTAATTTTTATGTATTTAATAATTAAAAAAATAAAGAATATGAAAAAGATTAATTTAAGAGAAGGTAAAATCGACTATGTGGCGATTGCCGAGGAAATTCTTGAAAGAAGGGACAAGCTTACAGAATTTGAAACAGACAATTACATTTCGGCAGTATTTAGGGGATGTGAGTTGAAAGTTTCAGTCAGTTCTGTTAAACCTATTAAGCAAGCCATGTGTGCTGATGATGAAGCGCAATTCTTCGCAAAGAATTTGGAGAACGCATTGGTAATGAGAAGCGGTGTACCTTATCAAGTCAGTGATGTCAACATTGAGGATGATGGTGATATGTATATTGGCGTTAAGTAAAGACACATTTTATTAATCGAAAAACGAACATTGTTTTTATTCTTGTGCAGAGGCACATAAAGATTTTTACTATTTTTTCCACCTTGGCTGTGAAGTTAGGGCGGATTTATTTTGTTATTTCAAAATAATATATTATCTTTGCAAGCGAATGACTTTAAAACTATAAGATTATGATTAAGAAACAA
>RHMF01000823.1_pt1 | contig 22222 bp, 10 predicted proteins | sample 5365151 | NCBI WGS metagenome assembly RHMF01 (sample SAMN10266501, study PRJNA497801) | feces metagenome | isolation source: feces | host: Bos taurus | place: China: Prairie of Fairy Mountain | collected 2017-08-14 | reverse complement strand
TTTAAAACTTTCTTAATTACCAATAACTAAAAACCTAAAACTATAAATATTACTACTAACCTAAAACAATCTATTAACCGAATGTCTTATCGGAACCACTTGTTCCTTTTGACAATGCAAAGGTACGACGAAATTCAAAACCTGCAATGCTTTTTGGGCTTTTCATGCTAAAAAAGTGCTGATTCTTGATATAAATCAATGGGTTGTGTGCGCAAACAGCACAAAAACATCCTTTTTTGTGATGAGTTTGCACTATTTTTCGTATTTTTGCATCATGCGAGTACTGATTGTCAATACAAGTGAACGGACAGGTGGCGCAGCTGTAGCAGCCAATCGTCTGATGGAAGCGTTAAACAACAATGGTATAAAGGCCAAAATGTTGGTACGCGACAAAGAGACTTCTAAGCTAACGGTAGTCACCATTCCTCCTTCGTGGAGGCTTCAATGGAATTTCCTATGGGAGCGTTTCATCGTCTGGCTTCATCTTCACCTACGGCGTCAACATCTCTTCGATGTAGACATTGCCAATACGGGAAGCGACATCACCCAATTACGAGAGTTCCAGGAGGCCGATATCATTCACCTGCATTGGATTAACCAAGGTATGCTTTCCCTAAAAAACATTCGAAAGATTCTAACGAGTGGAAAACAGGTGGTATGGACAATGCATGACATCTGGCCTGCCACGGCCATCTGCCATCTGACACTCGACTGTCACCAATTTGAAGTGCAATGCCGGCAATGCCGACTGTTGCCTGGGGGCGGAAGTCAAAACGATCTCGCCGCCAAAGTATGGCATCAAAAGCAGCAGATGCTTCAAGGGAAACACATCACCTTTGTTGCCTGTAGTCAGTGGTTGGCAGGCGAAGCCCGGAAGAGCGGCTTATTGAAAGGACAGATTATCACAAGTATTCCCAACCCGATCAATACCAATATCTATCGCCCGCTAGACAAGAAAAAAGTACGCGAGGAGTTTGGACTGCCTACCGACAAGCGACTCATACTCTTTGTATCACAGCGAGCCACTAATCCTTATAAAGGCATGCAGTATCTGACGGAAGCCTGCCTGCTGTTGGCACAGCAATATCCTGGAATGAAGGAGGAAACGGGAGTGGTGATTCTGGGCGGACATGCTGAAGAAGTAACATCGCAACTTCCTTTTGAGAGTTATCCGTTAGGCTATGTGAATGACGAAGAGCGCATCGTTAAAGTCTACAATGCCGCTGATGTCTTCGTACTGCCTTCACTCTCCGAGAATCTGCCTAATACCATCATGGAGGCTATGGCCTGTGGCACGCCTGCCATTGGTTTCCATATAGGAGGAATACCCGAAGAGATAGACCACCAGCTGACGGGCTATGTAGCAGCCTACCGTGACGCTGCCGACCTTGCCAAAGGCATCCGATGGGTTCTCTATGAAACCAAATCTGAAGAAATCAGCGCAGCCTGCTTGAAGAAAGTGAAACACAACTATTCACAACAGAGCGTAGCGCAGCGATATATCGACATCTATGAAAATAACCCTCATCACAGTAACCTATAACGCTGCCAGCGTGCTGCAACGGACACTCGACAGTGTGAGCCGTCAAACACATCAGGATATAGAACACCTGATTATCGACGGAGCCTCGAAAGACGAGACGGTGGCAATGGCAAAAGCCTATCAGGCGAAGTGCGCCTACGACGTCACCATCCAGTCGGAGTCTGACAAGGGAATCTATGATGCCATGAACAAAGGACTGCGCATGGCAACAGGTGATTATTTGGTATTTCTCAACGCAGGTGATACTTTGTATGCTGAGAACACCTTAGCCATCATCAACTCAACAGTCGAAGCTAAGAGTCCTCAGCAGCCTGCCGTCATCTATGGCGACACAGCTATTGTTGACAACAAAGGGAAATTTCTTCATCTGCGCCGGCTTCGTCCCCCAAAGCAACTCTCATGGAAGTCGTTTCGCTGGGGTATGCTCGTCTGCCATCAGGCTTTCTATGTACGCACAAATATCGCAAAACAAGAGGAGTATAACCTGCAATATCGCCACTCAGCAGATGTTGACTGGTGTATACGAGTGATGAAGAGGGCTGCTGCCCAGCAACTGCCGTTAGTGAATACTAACGAGATACTTGCCAACTTTCTCGAAGGAGGTAACACAACTCAAAATCACCGATCCTCACTCAAAGAACGCTATCAAGTCATGTGTCAGCACTACGGTTACATTCAGACATTCTGCCTACACCTTTGGTTCTTCATACGTTCCTTATATAAATAGGCAAATATCAAACATAAAAAAAGGGGAGGTGACTCACGTCAGCCCCCCATGACTAAAACCATAACTAGCATAACTACTAATCAAATATTTCAAATCTAACCTAAGCTGATTAATGCTTCTTTCTGATTACGATGCAAAATTACAACCTTTTTATATAACTTACAAGTTTTGAAGTTACACGAACCTTGCCGTTTGTAACATGCTGTACCGGTAATCTTTAATTTGTAACATCACAAAAAGAATATGTTATTTTTACCAATTACCTTCCATAAAAAAAACAATAACTTTGCAAAGCAATTAAAAAACATCAAGAACCCAATATATGAAAAAGAAATTCTTCATTCTTTTTGTTGGCCTTTGCGCAACGATATCCACCTTTGCACAAGACCCCAATTTCTACATCTTCCTCTGTTTTGGCCAGTCCAATATGGAGGGAGCAGCCCTCATTGAACCACAAGATCTCGAGGGCGTCAGTTCTCGTTTCTTGCTCATGCCCGCTGTTGACGATCCTGCAAGGAATCGTAAAATGGGAGAATGGTGTCAGGCTCTCCCCCCGCTATGCCGTCCCAATACAGGACTGACCCCTGTCGACTATTTTGGACGTATTCTGACAGAGAATCTTCCAGAGAACGTCAGAATCGGTGTTATCCACGTAGCCATCGGAGGTATCCATATCGATGGATTTATGCCAGAGAAAACATCGGAATACGTTAAGAATGCTCCGGGTTGGATGACGGATATGTTGAAAGCCTACGACAACAACCCCTATGGGCGTCTGGTCACACTGGCTAAGAAGGCACAGAAAGACGGAGTGATTAAAGGTGTCTTGATGCATCAGGGAGAATCGAATACCGGCGACTCCGAATGGGCCAATAAAGTGCAAAATGTCTACGATCACCTGTTGGGTGATTTGCAACTGAAACCTGAAGAAGTCCCCCTGCTTGCCGGTGAAGTAGTACAAGCCAATGGTGAAGGAAGGTGCATTGCTATGAACAAACAGATAGATGAGTTACCTAAAACGCTTCATACTTCCCAAGTAATTTCGTCTACTGGTTGCAGCAATGGCCCTGACAAACTTCATTTCGACGCAGCGGGCTATCGCGAGTTGGGACGCCGTTATGGAGAGAAGATGCTGGAGCTGATGGGCTATCATGTCCGTTCACCTTTTACTGTCCCGAGCGACGCTTTTACGGCAGAAACCACGGTTCCTGGAAATGATTTCCCAAAAGTAGACAAGGAGCACCGTGCCTATTTCCGTCTGAAAGCGCCACAGGCACACGGTGTGCAAGTAGATATCTGCGGCAAGAAGTATGACATGCGCCAGGATGAACAAGGTGTATGGTGCGCTGTCACCGATCCACTGGCAGTAGGATTCCACTACTACTTCATCAATATCGGAGGCATCAATGTCATCGACCCTGCTACCGAAACCTTCTTCGGCTGCAACCGTGAGGCTGGCGGCATTGAGATTCCCGAAGGGCCCGAAGGCAACTATTATCGTCCACAACAGGGTATCGAACACGGACAAGTACGCTCGCTCTATTATTATGCCAATGCCACTCAGGAATGGAGACATGCCATGGTCTACACCCCTGCTGAATACGAAAAGGGCAAGAAACGCTATCCCGTTCTCTACCTGCAACACGGTATGGGCGAGGACGAAACAGGATGGAGCCGCCAAGGACACATGCAACACATCATGGACAACCTGATTGCCAGTGGTGAAGCAAAACCCATGATTGTCGTCATGGAAAGCGGTGACGTCAAAGCACCCTTCCGCGGTGGCGACAACCGTCAGGGATTCAGCGAATATGGTGCCTCGTTCTACAAAGTAATGACACACGACTTGATATCAACTATTGACTCGAAGTTCCGTACCCTCACAGACCGAGACCATCGTGCTATGGCCGGTCTGTCTTGGGGCGGACACCAAACCTTCGACCTGGTACTGAACAACATGGATCAGTTTGCCTGGATGGGGGCTTTCAGCGGTGCCATCTTCGGACTTGATGTCAAGACAGCCTATGATGGCATATTCAGCAAACCTGATGAGTTCAATAAGCGCATCCACTATCTGTTCCTAAGTTGTGGCAGTGAGGAGAATTTCGGCACAGAGGCATTGGTAAAGAACCTGCGAGATGCAGGTATCAAGACTGATTTCTACGTATCACCCGGCACTCATCACGAATGGCTGACATGGCGACGCAGTTTCCGCCAGTTTGTTCCCCATCTCTTCAAATAACCTCTATGAGAACTTTATTAATCACCATATTCCTTGGCAGCGCCATCACAGGGGCTGCCCAGAATCCCGTCATCCGAGACCAGTTTACGGCTGATCCTACTGCACGGGTATTTAATAATAAGGTATACCTCTATCCTTCCCATGATATTCCGGCTCCTGAAGGGACTAGACAAGACTGGTTCTGTATGGCCGACTATCATGTGTTTTCTTCGGAAAATCTGACGGACTGGACAGACCACGGAGTCATCGTATCGCAGGAGGATGTTCCTTGGGGAAAACCTGACGGATACTCCATGTGGGCGCCCGATTGTGTCTATAAGAACGGGAAGTATTATTTTTATTTCCCCAATACTCCGAAAAGTGGATTTGGCTTTGCCGTCGGTGTAGCAACCGCCGACAGTCCCGAAGGACCGTTTACTTGCAAGAAAGAGCCCGTTAAAGGAGTCATCGGCATTGATCCTTCTGTTCTCATCGATGACGATGGAAATGCTTATATCTACTGGAGTGGGATGGGCATTCGGGGTGCCAAGTTGAAGGAGAATCTGCTAGAAGTAGAGGGAGAACTGCAGGAAATCAAGTTTCCCCCACGAGAGGGAATGCCAGAGCTTCCCCCTATGATAATGGGGGGTCAGGAGATGAAAGGACTGCCTGACGGTTTCAAGGAAGGCCCGTTCGCCTTTAAACGTGGCAATTGGTACTACCTCACTTTCCCATGGGTACGGGGCGATACCATCAATGGTGCCAACCCCACCGAGACGCTGGCTTATGCCATGTCCAAATCGCCCCTGGGTCCCTGGGATTTCAAGGGGATTATCATGGCTGAACACGACAATGGCTGCTGGACCAACCATCATAGTCTGGTAGAATACAAAGGACAATGGTATCTGTTTTACCACCGTAATGACTTCTCGCCCAATATGGACAAGCGCCGTTCCGTACGCATCGAGAAGGTAACCTTCAATGCCGACGGCACTATTCAGGAGGTCAGTCAGACCATGCGTGGCGTGGGTATCAACAAAGCCACAGAACGCATTGAGATCGACCGCTATAGTCAGGCCAGCAGTAACGTAACCGTGCAACTCATTGATACCGTCAACACCTTCCGCAGCTATGAGGCAACACTACCTGAGAAAGGCAGTTGGTTGCGGTATAACGATGTGGATTTCAGTGGTATCAAGGACGGCTACCTGGTGGTGAATGCCAAGGCCAAGGAGAATACGGAGTTCTACATTCGTGAGAAGAATGCGACAGGTCGAATCATTGCCAAGGTCCCAGTGACCGTCATCAGCCAGATGGGACCGTTCCGCCGAGATATGTCCAATCAGTGGCTCACCCTGACGGCACCGTTGGAATACACGCCGAAAGGGATTACCGATCTATGCGTCACCTGTCCTGACAAAGAGGTCAGCATCGACTGGGTGCAGTTTAAGAACAGACCTGCGTATTTCTCCACAGCACTGACGGCTACTGCACCACCAGACGACAAGGGTTTCATACGTCGTTGGAAACTCTTGGAACCCATCGCCGTCGATGTCCGTTCCAATGTCATCTTCACCTACTCGTGGTTGCGAGACAAGTTCGATACCGAACTGGCAAAACTGCCGCAACAGAAAGGGAAATGGTATGTGCTGGATAGCGAGACCTATAACATGAAACTGTTCCGCTTTGCCGAGAAATACGGGAAACAGACCTACGGTTCTTTCTTCTGGGGTACCACTGTGATCGACTGTCCTGAAGAATACTCCGACGTACGGCTGGCTGCGGGTTCCAACGGAGCTTCCGTCTGGTGGCTCAACAACGAGGAAGTCCTCCTCCTGGAGGGTGACCGCCGTATGGTGGAAGACGATGGCACGTCACCCCGCCTGACCCTGAAAAAAGGCCGCAACGTCTTGCGTTTCGCACTCATCAACGGACCTGGACTCAGCGACTTCTGCGTTCGCTTTATCGACGAAAAGGGACATCCTATTACCAATTACACCATCAACACGAAATAATCATGAAAAAGATATTGTTTCTATTGTCAATTCTCAGTTGGCAATCCTCCATTTGCCGGGCACAGACAGGTCAACCGTATATCCACGACCCGTCAACCATTGCAGCGTGCGACGGTAAATACTACACCTTCGGGACTGGTGGCGGCGGACTCATTTCCGACGATGGATGGTCGTGGCATAGCGGAGCACAGCGCCCCGGCGGCGGTGCAGCCCCTGATGTCCTGAAAATCGGCGACCGCTATCTGGTCATCTACGGTGCCACAGGTGGCGGACTTGGTGGCGGCCACAACGGTCGCATCCTCACTATGTGGAACAAGACCCTCGACCCCCAGTCGCCCGATTTCCATTTCACGGAACCTATCGAGGTGTGTGCTTCCGACGGTATGGAAGACCAGGACGCCATCGACCCCGGACTGCTGCTCGACCCCACGACAGGACGGTTGTGGGTGAGCTACGGCACCTATTTCGGTACCATCCGTCTCATCGAACTCGACCCGCAGACAGGAGCCCGTATGAAAGGGAACAAGGCGCTGGATATCGCCATCGACTGTGAGGCAACCGACCTCCTCTACCGCGACGGCTGGTATTATCTGCTAGGAACCCATGGCACCTGCTGCGATGGTGTCAACTCCACCTATAACATCGTGGTGGGGCGTTCACGCAGTGTGACCGGTCCTTATCTCGATAACGTAGGCCGTGACATGTTCCATGGAGGAGGCAGAATGGTGATCGCCGCTGGCGACCGCAAGACAGGACCGGGCCATTTCGGTCGCACGGTGGTTGAAGAGGGCGTGGAGGTGATGTCCTGCCACTTTGAGGCAGACTTCGACCGTAGCGGACGCTCCGTATTGGGCATTCTCCCCTTGGTATGGAAGGACGGATGGCCTGTGGCCGGTCAGCAGATCAAGCACGGCAATTACGAGATAGCATCAGAACGTCGGGGCTACAGTCTCGAACTGGCTGTCGACTTCATCCGTATGGAACAGGAACGGGAACGTTTTTGGGAGATGGATCTCACCAAGCCCCTTCAGAAGATTCCCGCACAGACCCTCGAAGAAGTCATCGGTTCGTGGCCTCAGGGTGAGATTCCCGTCCGTTGCAGCGACTATATGTTCCGACCGCATCAGCATTGGACGGTCACACCCGTTCCAGAGGCAGGAGGCCGGCTCACAGGTCCCCTGTATGAGATCAAGATAGAGGGAACCAATCGGGCACTGACGGCTACTGCCGGTCTGGAAGTCACCACCAGCGAGTTTCAGGGAGCCGATGCCCAGCTTTGGTGGATCGACCAGCTGACCGACGGAACCTATCGCATCATGCCCTTCAGTATTCCCGGCCAGAAGGAAACCAATACCGAATACTGCCTCTATTCCGCAGGAGACAGCACCCCCACGCTGGCCAAATTTGATTTCACTACAGACAATTCCAAATGGAGCTTCCGCAATCACTAACACCCCACTCGATATGAAAAAACAATTTGCATTCCTTTTCCTATTGACTGTAGCCATCAAGGGAATGGCACAGAATCCGTTTGTCCAGACATGCTATACCAGCGACCCTGCTCCGATGGTGCACGACGGCACGATGTATGTCTATACCGGTCACGACGAAGACAATGCCGACTTCTTCTGGATGCAGGAGTGGCGCGTCTACTCCACCCACGACATGGTCAACTGGCGCGATCATGGTTCTCCCCTCGCCTTGGAAAGCTTCTCATGGGCCGACGACCGTGCATGGGCCTCTCAGTGCGTCGAGCGCGACGGCAAGTTCTACTGGTATATCTGTGCCCATTCGAAGATCTCCAACGGGATGGCCATCGGTGTGGCAGTCTCTGACTCCCCTACGGGACCGTTCCGCGATGCTCTAGGAAAACCGCTTTTCGAAAACGGCAGTTGGGAGGACCATATCGACCCTACCGTGATGATCGACGACGACGGACAGGCATGGCTCATGTGGGGCAATCCGCAGTGCTACTATCTGAAGCTGAACCGTGATATGATTTCTTACAGTGGTGAACTGGGACGTCTCGACATGACGGAAGAGGCCTTCGGCGGACCCATCATGAGCAAGCGCGAAAAAGGCAAGCAGTATAAAGACTCGTATGTCGAAGGCCCCTGGCTTAGAAAAGTTGACAGTTCAAAGTTTAAAGTTAAAAGCTCAAAGACCTACCAGCTGCTCTATGCCGCCGGCGGTGTTCCCGAACATATTGCATACAGTACGGCACCTTCGCCTTTGGGACCATGGACCTATGCCGGCGAGATTATGCCGCTCTGCGACACCAATTCCTTCACCAACCACTGTGGCGTAGCCGATTATAAAGGACATAGTTATTTCTTCTACCACACAGGAAAACTCCCTGGTGGCGGCGGTTTCGGACGCAGCGTGGCCGTCGAGGAGTTCCGTTACAATGCCGACGGCTCGTTCCCCACTATCCTGCCTACCGACGAGGGTGTAAAACCCATCACCACCTTCTGTCCCTATCAGAAAGTAGAGGCTGAGACGATGGCCTTCTCCAAGGGGGTGAAGACGGAACAGAACGATGAGATCGGTGTCTATGTCACGGATATCCATCATGGAGACTATATCAAACTACAGAACGTGAAGTTCGACGGCAATACCCCTAAGCTGTTCAAAGCCCGCGTGGCCAGCGGTCTGCGTGGTGGTCAGATAGAGGTACGTATCGACAGCCTCGGCGGACCACTGTTGACTCGTCTGGAAGTTCCTGGAACTGGCGGTTGGGAGAAATGGCAGACCTTGTCTGTCGACATAGACACTTCTCTCACCTCTCACCTCTCATCTCTCACCTCTGATTTATACTTCGTCTTCACAGGTCGTAAGGGCCCCCGTCTCTTCAATTTCGACTGGTGGCAGATAGAGGGCACCCTACAGTCGCTCGTCGTCGAGGACGGCGGACTGGGTCAGCATAAGGCCATCATGAAAGAGGAGGCTTCCCTACAGGCACACACCGTCTTTGCACCTCAGGATCTCTCCTCCTTCAACGAGCAGCACCCACTACCCGTATTGGTATGGGGAAATGGTGCCTGTACTAATTCTCCCTGGGAACACTTTAAGTTCCTCAACGAGATAGCCTCGCATGGTTATCTCGTACTGGCTACCGGCTATATCCCGATGGAGGAGAAGCCCTATCAGGGTCCTATGTCCACCACCCAGCAGCAGATAGAGTCCATCGACTGGGCCTTTGCCCAGAACGCCGACCCCTCCTCTCCTTATTACAAGAAGATTGACGTCAGGAACATCTGTGTGGCTGGTATGTCATGTGGCGGTCTGCAGACGCTCTACAACTGTGCCGACCCACGTATCAAGACACTCATGATCTGCAACAGCGGTCTTTTCAAGAACAGCAACCGTGCACAGGCTGTGGGCGGCATGCCAATGCCTGAGAAATCGAAGCTGAAAGATATCCACTCCAGCATCATCTATATCCTGGGAGGCAAGGAGGATATCGCCTACGAGAATGGTATGGACGACTTCCACTTGATTAAACATGTTCCTGTCTGTGCCGCCAACTTCCCCGTAGGTCATGGTGGAACCTACCGCCAGCCTCATGGCGGTGAGTTCACGATAGTAGCCCTCGCCTGGCTCAACTGGCAACTGAAGGGCGACCGCCAGGCTGCCAAGATGTTTAAGGGCAAGGACTGTGAACTGTCGAAGCGCAAAGACTGGACCATCGAGAAGAATGCGAAGTTCGACAAACTCAAGTAACCACCTGATATGAAGAAAGCAATCGCTCCCATTGTCCTCTTTGTTGCAGGGCTGTCGCAGCCTGTGTTCTCCCAACCACAGGACCATCAGATGCCTATGCCCGATCTGAACAAGGTCAACATGCCTCTGTTCCAGACGAAATACACTGCCGACCCGTCGCCACTGGTGGTGGGTGACACCCTGTTCCTCTATACCTCTCACGATGCCTCTCCTGAGGATATCCCTGACGAGAACGAGAAGAGTTCGGCTGGTTTCTTTATGTACGACTGGTTGCTGTGGAGCACTACCGATATGGTCAACTGGACAGAACACGGGGCAGTAGCGTCACTGAAAGACTTCTCCTGGCGCAGTCGTGAGAATGGCGCATGGGCCATCCAGACGGTGGAGCGTAACGGGCGCTACTACCTCTATGCCCCACTCCATGGTCATGGTATCGGTGTCCTCGTGGCCGACTCTCCCTATGGTCCTTTCCGCGACCCATTAGGCGAACCCCTCGTCTGGCAGAAGGAACATTGGAATGATATCGACCCTTCGGTCTTCGTAGACGATGACGGACAGGCTTATATGTACTGGGGCAATCCCCATACCTACTGGTGTAAGTTAAACAAGGACATGATCTCCGTTGATGGTGGCATCACACAGTTGCCTCCTATTCCCAACTATCAGGAAGGACCTTGGTTCTATCAGCGTAACGGACACTACTATCTGGCCTTTGCCTCGACCTGTTGCCCTGAAGCACTGGGCTATGCGATGAGCAAGACACCCACAGGTCCCTGGGAGTGGAAGGGCTATATCATGCGTCCCACAGAACGGGACCGTGGCAATCATCCTGGCATCTGCGACTTCAAAGGGCATTCCTATGTCTTCGGGCAGGATTATGACCTGATGCATCTCGACACCTATATCCATCATGAGCGCCGGAGCGTCAGTGCCAGCGAGATTGTGTATCTCGAAGACGGCACCATTCCTGAGATTCCCTATTGGTTAGACCAGAAACCCCTACAACAACTCCACTGGCTCAATCCCTATCAACGCATAGAGGCTGAGACGATGGCCTGGGGCAAGGGGGTGAAGAGTGCCAAGATGGGAATTCCCAACACAGGGGTCGTCCAGAACATGCCTGCGTCGACGGGAAAGAGGAATATGTATATCTACGACATCGACGAGGGAGAGTATATCCGTCTTCGTGGTGTGGATTTTGGTGCTGGTGCCAAACTATTCTGTATTTCTGCTGCAGCCACCGGTTCATGCACAATTACCCTGCGTCTGGATTCTGAGAACGGGCCTGTCGTCGGTACCGCTCATATAACGCCTACACGTTCACTTGACACCTACGAGATGTTCCCTGCCAAGGTACGTGATGCCTTTAGCGTACACGACCTCTATCTCTGTTTCAGTCAGGCCAAAGGCGATGTACGTCTGGACTACTGGCAGTTTAAATAACATCTTCTTGTATGTTGAAACGAGCTCTCCTATTCCTCGTATTATGTCTTCTGACGGTCGCCTTGACCGCCCAAGACATCGTGTCGCCCAATGGTCGCATGTCTGTTGCTGTCAACGGCAATATGCTGACGGTCAACTACCAACGGCAACCTGTATTGGAGATTTCCGTCGAACGGGTGGCTACTCCCATCCGACTGGAATATACTCAGCAGATCAAGGTCGACTATCAGATGTTGGCAGGTAAGAAGACCCATTGTACCAATGAGGCTAACGAATATAGCGGTGCTGGTTGCATCCTGAGGGTTTACAACGACGGTATCGCCTTCCGTACACCAACGACCGCATCTGTCGCCTATCATATCACGGAGGGGACACGACGCTGGATGCAACAGTGGACAGAAGCCTACGAGGGATTCTTCCCGCTCACGACCTCCTATAAGCAGGTCCCTATTCCATCGTTCAGTGGGGTGTTTAAATCGGAGGAAGGCTATAACAACCGATGGGGATATCCTGCCTTACTGGAACCGCAGGACGGTGTTTTCACCCTCCTGACCGAGGCGAATATCGAACGGGGACAGAGTGCCTCCTGCCTGTATAATGAAGGCGAGGAGTTCCGTATCGTACCCGATGAGACGATAGCAGAGACGACGAAGCCATACACCCCTTGGCGCGTGGCCATCATAGGCTCGTTGGCTGATATCATAGCGTCAACCTTGGTCACAGACGTCTCAGAACCATGCCGACTCAACGACACCAGTTGGATACGTCCGGGAGTCGTCTCTTGGATTTATTGGGCCTATAATCACGGTTCCAACGACTATCATATCATCAAGAAATATGTGGACTTGGCGGTGACCCTTCATCTGCCCTACGTACTCATTGATGCGGAATGGGACGAGATGGACAAGGTGGCTTCCAATGAGGGGAAGACCATCGATGATGCCATCGGCTATGCCCGTTCAAAGGGCATCAAACCACTCATCTGGTATAACTCCAGTGTAGGCTGGGTCAACGGTGCCCCTGGACCGAAATACCGCCTCAACAAACCGGAAGACCGCGAACGGGAGTTTGCCTGGTGTGAGCGTCTGGGTGTGGCTGGTGTAAAAATCGATTTCTTCTCGGGTGACAACCAGCAGAACATGGAATACTGTATCGACCTGTTGGAATGTGCTGCCCGCCATCACCTGTTGGTGAACTTCCACGGAGCACCCATCCCACGCGGCTGGCAGCGCACCTATCCCAACCTTTTATCCACGGAGGGTGTATATGGTGCCGAATGGTATAATAATGTACCAACCTTTACCAACCAAGCAGCCTGCCACAATGCAACACTGCCCTTCACCCGCAATGTCATCGGGCCGATGGACTATACCCCATGTGCCTTCAGCGACTCACAACATCCACATATCACGACACATGCCCATGAACTGGCGCTGACCGTGCTCTATGAGAGTGGTCTGCAACACCTGGCCGACCGTCCTGAGAGTTTCCTGGCACAACCCGCAGAGATACAACAGTTCCTGTCGCAACTTCCTGTGGTATGGGACGACACACGTTATGTCGCAGGCTATCCAGGAGAGAGTGCCGTACTGACCCGTCGGAGCGGACATACCTGGTATGTGGCAGGTATCAACGGACGTGACGAGGCAAAGACCATCCCTCTCGCCTTGGATTTCCTGCCGAAAGGTGCCATCACCCTCTATGCAGACGGACAACCCTGGAATATCACCCATCCTACCACTCTGCCTCAAGAGATTGTCTGTCAACCCAGAGGCGGTTTCGTTCTGGTGGTAAAGACAGAGGACGCACAACCTCCACAGGTCTATACGAAGGAGAATACGGGGAGTCATTTCAAGGTTCCCGCAATGCTTGCCCCCGATGCATTGCCTATCATACACGACCTGCCTGATGCCCTGGCATGGGCCGACGGTAGCGGACGCGTCAGCCGTTTTACGGACTGGGAAAAGCGACGCAACGAGATTGCTGCACAGATACAACACTATGGCATTGGTACCAAGCCTAGCGTTTCATCCGAACAGGTGAAGGCACGGATGGATGGTGACACGTTGATTGTCGACGTGACAGTAGACGGCGAGACGCTGACGCTACGCTCTACCATCCATTATCCCAAGACGGGAAAGCCACCCTATGCCCTGATGATTGGAACCAGTATGCTGGCCCTCCCCAAAGCATTGTTCGACGACCGCCCCATTGCCACCATGAACTTCCATGAAGCACAGGTCAACGACTACTCCCAATGGCGTCCGCACCATGAGCGTGGAGAACATCCGTTCGACCGGCTGTATCCTGCCCTTAAAGACAATGGGGCCTATAGCGAGTGGGCTTGGGGCATGAGCCGGTTGATTGACGGACTACAACAACTGGGCCCCGAGAATACAAAGATTGATGTCACCCGCATCGGGGTCAGTGGTTGTTCGTATGCCGGTAAGATGGCGCTCTTCTGTGGGGCCTTCGACGAACGTATCGCCCTCACCATCGCACAGGAACCTGGTGGTGGAGGGGCTGCAGCCTGGCGTATCTCCCATCAGATGGACAGTGTGGAGTGTCTCGACAAGACCGACTATCACTGGTTTTTGGAGAGTCAGCGCGACCATTTCGGAGGCAATCGTGTCTATCGCCTGCCCTACGACCATCACGAGCTCTGTGCAATGGTCTGTCCACGTGCCCTCCTGCTATTAGGTAATCCCGACTACAAATGGTTGGCCGACGAGTCGATGCGTGTCTCTGCCAATGCTGCCCGACAGGTATGGCAACAGTTTGGCATCGCCGACCGTTTCGACTGCGATATCGTGGGAGGACATCCACACTGTCAACTCCCCGAGAGCCAGTATGCAATCGTAGGACGCTTCCTTGACTATTTACTAAAACAATGACATCATGAAGAAAATCCTGTCTATCGTCGTGATGCTGTGTCTGACGCTGTCGACTGCCGCCCAACAGTTAACCGTGAAATATGTTGCGCCCAATGCGGTGCGTATCCGTTATGCCAACTCCAACGACACCCTGCCCGACTGGGTGTATGTCACTCACGAGACGGTCAACCACCCTGCCATCTCTGCCACCGTTGACGGTCAGATCGTGACCGTTCGTAATCAAGCAGGACAGGTGGTCTTCCATGCCACAGCCCATCAGTTACAGGATGGTCATGCCACCCTAACCTTCGATACCCCCAAGGACGAGTATCAGTATGGACTGGGACAGTTTCAGGATGGCTACAGTAATGTCCGTGGACTCTCCCGTCGACTGACGCAGGTGAATACGCAAATCAGTATACCGATGCTCCTGTCGAGCAAGGGTTATGGTATCCTGTGGAACAACTATGGACTCACGGAGTTTAACCCTTGTAGCCGGCAGGTGGCCCTCCAGCAACAACAGGGAGCTGGTCTCCGAGAGATTGTGAATGTTACCACCACAGAAGGAGGTCGTGAGGAAGTTCGTGAGCGCCACCTCTTCCAGGCGACGATAGAGATTGCTGAAGACGGTGATTACAAACTATTGTTGGATGTCGGACAAAAGATGGCCCGCCGACATAACCTCTGCATCGATGGAAAGACAGTCATCGAGATGCAGAACCTCTGGTTGCCACCCACCACCTCCGCCATTCTGCGCCTTACCAAGGGCATTCATCAGGTGACGGCAGAACTGGCTGACGGTGATAGCCCCGTGCTGTATTACGACCAGGTGACAGACCAAACCACCTTCCACTCACCGGTGGCAGAGGCGGTCGACTATACTATATTCGTGGGTACACCCGATGAAATCATCGCTACCTATCGTGACCTGACAGGCCACTGTCCGCTGATGCCCGACTGGGCTTTAGGCTATATCCACTGCCGTGAACGGTTTCATTCCTCAGAGGAAATCTTACAGACAGCCAAGCGCTTCCGTGATAAGCAACTACCCATCAGCATGATTGTGCAAGACTGGCAATATTGGGGTAAGCATGGCTGGAATGCCATGCGTTTCGACGAAGACTTCTATCCCGACCCTAAGGCCCTGACCGACAGTCTCCACCAGATGGATATCCGCCTGATGGTCAGCGTATGGTCAAAGATTGACAAGACATCGGAGGTGGGGCGACAGATGGAGCGCGACGGCTATTACATCCCCGGTACCGATTGGATTGACTTCTTCAACCCAGAGGCAGCCGCAGCCTATTGGAAACATTTCTCAGAGCGGCTCGTTCCCCTTGGCATCGATGCGTGGTGGCAGGATGCCACCGAACCGGAGAACGACGACCTGCTTGGGCGTCGCGTCAACCAAGGTCGCTGGTCGGGCGAACTGGTGCGCAACGCCTATCCCCTACTGGTCAACAAGACAGTTTCCGAAGGTTTGACGCGGGCTGGCAAGGATGTGATGATTCTCACACGCAGTGGTTTCCCCGGTATCCAGCGCTATGGCTCTGCCCTGTGGAGCGGCGATGTGGGCAACGATTGGGAGACCTTCCGTCGACAGATTGTGGCAGGTCTTGGCGTTCAAGCGGCAGGCATCCCCTGGTGGACCTACGATGCAGGAGGTTTCTTCCGTCCTGCCGATCAGTATACCAATCAAGAATATATCGAGCGCATGCTCCGCTGGATAGAGACCAGCGTCTATCTCCCCCTGATGCGTGTCCATGGCTATATGAGCGATACGGAGCCATGGAACTACGGTCCAGAGGCACAAGCCGTCATTGCCAAATGTCTGAAAGAGCGTGAAGCCCTGCTGCCCTATCTCAAAGAATGTGCCCGTCGTGTCAGCGAAGAAGGCTACACACTGATGCGCCCCTTGGTGTTCGACTTTGCCGACGACCCCGAGGCCCTGCGTCAGAAGTACGAATATATGTTTGGTCCCCGCTACCTCATCAGTCCCGTCACCGAACCCGGTGTTACCGAGTGGCGCACCTATCTGCCACACAACGAAGGAGGTTGGTTTGACTATCGCACGGGGCGTCACTACGCCGGAGGACAGTATGTCGTGACACCCGTAGATATCACCACCATTCCAGTCTTCATCCGCACCTTGCAGCGCGAAACTCTTGAACCGAACATGTAACATTTCCGGCCGTTTGTACGCATAATTGTGGATAAAGTTGTAAATTTGCACCAATTAATCATAAAAACCTAATGAATGATGAGACGACTGACTATTATCGTGGCGGCCCTGCTGGTGATGACTGGCAGCAAGGCACAGGATACCGAGATTGAGTTTGTGACGCCTGCCATCGTGCATGTCGTCAAAGGAAAACCGACCCGAAGTCTGGTGGTGACGGCAACACCTCAAGAGGTGGAGGTCGCAGAAAAGGGGACGACACGCTACAGCAGCGTGCTGACCGTCAGACAAGATGCGAAAACAGGGGCGCTGACATTCCTTACGAACGACGGAAAGGTGCTGTTGCGCGAAAAGGGGTGTGACATCAAACGCGTGAGCCAGACTTTCGCCCTCGATAAAGACGAGACCATCTACGGACTGGGTACCATCCAGAACGGGAAGATGAACCGACGGGGGGAGCATAAGCGTATGGAACAGTCGAACCTCGAAGACTTCCAAAATGTGCTGCAGAGCATCAAGGGCTGGGGTCTGTATTGGGAGAACTACTCTCCTACCCTGTTTGACGACGGGCCTGAGGGTATGTCGTTCACATCGGAAGCAGGAGAGGGCATCGACTATTACTTTATGTATGGCGGTTCGGCCGACGGTGTCGTCGCCCAGATGCGCTGGCTCACGGGCGACGTTCCGATGTTTCCGCTCTGGACCTATGGCTTCTGGCAGTCGAAAGAGCGCTATAAGAGTGCTGCAGAAACAGAAAGTGTGGTGGACAGGTACCGTGAGTTGCAGGTACCCTTGGACGGTATCATCCAAGACTGGCAATACTGGGGCTCGAACTACCTGTGGAATGCGATGGACTTCCTGTCGGAAGACTTCGCCGACGGCAGGCAGATGATTGAGAACGTGCACCGCAAGCATGCCCACTTCATGATCTCTATCTGGGCCAGTTTCGGTCCGCAGACACAACAGTTCCGCGAGCTCAACGAGAAGGGACTGCTGTTGCCCATCGAGACATGGCCACAGAGCGGTCTCTCTCATATCTGGCCACCGCGTATGGACTATCCCTCGGGCGTGAAGGTGTATGACGCTTTCAGTCCCGAGGCCCGCGATATCTACTGGAAACATCTGAAGACGCTTTACGACTACGGTACGGATGCGTGGTGGATGGACTCTACCGACCCCGACTTCTTCAATGTCAAGGAGAGTGACTACCAGCATCCGGTATATGGCGGCACGTGGCGCTCGCTGCGCAATGCCTTCCCGCTGGCTACCGTAAGAGGTGTATACGAGGCGCAACGTAAATCTCCTCTCCCTTTGGAGGGGCCGGGGGAGGCTAAACGGGTTTTCATCATGACGCGGAGCAGTTTTGCCGGACAACAGCACTACGGCTCGAATATGTGGAGCGGCGACGTGGCCTCGTCCTGGGACATGCTGCGCAAGCAAATACCCGCCGGACTGAGCTTCTCGCTGACGGGGAATCCTAATTTCAATACGGATATCGGCGGCTTCTTCTGTGGGTCGTATAATACAAAGGGGCCTGGCTCCGCCCCTCAGAACCCCCAGTACCAGGAGCTCTACGTCCGCTGGATGCAGTACGGACTGTTCTGTCCCGTCTTCCGCAGTCATGGTGCCGATGCGCCCCGCGAGATATGGCAGTTTGGCAAAAAGGGCGAACCCGTGTACGACGCCATCGAGAAAATGATTCGTCTCAGATACCGTCTGATACCTTATTTATACAGTACTGCCTGGCAGGTAACGAGCAACAACGAAAGCTATCTGCGTCCGCTGTTCAGCGACTTTGCCTCCGACAAGCGTGTGTGGGACACGGCGGACGAGTTTATGTTCGGACGAAGCATCCTTGCCGCTCCTATCGTAGACCCGCAGTATACAGAGGAGAAGATCATCAAGGAAGATGCGATGACGGGATGGGACCGTAAAGATGTCAGAGGTCAGAAGGAAGCTGTCAGAGGTTGTGATTGGAGTGAGGCAAAGACAGTTACCAAGTACCTGCCCAAGGGAGCCGTTTGGTATGACTTCTGGACCGACAAGAGCTATCAGGGCGGACAGGACGTCACCCTCGAGACTGCTCTCGACCGTGTACCGATGTTCGTCCGCGCCGGCAGTATCCTGCCTCTCGGTCCTGAGATGCAATACACAGGTGAGAAGGCATGGGACAACCTGGAGATACGCGTCTATCCCGGAGCCGACGGCAGCTTTACACTTTATGAGGACGAGGGCGATGGCTACAACTACGAGAAGGGCTACTATACGACCATCACCTTCGTGTGGAACGACAAAGACCGCACCCTGACCATCGGTACACGCCAAGGCGGTTATCAAGGGATGATTCTCAACCGGCAGTTTACCATCGTACTTCCTGACAGAAAGACGCGACAGGTAAACTATCAAGGCAATGAATTAATCATAAAAATCTAATGAATGATGAGACGACTGACTATTATCCTGGCTTTGATGGTGTGCACCGTCGGCCGAGCACAAGACCACAAACTATGGTACACCCACCCTGCCACCAACTGGCTGGAGGCACTGCCCATCGGCAACTCGCATCTGGGTGCGATGGTGTATGGCAATACGGACGGGGAGGAGATTCAGCTCAACGAAGAGACTTTCTGGAGCGGCGAGCCCCACAACAATAACAGTCGGGAGGCCAAAGAGCATCTCAGCGAGGTGCGCCGGCTGATCTTCGCCGGCAGGGAGGCGGAAGCCCATCGGCTGATAGAGAGCTACTTCATCAGAGGTCCCCACGGCATGCGTTTCCTGCCCCTCGGCAGTCTGCGTCTCGTCGGGGGCGAACCCGCGGGGCAGACCCGCAACTACCGACGGGAACTGAGTCTGGCGACGGCTGTCTGCGCGACGACGTTCCAGAGAAGTGACGGCGTGGGCATCACACGCAGCATCTTTGCCTCGCAGGCCGACAACGTCATCGTGATGCACCTGAAAGCCGACCGGAAAGGACAGCTGGACTTCGCGGTGAGCCACCGCTGCGACACACTCCTGGCCAGCAAGAGCCGGACTGAGCGTCACCAGCTGATAGCAACGGTAGAGAATGTGGGACAGGAAGGCGTTGCAGGCGGACTGAAGGCCGAGATCCGCGTACTCGTGAAGAGCGACGGAGTGACAGTCGACAGGGCCGACCGGGTGGTGGTCAGCAAGGCTACTGAAGCCACGCTCTACATCACGGCAGCCACCAATTTCGTGAACTACCACGACGTGAGCGGGAACGCTACTGCAAAGAATCTCGCCACACTGGCAGCCGTACAGGAACGGAGCTACGAGGCATTGTATCACCGACACCTGCAGAAATACCAAGAGCAATACAACCGTGTTTACCTGAATTTATCAGGATACAGCAGCAAGTCTGGAGCATCACTCCCCACCGACGAGCGGCTTCGCGCCTTCGACGGCATCGATCTTGATATGGTTTCCTTGATGATGCAATACGGTCGCTACCTGCTCATCTCATCGAGTCAGCCAGGCGGTCAGCCTGCCAACCTGCAAGGAGTATGGAACGACAAGATGGATGCACCATGGGACTCGAAATACACTATCAACATCAATACCGAGATGAACTACTGGCCAGCCTTTGTCGGCAATCTGGCAGAAACCCAGCAACCGCTCTTCTCGATGTTGAAAGACCTGAGTGTGACAGGTGCCGAGACTGCGCGGGAGATGTATGGCTGCAACGGATGGGTGGCCCATCACAACACCGACCTGTGGCGCATCGCCGGACCTGTCGACGGCGCTACCTGGGGCATGTTCCCGACAGGAGGTGCCTGGCTGACAACTCATCTCTGGCAACACTATCTCTTCAGTGGCGACCGACAGTTTCTGGAAGCATACTACCCCGTGATGAAAGGAGCTGCCGACTTCCTGTTGGACTACCTGCAGGAATATCCTGCCGACGGCGAAATCAAACGGGCTGCCGGTTGGCTGGTGACGGTACCCACGGTGTCGCCAGAGCACGGTCCGATGGGGAAGACGACTACCGTCACTGTCGGTTCGACAATGGACAACCAGATTGTGTTCGACGTGCTCTCACAAACCATCAAGGCTGCTGAGATTCTGGGCAAGGACAAAGCCTACATAGCCCGTCTGAGAACCGCCCTCGCACAGCTGCCTCCCATGCAGATAGGTCGCTACGGACAGTTGCAGGAGTGGATGACCGACAGCGACGACCCCAAGGATGAACATCGGCATATCTCCCACCTCTATGGACTCTATCCCTCCAACCAGATATCTCCCTATCAACACCCCGAACTGTTTGCTGCCGCTGCTACTACGCTACAACAACGCGGCGATATGGCTACAGGATGGAGCATGGGGTGGAAAATCAATTTCTGGGCAAGGATGCTCGACGGCAATCATGCCTTCCGGATTATCAAGAACATGCTCACCACCAGCCGCACCTACCCCAACCTCTTCGACGCTCACCCGCCCTTCCAGATTGACGGTAACTTCGGGGCGACGGCAGGTATCTGCGAGATGCTGCTACAGAGTCACGACGGTGCCGTCCACCTGTTGCCCGCACTGCCCGATGAGTGGAAAAACGGTGAGGTGAGAGGCCTGCGAGCCCGCGGTGCCTTCGTTGTAGACGAGAAATGGGAGAACGGTCAGCTGAGTGAGGTACATATCAAGTCGGAGAATGGCGGCCCCCTGCGCCTGCGCTCGTATTACCCATTGCAGGGCAAGGGTTTGCACCGTGCCACAGGACCCTGTCCTAACCCGCTTCTGGCATCTGCAGCCATCAAGCAGCCCTTGGTATCCGATGCGTCAGGGCAGAGCGCCCCACCCCAACTGCGTCCGGTCTATGAATACGATATCACGACCCAAGCCGGAGAGACCTATACGTTTCAGAACAGCAACATCAACAACCCAATGCTGTGGGCCGATGTGCCCGATCCTGACGTCATTCGCGTGGGCGACACCTTCTATATGGTGTCCACCACCATGCACCTGATGCCTGGCGCCCCTATTATGGCATCGAAGGACCTGAAGAACTGGGAGACCATCGGATACATCTTCGACCGGCTGACTGATTCGCCCAAATACGACCTGCAAGAGGGGACGGCATACGGACGCGGACAATGGGCCACCTCACTCAAATACCACAACGGAAAATTCTATGCCCTGATGGCTCCTAACGAACAAGGCGCTATGGGCGACACCTATATCTTCAGCGCTGAGAAAGCCGAAGGTCCTTGGACCCTCGTCTCACGCATGCGCCATTTCCACGACTGTTCGCTGTTCTTCGACGACGACAATCGCGTATACGTCATCTATGGCACCGGAGAGATGATGGACCTGAAGCCCGACCTCTCAGACGTCATCGAAGGCAGTCATCAGATGCTCTTCCAGCGAGAAGCCGACGAGACCGGAATACTGGAAGGCAGTAGGATGATCAAGCACGAGGGCAGATACTATCTGCTGATGATCTCGCATGTCTACGCTCCCGGCAAGCATCGTCGGGAGGTTTGCTACCG
>RHMF01000733.1_pt1 | contig 22232 bp, 19 predicted proteins | sample 5365151 | NCBI WGS metagenome assembly RHMF01 (sample SAMN10266501, study PRJNA497801) | feces metagenome | isolation source: feces | host: Bos taurus | place: China: Prairie of Fairy Mountain | collected 2017-08-14 | reverse complement strand
GACAAGGAAGGCAACGGCGATTCCGGCCTGGAGTACATCCAGAAGCTGTTCAACCGCAATAAGTAATTTCACTCGATCCTGAATTATTCGGGCGGGGGAGCCCCCATGATTTTGGAGACTTTCCCGCCCGTCTCCATTTTTACGAATAGGTGAACGATTATGGCTAAGAAGACAATTATTACCGTGGCAACCACCGGCGCATGGCCCAAGAAGGAGAACAATCCCAACGTGCCCATGACTCCTTCCGAGATCGCTGACGACGTTTACGCTTGCTGGAAGGCCGGCGCTGCTGTTGCCCATCTGCATATGCGTGACGATGACGGAAACGGCACCATGGACACCGAGAAGTTCCGTGAGACCGTCCGCCTGCTGCGCGAGCGTTATCCCGACTGTGACGTCATTTTGAACATGACCACCTCCGGCGACCTGAACGCTACCGACGAGACCCGTCAGGCTCATCTGGGTGAGCTGCGTCCCGAGATGGGTTCCTATGACTGCGGTTCCATGAACTGGCTGCACACCAGCCTGTTTATCAACCACCCCAAGTTCCTGGAGGAGCTGGGCAAGAATATGCAGGAGTGGGGTGTCAAGCCCGAGATTGAGGCCTTTGATCCCGGCATGATCGCCAACGCCGCATATTACCTGAAGAAGGGCGTTCTGAAGGCTCCTCTGCACTTCCAGTTCTGCATGGGCTGCGCCAACGGCATCCCCGGCAACATGAAGAATCTGGTCTTCATGAAGGAGACCATGGAGCAGCTGTGCCCCGGTTCCACCTGGAGCTGCTTCGGTGTCGGTCATTCCGCCATGGAAATGCTGTACGGCGCCGTGGCCATGGGCGGCCACATCCGCGTTGGCATGGAAGACAACGTCATGTATGCCAAGGGCCAGCTGGCTGAGAGCAACGTTCAGTTTGTTGAGCGTGCTGCCCGCGTGATCCGTGAATTCGGCAATGATGTCGCTACTCCTGCTGAGGCTCGCGAGATCCTTGGTCTGAAGTAATGAGCTGGGGTCCCTGTTTTATGTACTACCACTGCCCCGAGTGCGGGAAGAAGTTCAAAAGTGAACTGGGACTTCTGGCCGAGTTGGGGGAGCGATTCGGGGTCTGTCCCGATTGTGGTGCAGTCGGGTGTTTTGAAATGGAAAGCGCCCGAATTCCCAATGATTTGGAATACGAGGAAATCGACGAATAATTTCTTTGAATTCACCATCTTTTCTTACACCGGCCCCGGGGTTGATCTGGCCTCGGGGCCAGTCCTTTTATTCAGATCGGTTGTGAAAAGGTCGTCTGTTGGGACGACCTTTTTGTTTCCCTTTTTTCTGTTTTGTGGTATGATTGACATGAGAAGAAACTGAATTGAGAGCGAGGATATCCCATGATTGAGAAAGAAGTGGCGGAACTGCGCAGACGGTTCCGTGCCGATAAAAGCAATATTACCCACGTGCGCGGCTGCTATGTCAATGCAAACCGTGAAATCATTTCGGAGTTTTATCAACCTATCACCATGCTGGGACAGGAAGAAGGGGAGATGCTGCTGGCTATCCTGCGCAAGACCCTTTCCGGTACACTGGGAAAGAACCTGATGGATATTGAATTCAGTACCCAGCAGGTGGCGGTGGGGGAAGACCATAAACTTCTGATGGCTCTGCGCAATTCCAGACTGGAGGATACCAAGGCGCTTCATGCGTTCTATGAAAAGGTGATTCCGTCCTTGAATATGGAGGAGAATTATCTTATCCTGCTGGCCTACGACGCTTACGATGTGCCGTATCGCTCGAAAGATGGGGAAAAACAGGACGATGCATCGGCTGACGTGTTCAAATACATCCTGTGCGCTATTTGCCCTGTGAAGCTGACAAAAGCCGCTCTGAGCTTTTCGGCCAATGAGAATTGCTTTGGACATCTGAACCCCGGTTGGGCAATCAGTGCGCCCGAAACCGGTTTTTTGTTCCCGGCCTTTGACGAGCGCAGTACCAATCTGTACAATGCGCTGTTTTACACCAAGGATCCCGCATGCAGTCAGGCGGCGTTTGCTGATACAGTATTCCATGCACAACCCATCATGCCCGCAACTGTGCAGATGGAGTCCTTCCAATCCATGTTGGGAGATACACTGGATGACGAGTGCAGTTATGGTGTGGTACAGGCCGTTCGTGACAGTTTCAGTGCCCTGATTGAAGAACATAAAACCGAAAAGATCGAGGAACCGCTGAAGGTTTCCAAGCGGACAGTCGGAAAGATTCTGACGGCGAGCGGTGTCGGAGAGGCGCGTGTCAAGGCTTTCGGTGAGCGCTATGACGAGGTGTTTGGAGAAGATGCCGCGCTTCCGCCCCGCAATCTGCTGGATACCAAGCGCATGGAAATCAAGGTGCCCGATGATGTGGTCATACGGGTTGAATCCGATCGCTCTGATCTGGTGGAGACTCGGGTGATTGATGGTGTAAAGTACATTTTGATCCGAGCAGACAACGCCGTGGAAGTGAACGGTGTGTCCGTTAAAATCCGATGAAACAGCAACCGGCGCAGGCATTGCCTGCGCCGGTTGATTCATTTAACGGATGGAAAAGGAAGGGATTAGTCGCCTTTCTTCTTGATCTTGTTCAGCTTGGCGTTAATCTCCAGCAGTTGTTCCTTGGTGAACTTGACGTCCATCATGCCGCCCATCAGGGTGAACAGACGCAGCACGGTGAAGCCGTTCATCATGGACATCATATCGGCGTTGATCTCAAAGCCCATGGCTTCCATCTTGGGTTCCTCGCCGTCCTTGCCCTTCTTGTTGCCGCCCATCATCTTGGCAAACATGCCCATGAACAGCATCTTGCCCTTCAGAGTGCCGATAACATCACCCATCTTATCGTTCAGGGAGAAGTAGCCCTCGGGAGCTTCAATGTCGAACCAGTTCAGGATGGCGCCCTTTTCGACCAGACGGTAGCTCTCGTTGAAGGTCTCCACCTTGTTGATGATGCTCTCGTCGCGGCACTCGCCGGCTACGGCTTCCAGCTTGGTGGTGCCGGTATTGGGCACGTCGAAGTAGAAGAAGTGGTCAGCGGCAGTCTTCTTGCCCAGGCTGACGCCGTTGGCGAACAGCTCGACCTCGGGCTGGTTGGAATAGACGGTGACCTTGGTCACGTCTTCCACGCGGTCAATGTAACGCTTGCCGCACAGATGGACGAAAGGCTCGTCAGACAGCCATGCCTTGTAGGCGTAGAAGGAGTCCTTCTTGTACTTGCGGTCGAAGGTTACCAGACCCTTGTGATTCTGACCGTTCTCGCCGCCTTCGTTACGGGCATCGGCACCGAAGTCAAACATGTTCCACACATGAGTAGCCCACATGTACTTGCGGGAGAACAGCTGCTTGATCAACTCTTCGTGGTAATATGCCTGATATTCTTCGGTGTAGTCACCCTGCATGGGCTGAGAAGTGTGCCAGTTCAGAGCCTCGCAGCCGTACTCAGAGCAGCCGATGGGAATGTTGGGATGCATGGCGTGGAACTTGTCGAACCAGGGGCCGTTCATGGAAGTCTCGCCGCCATACCAGCCGAAATAGTGGTTGTAGGAAACCACATCGGGGATCTGCAGATAGGGATCGTCCATCTTGCACATGGAAACGGCAGCGATGGTGGTCAGACGGGTCTTGTCCAGCTCATGGCACAGATCGTTCAGAATGCGGTGGTTTTCCAGCAGGTCGTCATCGGAGCCGCCGATGGAGATCTCGTTGGACAGGCCCCAAACCACGATGGAGGGGTGGTTGTAGTTCTGGATAACCAGTTCCTTCATCTGGGAGATGGTGTTCTCACGGCCGGTGGGCATGTGCTTGGAGATGTAGGGGATCTCAGCCCACAGGACCAGACCGCGCTCGTCGCACAGGTCGTAGAAGTACTGAGCGTGCTGATAGTGGGCCAGACGGATGGTTGTGCAGCCCACTTCGCAGATCAGATCGATGTCTTCCTCGTGGTGCTCAGGCAGCAGAGCATTGCCGTAGCCCCAGCGGTCCTGATGGCGGGAAACGCCGCGCAGAGGATACTCTTCACCGTTCAGGATGAAGCCGTTATCGGGGTGGATCTCGAAGGTGCGGCAGCCGAAACGGGCGGAAACGTTATCCAGAACATTGCCGTCCTCCACCAGTTCCACCTTGGCGGTGTACAGATAGGGGTCCTTGCGGCCATGCCACAGGTGCACATCAGCGATGTCCAGAACAACCTTGGTCTCGTCGGTCTCAACAGAAGCAACTTCGCAGCCGCAGGCAGCGCAGACGGTGTAGCGCAGCTTCTGACCCATCTTGGCGTTGGTCACGAAAGCTTCGATTTCCACCTTGGCATCCTTGCCGCAGATTTCGGGGGTGACCTTCAGACCGGGGCCGCCGTAGTAGTCCAGATCGAAGTGAGAGTTGTTGACACAAAGGATGCTGACATCACGATACAGACCGCCGTAGAAGGTGAAGTCGGCCATCTGGGGGTAGACGGTCTCGTTGGCGGAGTTGTCCACGGCAACCACGATCAGGTTGGTCATCTCAAGGGCATCGGTCATGTTGACGCGCCAGGTGGAGTAACCGCCGTCGTGGTGAGCCAGCTTCTTGCCGTTAACGTAAACGTCGGCGGAGGAGTTGGCGCCCTGCAGTTCCAGATAATACTGGTCAGCAACGGGCAGATCGGCCTTGTTCAGAGTCTTGGCATAGTAAGCGGTGCCGCGGAAGTAGTCATTGTCGCCGTCCTGACCGTCGATGGCGTTCCAGGAGTGGGGCAGGTTAACAAAGTTCCACTTGGGATCAATGGCGGTGGGGAGAGCAGTGGCTTCCTTGGAGAAGGCCCACTTGGCGTTGAAATTCACAACAGTTCTCAATGGAATTACCTCCTTGTTTTTTACAAAGGCGGCAGGCAGGAACACCTGCCTGCCGCCTTGATTTTATTTTTTAGTTACGAACAAAGATTATTCAGCGGAAACGCTACGGCGCTCGGCCAGCTCTTCGTTCATCTGAGCCAGTTTCTTCTTATCCAGGTTGTAGATGAACTTGATAGAAATGAACATAACAATGCCGCTGAAGCAATACAGACCGGCAACCAGCCAGCACATATTGTATGCGGTTGCGGCGCTCTGGCCGCCGGTACCCAGTGCGGAGACGTAGCCGAGGGCGCCCATAACTGCCAGGACAATGGAGGGGCCAATGCCCTGAGCCAGCTTACGGAAGAAGGAGTGCAGGGAGTAGACGGTGCCTTCCTCGCGTTTGCCGGTCTTCCATTCGTTGTAATCGATGGCGTCAGCCATGAATGCCCAGGACACACAAGTGTAAATGCCCATGCCGAGACCGAAGATAATGAGTGCTGCCATGAAAGCGAGCAGAGCAAGACCCTTGTTGTTGATCATGGGGAACACAAACATCAAAACGCCGCCAATCATGGAAACAAAAGCGCCTGCGGCAGCAGATTCCTGCTTACCAAACTTGTTAACAATTTTCTTGATGAAGCCCATGAACAGGAACATGGGAAGGAAACCGACCATCATAACAATGCCGGACAGCTGTGCCTGACCGAAATAGGTGGCAAACATAATAGTGGTTGCGGTGGTGGCGGAGTTCATACCGAGGAACATCGCCATGGCAGCAACGGTAGCGCCTACAGCGGGACGGTTCTTGGCAAAGTTGCCGAAGGCCTTGAAGATGTTGAACTTTTCGCCGCCCTCGCTGGTCTTGACGGAGTTTTCATTTACGCGGATGGTGATCTTGTTGATCATGAACATGAATGCGATGAAGCCGAGGATGCCCATGAGCAGAGCGGCAATGAACACACGGTTGCCCAGCAGGGTCTCGACCTGAACGCCGGTCTCGGGGTTGATGATGGGATTGCCGTTGGCATCAACTTCCTTGTGCCAAATCAGCATAGGGAGAATCATGGAGGGCAGAATGTTGCCGACCATAGAGCCAATGGAACGCCAGGTGGACAGCTGAGCACGCTCGCCGGCATCCTCAGTCACCAGGGACAGCATGGAGCCATAAGGAACGTTAGCCATAGTGTAAGCGGCATCCCAGATCACATAACCGATGATGAAGAGCATGGCTTTCACAACGGTAGAAGCGTTGGGGAAGGGCAGGAAGACAGCGGCACCGCCCACGATCAGAGCGATAGCGCCAATCAGGATGTAAGTCTTGAACTTACCTCTCTTGTACGGTCTGGTATCGGCATCGATCAATGCGCCGATGATGGGGTCATTGACTGCGTCCCAAATCTGCACCAACAGAAGCAGGGCGGATAGCAGGCCGGTTTCCAGAGTCATGAAAACGAGCCAGAAGGTCTGAACGGTGCTCTTGAGAGAGAAGCTCATATTGCAGCCGAAGTCACCGGCGGCATAAGCAACTTTATCAAGCATGCCGAACTTGCGGTAGCCCTTTGCGTCCAATTGGACTTGCTTTTTTGCCATTTTACAATTCCCTCTTTTCATATTTTGTGTTCCTTGAGAAAGCACACACTAATACATAATGCTTTTCCAATATATTGTAGCAAGAATTTTATGAATACGTGAGTAAAATATTTGCATATAATAGAAAAATTTTTACTTCCTCTTGTAATTTTGAAATAATTATACGATAATATTGAAGAATTTGAAACAAAGAATTTCTGGTTTGAAAGGAACTTTCAGCCAGAAAAATCCGGAAATGAGGATAGGGTATGCTGCGGGATAATGAATTGAACTTTTTTCAGGACGTACTGCGGAATATGCGTATACCTGTTCGGATCGAACCGGCGGATTTGGATCTGCTGTTTTATGCTGATATGGGACTGCGCAGACAGCTCGGTGTGGAAGAAGGGGCCTTTCAGGACTGGAACCGGCGGCTTCATGGAACGCTGAAGAAGAACGTTCTGTTTCGCATCACGGATGAATTCTTTTGCAAATATGTTGCCTTTTTTCTGGACTTCGACGAACAGGGGAAAGCCCGGGTGCTTCTGATCGGACCCTACGTCAATGAAGAGATTGATCACTTGTGGCTGGAGCGATTCTGCCAGCGCACGGGAGTGCATAAGGATTGGCTCCCAATTCTTGAGAACTATTATCAGAAGGTCATCTATCTGAAGGATGAGTCTTTGCTGTTTGCTGCTGTTACTGCCTTGGGAGACCGTCTGTGGGGCGAAGATCAATTTACGACCGAGTCCATTGTGGCCGGTGTACCGGAACATTGGATTCCCAAGGGCACCGCACCGGAAAGCCAGCAAAGCAGCGATGTGATGAAGGATATTTCTTTGGTAGAATCCAGCTACGATGCGGAAAATCGTCTGATCGAAGCTGTATCGCAGGGGCAGAGCAGAAAGGCTGAGCTGATGCTGGCTCATACCTCGCAGATCAATTTGGAACAGCGCACGCCGGAAATGATGCGAAACACCAAAAATTACACCATCATTCTGAATACGCTGCTGCGCAAAGCGGCAGAACAAGGCGGCGTTCACCCGCTGTATATTGACCGGCTGTCTACTGAATTTGCAAAGCGAATTGAAAAATTGAAGCGACAGGACGACATTTCCGCGTTCTGGCAGGAAATGGCTCATCGTTACTGCCTGCTGGTGAAAAAACACTCGTTGAAAACCTATTCGCCGCTGATCCAGAAGGTCATTTCCCGGGTAGAATTTGATCTGACCGGTGACCTCAGTCTGAAGGCCAATGCCAAAGCATTGAATGTCAATGCCAGTTATCTGTCCACGTTGTTCAAAAAAGAACTGGGTATGACGCTGACCGAGTATGTAAGCGGGAAACGCGTAGAGTATGCGATTTATCTTCTGAACACCACCAAGTTGTCCATTTCCGTGGTTGGCCAGCGTTGTGGTATTCAGGATTCAGGACGATAATTACTTTACCAAGATATTCAAGAAGTTTGTAGGTAAGACCCCAAAGCAATTCCGTCAGGAAAATGCACTCTTTCCGCGCACACGGCCCAAGGAGGAAGAAAACTCCGAACCGCAGAGCGGTCCGGAGTTCTGAATCCTTATTGGGGAGCGTCTTCGCGGGGAGAATGATGGAACCGCGCGCGGTAAGCACGGTAAAAGGAAGAGTAATCGGAGAAACCGCAGGCCAGACAGGCTTCACCGGCGGCTTCGCCCCGCTGAATCATGGCGCGGGCTGCCAGAAGGCGCTTGATGGTTACATATTCCCAAAGGGGCGACCCGGTGGCTTGCTGGAAGATGCGGCTGATTTGGGAGCGGCTGCGGTAGAAGTGATCGGCTACCGTCTGCAATGAAATGGGCTCAAACAGGTGCTCGTTTACATAGGCAACAAGGGTGCTTTGCAGGCCCTGTGCCGGGACATGGTGGGAAGTTTCCTCGCAGACACCGCAAAGAGTAGTCAGAAAGAGGAGTAGCCGTGCCAGCAAATTCAATCGAATGTCGGGTACACGCTCGAAGGTAAAGTCAGAAAACGCGTTGCGCAAATGTCCGTTTGGATCGGACTGGGCAGGGTAGTAGTTCTGCCGCCCCAACGGACGGTCCAGAAAGGGCTTCAGGAGGCGTCCGTCAGGGTCAAGTGTTTCCAACAGAGAAGGGGAAAAATGGATGGCAATGCGTTCGTAGGGCTGGCTGGGGTCAATACTAAGTTTGTGCGTCTCAGCCGGGCGGAGAATGAGAATGTCATGGGGGTGGATTGGGTATTGATGTCCTTCCACCAGATATGTTCCGTTGCCTGAAATGAAGTAATAAATCTCCATCCACTCATGGGCATGCATGGTGAAATCCTCGGGGTCGGGATGAAGATCTATCGTGTGGTGACTGTACAATTCGGCGTCGCGATAAGTAAAAAGATGGGGCATTTGCTCACCTACTACACTGTTTTTCATAAAGCATATCATGAGATGCGCAGATTTACAATGATTTTTCGCATAATATGCAATTCCATTGTAAATAAAGTTTTTATAAAATGAAATCAAACAAATAAAAAGATAAAACGGTAAAAAACGGAAAGGAATGTTAAACATGGAACTGAATCTCCGCACCAACTGCCGCTATGCCATCGCTTGCCCCACCAGCATGGGCGTTCGTATCACCCCGGACAACCGTATGGCTGTTCACACCAGCAATCATTTTTACATGCAGGCCACCAGCGCCGAGACCAACGTGCTGAATGTGGCTTCCTCTCTGGGCAAGGAGTGCCTTGCCATGACCAAGTTCGTCAAGGGCAGCCCCATTGCTCAGTTTATCAAGAGCGATCTGCGCTCCCGCAATATCAATTACGAGGGTGTTGAAGTGGAGCAGGGCGGACCCTGGGGCTATCGCCATCAGTTCAACATTGCCGATTCCGGTTTCGGTCTGCGTGCTCCCCGTGTGTGGAATGACCGCGCCGGCGAGGTGGGCCGCACCCTGTCCATCGACGAGTTCGACGTGGATCGCATCTTCGGTCAGGAAGGCGTCATGATCCTGCACATCTCCGGCTTGATCGCCGCCATGAGTGAGTCCACCACCCAGTTCTGTCTGGAGGTTGCCAAGGCCGCCAAGAAGTACGGTACTCTGGTCAGCTTCGACCTGAACCATCGCGCTACCTTCTGGAAGGGCCGCGAGGAAGAACTGTCCGAGGCATTCCATCAGATCGCTTCCGTGGCCGATGTTCTGGTTGGCAACGAGGAAGACTTCCAGCTGTGTCTGGGCTTCAAGGGTCCCGAGGCCGGCGGCAAGGACTTGTCTTCCAAGATTGAATCCTTTAAGGGCATGATCGCTGAAGTCATGGTTAAGTATCCCAACGCTAAAGTTTACGGCACCACCCTGCGCCAGGTTATCAGCGCTAACGAGCACCTGTGGGGCTGCCTGCTCCACGCCGACGGCGAATGGTGCGTGGAAGAGCCCCGTCCTATTCCCGTTATGGACCGCATCGGCGGCGGCGACGGATTTACCGGCGGTCTGCTGTACGGTCTGATCTCCGGCTGGAAGAGCGCTGAGTGCCTGCAGTTCGGCTGGGCCAGCGGTGTGCTGGCTGCCACCAGCCTGAATGACTACGCCCAGCCTGCTGACGAAAAGCAGATCTGGGACATCTACGCCGGCAATGCCCGTGTGCAGCGCTGAGCAGGGAGGAAGAAAGCGATGAAGAAAGCTGATATCGGTCTGGTCGGTCTGGCCGTTATGGGTGAGAACCTGGTCATGAACATGGAGTCCAAGGGCTTCACTGTGGCCGTGTTCAACCGCACTACCGACAAGGTGAAGGCCTTCGTGGAAGGCCGCGCTGCCGGTAAGAATATCATTGGTACCTACTCCGTGGAGGAACTGGTTGCCAATCTGGAAAAGCCCCGCAAGGTCTTTATGATGGTCAAGGCCGGTTCCGCCGTGGATGCTCTGATCGACCAGCTGATTCCCCATCTGGAAGAGGGCGATATCCTGATCGACGGCGGCAACAGCCATTTCCCCGACACCATCCGCCGTACCGCCTATGTGGAGAGCAAGGGCCTTCTGTATGTGGGCTGCGGTGTTTCCGGCGGTGAGGAGGGTGCTTTGAACGGTCCCTCCATGATGCCCGGCGGTTCTCCCGCTGCATGGGAGTTTGTCAAGCCTATCTTCCAGGGCATCTGTGCCAAGGTGGAAGACGGCGCTGCCTGCTGCGACTGGGTGGGTGAAAACGGTGCCGGCCACTTTGTCAAGATGGTTCACAACGGCATCGAGTACGGCGACATGCAGCTGATCTGCGAGGCTTATCAGCTGATGCGTGACGGCCTGGGAATGACCAACGAAGAGATGCACGAGGTCTTTGCCGACTGGAACAAGACTGAGCTGGACAGCTATTTGATTGAGATCACCCGCGACATTTTGGGTTACAAGGATGAAACCGGCGCAGCTGTCGTGGATTACATTCTGGACACTGCCGGTCAGAAGGGTACCGGCAAGTGGACCGGCATCTCCGCCATGGACGAAGGTGTGCCCCTGACTCTGATCGGTGAGGCCGTGTTTGCCCGCTGCCTGTCCGCACAGAAGGCCGAGCGTGTGACTGCCTCCAAGGTGTTCACCAAGAATATTCCCGCTTTTGAGGGCGACAAGGCCGCCTTTATTGAGTGCATTCGCAAGGCCCTGTATGCCTCCAAGATCATCTCCTATGCACAGGGCTATACCCTGATGCGTACCGCCGCTCAGACCAATAACTGGAACCTGAACTATGGCGGCATTGCTCTGATGTGGCGCGGCGGCTGCATTATCCGCAGCGTTTTCCTGGGCAAGATCAAGGAAGCCTACGATAAGAACCCTGCTCTGGAGAACCTGCTGCTGGATGATTACTTTGCCGAAACCATTCAGACTCTGGTTCCTGCATGGCGCGAAGTGGTTGCCTACGCAGTCAAGGCCGGTATTCCTATGCCTGCATTCTCTTCCGCGCTGAGCTATTTCGACGGTTACACCACCGAGAGCCTGCCTGCCAACCTGCTGCAGGCCCAGCGTGACTATTTCGGCGCCCATACCTATGAGCGTATTGATCAGCCCCGCGGCCAGTTCTTCCATACCAACTGGACCGGTCACGGCGGCAACACGGCAGCCGGTACCTACAATGCATAAGATCGGTATCATTGCTCTGGATCTGGACGGTACTCTGCTCAATTCCAACAAAGAATTATCTGCCGGGAATTTGGCCGCTCTGCAAAGAGCGGCCAATGCCGGTATTGAGATCGTTCCGACCACGGGGCGTTTTTACGGCGGTATGCCCGAAGTAATTCGGGAACTGCCCTTTGTGCGTTATGTTATTACAGTTAACGGCGCACAGGTCGCTGACCTGAAAACCGGCGAAGTCATCTATAAGGCTGAGATCCCATGGCAGCAGTCGGTGGATATTATGACCCTGTTGGACGAATATCCCGTGATCTATGACTGTTATCAGGAGGATGCTGCCTGGATGACGGCAGAGCAGAAGAAGGACATTGATCGGATTGTTTCAAGTCCTCACTACCGCAAAATGCTCCACCAGCTGCGCCAGCCAGTGCCTGAACTGAAGACCGTTTTGGCTCAGCGTCAGAAAGACGTACAGAAGATACAGTTTTTCACCGATCAGCCCGAACTGCGTTTACGCATGATGAAGGAGCTGCCCAAGCGCTTTGAGAATCTCTGCGTGTCCAGTTCTGTTTCAGACAACGTGGAGATCAATCAGATTCACGCCAACAAGGGTGAGGCACTGTACGCATTGGCAGATCACTTGGGCCTTGCCCGTGAAGCCACTTTGGCTTTTGGTGATGGACTGAACGATATTTCTATGCTGAAAGCGGCCGGAATCGGTGTGGCCATGGCCAATGCCGAAGAAGAGTCCAAGGCAGTTGCCGACTGGATCACCCTGTCCTGTGACGAGGATGGAGTGGCCTATGGCATTAACAAATTTTGTTTCGATGAATAAAGGACGGTAATTACGATGAACCTTTCCATGAAACCCGATCTGACCGGCAAGGTAGCCGTTGTCACCGGCGGTGCCGGTGTTCTGTGCAGTGAATTTGTCCGCGCCCTGGCTCAGTGCGGCGCCAAGGTTGCCATTCTGAATCGTACCCTGTCCAAGGCCGAAGCTTTGGCCGAGGAAGTGCGTGCCGCCGGCGGTGAAGCCGCTGCTGTGCAGGTGGATGTAACCAATTCTGCCAGCGTGAAGGCTGCACACGAAGAAGTCCTGAAGATTTACGGCAAGTGCGATATTCTGATTAATGGCGCGGGCGGCAACAATGCCCGTGCTAACACCGACAAGGAGTATTTTGAACTGGGCGATATCGAGTCAGACACCAAGTCCTTCTTTGATCTGGACGAAGAGGGTTTCCGCTTCGTCATGGATCTGAACTTTGTCGGCACTCTGCTGCCCACCCAGGCATTTGCACAGGACATGGTGGGGCGCGCGGGCTGCACGATTCTGAATATCAGCTCGATGAACGCCTATACTCCGCTGACCAAGATCCCTGCCTATTCGGGCGCCAAGGCAGCCATCTCCAACTTTACCCAGTGGCTGGCCGTCCACTTCAGCAAGGTGGGTATCCGTGTCAACGGCATCGCTCCCGGTTTCTTCTCCACCGAGCAGAACCGTGCCCTGCTGTGGAACGAAGACGGCACCCCCACTGCCCGCACCGGCAAGATTTTGGGTGCCACCCCCATGGGCCGCTTTGGTAATCCTGAAGAACTGTTGGGTGCTCTGATGTTCCTGGTGGACGAGAAGGCGTCTTCCTTTGTGACCGGCATCGTCATCCCTGTGGACGGCGGTTTCAGCGCCTACAGCGGCGTGTAAGAGGTGTCGTATGGAGCACTTTGTTTATGCTGATTCTGAACTGGGCTTGAGTCGCCAGGCCATTCATGACGCTCTGCTGAAGAGCCTGGAAGGCCGTGAGCTGAAGCATGTTCTGATTATTCCTCCCGATTATACCCGGTTTCATTCCAACTCCGGTTACATTACCAATGTGTACTATCACGCACTGGTGGACAACGGTTGTGAAGTAGATATCCTTCCCGCACTTGGAACCCATGTTCCCGTGACAAAAGAGGAAGCAGCCATTATGTTTGGCGACATTCCCTATGAGAAGTTTATTCCCCACAACTGGCGCACCGATGTTATGAAGATCGGGGAAGTGCCTGCTGAATATCTGGAAGAGATCACCGAGGGTCTGTGGCATGATGCCGTGGATGTGGAGATCAATCGCCTGGTCATGGATGAGAAGTATGATTTGATTCTGTCCATCGGTCAGGTGGTCCCACACGAGGTCATCGGTATGGCCAACCATGCCAAAAACTTGTTTGTGGGTGTAGGCGGCGCCGATATGATCAACAAGAGCCACATGGTGGGCGCCGTTTACGGTATGGAGCGCATGATGGGTAAGGACCACACTCCTGTCCGTAAGATTTTTGACTACGGCATGGAGCATTTCCTGAATGAGCGCCCCATTCTGTTTGTGCTGACTGTTACGACGGCTCCCGGCGGCAACATCCGAACCCACGGCCTGTTTATCGGTGATAAGCGCAATGCGCTGGAAGCAGCCATCGCTCTGGCGCAGGAGAAGAACATTGATTTTGTTGAGACCGGCATCAAGAAGTGCGTGGTCTATCTGACCCCCGATGAGTTCCACAGCACCTGGCTGGGCAACAAGTCGGTTTACCGTACCCGTATGGCGATCGCTGACGACGGTGAGCTGCTGGTACTGGCCCCCGGTATTGAGCGCTTCGGTGAGGATGACCAAGTGGACAAGCTGATCCGTAAGTACGGCTATCGCGGACGTCTGAATACGTTGGAACAGTTTGAAAAACCGGAAAATCAGGACCTGCGCGACAATATGGGTGCTGCGGCTCACCTGATCCACGGTTCTTCCGATGGACGCTTCACCATCACCTATGCGGTGAAGGATATTTCCAAGGAAGAGATCGAAGGTGTTGGCTTCCGCGCTGCCGACTACGATGAAATGGTCAAGCGCTATGATCCCGAAAAACTGCAATACGGTTATAATACTTTGCCCGACGGTGAGGAGATTTACTTCATTCCCAACCCCGCGCTGGGCTTGTGGATCAATAAGGAGAAGTTCTGATGAAACCATTCATGAACAAGGGCTTTCTGTTGACCAATGATACGGCCTACACTCTGTATCATGAGCATGCCAGAGAGTGCCCCATCATTGACTACCATAACCATCTGAACCCCAAGGATATTTTTGAGCGCCGCCGCTATGATAATCTGACCCAGCTTTGGCTGGAGGCCGACCACTATAAGTGGCGCTGTATGCGTGTGTGCGGTGTTCCCGAGGAATATGTCACCGGCAATGCACCGGAATACGAAAAGTTCCTCGCCTTTGCCCGCATTATGCCCCGGTTGATCGGTTCCCCGGTCTACCACTGGGCACATTTGGAACTGCGCCGTTATTTTGATATTGATACCCCCCTGACCGAATCGACTGCCAAGGAGATTTGGGACAAGACCTGTAAGATGCTGCGAGGTAAAGGTTTTGATGCTGTCTCTCTTCTGAACAAGATGAAGGTGAAGGTGCTTTGCACCACCGACGATCCTGCCGATACGCTGGAGTGGCACGCAAAACTGGCGGGGGAGAAAGAGATTCCCTTTAAAACCCTGCCTTCCTTCCGTCCCGACCGATTCCTGCACATTGATCAGACTGCCTGGTCAGTCGCAGTGAAGCAGTTGGGTGACCGTTACGGTGCGATTTCCGATTGGACCGGTCTGACTGCTGCACTGCAGAAGGCTCTGGATTTCTTCTGTGAAGTAGGATGCCGGGTCACGGACCATGCGTTTATTCATTTCCGCTATGCCGTGGGTGATCCTGCACCTGTTATGGAAAAAGCCTTGTCAGGTATTGAATTGACTGAAGAAGAAACCGCGATTTACCAGGGTGCACTGTTGCGTTTCCTGGCCGGGGAGTACACCAAACGAAATCTGGTCATGCAGCTGCATCTGGGACCCATCCGCAACAATTCGCCCAAGCTGATTGCCGCCTTTGGAGCCGATGCCGGCGGTGACAGCATTGGTGTGGCTACCGATCCCTTCCAGCTCAGTGCATTCCTGAGCGATCTGGAGGAGAACGACTGCCTGCCCAAGACCATCCTGTACAATCTGAACCCGGCTGACAGCGCCATGCTGTCCACCATGGCGGTCAACTTTGCGGCCAACGGCGCTAAGGTTCAGTACGGCGCTGCATGGTGGCTGCTGGACCATCACCGTGGTATCAGCGATCAGATCGATCAGCTGATGGAGACCGGTCTGCTGTCCGGCAGTGTGGGTATGCTGACCGATTCCCGTGCCTTTACTTCGTTTACCCGCCATGAGTATTTCCGCCGTATCCTGTGTAACAAGCTGGGTGAATTGGTGGAGCAGGGCCAGTACCCCTGTGATATGAAAGCATTGGGTGAGTTGGTGGAGGATATCTGCTGGCGCAACGCGGTTCGTTATTTCTCTCTTGACGTGTAAGAGGGAACAATTGTGGAACTGATTTTGCAAAAGGGCCGTCCTGAGTGCATGGAGCATCGCTTGGAGAAAGAGCGGCGCTGCTATGAACTTTTGGAGCGCTTGGGAATCGAATTTGAACGCGTAGACCATGAACCGGCCGATAATATGGAGATCTGCCAGTCGATTGAAGCTGTGCTTGGTGCCCCAATCTGTAAGAACCTGTTTCTTTGCAACCGTCAGCAGACCCAGTTTCATCTTCTGCTGATGCCGGGGAATAAGCCCTTCCGCACCAAGGAGTTTTCCAAGAAAATCGAAACATCCCGGCTGTCTTTCGCTTCTGCGGAGCACATGGAGCGGTATCTGGACATTACGCCCGGATCGGTTAGTATTCTTGGGTTGATGAATGACAAGGACCGTGTGGTTCATCTGGCAGTGGATAAGGACCTGTTGGTGCAGGAATACTTTGGATGTCACCCCTGTATCAACACAAGCAGTCTGCGTCTCAAGACCGAAGATGTCTTTGGTCCGATTCGGAATGCCCTTGGCCATAACATGACCGTTGTTGAATTGACGGGCGAAGAATAAACTACGAAAGCCGGCGCATTGCGCCGGCTTTTTGCTGCTTGTATTGGAAAATATCCGTGGATATGATAAAATAGATATGAAAATCAAATTGCAGGAGGAATTGCTATGCGCAAGAATTTCGGGTCAAAACCCTTTCTGTATCCCATGCCTGTTCTGATTATTGCAAGTTACAATGCAGACGGAACCGCCAATGCTATGAACGCAGCCTGGGGCTGTATTGCCGATATGGACCGTGTGGCCATTTATGTTGCCGGGAATCACAAGACCATGGAAAACATTTTGGCTCGCAAGGCATTTACCGTCAGTATGGCTGACGCGGCTAATGTGATTTCTGCTGATTATGTCGGTATTGTTTCCGGCAACAGCGAACCAAACAAGCTGGAAAAAGCCGGCTGGCATACCACCAAGAGTGACTTTGTGGACGCGCCTTTGATTTGCGAACTGCCTATGGCATTGGAGTGCGAACTGGTTAGTTTTGATGAGGAGAGTGAACTTCTGATCGGTCGCATTGTCAATGTCAGTGCGGAGGAGCGTATTCTGACTGCCGGAGTAATTGATCCCGTAAAGCTGAAGCCGATCACGTACGATCCGGTTAATCATGCGTATCTTACATTGGGCGAAAAGGTCGGGAATGCCTTTTCGGATGGAAAGCAGCTGAAATAGACAGGAGAAACGAGGAAATATGAGCGTTTATAAAATCACCTTCAGCCCAACAGGCGGTACCCAGAAGGTGGCAGATATTCTTGCATCCGAATTTGCGCCCATGAGCAAAACGGTGGATCTGCTGGATGATATTCGGGAAATAACCTTTTTGGCTGATGATATTTGTGTGATTGCCATGCCTGCATTCGGTGGTCGTGTGCCCTCGATTTGTGAGCAGCGTATGGAGAAGTTGAAGGGAAATGGAGCAAGGGCTATTCTGGCAGCCGTATTCGGAAACCGCGCGATTGACGATACTCTGCTTGACATGAAGGAACTGGCATTGGCAGCAGGCTTTATCCCTGTGGCGGCCATCGAGGCCGTGGCCGAACATTCGATTTTTCGTAAATTCGGCGCGGGTCGGCCCGATGGGGAAGATACTGCTGAGCTGAAGCGCTTCGCGCAGAAAATCAAGGCGGTGCTGGAAGCCGGTACGGTATCCATTGATCTGGAAGTTCCCGGTAACACACCTCATAAGGAGCGCAAAAGCGGCTCGATGAAGCCGTATGGAGGCGCGGCCTGCAACTCCTGCGGTCTTTGTGTGTGGAGATGTCCCGTGCGTGCCATCCCCAAGGATGATCCCCAAAATGTGGACAAGGAGAAATGCATCTCCTGCTTGCGCTGCATAGCTGTCTGTCCGCGGTTTGCCCGTCACCTTGCGCCGGAATTGTTGGCGGCATCGGAAGAGAAAATAGCGCCATTGCTGTCCGAACGGAAAGAGAACAAACTTTATCTGTAATAGGAATCATTGTTATGAGAAACAGGAAACGAATTGCAGTATTTCTTGTGGTGTTGCTGGCGCTGGCCGGTTGTGGACATAAGGTCGCAAAAGAAGCATCGTATGTAAACATAACCGCGCAGGAAGCCAAGGAACTGATGGATCGGGAAGAGGGGTATGTCATTCTGGATGTTCGAACCGAGGAAGAATATGCCCAAGGACACATTCCCGGGGCCATTCTGATTCCGGACTATGAAATTGAGACCAAGGCGGAGGATATCCTGAAGGATAAAAATCAGATGCTTCTGGTCTATTGCCGCAGCGGGCGGAGAAGCAAAAATGCTGCTCAGGTACTGTTGAATTTAGGCTATACGGATATCCGTGAATTTGGAGGAATCATCGACTGGCCTTATGACATTGAACGGTGACGAAGCGAACAATCGATTGACAAAAACCGCGCTCGAGGGTATATTTGGTAGTAGATTTTTTGCTTAGAATGGAGTTGGTTGTAAATGGACTATGCATCCAGCTGGGATTTTACCTTGGCAAACTATGATGCTGTCTGGGCATTTTTGGTTCAGCTTGGTCTGTTGCTTTTGTTTTTGATGCTGGGAAATTGGATCCGTCAGGCCATTCCCGTATTCCGTAAATGTCTGATCCCCTCTGCGCTGCTGGGCGGTGCCCTGCTGCTTGTGGTGAATATCGTGGCCAAGCAGTTTGGCTTTGTGCTGGTTGACAACCGACTGATGCAGGTGATTACGTATCACTGCCTGGCCGTCGGCTTTGCGGCAATGACGCTGAAGACCGAAAAAAGCACTCATAAGACAAACCGCGCTCAGGTCCTTGAGTTTGGTGCACTGCAGGGCGGAACATATATGCTGCAGGCATTTGTCGGCCTTGGTATTACGCTGATTCTCTTCCTGATGACCCGTTATGGCGATCAGGTTGTGTCCTACATTTGCGGTCTGATTCTTCCCTTGGCTTTCGGTCAGGGCCCGGGCAATGCACTGAGCTGGGATATCAACTTTACCAACACCCCTGCTGCGATGTTTGCCGGTAACGGCAGTTTTGGCCTGTCGTTGGCATCCATCGGCTTTGTTGTGGCTTCTGTGTTTGGTGTGCTGCACATCAATATCAGCAAAAAGCGCGGTTCTCTTTCGGTGCGCGATGCAAGACCTCAGGGTGAGTTCGTTGACCAGACCAATCCCAACGGGGATGAAGTTCCCGATAGTGAATCTGTGGATAAGTTTACACTTCAGGTTGGGTTTGTTGCACTGGCCTATGCCATTTCCTTCGGATTTATGTGCCTGCTGGGTGTGATCTCTGATTTCACAAACAGCATTGCATGGGGTTTCAATTTCCTGTGGGCCTCTTTGGCTGCCATGCTGATCAAGTTTGTTGTCAAGCGTCTGCGCAAACACAAAGTGATGCACAGAGCATACATCAACAACTATCAGATGGACCGTATTTCCGGCTTTTCCTTTGACCTGATGATCGTTGCCGGTGTTGCCGCCATTGAGATCAATGATATTAAGAATTACATTCTTCCCATTGTGATCCTCAGTTTGATCGGAACCGTGATTACTTACGTCTATATCCGTCTGGTCTCCAAGGAATGCTTCAAGGGCTTTGAGCATGAATTTTTCCTGATGAGTTTCGGAACGCTGACCGGTACCGCCTCCAACGGCGTGATCCTGATGAAGGAAGTGGATCCGGGCCTGCGCACTCCCACGTCCAGCCTGTATATCCTCTCCAATTTCCCCGCCATGGTCATGATTGCTCCGCTGCTGTTCCTGCTGAGCTTTGCGGGCAGTTCTCTCACCAATGCGGTGATCGCCTGTGCGATTTTCTTTGTCCTTTGGGTGGTTTACACAGGGTATCTTTTCCGCAGAAGGATATTTAAGAAGCGATATGCAAATAAACCTGTACCCGTCTGGAAAGAGGAACAATAAAATTCAAGGGCTGCTGCAAATGGGATTTGCGGCAGCCCTTTCCGATTGTGCAATAGAAAAACGACGCCGCGGTTGCGGCGTCGTTTTTTATCATTTGATCAAGTGCGGAGATAATGCTTTACCAATTCCTGCAGCAGTTCATCGCGGTCCAGTTTGCGGATCAGTGAACGGGCATTGTTATGATTGGTGATGTATGTGGGGTCTTCGGAAAGGATGTATCCAACGATCTGATTGATGGGATTGTAACCCTTTTCCAACAGAGCGTTGTAAACGGTGCTCAGAATAGCTTTAATTTCGGCACCACGGTCCTGATGAAGAGAAAACTTGCGGGTATAATCCATTTCCATCGTTGGCACACCTCCTGAAGGTTGTATTTCGGTTACGTCTATCATAACGCATACCCAAGGAAAAAGTAAAGGGAATCTTTTGAATTTTTACGAAATGTTCGTGTCCTGTAACATTAGCGCAGGACTGCACCCAATTCGGACTGCAGCAGAGCCAGAACGGATGCCACGTCTTCATCGGCTTCGGCGGCAGTCAGGCTGCGGTCGTCGGCACGCAGGACCAGATTGAAGGCCACAGACTTCTTGCCTTCGTCCACGCCCTTGCCGCGGTAGATGTCAAACAGGGTCACTTCCTTGAGCAGGCCCTTTGCGCCGCGGCGGATGCAATCGGACAGGGCGCCTACCGTGACCGCTTCGTCACAGACCACGGCGATGTCGCGGGTGACAGCGGGGAACTTAGGCAGAGGAATGTACTCGGCATCGGGACCCTTGACCTGCATCAGATTGTCAAAGGACAGTTCGGCACAGTAGAACTCGCCGTCCACATCGTAGTTGCGGGCAACCAGAGGATGGATCTGGCCGAACACACCAAGGTAGTTGCCGTCCGCCCAAACGCTGGCGCAGCGTCCGGGGTGATAGGAGGGGTTGTCGCTGCAGGTTTCAAAGCGAACGTCTGCAACACGCAGGTCGGACAGAATGGCTTCGATCATACCCTTCAGGGTGAAGAAATCCATGTCAGAACCGTATGCGCCGATGGACAGGATCTTGGACTCGTTAGCCAGACCGTCGTCGCGGCCGGGCAGATAAATGCGGCCGATCTCATACAGCTTGGCAGCCTTGTTGCGGTAGTTGAAATTGCGGGTCAGGATTTCCAGCATGGAGGGCAGAACGGTGGTACGCATGATGGAGGTATCCTCGCCCAGAGGATTCAGGATCTTGAAGGATGCGCGGCGGCTGTCATCGGCAGCCCAGCGGATCTTATCGTAATAGGTGGGAGAGATGAAGGAGTAGGTAATGATCTCATCGTAGCCGAAGGAGCGGCACAGCTCGCCCAGACGGCGCTCCAGCTGCTGTGCGGGGGAGTAGCCGCCCAGCGTGGTCTGGCCCTTCATCAGGGTGCAGGGAATGTTGTTGTAGCCGTAGAAACGGGCCACTTCCTCCGCCAGATCGGCCATACGCAGCACGTCGGCGCGGTAGGAGGGGACCGTGACCTGATCGCCATCTACCTGGAAGTCCACACTCTTCAGGATGCGGATCATTTCCTCGGTGGGGACGTCGGTACCCAGCAGGGCGTTGATCTTTTCGGGCTCGAGGGTCAGAACGGTAGGATGGGGAACATGGTTGAGCACGTCGATGACGCCGTCAACCACTTCGCCGGCGCCCAGCAGCTCGACCAACTCGCAGGCGCGTTCGACGGCAGGCATGGTGTTCATGGGATCCAGACCCTTTTCGAACTTGGCAGAAGCCTCGGTACGCATGCCCAAAGCCAGAGCGCCCTTGCGGATACAGGTTCCGTCAAAGCAGGCCGACTCAAAGACCACATCGGTGGTGTCTTCCACGATCTCGGAGTTCATGCCACCCATGATGCCGGCCAGACCGACAGCACGGGTCTCGTCTGCGATGACCAGATGATCAGCAGTCAGCTTGCGCACGATGCCGTCCAGTGTGGTCAGCTCTTCACCTTCTTCGGCGCGGCGGACAATGATCTTACCGCCCTGCACGTAGCGATAGTCAAAGGCGTGCATGGGCTGACCGTATTCCAGCATGACGTAGTTGGTGATGTCGACGATGTTGTTGATGGGGCGCACACCCATGGCACGCAGACGATCGCGCATCCACTTGGGAGAGGGAGCGATCTTGACGTTGCGGACCATACGGGCGGTATAGCGGGGGACCAGATCCTCGGCAGGGGTTTCCACGTCCAGCAGATCGATCAGGCAACCCTCGGCGCCGCCCTTAACCTGGGGCTCATGCAGCTTCAGCTCACCGCCGAAAGTGGCAGCGGCTTCGCGGGCCAGACCGATGACCGACAGGCAGTCAGGACGGTTGGGGGTGATTTCGAACTCCACTACACGGTTATTCAGGCCGATTGCGGTGCGGATGTCCTCGCCCAGAGTCAGATTCTGCATGTCGGGATCATCACTGAGGACAAAGATACC
>RHMF01000251.1_pt1 | contig 22295 bp, 19 predicted proteins | sample 5365151 | NCBI WGS metagenome assembly RHMF01 (sample SAMN10266501, study PRJNA497801) | feces metagenome | isolation source: feces | host: Bos taurus | place: China: Prairie of Fairy Mountain | collected 2017-08-14 | reverse complement strand
TCGCAACCCTTGGGAGGTGCCATTTCAGCGGTAATACCAAAGCCGCCGTTTTCCAGAATATCCTTTAATACACTCATTACTTCTTCCCCTTCAGACTAATGGTTCTGGGATATGCGACCTTTTCATATCCCTTGTCTTCCCGACGGGTCATCAGCTTTTCCAGCTGATTGTTGGCGGAAAGCCGCTCATAGATCTTGATCCAGGCGCAGTCATTTTCCGGATTGACCTCGCACTTGCCGTTCTTCTGGCCGCCGCAGGGACCGTTCACCAGGCTCTTGGCGCACTGGGTGATGGGGCAAATGCCGCCGGTCTGACCCAGGACACAGTCACCGCACATCTTGCAGGACTCTTCCCAAACGCCAAAGCGAACAGCTTCGCCTAAGTACATAGTGTTGTTGGAAGGATAGACAGGGATGCCGGGGGCATTCTTGGCTACACACTGGACACCGTCACCGCAGGACATGCAAATGACGCAGTCGGGATTGGCGGCAACGATGGCCTTCATCTTGCCCTTAACGCCCAGGTTCATGCAGCAGTAATCTGCCATAGTCATAGCAACGACCTTCTTGCCGGCAGCTTCCAGAACTGCAGCCAGTTCCTTCTGCTGAGGCTCGCCACCGGTCTGACAAGCGGTAGCACAACTGCCGCAACCGATAATACCAACGGTCTTGGCATCGCCCACCAGAGCCATAACCTCTTCGATGGGTTTTTTCTGCGTAATAATCATTGATTGTTTCTCCCCTTTGTTATTACAAAAAATCAGCAGGGCCTGAGCCCGGCCTTTATCTGACTTTCCAAATGTGAAAATCAGTTAAATTTATAAAATTATAACACTTCCAAACAATTCTGTCAATTCTCAACCTTCCCTTTAGCGGATTTTTTCTCTGTAGATTTGGGCTGCCACCACAGCAAACGGACGGATATCACTCAAAACGGCAAGAGGAGCGAATCCTCTTGCCGTTTTTCTTAATTGATCAGTTTCCAAACTAAGGGCGTATACTCAGCCAACTCATTGTGCAGCACATCTGCCGCAATCGACAGGCTAAGGTCTAATTGTCTCGCTTTTAGGGATCATTCTCCTCTTCTTTTAATTGCAAACTGCCAAACTGCACTTGCAGCGACTGCAATTGCGCCAATATAAAACAGGTAGTAACCAAAACCCCACGTATAGCTTTCGCTGGGAATGACTCCTCTATCTACAAAGTCAAATCTTAATAACAGAAATGCCACAAGTGATATGCCAGTGAAAACAATAGATCCAATAGTTTTTCCTTTGATCGTCTTCAGTAGTGCAAGTAGTGTCATAACGCCCATAACTGCTAAAAGAACGATGTACAGTACGCCCACATCACTTCCTAAACTCGTGTCCGAGTTATAAACCCTTGTGTATTCTAACAATGAAAGATCCAGCATGTCCTTTGCGGTAATTCCCAGTTCCTCATATAAAACTGCATCCGGATACCTGTTCAAATTATCTTTCTGCTTCTGTGTTGCCGTGCTATATGGCAAGAAAACGGTCAACAACATACAAACTGCACCTATCACAGCTATTATTTTTGCGACCTTTGTTGCTTTTATTTTCATAACAAGTCCTCCCTGTTTTAATTCAGTATTTTGTCGACATCTGTTTCTTCGTTATAAAATCCGCTCCATACATCAGACCAATTACTATAGCCTTTACTCCACGCATCAGACCAGTCATTGTACATTTCAGACCAAGCATCCGACCATGTTTCATACATCTCAGACCATGCATCTGAACATTCTGCGTACGAATACACTTCGTATGCATCGTCTATAATATCATCGCACACCTCATACAACGCATCATAAGTATCATTTAACGCATCGTATAAATCATCCATGCAGGAATCCCATTTATCATAGAGTTTGTCCAAGGCCTTATCCCAAGCAGAGTATTTACCTAAATCTTCTTTTGACACCAATCTATAATATGCCAAACTTAGTTCGTCATAGCGCAAGTATAATTTTGCCGCACCATCCAATGTAACGGCATAGAATTCTTCAACAGCCTTTTTATTCTTGCCATAATCCTCGAATCCTTTTTCTATTTTAGGAAGTAAGGTTTTATAGGCTGTATCCATGGATGTAATGAGCTGCTCGGTTTCCGTTTCTATTGCATCCAAAATTTGCTGCTTTGTCGTGAAATTAACATGTACTGCCGGAGTCGGTTCTGGAGTCGGTTCTGGAGTCGGTTCTGGAGTCGGTTCCGGAGTCGGTTCCGGAGTCGGTTCGGGAGTCGGTTCGGGAGTCGGTTCGGGGGTTGCAGGCGGTGTTTGATCGCTGTTTGCTGCATCTGCAGTATTTTGCTTATCATATGTGCTCAACTTCTGAATCCCTGGGTAAGTATCTCCTGTATCCGTTAACAGTAGTTCCTCCATGTTTATAAACGGCATATTATAGACCATTGAGTAGCCAGAGTACTCCCCCCTAATATAGCAGTTCTCCCCCATTATATCCTCATAAAAATTTGACGATACCAGTTCTGTTGTATGCATATTGACCAACCACTGATTGCCGTCCGCATCGTGAAAATAGCCCAGAATCGCATAACCCGTATCTATATCCAAGAGTTCTGTCCGCTCAAATTTCCCTTGCAAATAAACCTTTGCTCCACCCAAGCCATTATCTTTTGCCGTGGAATTAAAGCGTTCAAATTCTGCAAATTGAAAGCCGTCTATAAATTTCTCAATTTTACTTGCCATTTCCTTTGATTCTTCACCGGATTTATTTTGGCTCTCACAAGCACATGCAGATGCACAAATTAAGAATGCTAATAGAAAGGCTATCCATTTTTTCATATATCTATCACCCTAATGTAAGTTTCAGGAAAATCCATAGCCTATTAGGACTTGCTTTCCCCTATTTCTATCATTATATGTCCTTTATTTCCCTATGTCAACAAAATTCAGGATTTTGTTTCCACACCTTTTATATAGCAGAGCATTATACTATACACAGGAGGTGTTTCTATGGATTATATGGATTGGTTTCCCCAACGGTTGTCCCTGCTTCGGAATCAAAAAGGTGTTTCTGCCAGAGATATGAGTCTCTCGCTGGGACAGAGTGAAAGTTATATAAACAAAATTGAAAACGGGAAAACGCTTCCTTCTATGACCGGATTTTTCTATATTTGTGAGTATTTAGGCATTACTCCCCAAGCTTTTTTTACTGTGAACGCTTCCGCACCAAGTAAGAGTGCGCAACTACAACGAGAGGCAGAAACATTAACCCCCACACAGTTGGAGCATGTTTTGCACATTATCCAAGACCTTTCCGGCAAATAACATTTTATCGATAGATTGATTAATACAAACAAGCCATTTTCCTTTTTGTTTACTAAATCATAAGATATCTTCAGGCGGCTGTCCCTATGGACAGCCGCCCACTTTATTGCACCGCAACTTCAATTTATCAGTTTCCAGACGGCTCTCTCAATTCTCAACCTGCCCCAACGGGCGGTTTTTTTAAGATATTGTCAAATTCAAAAAACTTTGTTATAATGGCTTCACTATTCTCTTATAAGGAGTGAGGTCCTTATGCATATTATCATTGCAGGCAATGGCAAGGTAGGCACAACCCTTCTGCGGCAGCTTTCCCAGGAAGGTCACGACCTGACCCTCATTGACCAGCGCAGAAATGTACTGGAATCCGCTGTCACCCGCCACGATGTAATGGCTGTACAGGGTAACTGCGCCGCCCAGCAGGTGCTTTTGGACGCAGGTGTTATGGACGCAGACCTTCTGATCGCCGTCACCGGTGCAGACGAAGTAAACCTTCTTTCCTGCATGACCGCCCACGGTTTAAATCCCAACCTTCACACCATCGCCCGTATCCGCAACCCGGAATACACCCAGCAGATCCACCAGATGCGGGATCTGTTTGCCCTTTCCATGACGGTCAACGAGGAAGCCCAGGCCGCCAAAGAAATAGAGCGGCTGCTGAAGCTGCCGGGTTTCCTGCGCCGGGACAGCTTTGCCAAGGGCAAAGCCCAGATCGTGGAACTGCGTATCGATGAAAACAGCAAGCTGAAGGACATCTCCCTCATTGAAATGTACCGCACCATCAAGTGTAAGGTTCTGGTGTGCGCTGTTCTGCGAAACGGCACCGCCATCACGCCCGGCGGTCATTTTGTCCTGAAAGAGGGCGACCGGATCTTTGTTACCGCTCCTACCTCCGAATTGGCTATTCTTTTGAAAAACTTAGGCATTTTGACCCGTCGTGTCCGCTCCTGCCTGATTGGCGGCGGCGGCCGCATCTCTTACTACTTAGCCCAGCTTCTGGAAAAGGACGGTATCCATGTCCGCATTATTGAAAAGAATCCCGACCGCTGCCGGGAGCTTTCTGAGCTTCTTTCAGATGCAGATATTATCCAGGGCGACTTCTCCGTCCGTACAGAGCTGGAAGAAGGGGGGCTTCTCATCAGTGATGCCTTCCTTGCCATGTCCGGCCTGGATGAAATGAATATGATCACCTCTCTCTACGCCACCAGTCAAGGTGTTCCGCAGGTCATTACCAAGCTTGGTCACCCAGGCAACTATACCTTGGCAGGCGGACTTTCCATCGGCAGTGTGATCTGCCCCCGGGAACTTTGCTCCAATGAAATTGTCCGCTATGTCCGTGCTATGGATAACCAGGCCGGCGCGGCCATCTCCATCCACACCATTGCCGACGGTAAGGTGGAAGCGATGGAATTTGCAGTGGACGAGCACACCCGCAACTGCGGTATCCCTCTGAAAGATCTGAAATTAAAGTCCAACCTTCTGCTGGCAACCATCTCCAGAGGCGGCCAGGTGGAAATCCCCAACGGCGGCTCCACCATCCAGCCCGGTGATACTGTAGTGATCGTCACCACCCGGGGCGATGCCCTGCAAAACCTAAACGACATTTTCGCCTGAGGTCTTAGTTATGAATATTCGAATGATAGGCCGGATCCTATCCCAGATCATCGGGATAGAGGCGGTGTTCCTCCTGCCCGCCCTGGGCATCAGCCTGGGATACGGAGAATTACATACTGTCCGGGCCTTCCTGCTGACCCTTGCCATTATGGCAGTCATAGCCGGACCTCTGTTTTTGATCTGCCGGAAAAGCAGCCGTCAGTTCGGCGCATCTGAAGGTATGATCAGCGTCAGCTTAGGCTGGATCAGCATCAGTATTTTCGGTGCGCTGCCCTTCTGCCTTTCCGGTGAGATTCCCGGCTTCATTGACGCCCTTTTTGAAACTGTTTCCGGCTTCACTACCACCGGTTCTTCTGTGCTTGCCGATGTGGAAAGCCTTTCCAAAGGACTGCTGTACTGGCGCAGCTTCTCCAACTGGTTGGGCGGTATGGGCGTGCTGGTATTCCTGCTGGCCATTGCCCCCACAGACTCCCAGGGAAGCGGCTTTACCATGCACCTTCTGCGGGCAGAAAGCCCCGGCCCCGATGTGGGCAAGCTTGTACCCCGGATGAAGAAGACCGCAGTCATTTTGTATCTTATCTACATTGTCCTCACCATCGTAAATGTAATTTTCCTGCTTTGCGGTGGGATGCCCCCCCTGGATGCGATCTGCACCGCTTTTTCCACCGCAGGCACCGGCGGCTTTGGTATCAAAAACGATTCCTTTGCCTCTTTTACTCCCTACATTCAAAATGTAACCGCCGTTTTCATGTTCCTGTTCGGCGTCAACTTCAGCTGCTTCTATTTGCTCCTTTTAGGAAACATCAAAGAAGTATTCAAGGACGAGGAGCTGCGGCTGTACATAGGGCTTGCTCTTGGCGTCATCGTGCTGATTGCTCTGAACATCCATCATCTGTACGGCTCCTGGGCAGATACCTTCCGCCACTCTGCCTTCCAGGTATCCAGCATTATGACCACCACCGGCTTTGCAACCGCCGATTTTGACCTGTGGCCGATGCTGCCCAAGGGACTGCTGATGCTGCTGATGATCGTAGGCGCCTGTGCCGGCTCTACCGGCGGCGGCCTGAAGTGCGCCCGGTTGCTGCTTCTTTTCAAGAGCTTGCGGCGAAATATCCACAAGCTGCTGAACCCTAAAAAGGTACAGGTGGTGCGTATCAACGGCCGGGCTGTCAGTGAAACGGTGGTAGACCACGCCAATGCCTACCTTGCGGCCTATGTAATTATTATCATTTTAAGCTTTTTGGTCATTTCCGTTGACGGGCAGACCATCGGCACCAACCTTTCTGCGGTGCTGGCCTGCTTCAATAACATCGGTCCCGGTATGGAAGCCGTAGGCCCCACCTGCAATTTCAGCTTTTTCAGCCCTCTTTCCAAGCTGGTGCTGATCTTCGATATGTTGGCAGGCAGACTGGAAATCTTCCCGATTTTAATCCTGTTCAGCAGTTACAGTTGGAAACGGAAATAAATATTAGACAAGCGTACAGTTTTTTGGCTGTACGCTTGCTTTTTTTATGCTTTTGTGGTATCATTATTCTGTATTAAAATGCCTAATTATGGGCTGTAGAAATGTAATTACAGACGCAAGTCTATGACATTTAAGGAGAAACTATGATTACTGTCAGCAATTTAGGTATGCAATTCGGTGGCCAGTGGCTGTTCCAGCACGTGGACCTGCAATTTTTGCCCGGCAACTGCTATGGCATCATCGGTGCCAACGGCGCAGGTAAGTCCACCTTTTTGAAACTTCTTTACGGCGAACTGGACTCCACCACCGGCTTCATTTCCATCCCCCCGGAACTGCGGGTTTCTGTTCTGAAGCAGAACCAGAATGCGTATGACGCCTACTCCATTATGGACACCGTCATTATGGGCAATCAGCACCTTTACGATGTGATGAAGGAAAAGGATGCCATCTACGAAAAGGAAGATTTCTCTGATGAGGACGGCCTGCGGGCTTCCGAACTGGAAGTGGAATTTGCGGAAATGGGCGGCTGGGAGGCCGAGTCTGACGCATCCCGTATGCTCCAGGGTTTGGGCGTTCCTACAGAACTGCACTATGATATGATGGGCGACACCGACCCCCGACTGAAGGTGAAAGTTCTGCTTGCCCAGGCGCTTTTTGGCAACCCCGATATTGTTATGCTGGACGAGCCTACCAACAACCTGGACATTGAGTCCATCAACTGGCTGGAAGACTTCCTTTTGGACTTCCCCGGCATGGTGATCGCTGTTTCCCACGACCGGCACTTTTTGAACACCGTCTGCACCCACACCGTAGATATTGACTACGGCAAGATTAAGATGTATGTAGGCAACTACGACTTCTGGTACGAATCTTCCCAGTTGGTGCAGGCAATGATTCGCAACAAGAACAAGCGCAACCAGGAAAAGATCGAAGAACTGCAACTGTTCATTCAGCGCTTCTCTGCCAACAAGGCAAAAGCCAAGCAGGCTACCGCCCGCCGGAAACTGCTGGACAAGCTGACTGTGGAAGAAATGCCCTGCTCCACCCGCCGCTACCCCTTCGTTGGCTTTATGCCCGAGCGGGAACTGGGCAAGGATATTCTGACAGTGAACGATGTTTCCGTCACAGTAGATGGCGTAAAACTTTTGGACAAGGTTTATTTCTCCGTAGGCAAGAATGACAAAATTGCCTTCGTTGGTGAAAACGAACTGGCCCAGACAGCTCTGTTCCAGGTGCTGATGGGTGAACTGGAGCCGGACGAGGGCAGCATCAAGTGGGGCATCTCCACTTCCCGCAGCTACCTGCCCAAGGATAACACCGCCTACTTTGAAGGCAACAAGTGTGAACTGGTGGACTGGCTCCGTCAGTACTCCGCCAAGAAGGACGATGTATACCTTCGCGGTTTCCTTGGTCGGATGCTCTTTAGTGGCGATGACGCCTTTAAGAGTGTTGAAGTTCTGTCCGGTGGCGAAAAGGTCCGTTGTATGCTGAGCAAAATGATGCTCAGCGGCGCAAATGTTGTGCTTTTGGACCAACCCACCAACCACCTGGATATGGAATCCATTCAGGCTGTGAACAAGGGTCTGGAGGCATTCCCCGGCGTTGTACTGCTTGCCTCCCATGACCACGAAATGCTTTCTTCCGTCTGTAACCGCGTAATCGCCTTCCAGCCCGACGGCACCATTGTAGACCGTTACGGCACTTACGATGAGTACCTGTACTGGATGGAACAGCAGAAGAACAAATAAGACCCTACAGGAGTTTAGATATGGAAAGAATTTTAGATATGATTTCCGGCAAAATGGAGCAGGCTTTCCAAAAGGCAGGCTTTGACCCGTCCTACGGCAAAGTAACGGTTTCCAACCGGCCGGACCTGTGCCAGTACCAGTGCAACGGTGCATTGGCTGCTGCCAAGGTGTATAAGTGCGCCCCTATTCAGATTGCCCAAAAGGTGGCTGACGAGCTGGATAGCCGCGACTTTTCCAAGATTGAAGCGGTTATGCCCGGCTTCCTGAACCTGAACCTTTCCGATGCATTTTTGCAGGATTATCTGGAAAAAATGCGTTTAGAGCCGGATTTTGGCGTAGAAAAATTGGGTAATGGCAAGACCATCGTGGTAGACTACGGTGGAGCCAATGTGGCAAAGCCTCTGCACATCGGTCACCTGCGTCCTGCCATCATCGGTGAGGCGCTGAAGCGGCTTTATAAGTTTTTCGGCTATCACACCATTGGCGATATCCATATGGGCGACTGGGGCCTGCAGATGGGCCTTATCATCGCAGAACTGGAATGCCGCCAGCCGGACCTTTGTTACTTCGACCCCAATTACACCGGTCCTTACCCCGAAACCTCTCCTTTCACCCTTTCGGAATTGGAAGAGATTTACCCCACCGCTTCTTCCAAGAAGAGTGACCCTGTGTTTGCAGAAAAGGCCCATATTGCCACTTACGAACTGCAAACCGGCCGCCCCGGCTACCGGGCTATTTGGAATCACGTAATGGGGGTCTCCTTGCCGGACCTGCACCGGATCTACGATATGCTGGATGTCCACTATGAAAAGTGGCTGGGCGAAAGCGATGCTGACCCCTACATTCCTCCTATGATCGCAGATATGAAAGAAAAGGGTCACGCCGTTCTGAGTAACGGTGCCTGGGTTATTCCCGTTGCCAAAGAAGAGGACAAAAAGGAAGTACCCCCCTGTATCCTGGTTAAGAGTGACGGCTCTGCTATTTATGCCACCACTGACCTTGCAACAATGGTCCAGCGGATGCAGGACTGGAAGCCCCATAAGATGCTCTATGTGACCGACAAGCGGCAAGCCCTCCACTTTGAGCAGGTCTTCCGCGCCGCCCAAAAGTGCGGCATTGTTTTGCCGGAAACCGAACTGGAGCACGTAGGTCACGGCACAATGAACGGTGCTGATGGCAAGCCCTTTAAGACCCGTGACGGCGGCGTTCTGCGTTTGGAGCAACTGCTCTGCGATATGACCGATTTTGTCCGTTCCAAGGTTGTGGAAAACAAAATTGTTCCGGAAGAAGAGGTGGAAGCCACCACCGCCAAAATTGCTCTGGCAGCGCTGAAATACGGCGATTTGAGCAACCAGCCCACCAAAGACTATAACTTTGATCTGGAGCGGTTTGCGGCTTTTGAGGGTAACACCGGTCCCTATATTCTTTACACCACAGTGCGCATTAAGTCCATTTTGGCAAAATACGGTCCTTGGGAAACGCTTCCCATCTGCCCCCCTGCCAATGACAGCGCCCGGGATTTGATGCTTTCTATTACCCGCCTTGCCCCCAGCCTGGAAAGTGCTATGCGCACCAGCAGTCCCAACCTGATTTGCGCCTATATCTATGAACTTGCAGGCGCGGTCAATAAGTTCTATCACGAAACCCGCATTCTTACGGAGGCCGACCAGGCCCTGCAGGCCGGCTATATCAGCCTTATAGGCCTTGCCAAGAATATCCTGGAAACCTGTATGTCCATTTTGGGCTTCAGCGCCCCGGAGAAAATGTAATTGTAAATTTTCCGTTTTTGGGGTAGAAGCCCCACGAAAAATGTGATATACTATGTAGTAAGTTTAGTTGCTATTTTGTAAGGAGGCGATTCCTTTTGAAATATTGGCGTGGTTACCTTGTGGCCGCCTTTCTGGCGATTGCCACCTTTGCCATCACCCAGTTTGCCGCCGGCCATCGGTTGCTGATGGATATGGTCTATCCTTATATGGTCCGTATGCTTCTTCCGGAAGTGACCGCCTGGTCTAACAGTGTGGATTTCTGCCTGTGGCAAACCCTTTTGGTTATGGTAATCGGCGGCATTGTGCTAAGCATCCTGCTGATGATTTTGCTCCGGTGGAATCCTGTCCAGTGGTTTGGCTGGGTTCTGGCCATTTCATGCCTGTTCTCCTTTGTAAACAACGGTCTTTTCAGCTTGGGGCAGTACTCCACCGCTATGGCAGAAGATCTTTTGATGGAAATGCAGGATTATTCCGTAGATGCGCTGGAAGATGCCGCTATTTACTACCGGGATAAGGCAAGCGTGCTGTCCCGGCAGGTAAATCGGGACGATGACGGTGTGATTTTCAGTTCTTTTGAGGATTTAAACGCCCAGGCCGGAGAAGGCTTCCACTATCTGACTTACAAGCGGGGCTTTGCCATTTTCTCCGGCGATACTTCCCCGGTAAAGGAACTTGGCTGGAGCGACCTTTACTCCCGCCAGGGTGTCACAGGTATGACCGTGTACCTGACCGGTGAATCTGCCGTTAACCCCCAAATGCCCCAGGTAGGCCTGCCCTTTGCCATCTGTAAGGAAATGGCAAAGCGGATGATGATTTATAATGACAGCGAAGCAAATTTCGCCGCATTCCTGGCTTCCACCTGTCATGACAATCTGCCCAACGAATTCCAGTATTCTGCCTATCTTATGGCCTACAGAGCCATTTATAACACCATCGCAAGTCAAAATAGTGTCCGCGCCAAAGAAATACAAGCATCCCTGGATGCTTCCATTTCCAACATGGCAAAGGAAGATTTGGACCGGTACAACAGTTTCTTCTCCACCCAGCAGGCCAAAGAAGCAGATGTGCTGTTTACCGACCTTTTGGTCAGTTGGCACATTCAGGAAGTGGTCATTCCCCTGACCCCCGTGGAAGAAAATGGTTTTGATCCTATGGATGAAACAGACGAACGCCTGCAGGATATCGCAAACAAGGTGGCATAACCTATGCAAAATGCTTTAAGCCGGGGCCTTGATCAGTTGGATCTTTCCTTAGACCGGGCCACCCAGGAAAAACTGTGTGCCTTTGGGCAGGCAGTGATTGAACAAAATAAAGTGATGAACCTGACCGCTATCACGCAGCCGGAACAGGTAGCCATTCTCCACCTTGCCGACTGTGTGAGCCTGCTGAAAGTGGCAGACCTGAAAGGGAAAAAGCTCATTGATGTAGGCTGCGGTGCCGGTTTTCCCGGTGTGCCTTTGAAAATTGCCTGTCCGGAAATGGACTTAACCCTTCTTGACAGTTTGGGTAAGCGGATGCACTGGCTGGAAGAAATCCTTCCCACCCTGGGCATAGATGCCAAGTATGTTATCGGCCGGGCAGAGGAAGCCCTGGAGGGCCGCCGTGAGCAATATGATTTTGCCACCAGCAGAGCCGTTGCAAGGCTGAATATCTTGCTGGAACTGACCGCTCCCTATGTAAAAGTGGGTGGAAAGGTGCTGGCAATGAAGGGCGCTGCTGCAGAAGAAGAACTGTGCGAAGCCAAGAGTGCCATTAAAAAATTGGGTCTTAAATTGGAGGGTATCCACACCTTCCCCCTTGACGGAACTGCCCATACTGTGATCGTCCTGCAGAAAGTTGCGCCCACCCCAAATCAGTACCCCCGCAGATATGCGAAAATCAAGCAGAACCCTCTGTAAAAATATACCCAAACCCGTTCTTTTTCCTCGGAAAAGAACGGGTTTTTTCATCTTTCCTATTGTGTAATGCGCCTACTTTTGCTATAATATGAGAAAATGATATAATTGGATGTGTTATGCTTTGAAGTACGGAATTTGGAATGTTTCACAGCCCAATCCCCAGGCTGTGAACGCTTTGGTTGCAGGGGGATTTAGCCCATTGGCTGCTATGGTTCTGGCAGGCCGGAATGTAAAAGATTTGCCCTCTGCAAAAGAATACCTGCGGTGTGACTGCGCTCTGCATGATCCCTTTTTGATGACAGATATGCGCGCAGCGGTAGAGCGGATTGCGAAAGCCCTCCAGCGCCGGGAAAAAATTGCGGTGTTCGGTGACTACGATGTGGACGGCATCACTTCCACCTGTCTGCTGACCGACTATCTGCGCAGCCGGGGAGCGGACTGCACGCCCTACATCCCCGGTCGGCTGGAAGAAGGCTATGGCCTGAATACCATCGCCATTCACCAGCTCCATAGCCAGGGTATCAAACTGATTATTACTGTTGACTGCGGCATTACCGCTTTGGAAGAAGCCCGGCTTTGCCGTAGCCTTGGCATCGACCTGGTGATTACCGACCACCACGAGTGCAAGGATGTCCTTCCCCTGGCAGTGGCCGTTCTGGATCCTCACAGACCCGACGGGGGCTATCCCCACCTGAATTTATCCGGTGTAGGCGTGGCCTTCAAACTTGCCTGTGCCCTTCACGGCAGCCAGCAGGCTGTTTTGGATGCCTACGGCGATATGCTCTGCCTGGGTACTATAGCAGATGTCATGCTCCTGCGGGGAGAAAACCGGGTATTTGTAGAACGGGGTCTAAAGCTCCTGGCAAACACCCGCCGCCCCGGCTTGGCGGCTCTGATGGAGCAAAGCGGTTGCGATGGGAATAACCTCACCGCTTCTTCTGTGGGCTATGTGCTGGCCCCCCGGATTAACGCCGCCGGCAGAATGGGTAAAATTGAATTGGCCATTGACCTGTTTCTTACCGACGACCCGGTAAAGGCTCGGGAAACCGCCCGTCTGCTTTGCGAACTGAACAAAGCCCGGCAGGCAGTAGAAGCCGAAATCTATCAGCAGGCTGTAGAAATGCTCCCTCCCGGCCAGCCCCCGCAGGCCATTGTTCTGGCAGAAGAAAGTTGGCACCAGGGAGTAGTGGGCATTGTTGCCAGCCGGATGGCAGAAGAGTATTGCTGCCCCACTTTCCTAATTTGCTTGGACGGGGAACACGGCAAAGCCAGTTCCCGCAGTTACGGTGGTTTTAACCTGTTTGCTGCCCTGAAAGAAAACGCCGGCCTTTTGGAAAGTTATGGTGGGCACGAATTGGCCGCCGGATTTACTGTCCTGCGGCAGAATATCCCTGCCTTTCGGGAAAAAATCACCGCTATGGCAAGGGATTACTATGCCGGCTCTATTCAGCGAATTGTGCTGGATACGGACTGCACAGTCACCCCGGAACTGCTCACCCTTTCCAATGTAAACAGTCTTGCCGTTTTGGAGCCTTGCGGCAACGGTTGCCCCAAGCCCCTTCTGGTAATGGAGGGGCTGCATGTAGAAAAAATCAGCCAAGTGGGCGGCGGCAAGCATATGCGCCTGCAACTTTGCAAGGGCCACCACACTTTACAAGCGATCTACTTCTCCGCAACAGCCCAGTCCGCCTCTATTTGCGTGGGCGATGTGATTGATGTGGCTTTCGCACCCCAAATTAATGACTTCCGGGGCAATCGCTCCGTACAACTGAACCTGCAGGATATTCGCCCTCACTGCGACGCACCCTGTCGCTGGGAATTAGAGGGCTATGACGCTCTGCAGGAAGGCACTTTGACCGGCCTGCAGGCCCAGGCTCTTCTTCCTGACCGGGCCACATTGGGCCTTGTTTGGCGGTATCTATCCTCCCGGAAAGAAGAAATCCGGGAAGAACCTATGTGCCTTTGCCGGAAAGTAGTCCGTTGGTCCCAAAGGCCTTTGGACCTGCAAGACCTATTGGTCTGTTTAGATATATTTGCAGATGTGGGTCTGCTCCAATTGGAGCGGCTACATAAGCACCTGCGAATTTGCCTTTGCCCGGATGCCCCCAAGGCTGACCTGACTGCCAGTCCCACGATGGCAAGGCTTCTATCCCTGAAAGAGAGTTGATACAATGGAAACCTTTTCTGAACATTATGCCGCCATGTACCAGGCCGTAAATCGGTACTTGCCAGGTATTGATATGGAAATTGTGGACCGGGCAGTAGAATACGCCCGGGAAAAGCACAAAGCCCAAACCCGAAAAGACGGCTCCCCCTATATTATCCACCCCCTGGCCGTTGCACAAATTGTGGCAGAAATGGGGTTGGATGAGGATGCCATTTTAGGCGCTCTGCTCCACGATTGCATTGAAGACACCGATGCATCCCACGATGAAATTGCCCGTCTTTTCGGCACATCTGTTGCCGAACTGGTGGAAGGCGTTACCAAGTTGACCCGGGCCAATTTCTCCAGCACCGAGCAGGCCCAGATGGAAAACCTGCGGAAGATGTTTATGGCTATGTCCAAGGACATCCGGGTGGTGCTGATTAAGATTGCGGACCGACTCCACAATATGCGTACCATGCAGTACCAAACCCCGGAAAAGCAAATCAAAAAATGCCGGGAGACGATGGATATTTATGCCCCCCTGGCCCACCGCCTTGGTATGCAAAAGATTAAATGGGAACTGGAAGATATTTCCCTGCGGTATCTGGACCCCACCACTTATGCAGATATTATCGGCTACCTGAATGCCCACAAAGAGCAGGATGAAGCCTTTATGCGCACCATTCAAGACCGGATCACCGAGCGGCTCTCCCGTATGGGTATCCACAACGAAACCTACGGCCGTATCAAGCACGTTTACTCCATCTACCGGAAAATGAACCAGCAGGATAAGACCCTGGAAGAACTTTATGACATTTATGCCTTCCGGGTCATCGTAGACTCCATTCCCAACTGCTACAATGTTTTGGGCCACATCCACGACCTGTTTAACCTGGTGCCCGGTCGGTTTAAGGACTATATATCCACCCCCAAGCCCAATATGTACCAGAGTTTGCACACCACTGTCATCGGCACCCAGGGCATTCCCTTTGAAGTGCAAATCCGCACCTGGGATATGCACCAAACCGCCGAATACGGTATCGCCGCCCACTGGAAATATAAGCAGGGCGTGGGAGAAGGAAATGAAAAGGACTTCGAGTGGGTACGCCGATTGCTGGAAAGTCAGCAGGATACCGACGCGGAAGACTATGTGAATTCTTTGAAGATTGATATGTTTGACGATGAAGTCTTTGTGTTTACCCCCAAGGGCAAAATCGTCAGTCTACCTGCGGGCTCCACGCCCATTGACTTTGCCTATGCCATCCACTCCGGCGTAGGTAACGCCCTGGTTGGCGCAAAGGTGAATAACCGCATTTGCAATATCGATACTGCCTTAAATAATGGCGACATTGTGGAAATTATTACTTCCAAGTCTGCCAAGGGTCCCAGCCGTGACTGGCTGAATATCTGCCAGTCCAACCAGGCCCGCACCAAGATTAAGCAGTGGTTTAAGAAGGAAAAACGGGAAGAAAACATTCTTCACGGCAAGGCAAGTTTCGAAGCCGAAATGAAGCGGCTTCTTCTGCCCCTTGCTGCCCTGTCAGACCCCTCTTTGGAGTCTGCTCTTCTGAAGAAACTGTCCTTCGATTGTTGGGATGATATGTATGCCGCCATCGGCTACGGCGGTCTGACTGCCGTAAAGGCTGTGGGCCGTATCCGCGATGACATTAACAAGGCTACCAAAGCCCAGCAGGAAAAGTCTGCCCCCGTTATTAAAACCTTCTCCGACGAAAATAAGAGCCGCCACGCAGTTAACGGCGTTATTGTGGAGGACATTGACTCCTGCATGATTAAGTTCTCCAAGTGCTGCACTCCCGTTCCCGGCGATGCCATCGTTGGCTTCATCACCAAGGGCTTCGGCGTTTCCGTACACCGGGCCGACTGCCCCAATGCCGCCCACCGAAGCGACCCGGAACAGGCTGCCCGCTGGGTAAATGTGCGCTGGGCCAATGTGGATGACCAGCCCTTTGAAACCACTTTGGAACTGGACTGCATCACAAGAGACGGCTTGCTTTTGGACGTGGCCACCGCTATGACTGCCGCCCGTATTCGTGTGAGGGAACTGTCCGGCAAGGACCTGCCCGGCGGCAGAAGCACCTTCACTGTCCGCTTTGAAGTAAAAAATGTTGCGGAACTGGACACCATCCGGACCCGCCTGCTGAATATCCGGGATGTAATCGGTTCCCGTCGAGGACAAAACTAATGAGAATTGTTTTAACAAGAGTAAACAGCGCCAGCGTCACCATTGACGGAGAAGTTGTGGGCCAGATTGGCAAAGGCTTTTTGATGCTTTTGGGTGTAGGCCCGAAAGATAACGAAGCAAAATGCCGGTATTTGGCTGAAAAAGCCCTCTCCCTCCGGATTTTTGAAGACGAAAATGGCAAAATGAATTTAGGCTTGGATGCGGTTGCCGGTCAGGTGCTGGTGGTAAGCCAGTTCACCCTCTATGGCAACTGCCGGAAGGGCCGCCGCCCCAGTTTTGTGGAAGCGGCTGACCCGGAATTGGGCAACCGCCTCTATGAGCAATTTCTCAAAGACTGTGCCGACCTGGGCTATCCCCCTCAGCACGGCCGTTTCGGCGCGGATATGCAGGTGGCATCTGTAAATGATGGCCCTGTTACCCTGATTTTGGACACGGATGAACTTTTAGACAGTCCCAGAAGAGGATAATCTATGACACAAGTTTACACCCTGCCCTTAGGGGCCTATCAAACAAACTGCTATGTGGTTCACCTGGAAGGGCAAAATGACTGTATTGTTATCGACCCAGGCTACGAAGCAGGAGAAATTCTCCGCTTTTTAGATAGTAAGGGGCTGACCTTAAATGCCATTTTGCTGACGCACGGTCATTTTGACCACGTAGGTGCTGTCCGGGATTTGGTGGCCGTTACAGACTGCCCGGTGTATTTGCACCCGGAAGATACGGCTATGCCGCCTCAAATGACTGCCGGGCCTCTTTACTACACCCATAGCCTTACCGGTGGAGAAACCCTTTTGCTGTGCGGCCTTACCATTGGCGTTCTGCACACTCCGGGCCATACCCCCGGCTCTGTATGTTTTCAAATTGGCTCCTTGCTGTTTACCGGGGATACCCTTTTTGCCGGCTCCTGCGGCCGCACGGATCTGCCCGGCGGAAACTGGCAAACCATTAAAAAATCCCTTGCCTTTTTGCGCAATCTGCAAGCCCCTTACCAAGTCTTCCCCGGTCACGGAGAAACCACCACTTTAGAAAGGGAAAAGGCCCGGAACCCCTATCTGGGCTGAGAAACTATGGAACTTAAGTTAGAAGGACACGAGGACCTGTACGCCGTACAGCAACTGCAGATGTCCTTGTTCCCGGCATCCGCAGAGGGCAAAGTGTTCTCCCGTCTTTTCCGGGGAAAAACCTATATAAGCGCAGTGACCACCGTTACACTGGGCGGCAAAACCACCCGGGCAGTCCGCCGTATTCCGGCAGATAAAGAAACGGTGCGTCTTCGCAGACAAGCCCTGCAGCAAAGTCTGTATCTGGCTGCCCTTCCCCACCTGGAACGCCTTCCTGCCTGGGGCGCATTGGCAGGGGTTCGACCCACCAAACTTTCCACCCGCCACCTTTTGGAGGGCGGCACCCGGGAAAGCGCTCTTCGGCTTATGGAAAAAACCTACTATGTAACCAAAAAAAGAGCCGAACTGGCCCTTTCCTGCTCCGCTTCTTCTGTGCAGGCAGTAGCCCTTGCCAAAGAAAATCATATTTCCTTGTATGTGGGCATTCCTTTCTGCCCCACCCGCTGCGCCTATTGCAGTTTCGTCAGCCGAACAGTTGGCAAGCGGACAGACCTGCTGGAGCCTTATTTGCAGGCGCTTTTGCAGGAAGTAGCCGTCACCGGAAGACTTCTTAAAACAACCGATAAGAAGATCCGCACCGTCTATATTGGCGGTGGCACCCCCACCACCCTTTCCAAGGACCAATTAACACGGCTTTTGCAGGCAATTACCACCCATTTTGATTTGTCTGACTGCATAGAATTTACGGTAGAAGCAGGCCGCCCGGACACCCTGGACGAAGAAAAACTCCGGGTAATCCGCCAGTTTGCAGACCGTATCAGCATCAACCCCCAAAGTATGAATGATTCCGTTTTGAAAGCCTGCGGCAGGCCCCATACAGCGAAGGCTGTGGAGGATCTGTGCCGCAAGGCAAAGGAACTTTCCTTCCATGCTATCAATATGGACCTGATTGCAGGTCTTCCTCTTGACAGTGTAGAAAGTTTTCGGGAGAGTTTGGATCGGGTGCTGGCTTTGGAGCCGGAAAACATTACTGTCCACACCCTGGCGCTCAAAAAAGGGGCAGACCTGTTTGAAAAGCAGCAGTCCCTTCCTGCAGAAGAAGAAGTGGCCCAAATGGTGGATTACGCCAACTATATTCTACCCCGGCGTGGCTACAAGCCCTATTACCTGTACCGGCAAAAATATATGTCCGGCAGTTTTGAAAACATCGGTTGGTGTAAAAAAGACAAGGACTGTCTGTATAATATCTATATGATGGAAGAACTTCACAGCATTTTGTCCCTGGGCGGCGGCGGTATGAACAAAGTCAACCTGCCCGGCGGAAAGGTGGAGCGTTTCCACAACCCCAAATTCCCAGAGGGCTATTTGGAACAACTTTCCAAAGTCCTCTCTGACAAAGAAGAACTGATTGCCCTTATGAAAGGATGCGATTAATTGGATACCCTTATTTCCAATGTAACTGCCGTAACGATGGATGAGCAGATGCGGGTGCTATTCGGCGCATTTATCGGCATTGAAAACGGCAAAATTACCTACATCGGCAAAACTGCCCCGGAAAGCCAGCCCAAGACCATTCTGGACGGCATCGGTATGGTGGCTATGCCCGGCCTTGTAAACTGCCATACCCACCTGGCCACCACCGCCCTGCGGCACTATACCGACGATTTATCCCAGGCAGATGCGCTGAAAACCCTGCTGGAAAAAGAGGCCAAATTAGACGATGTAAGCGCAAAGGCCAGTGCCACTTTGGGCATTGCCGAGTGTCTGCGCTTTGGCATTACCTCGGTCTCCGATTTGGGGATTTACCCCCAGGCAGTGGCCCAGGCCGCCGCAGAAAGCGGCATCAAGGCCAATATTTCTATGGCCTGCTCCCTGTTTACGGATGAAAACGAAGAATTTGACTTTGAAAAGGACCCGGGCTGTACCCGCCTGCGGGACTGCGTAGATGCCTTTCACGGCTTTGAAAACGGCCGTATCCGCATCGATGCCGGCATCCACGCCGAGTACACCGGCAACTATAAACTTTGGGAGGCTCTCTGCGCCTACGCCGAAGAAAAGGGGCTTGGGTTCCAACTGCACTTAGGGGAAACCCAGGCAGAAGAGGAAGATTGCCAGGACCGGACCGGTCTTTCCCAAACCGAACTGTTAAACTGCCACCGCATTTTCTCCCGGAGCACCACCGCCACCGGCTGTGCCGCCCTTTCCGATACCGACCGGAAACTTCTTGCAAAAAACAAAGTTTCCTGTGTCCACACCCCCCTTTCCTACTTGAAAAACGGCATGGTGCCTATGGATGTGGCAAGCACCGTAAAGGCCGGCCTGAATGTGGCACTGGGTACAGGGGGTGTTGCTGAAACAGGCAATGCTGACCTGTTCCCTGTTCTGCGTTTGACTGCTTCCTTAGCCCGGGAAAAGGCCGGCAATGCCGATGCTTTTCCTGCCTCTGCCGCCCTGATGATGGCCACCGTATGCGGTGCCCGCGCCCAGGGCAGAGCCGACTGTACCGGTATGCTCAAACCCGGTATGGATGCTGACCTTATTTTGGTGGACTTCTCTGCTCCCCATTTAATTCCCTGTCACAATGTGCTTTCTGCCCTTGTGTTTGGCGCCCAGGGCGGGGATGTGGCAATGACAATGGTAGAAGGCAATATTCTCTACCAAAACGGCAAGTTCCCCACCTTGGACCTTGCAGGAGCAGTGGAAACCATCACTTCTTATGCTTTTGAACGCCTTTTCCGAGAGGAGGATGCCCAATGAGTGATACAGGAAAGAAGCAAAGTTTCCTGCACGGTGCCGCCTGGCTGGCTCTGGCCGTAGCGGTCGTAAAGGTAATTGGTGCTTTATATAAGTTCCCCCTGCAAATGATCATTGGGGATGAAGGCTACAGTTACTTCACCACCGCCTATGATGTTTATTCTGTGCTGATGACCGTTGCCACTGCGGGCCTGCCTCTGGCGCTGAGCCGTATGACCAGCGCCGCCAACGCCTTGGGCCACCACCGGCAAGTTCGCCGTATATTTAAGGCGGGCCGGTTTATCTACCTGGCATTGGGCTTTGTGGGTATGATGGCTATGTTCCTGCTCTGCCGGAACGAATATATGACCCAGCGGCAGCCGGATGCCTGGATTACCATCGTTTGCCTTGCCCCCAGTGCTTTCCTCATAAGCTACATGAGTGCCTACCGGGGCTTCTTCCAGGGCCAGGGCAATATGAAGCCCACATCCCAAAGCCAGATGCTGGAAGCAGCCGTCAAACTGGTGGTTGGGTTGAGCCTCTCCTACCTGCTCCTGCGGCTTACCGGCTCTCTTGCCTATGCCGCCGGCGGTGCCATTATGGGCGTAACCATCAGTTGTTTGGTTTCCACACTGTTTTTGCACGCCAAATTCAAGCCCTCCTGGAATGCTTTGGGCAACTGTGCCGAAGGCGTTACCAGTTACCGGGGCATTATGAAAGGTTTACTGGCAATCGCCGTTCCCATTACTATCGGCTCTGCAGGATTGCAACTGCTAAACTTCCTGGAAGCCAACCTGTATATGGGTAACCTGAAAAGCCTGGGCGACTCCAGTCTGCCCCTGGTTGTGGCCATTCGGGAATCCATCCTGCAAGCCGAGCCCAATATTGCCCTTTCCGACCTGCACAGCAAAATTGCCGCCAATATGAAGGGTATTTATAACTTTATGTACACCTTCTTCAATATGCCTGTGGCATTCATCGGCCCTATCACCATCAGTGTACTTCCTGCCATTACCGAGTATCTGACTTTGAAGCAGGATGCTATGGTAAGAAGCACAGAAGAGTCTGCCGCCCGGGTTACGGGTCTGCTGGCCCTTCCCTGCGGCGTGGGTATGACCCTGCTGGCAGGCCCCATCGCCAGTCTTCGTTATAGCGGCATCCGGCTGGTAGTTGCTACCCAATTGCTGCAAATTTTGGGCGTTTGCATTTTCTTCTATGCCGGCGTACTGTTTCTGAACGCCATTTTGCAAAGTCACAATTACGCCCACATTCCCGTCATCAACACGGTGGTGTGCGGTGTAGTCCGGTTAGGCCTGGTATACTACCTCACCTCCAACCCGGAAATCAATGTAATCGGCATCCCTCTGGGCGGTATGTTCAGTTATGTGAGCATTGCGCTGCTTGACCTGTTCGCCATTTCCCGGTTGGCCCCCCAGAAGCCCAAACTCATTCGCAATCTGCTCCGCCCCGCCCTCCCGGCGGCCATTATGGGCGTAGCCGTTTGGGCAAGCCTTTATGTCCTGCAAAATGTTCTGCACATTTATTCCGCGCTGATTTGCTGCGGCATCCCTGTTATGGTAGGCGTTGCCGTTTATGCAGTGGCCGTCGTCCTTTGCAAAACCATTAAAAAAGAGGACTGCCTGCTCCTTCCCAAGGGCGAAAAAATCGCAACGTTGTTACATTTGTAAAAAAATGTTTGGTTTTTTCCCTAAAACACTTGCAAAGTGCCTATAATCGTGATAAGATTAGAATACCAATTAATTGGAAAAGAGGTAAATAAATTATGAACAAGACTGAACTCATCGCTGCCGTTGCAGCAAAGACCGGCATGTCCAAGAAGGACGCTGACCGTGCAGTTGCCGCTACTATCGACGCTATCACCGAGAGCCTGGTTAAGGGCGACAAGGTGCAGGTTTCCGGCTTTGGCATCTTCGAAGTCAAGACCCGTGAAGCCCGCGTTGGCCGCAACCCCCGCACCAAGGAAACCATTCAGATCCCCGCTACCCGCCTGCCCCAGTTTAAGGCAAGCAAGACCCTGAAGGACGCTGTAGCCAAGTAATGCGCCTGGATAAGTTCCTGAAAGTTTCCAGACTGATCAAGCGCCGCACTGTAGCCAATGAGGCTTGCGACAATGGCCGTATCCAAGTCAATGGCCGGGTTGTAAAAGCCAGTTATGAGGTAAAGGTTGGCGATAAGTTGGAAATCTCCATGGGCCAGCGTGTGGTGGCTGTGGAAGTATTGCAGGTGGCTGACAATGTCCGTAAGGACGACGCGGTCATGATGTATAAGGAAATATAAAAATAGTGGCACTTTTCGGTGCCACTATTTTTATACATAATTTAAGTGGCTCTGC
>RHMF01000250.1_pt1 | contig 22316 bp, 15 predicted proteins | sample 5365151 | NCBI WGS metagenome assembly RHMF01 (sample SAMN10266501, study PRJNA497801) | feces metagenome | isolation source: feces | host: Bos taurus | place: China: Prairie of Fairy Mountain | collected 2017-08-14 | reverse complement strand
TTATTCTATCTTCAACTTTCTGCATGAATTCCTCGTTTGCGAATATCACAGGCGAAACACTACCCATGCCACCCGTATTAAGACCGGTATCACCTTCGCCTATACGCTTGTAATCCTTTGCCTCAGGTAATATCTTATAGTGTTTGCCGTCTGTCAAAACAAATACGCTGCACTCGATTCCGCTCAAGAATTCTTCTATCACAACTTTTGCAGAAGCATCTCCAAATTTTGCTTGCGACAACATTGCGTCCAATTCTGCCTCTGCTTCTTCCAAAGATGGTAAAATCACAACTCCTTTACCTGCAGCCAAACCATCAGCTTTCAAAACATAAGGTGGATTCATCGTTGTCAAGAATTGCTTTGCCTCATTCAAATCATCTTTGCCGAAAGTGCGATAACGTGCTGTCGGAATATTGTTTTTGAACATGAATTCCTTTGCAAAATCCTTGCTACCTTCCAACATCGCAGCGGCTTTCTTTGGTCCTATGACATTGATTTTGCAAGTGCGTTCATCAGAAGCAAAACTATCAGCAATACCATCAACCAATGGTTGTTCGTTTCCAACAACCAATATATCGATTTGCTTTTCTACTGCAAAGGATTTAATATTCTCAAAATCACTACCTAAATTCACACATACACCATCTGAAACCATACCCGCATTTGCAGGAGAAATATACAATTCTTCACAAAGGCGGCTTTCTCTAATCTTCTTTGCAATAGCATGTTCTCTTGCTCCAGAACCTAATAACAGTATTTTCATTTTATATATCGTTTTTTTAATCCTACTCTATTTTTAATCCTCTTGTTTAGAAACTAATAAGAAATTCATCTGTTTCTTAAAGAGATTTACGCTATCTATCTTTATCGTTACCGGCATACCCAATTGATAAATCTTTCCTTTGGTTTTGCCTATAAAGCGGAAGTTTTCCTCATCTAATATGTAGAAATCGTCATTTATTTCCCTCATTGGCACCAATCCTTCGCACTTACTCTCGTTCAACATCACGTACATGCCCCACTTACTCACGCCTGAGATAATTCCATCGAAGACTTGTCCCACCTTATCGGCAAGATACTCTGCCTGTTTGAACTTTACAGATGCTCGTTCAGCCTCTGAGGCTTTCTTTTCCATGTTTGAGCAGTGTTCACAGCGACTTTCAAAAACTTCTTTATCGACTGAGGGTTTCTTATCCAAGTATCGCTCCAACAATCTGTGAACCATGACATCTGGATAGCGACGTATAGGCGATGTAAAGTGAGTATAGTAAGGGAATCCCAAACCATAGTGTCCTATATTGTCGCAAGAATAGTATGCTTTGCTCATTGTACGCAAGGCAATCATACTTATCATAGTCTCTTCTCCCTTTCCGACAATCTGTTCAAAGAGTTTATTAAAACTTTTCGTCAAAGTGCTTCTCGATTTGTCGTTTACGCTATATCCTAACTTGCTAACAAACTCCTTAAAGTTCTCAAGCTTTTCCTTATTCGGCTCATCGTGCACACGATATACGAAAGTCTTGGCTTTTTCTTTCTGTTTAACCTTACCAATCAAAGAAGCAACCTGTTTATTTGCTAAAAGCATAAATTCTTCAATCAACCAATTCGCCTCCTTAGTTTCTTTCAGATAAACACCTATTGGTTTTGCATTCTCATCTAAGTGAAACTTCACCTCAACACTTTCAAAATTTATCGCACCTGCTCGAAAACGTTTCTTACGCATTTGTTCCGCCAAAGCCCAAAGAGAAAGTATTTCATCAGAATACTCACCTGACTTTTCCTCTATTACTTTCTGTGCCTCCTCATAAGCAAAGCGTCTATCGGAACGAATAACCGTTTTACCAAACCATTCATTCACCACTTCAGCCTTTTCATTCATTTCGAACACAGCAGAGAAACAAAATTTATCTTCGCCTTCTCTCAACGAGCAAACCCCGTTACACAATTTTTCAGGCAACATTGGAATCGTTCTATCGACCAAATAAACTGACGTAGCCCTACGAAAAGCCTCCTCATTCAAGGCTGAATTCTCTCTAACATAATATGAAACATCGGCAATATGCACACCGACTTCCACATTACCGTTTTGCAAACGACGAAACGAAAGAGCATCATCATAATCCTTAGCATCAACAGGATCAATTGTGAAAGTAGTAATCTGTCTGAAATTTCTACGCCTTGCAACCTCCTCTCTATCCAACTCAATCGAAATTCTCTCAGCCTCTTTCTCTACATTGTCAGGGAAAAACAAAGGAAAATCATACTCAGCCAAAATAGACTGCATCTCAACATCGTTCTCACCGGGACGTCCCAAAACCTTAATCACCTCACCAAAAGGATTATTCGCATTTTGAGGCCAATCCACAATCTCAACCAAAGCCTTATCGCCGTCCTTTGCACCTTTCAGATTATTCACATCAAGGAATATATCCACCGGCATTGAACTATTGTCGCATATAAGGAAAGCATATCGTCCGTGTTTTTGAACAATGCCCACGAAATTAGTCTTTGCACGTTGGAGAATCTCTACAATCTGACCTTCTTTCTTGCGTTTCTTTCTCTGAGGGAAAAGATAAACCTTAACCTTATCGCCATCTAAGGCGTGATTAGTGTTGTTCATATTGATATAAACATCTTCCCCGCCATCATCACAAAGAACGTAAGCCTTGCCTGTTTGCTTCATATCCACAGTTCCAACAATGTAATGTTCAGGAAGAACTTCGCTTGTCGCATACTTTGGATTCAGCTTATATTTACCCCTATCCACCTCTATTATAATCTCATCTTGAGACATCTGATTCAAATGATTTTTTATCATCTCCTTACTACCCTTATCGGTAATGCCGAGACGAGAGGCTATTTGTTTGAAATTCATCGGTTGAAAGGGATTCAAAGCAAATACTTTCAAAATTGAAGTCGCAAATGCAGACATATCTTTTTTCGTTCTCATACCCTACTATTTTCTAATTTAGAACAACACTGCAAAGATAAGAAATTCCTCAAATCTATTCATACTATCAAGGATAAGTCTTCAAAAAATATAAACAACCAAACGGCGTTTCGGTTGAAGCGAAACGAAGAATTAAAAAATTAAAACGAAGTTTCAGTAAATTAAAACTTGATTTTAGTTCACCGAGGTTTTGATATAGTGTTTTTTAAGAAGCAAAGGCTTATTTCTTTTTGCAATTACATTGCTGTGTTTTGAGCATATCGTTGCTTACTTGCAACATTGAGAAGGCGTAATCTCTCATCTTATCGGCACGTTGCTGTTCTTTGTCAATTCGATTTATCTTTTCATCATCGTCCAATCGATAAATCTTCTCTTTACCATTTTGTTCAAAGATATAGAAATACTCTTTATCCAAAACACCAAGGCGATTGTCAGCTGAGAAATAGACGTATGGGCGTTCTTGTTTTTGAAGATCAATTCCTAAGGTATGGTTTTCGTAATTCGGAATAAGCATTGAAAGCAGTGTTGGTGCGAGATCGATTTGCAATGCAAGGCTTGTGTCTTTTGCAGAGGAGATTTGCGATGGGCAATATAGGAACATAGGGGTATGATGATAGGAGAGCGGCATCTCGTATTTTGAATTAGGTTTCACATAACCATGATCGGCTACAAATACAAACAGTGTATTAGAGAACCAATCTTGCTTTTGAGCTTCCTTAATAAAGCTACCTATTGCCCAATCGGCATATTCGACCATTTGGTCTTTGAGTTCTTTGCTCTTTGGCTTAAATGGAATATCTGTTGGCAAGATATAAGGTGCGTGATCGCTTGTAGAAAGCATGCAAACGAAGAATGGTTTATCTTTTTTCAAAGAAGAAATCGTTTCTATGGCTTTTGCATACATTACATGGTCGCTTACGCCAAGCGTACTTTTGACTTCACTGGACGGATAGTCGCTTTGAGATACGATTCTTTGAATTCCGTTTGCGTAAAGAAAGCCTGCTATGTTGTCAAATTGAGAATCGTGGGTGGTGAAATAAAGTGTTTGGTAGCCATTTTCAGCAAGCACGTTAGGCAGACCGCACATCTGTGGAATTTGTGTGGTTTTTAGGCTGTGTCTTGCAAAGATTGCTGGGTGTGAAAACAAAGTTGAGTAAACTCCGTTGTAGGTATGAATGCCTGCTGTGTAAGCATTTTCGTAACTAAACGAAAATGCAATAAGTCCATCTAAGCATGGAGTCAGTTGGCTTGAAGGATTGAAGTGTCCACTCTTGTCTGCGGACATCGATTCCATGATTATAAGAACTACATTTGTGTTCTTATTCAATTTGATTTCGGAGATATTCTCTTTCTTGTTTTGCTTTTGTTTCAACCAAACTGCATTTGCTTTTTCTGAGTCCAAGAGTTGAAGGTCTTTGTTTGCGGTTTTGTTGTGTTCTTCTATGCTTTTGATTAGGACGAATGAAGGATTAAGTCCAAGATTATTGAGAAATGCGTCATTACAATGATATGCTGTTCCAACCCTTAGAGGACTTTTCAATTCCAATCTTCCTCTCATTCCAATTATACATAATCCTACCAATAGAATTGCAAGAGGTATTGATTTGAAATAAGAAATATGGTGGTTGTCTTTTTGAAGTGAGTGTTTGAAGTTTAGATTCATCAATAATACATAGCCGATACAAATTCCTAAAAACAGAAAGAAATAAATCAAATAGCTGATTTCTTGCACTATCATTTCGAACATAAATCCGAAAGTGGTGAAATAGGTAAATATAGAGGCGTTTAGGTGTGTGAAAAAGTAGTTAAAATATGGTATATCGGCGGCTGAAACTAAGAAAGCTATGCAAAATAATGTGCAAGTCAAGATATGGATTATTCTTTTGAAGATACGGCTTTTTAATTTCAAGAAATAATCTACCAAAGTCAAGATTAAAGGTAGTGCAAGCAAATAACAACTTATGCAAGTGTCGAATTGCCAACCTATAGCGAAACTTTTGAATAATAAACTATTGATTTCGACTGCTGAGGTTGCATTACAAGCATATACAACAACTAATAGTATTCTGAAAAGGGTGAAAAATAGTATTCCTATAAGGTATGAGGAAAATATATATTTGATTTTCATTCTTGAAAATTTGATTCGGTGGTTTTATTTCGGCTTATAGAGTTTGCATCTTTACCAATCCTGCAAATCCTTTGCCAAGTGATAATAATTCTTCGTAGCTTCCTTCTTCTGTTATTTGACCTGACTCTAATAAAACGATTCTATCTGCCTTTGTTATGGTGGATAGGCGATGTGCAATAATGATACAGGTTTTGTTTTTGCTAAGTTCATCTATTGCCTTTTGAACTGCGTGTTCGCTTTGTGTGTCTAAGGCTGATGTTGCTTCGTCTAAAAGAAGTATTTCGGGATTTTTGAGCAGTTCTCTCGCAATACAGATTCTTTGTCTTTCGCCTCCGGATAGGCTCATGCCTCTATCGCTAAGCTTTGTTTGATATGCGTTTTCTGTTTTCATGATAAAATCATGTGCATTGGCTGCTCGAGCTGCGGCTTCTACCTCTTGCTGTGTTGCATCAGGATTTCCAAATGCTATATTGTTAAATATTGTGTCGTTAAACAAGATTGCTTGTTGTCCAACGTAACCTATCTTTCTTCGAACGGAGTTTATGTCTAATGATTTAATGTCTTGGCCATCTATAAACAAGTTTCCATGTGTGCAATCGGCAAATCGAGGGATTAAATCCATAAGTGTGGATTTTCCTGCACCAGATGCACCAACTAAGGCTATGGTTTCTCCTTTTTGAATGTTGAGATTGATGTTTTTTAACACGGCTTGGTTTTCCTCACCGTAAGAAAAGAAAACATTTTTGAAAGATATGCTGTGTTCAAACTTCTCTAAAACAACTGCATCTTTTGCTTGAATAATTTTTTCGTCTGCATTAAGGATTTCATTCACCCTTTTGGCACACGGTTCTGCCCTTTGGAGATTATAAAAGGCTGTTGAAACGGCTTGTAATGGCGAAATGATACGTGCAAATATGAGTGTAAATCCTATAAGCAGTGCAGGAGGCAATTCTTCCTTTAATACCATATTTCCACCCAAGATTACAACAAACACAAGTGCCGATATGGCAAGAAATTCCGTCAAAGGAGCAGCTAATTCTCTCTTTCTGGCAACATTGATTGCAGTTTTGGTGTATTGGTCGTTGTGGTCGGAGAATTTTTTTGCAACAATATCTTCGGCATTGTATGATTTAATCAACCTCAATCCTCCTATTGATTCTTCGCAAAGAGAAAGCAATGTGCCAATTTTTGCTTGTGCTTTTGTGGAATTACGTTTTAAGCTATCACCTGTTTTCTTTATCAAAAAATATGCAACAGGCATTACGAGCAAAGCAAGTAATAGCAATTTCCAAGAGGCAATTATCAACGTGATTGTACAAAATATCACCATCAAAGGGTCTTTAATCAACATTTGAAGGCTTGTCAGAACACTCCATTCAATTTCTTCCAAGTCAGAAGTAAGTCTTGCTATAAGATCTCCTTTTTTGCGAGACGAGAAAAAGGAAATTGGCAGCGTAGTTATTTTTTTATACAAATCGTTTCTTAAATCCTTTGTAATACCATTTCGAATCGGAGCAAGGAAAAACATTCCTAAGTAACGGAATGATGCTGAAAAGAAAATACAAGTAAGATATGCTCCACCTATTGCAAAAAGGCAAGCATAGATTCCATGAGTTTGCTTAAATGAATCCAAATGCCAAGAAACATAATCCATGATTACGTCTTTGTTTAAGGCTAACTCAGGACATTGTTCTGGCGGAGTGATAACTCCAAACAAGACAGAGATGAATGGAATTATCAATATGAAGGAAAACAAAGAAAAGAAAACGTATATGGAATTTGATAAGATGTTTAGAATTGCTTCTTTCTTATATCTGAACACTCCTTTCAATAATCCCAATACGTTTTCCATTATTTTATTTCTTTGTCTTAGTTGTTTTTAATTGAATTTTAATAGCGGTAATGGTCTGCTTTATACGGTCCATCAACATCTACACCAATATAATCGGCTTGTTTTTGTGTAAGCTTAGTTAATTTTACGCCTATATTATCAAGGTGTAGTCTTGCTACTTCTTCGTCTAATGTCTTTGGTAAGCGGTAAACGCCTATTTCGTAATCCTTAGTCCAAAGTTCGATTTGAGCAAGTGTTTGATTAGTGAACGAATTACTCATAACGAATGATGGATGTCCTGTTGCACAACCAAGATTTACCAATCTGCCTTCTGCCAATAAGTAAATACAATGTCCATCTGGGTAGATGTACTTATCAACTTGCGGTTTGATATTTACCTTTTTGATTCCTTCCCATTTCTCCAAGCGTTCAACTTGAATTTCGTTATCAAAGTGACCAATGTTGCAAACAATTGCTTCGCTCTTCATTTGAGCCATATCCTCAGCTGTAATAACGTCGCAGTTACCTGTTGTTGTTACATAGATATTTCCTTCTTTTAATGCTTCTTGAAGTGTGGTTACCTCAAATCCTTCCATTGATGCTTGCAATGCGCATATTGGATCGATTTCTGTAACTATAACTCTCGCACCATAGCCTCTCATACTTCTTGCACAACCCTTACCTACATCTCCATATCCACAAACCACAACAACTTTACCTGCAATCATAACGTCTGTAGCTCTCTTTATACCATCGGCTAACGACTCTCTACAACCGTAAAGGTTGTCAAACTTGCTCTTAGTTACTGAGTCATTAACGTTAATAGCAGGAATCAACAATTCACCTCTTTCCATCATTTGATACAAACGGTGAACGCCGGTTGTTGTTTCTTCACTTACGCCTTTCAAACGTTTAAGTATGTTATGCCATTTTTGATTGTCTTCTGCTTGAACGGCTTTCAAAGTTTGCAAAATAATGCCTTCTTCTGCTGATTCAGGAGTTTTGTCAAGCAAAGCAGGGTTATCCTCTGCTGCATAGCCTTTATGGATTAACAAAGTTGCGTCTCCACCATCATCAACTATCAAATCCGGACCTTCACCATTAGGGAATGATAAAGCCATATTTGTACACCACCAATACTCTTCCATTGTTTCACCCTTCCAAGCAAATACTGGAACACCGCTTTGAGCAATCGCAGCAGCAGCATGGTCTTGTGTTGAGAAGATATTGCAAGAACACCATCTAACATCAGCACCCAATTCAACCAATGTTTCAATCAAAACAGCAGTTTGAATAGTCATGTGAAGAGAACCCATAATTTTTGCACCTTTCAAAGGTTTCTCTTTTCCATATTTTTGTCTCAATGCCATCAAACCTGGCATTTCTTTCTCTGAAATCTCAATTTCTTTTCTTCCCCACTCAGCAAGGGAAATGTCAGCTACTTTATAATCCATTTCTTATTTTGTTTTTATTTTTCTAATTCTTCGTTTTAATATTTTGTTTCTTCGTTTTAGAATCCTAAATCTTTGTTTTAATTTTCTAAAACGAAGATTTATTTCATCAACTCAATGATACGTTTTGACACATCGGCATTTTGCATTACTCCGGTGAAGTTTTCAGCTCCCATTCCGAAAGAAAAAATCGGCACAGGCACACCTGTGTGGTTCAAAGTCGTCCATTTATCTTTCACATCATTGTCTTTGGCTGGCAAAGTCAAGCCTCCGGTTTCGTGATCCGCCGTTACGACAATCAAAGTGTTAGGATTCTCTTTCGCAAATTCAAACGCTATCTTAACGCAACGCTCAAAATCCAAGACCTCTTCAATCATTGAATCGTATTTATTCAAGTGTGCTTCCATGTCAATCTTGCTTCCTTCAAGCATTATAAAGAATCCGTTTTCGTTCTTCTGCATCAAATCGAGTGTTTTCTTAAGGCTTTTCTCCATAATATCACCTCGGCTTTTTGCATCTTGAAGATGATTATCAGCCAACAAGGCTACGATTTTGTCATTCTTGCTTTCAAACAACTCTTTCTCTGAAAACACAACATCAAAACCTTTCTTTCGTAACTCTTTCGGTAAATCTAAATTATCCTTTCTCTTATCCGCCTTGAAGTAATCAAGACCTCCACCTATTGCAACATCACAATAAGCTTCCAAATATTGCTTTGCTATGTCTTCTTGTTGTTCTCTGTTTTTTACATTGGCAATAAAACTTGCAGGAGTAGCGTGTGTGAGGGAGCTTGTGCAGATTACAGCAGTTGATTTGCCCAACTTCTTAGCGTGTTTCAAAGCAGAAAGATGAGCATTACCCTTTTCATCTAATCCGATTGTTTGATATGTCGTCTTATGTCCTATTGCCAAGGCTGTACCACCTGCACCCGAGTCGGTAACCTTTTTATCTGCACATGTTGTAATGCTTAATCCTGTGTATGGAAACTCATAAAAACATAATTTCTCACCATTTTGCAAATACGCAGCATAGCTTTGAGCCAAGCCCATACCGTCTCCAATTAACAAAATCACATTCTTGACCTCAGGTTGAGAGAATGAGAAAAAGGAAACGAATATTAAGCAAAACAAAACAAAGATTCTCTTCATCGAATTAAAAATTTAGTTGTCCTAAAATAGTGTTATATAACCACTTTGTATCTTTTCCGATTGCTCTAACTTGCTGTGGAACTATGCTTTGCTCAGATTGTCCCGGTGTAGTATTGATTTCCAAGAAGTAAAGTTTGTCTTCATCTTCTTCATATATGAAATCCACCCTGCAAACTCCGCTACAATTCAAGGCTTTGTAGATTCTCTCGGTTAAAGACTGTATTCTATTGGACAAGGACTTGTCTATAGGAGCTGGAGTCAGCTCTTTGCTCTTTCCATTGTACTTTGCATCATAGTCGAAAAAGTCAGTCATTGAAACAATTTCAGTAACCGGCAAAGCCTTTACTTCTTTTCCCAGCTCCAAAACGCCACAACTGAACTCTCTTCCCTTTATATATTCTTCTATAAGCACTCTTTCGCAAACTCCAAAGGCTTTTTCTATCGCCGGCATCAAGTCTGCCTCTTCGCAAACCTTACTCATACCAATTGAAGAGCCACCTGCAGCCGGCTTAACAAAGACCGGTAAACTCACTCTCTGCAATACCTCTTCCTTAGTCAAAGCACAATCCTTACAAGTCAAGACGTTGCGAGCCACATTCACGAATCCGAAATCTCTAACCACAGAATTGCAAATCGATTTATCGAAAGTGATGGCTGAAACCAAAGCATTGCAAGTTGTATAAGGGATTTGCATCATATCTAAGTAGCCTTGCAACAAGCCATCTTCGCCCGGAGTACCGTGAATAGTGATATAAGCGGCATCAAACTTAATCTTCTCGCCATTAACTGTAAGAGAAAAATCATTCTTATCAACCTCCACTCTGCCGTTTCCTGTTTCATAATACCAACCATCACGAGAAAGGACTATCAAATAAACATTATATTTTTCTCTATCTATGTTTTCTGCAATCTGAATGGAGGAACGAATTGATATTTCATACTCTCCTGAATACCCTCCTGCCATTAGAGCCACGTTTTTCTTCATCTTGTAGGCTTTATTTATTGATTTTCGTTTTCTGTATTAACTTCCGATAGTTCCGATGCTTTGAGATTCTTTTTCATTTCAAGCAAGAAGTCCTTTATCTCATTAAGAGCAAACGCCAATTCGGCCTGTGCCTCAGTTCGAGTAGCATTTTGAGTCCTCATAACCCTCTTTGCACCCTCCAAAGTATAACCGCAATCCTTTGTCAAGAAGATTAACTTCTTCAAAAAGAGCAGATCATCCTTTGTATACTTCCTTTGTCCCTTTGAACTGCGATGTGGGCTAAGTCGATTAAACTCTTTCTCCCAAAAACGCAAAGTTGGCTGACTCACACCCAACTCTTCAGAAACCTCGGCTATGGTATAATACAATTTATCTAACATACTGCAAAGTTACACATTATTTCGACTTATCGAGACAAAGTTTCCGATATTTTTTCCCAAGACTCCAATAAACGCAACTTTCTCTTCCCAAAAGCAAATCGCCGTTCCGGCAAATTGAAACGGCGATTCAACAAATTCTTTTCAAGATTTATTTTCTGCAAATATTATTCTTACTTAAACATATTCTTTCTCTTTTTTCTTTATTTCAATTTTTTTATAATTTGATCAATAAGTATACCCAGTAAAAATAACATAAAGAATACGCAACATGACACCAGTGGAAAAAGCATCCAACATTTCCATAGTTCTAAACCAACAATAAACACAAAGAAAAGTATGCTTAATAACGGTGTTATTAAATTAACAACTATGCCATTATATTCATTAAACCCTAATTTTATTCCTTTAGTATCTGAAGCTTCAATCTTAAAACTATCAATCAAAACCTGAAACGAAAATAACAAATAAAACTCCCAAGCAGGAGCTGTCATAAAACGTAATAACCAATCCTGAAAACTCAAAGGAGGAGGACTATATAGAAATATCCCTAAAGAAAAAAGAATTGAAATAGGAATAAGTATTATAAAAAGATACTTATCAATCCACGATATTCTTTGTTTAATTTTATCGACTTTGCTGTGCAACTTTTTTACCCTTTGTTTTTCTTCTAGCAAACGTGCTTCTTCTGCCTTGCGTCTTTCTTCGGCTTGTTGCCTTTGGCGTTCTACGCGTAATCGTTCCGCTTTTTCTAATGCTAAACGCTTTTGTTCTGCTTCTCTCTTCTCTCGTTCTATGCGTTCTTGTTCTGCTTTTGCTTTCGCTATTATTGCTCGTTCTGCTTCCTCCTCAGCCTTTTCCTTTTCTGTAATCTCGTTTCGACGTTCTTGAACCTTATCTGCAAGTTTCACATCAATGAAATCTTCCCACGGAACTTCGGGTATGTTTTTTGTAATGCGGACAGAGATTTCGGGAAACTCGTCCGACTGTGCTTTAAGCAGGTGATTGCCTTTTCCAAGTAAGATATAGTTATCTTCATCGGCTTGCAGTGTCGCTATAACTTCATTATTTTTCAGCAATGTGCAGTCTGCATCTGCCACAACGGTAACTTGGGCTTTGTCTGTTTGCTTTTGCAAGTCGCCCATCACCTTTCGGATTCTTACCTCTACTACATGGTTGAACGTAGGCTCGAATGAGTCGTTGGAAAAGACGGTTGCAAAGTTATGGCAACCGATTCGGTCTTGGAAATCTTTATCTAAGTAATCTGGAACTCCGTTTAGTACATTGTCGTAGTTGATTGGCACTATTATCTTGTGGTTTGCAAGTGCCAACTCTATCTCTTTGCGTACCCAATCGCCCTCTTGGTTGCATCGTGCGAAGTAATCGGGTGTCAAAACCATAACAAAAACCGGTGCGTCCAAGACTGCATTTTCCAACTTCTTGCCAAAAACTCCTCCCTCCAAGTCATTGTAATCTAAAAAGCAACGGTAGCCTGCGTTCTTAAAGGCTAAGTTTAATATTCTGGCAATATCTTTTCCGTCACTGCGACGATAAGATACGAAAATATCGAAATTCTCTCCTCGTTTCCTCATTTCCTCAGACATAATCCTGATTTTATTTCCTTGGCACAAAGGTAGAAAAACTTTTTCTTTCGACCAAGAGATTCTCTCGCAAAGGTCGCAAAATCGCAAAGGCTGATTTCTTAGGACAACAAGTCAACAAGACTAAGAGACAACAAGATTTGCGGACTTGTAACTTACTCCACTCCCCAGATTTTAATGGTTTTGTCCCTTGAACCGCTTGCCAAATACTTTCCGTCGGGACTCCAACAAACGGATGTGACATCTTTGTTATGTCCTTGCAAGGTTTTGAGTTTCGCTCCGCTCTTTGCATCCCATATAATAACGTTACTGTCTCCTGCACCGCTTGCCAAATATTTTCCGTCGGGACTCCAATTAACGGAATTGACCCAATCGGAATGTCCTTCCAAGGTTTTATTTTTTTTACCGCGTTTTGCATCCCATATAATAATGGTTTTGTCTTCTGAACCACTTGCCAAATGTTTTCCGTCAGGACTCCAACAAACGGATCTGACGAAATTGGAATGTCCTTCCAAGGTTTTGAGTATTTCTCCGCTCTTTGCATCCCATATAATAACGGCTTGATAACCTGTTGAACCGCTTGCCAAATATTTTCCGTCAGGACTCCAACAAACGTATCTAAAGCCATCATAACCTCCATCTAAAGTTTTGACTTCTACACCGTAGTTTACATCCCATATCTTAAGTATATTGTCATGCGATTCGCTTGCCAAATACTTTCCGTCGGGACTCCAACATAAGAACCAGACAGCACAAGAATGTCCTTTTAAAGTTTGTAGTTTTTCACCGCTGTTTGCATCCCATATAATAACGTTATTGTCTCCTGCACCGCTTGCCAAATATTTTCCGTCGGGACTCCAACTAACGGACCAGACGAAATGGGAATGTCCTTCCAAAGTTTTGAGACTTTCACCACTCTTTGCATCCCATATCTTAACGGTTTCGTCTTCTGAACCGCTTGCCAAATACTTTCCATCTGGACTCCAAGTAACAGAATTTACGTCATCTTTATGTCCTTGCAAGTTATGAATAATATATGGCTGAAATTGAAGAGCAGATAATTCATTTTTAATAAATCCATCCACTAACATCTCAAACTCAAAATCTCGTTCCAAACGTTCCTTTTCTGCTTTATCTGTTTCAATTATTGCTTGTTCTGCTTCCTCCTCAGCCTTTTCCTTTTCTGCAATCTCGTTTCGACGTTCTTGAACCTTGTCTGCAAGTTTCACATCAATGAAATCTTCGGCTAAATCTTTGCTTATTTCCAATATAGCTATTTGTTCTATATCCGAAAACTCATTTGAGCGACATACAAGCCTATGTCTTCCCGCTGGAAGTTTGAGTATGTTATATCCTCCCTTAGATATGGTTGCTATAACTTCGCCAGCTTTGAGTATATCACAGTTTGCATCAGACAAAACTTCGATATTGGCTTTCCCTTGCGTCTTTTGAGTTGGAGGAGGCACTACTTCGGAAATCCATTCTTCCATTAAGGCTTTCATATCTCTTGAATATTGTTGCCCGGAACTTACTACTGCAAAATTATGTCCTCCTAATCCTTCCTTTATTTTTTCAGATATACTTTTCGGATAGTCTGTAAATTTTCTATTATAGTCGATTGGTATTATTTTTCTTTTGTTCTTGATTGCACATTCGATTTCTCGTATTACCCAATCTTGTTCTTGGTTTTCTTTATCTTCTTCAAGAACTTCTGTTTCCCCGTCTTCTTTCGGTCTTTCGAGATAATGAGGTGTTAAAAGGGCAATAAAAACAGGTGCATCTTCGATTGCTCGTTCTATTCTTTCGTCAAAACGTCCGTTTTTTAGGCTTTCAAAATCGAAAAAACAACGATAGTGATTCCCTTTCAGAGTTTCGTTTATCTTGGCGGCGATTTCATCTCCGTCACTCCTACGATAGGAAATAAAAATATCAAAATTTTTTCCTTGCATAAAAATTTGTATTTTAGCTTACAAAGGTAGAAAAAGTTTTTCTTTTGACAAAAAGACTCTCTTGCAAAGATTGATTATCGGTTTAAAAGTTAAGGGGTAATGGTTAAGAGGGAAAGGGGATAGACAATTCAAGTTTAGCAATCGTCTTTTTTTCTTAAACCTTAATCTTTCTACCTTAAACTTTAACCATTCCTCCTTAAACCAATACGCTTTCTTCACTTTGGCTTTCGGCTGACGCGGTTTGAATTTTGCTAATCGCCAATGGCTAACAGTCAAAGTTCGGTTAAATGTTGTTCGTGGTCTTCTGAAAACTACGTATCTTTGCAATCGATTTGTCGAATAGGGTTCTGAGATTATGGAACGAGCGTTCGGCTTTTATGAAACGATTAAAAATGATTTGATATGAAGAGTTATTGTCTTAGGGTTTCGTTTGTGATGTCTCTTGCTTTGTTTGCGTGCGGCTGTTCTTCAGATGGTGTGAGCGGTGCTAAGGTGTCTGTTGGCAAGTCGCAGTCGGGAAAGCAATCTACGGAGGTAAAGAAAACGAAAAGTGATGAGTTGTTTGAGCAATATAAGGAGGAGGGTGACAAGTTCTATATGTTGCTGATGGGAGATCGCACTAACGAGAATTATAAGAACCAAGCAAAATATTATTACGCTCTTGCGTTGTCGGAGAAAGAAGATGCGGGACTTCGCAATCGTTATAATAGTTTAGTGAAATAGAGTTTAGTGGTTTTGGGTGTTTGATTGGGTTTTGCCTTTGGGCGTTTGAATAAAAAAAGAGCGGAATTTTCATTCCGCTCTTTTTCGTTTTATTGTTTGATGTTCTTATTGAACAATCAATTTTGCTGTGCTTACTGCGTTGTTTGTGATGATTTGAATCATGTAAACGCCTTTATCCATTGAACGTACGTCGATCACTTGTGTGTGTGCTCCGCTTGATTGTCTTCCTTTATCCAATGATGAAATCAATCTTCCGTTTATGTCGTAGATGTTCATCATTACGTTTGAAGATGTGTTCAATGAGTAGTTCAATACTGTGCTGTTGTTTGCTGGGTTTGGATATAGGTTCATTTGAACTTTTGTATCAGCTACAACATCACCAAGTCCTACGTTTACTTCTTCCAATCCTTCTTGCAATTCATCTCTGTACATGAACAATCCTTTACCGTATGTTGCTGCGTAGATTGCTCCTACATATTGTGTTCCTTCGAATACGTTGTCTGAAGCGTTATTGTTCAAGTATGTTGTGTAAGATATTTTTGGAAGGTTTGTTGTTTGTTGATACAAATCGTAAACTGGTACGCTTGGAACTGCTGATACTTTTTCCCATGTTACGTTAGTTGCATTACGATTGCTTGTTTGGTATAGACCGTCGTCTGCTCCAACGTATGCTTTTGTTGAGAATGCGTCTAACAATATTGAGTGTACTGGTTTTTCTATTTCTTCTCCCATTGGCATATCAACGATTTGTACATCGATTGCTTCGCCTGTCAATCCGCTTACTTTCTTGATGTTTGCTTCTGTTGGAGTGATTCCTGCAAATGTAACAAAGGCTACATCTGAGTTTGCTTCGTATGCGATTGATGCAATGTGTCTGTTGAATGTTGCGATTGTGTCAGTTTTGAATTTCTTAGGGTCATTGAATGAACCGTTGAAGTTTCCTGATCCAACTTTGCTTAGATTTACGCTATCTGCTTGCAATCCTGATACTCTTATCAAGTTTGTTGTTCCGTCTGCTAGGTGATCTACTGAAAGCAAGATAGAGTTTCCGTCTGGTGCTGCTGCTATTGCGTGAACTGGGTTTGCATATAAGTCGTTCACATCTCCTCTACCACCATTTACGCTATACAATCTTACCCATGGAAGTCCGTTTGCTGAGTTGTCGTATGTTTTTGAGAAGTTCATGATTTCGTTACATACATAAACTCCATTTGCTGTTGCTACGAACAATCTTGTGTTTATTGGGTTTGGAACAAGGATTGTAGTGTCTTTTTCTGGCATGAAGTTCAATACTCCGTTTGTTGCTCCAAATCTTTCTTCTGTTAAGGTATAGAAGAATGGATAATCTAAGTTGTTGCTTTCTACTAATACTTTATCGCCATCTCTCAATTCAGTACCTGCTATCAATCTAATGTGTTCTTCTCCTCTGATAATTCTTGTTGCACTGATTGAGTTGTTTTGGTCTGTTACGATGAAATCAAATTCAACTGAGTCTTTTGTTGTTGCGTTAAATGATTCCCACATTGCCATAGGTGCAACAAAAGGAGCTGCATTCATGTTCATTACCATTTGTGGGTTCATCAACATTCTTTCACCTTGTCCGAATAACCATGTTTGGTCGTTTATTTCAGTGTAATCGTTTCCATCGCTATATGTTCTTGTCAATCCATTGTAAGGACGCATCAAGATAAATGGCTTACGAATGTTTGGTTTGCTTCTGTGGATTGAAGAACTCAATACGTTAGATCCTGTTTGAGATTCTGCTCTGTAATCATATGTCATACCATCTGCGTCTGTTTGGATACTGAAATTTGAATATCCATTGCAGATTGGAGACCAAACAAGGTCTGCAGACTTTTGTGTATCCAATGAAGGTACTGCTATGTATGAGATAGCGTTGCTTTGCGCTGCTCCCATTACTGAACCGTCAGGACCTGCTGCTACGTTATAATATTGTGATGATTGCAATCCTTTGTTTCTTGGTTGCCATGTGTAGTTCAATGTCATGTCTTGAGCGAACATGTAAACCCCAGCGTCAGTTGCTAAATAAATAGTTAATGAATCGTCTGCTGTTTGTGGGTTTTCCTTAAACAAGATTGAATGTATTCCTGGTGCTACATAGAAACCGCTTGTCAAACCTGCGTTGTAGCTTGATTGAGCTTCTGCATAGAAAACATCAACACCGTTTGCGTTAAACAATCTTTGAAGATTGTCACTTGCGATATAAATCAATTCTTCTTCGTAGTCATTAACTGCAATTGACATTGCTTCGTCCATAAAGTAACCCATGTACAAAGAAGTTGCTGCTTTGTTGTTTCCAAATGAAACAGCATCTGCGTTAACGTCTGCTTTGAAAACTCCTCTCAAATATCCGTATTGGTCAGCAACCAATGCGTAAAGAAGGTTGTTTGAATTCATTGCAAATGTTAGTTCGATTCTTCCGAATGCTTCATCGTTTGCTTGTTGTTGGAATGAAATAGGAGTGAACGCTGTTTCTGATGAGTTCAATGCAACTTGATATCCGTTGTCTCCAAGGTAAGCAACTGCAATTTTACCATCTCTGTTTACTTTTATATCAGTAACAGGCATTGATGCATTTCCTCCAATTGTAGCTTGAGTTAAAGTATTGCCGTCCCAAACTTTCAAACCTGCGTTTCTTGTTGCGATGTACAATTTGCCTGCATTGAAAGCCAAATCGTTTACAAAAGCAAAATCACCTGTAACATCATATTTTCCCGGTTTTGTTCCAGGTATTAATGTTGCAGTCATGTTCTCAAGAACATATTGATATTTCGCTTCATCTGAAGTAAAGTTCGCTGCCCATTCTTTAGCTCCGAAGTTAACTTGGTAAACTCCACCTCCGATAAGACCAGCCTTTCTGTTGTTTTGAGCAACGAAGGCATCTGCGTAGAAACCTTCACCTGTACCAACATAAATTGAACCATCTTCTCCTTGAGCTACTGATGTAACAGAGTAACATTCACCATTAGAGAAGTTAATCTCTCTCCAGTTGTTACCATTGTTTACACTGATAAACAAACCGCCACCAGTGCTACCTGCAAACATAACTCCGTCGTTGTGTTTGTCGAACATAATTGAACGAACTCGACCAGCAACATTGTCAGGTCCGATTGAAACCCAGCCTTTTGGCTCTACAACTTCATCTTCTCCCTCAAATGTTGCTACAGGAGAAGCTTTCGTTGGTGTGAACGCACCAACAAGAAAGAAAACTGCTAAACTTAAGAGTAACTTTCTGCTTTTCATAATTTATTCTTGTTTATTTTCTGATATTAAATTCTTTACCTTTAAGTCGGCAAAAATACAAAAAAAACATCATACTGCCAAATATGTTGCTAAAAACATTTTTTCAGATGCTGTTTTGACTAATCAAGATGACGAGTTTTGCTTTTGTTATCGCATTGATTAACAATAGAATAATAAAACTTGATTTCGTTATGCTGAAACTTTGTTTTGATTTACTGAAACTTGATTTCACAAAACTGTTTTCAAGAGTTGTTTTGACACTTATTTTAATCGTTTTGACTAATTGAATAATAAAAACAAAGTATCCACGTTTTCCTATATCAGAATACTCATTACATAATATATTATATATGGATATAGCAGAATTGAACAGGAAAATTGAGCAAGAAAGTGCCTTTGTAGATGCAATCACTTCGGAAATATCCAAGGTGATTGTTGGTCAAAAAAATATGGTTAGACGTTTGGTTATGGGATTGCTTGCAAATGGTCATATACTTTTGGAAGGTGTACCCGGACTTGCAAAAACCCAAGCGATAACAGCACTTGCTAAATGTATAGATGCAAAGTTCAGTAGAATACAATTTACTCCCGATTTATTGCCAGCAGATATAGTTGGAACTATGATTTACTCTCCAAAGGACGAATCGTTCTCTGTGAAAAAGGGACCGGTATTTTCCAATTTTGTTTTGGCAGATGAGATTAACAGAGCACCAGCTAAGGTTCAAGCAGCTTTGTTAGAGGCTATGCAAGAAAGACAAGTAACAATTGGAGAGCACACCTACAAACTTGAAGAACCCTTCCTTGTGCTTGCAACTCAAAACCCAATCGAACAAGAGGGTACATATCCACTTCCAGAGGCTCAAATGGATAGATTTATGATGAAGGTTGTCATTTCGTATCCAAATAAAGAAGAAGAAAAAGAGATTTTAAGAAGTCAAATTTCTCCAAATAAGAAAACCATTTCACCGGTTATAAAACCCGAAGCCATAATACACGCAAGAGAAGTTGTGAAAGAGGTTTATGTAGATGCGAAGATAGAGAACTACATAACCGATATAGTTTTTGCAACCCGTTTCCCAGAGGAATATGGTTTGAATAACATAAAGCCAATGATTGCTTACGGAGCTTCTCCTCGTGCTACAATAAATTTAGCTTTGGCTTCACGAGCTTTAGCCTTCATAAAGAGACGTGGATACGTTATTCCAGAAGATGTAAGAGAGGTTTGCCTTGATGTAATGCGACACAGAGTGGGCTTAACCTATGAGGCAGAGGCTGAAAACATCAAATCGGAAGATATAATCACAGAAATAGTAAACAAAATAGAAGTTCCTTGATTTTGAAATGAACACAGAGGACTTATTAAAGAAGGTTCATAGGATTGAAATCAAAGCCAAAAGGCTTTCTCAAGACGTTTTTGCGGGACAATACCATAGTGCGTTTAAGGGAAAGGGCATGACGTTCAGCGAAGTTAGGGAATACACCTACGGAGACGATATAAGAAATATCGATTGGAACGTTACAGCACGCTACAATACCCCATACGTAAAAATATTCGAAGAAGAACGTGAGCTAACTGTCGTTTTGCTTATTGACGTCAGCGGAAGTACTATGTTCGGTTCAAATGACAATTTGAAATCCGAGGTAATCACCGAAATAGCTGCTGTTTTGGCATTTTCTGCTATCCACAATAACGACAAGGTTGGCGTGATTCTCTTTTCCGATAAGGTGGAAAAATATATCCCTCCAAAGAAAGGACTTTCGCATGTGTTGGCAGTAATCAGAGAATTGCTTACCTTCAAACGTTCAAATGGGAAGACAGACTTCTCAACAGCCTTTATGTTTTTAAGTAATGTGATAAAGAAACGTTCAACCTGCTTTTTGATAACAGATGGCTTTGGAAAGTTTGACGATAGTTTGCATATAGCGGCACGAAAGCATGATTTGAGTTGTATTTTTGTGAACGACGAAAAAGAATTCAAGCTTTCGAACATGGGATTGGTAAGATTTACCGATGCAGAAACAGGAGAAAGTCTTTGGATTGACACCACGGATAGAATAACTCGTGAGAACTTCGAGGCTTATCGCAAGCAACAGCAAAATGAGAACATGAATGAAATGACCAAATATGGAATAGACAATGTCCAAATGTTGTGTGGAGATGACTATATCAAACAATTGGTTAAGTTGTTCGCAAAACGTGAAAGGAGATAATAAAGATGAAAAAATACGGATTGCTGTTTCTGTTTATTGTATCTTTGTTTTATCCCACTGAAACCAAGAGTCAGGAAATTGTTTCAAAGAGTGATAAAAAGCAATACAACATTGGAGACAGAATAGAGCTAAGTTTCAAAATTCCGTTTCAAGAAGGCAAACAATCAGACTTGGTTTACAATCGTGCAAATACCGACACATTGGAATTGCAACAAACAAAGATAGATACAATTCAAGAGAATGGCAAAGCCTTTTTGGCCTACAAGCAAACATACATGAGTTTCGTTCCGGGCTTAGTTAATCTTGGAGATAGCTTATTTGTGATGACTGCCGTTGATACAGGAATGATTATTACAAGAGTCAAACCCGTTGAGATTGAAATCTTGCAATATCCTATCGACACCTTGAAAACGGAAATTAAAGACATAAAACCATTACTTGAAGAGCCGTTTCATATAAGAGAAATTTTGCCTTTGATATACCTTATCTTAGGTATAGCCGCTGCTATTGTCGGATTGTACTTCTTGATAAAGTATTTGAAGAATCGCCCAGTTGAAACAAAACCACAAACTAAGCCAAAAGAAATCATACCTCCTCACTTGAAAGCATTGGAGGCCTTGGAAGAATTACGTTTGAAAAGATTAGGCGAACAAGGATTCAAGAAAGAGTATTATAGTGAGCTGACTGAAATTGTCAGAACTTACTTAGAGGAACGCTTCTCGATATTTGCCAAAGAGATGACAACGGAAGAAATTGTCGAACAGATGAAACACTGCAAAGAAATCCCTCTGTCAGACTTGGAAAATCTTAATTCCATGTTTTCAACTGCCGATTTGGTAAAGTTTGCCAAATATTCACCAGATGATTTCTGCGATAAGAAGTCGTGGAATCAATCAAAAGACTTTGTAGATAACACAACGATAAACACAAACGCACAAACAACAGAACAATGAGCCAAATAAGTTTTCAGTATCCATATCTCTTGTTACTGCTTCTTGCGGTTCCTTTGATGATTCTTTACAAATATTATTTGGATAAAAGAATCAATGCTGACATTGTTTATTCCGATGTTGCTCAATTCAAAGGTGCAAGAAAAACATTAAAGTTATATTTAAGAAATCTACCTGATTGGTTAAGGTATTTGGCAGTTGCTCTACTTGTTGTTGCGATTGCACGTCCTCAAACCCATTATTCCAAAGATGAAAAAAGCATTGAGGGAATCGATATAGTCTTTGCGTTGGACGTTTCTACCTCTATGCTTGCCGAAGACTTCAAACCAAATCGATTAGAGTCGGCAAAGAATGTGATAAAATCTTTCATCGATGCAAGAAAGAGTGACAATATGGGAATAGTTGTTTTTGCTGGTGAGGCCTATACAAAATGCCCTTCAACAATTGACCATAATATTTTGCAGAAACTTCTATCCGACACAAAGAGTGGAGAGATTGACGACGGGACAGCAATAGGTGATGGATTAGCAACAGCAATCAACCGAGTGAAAGACTCAAAGAGCAAAAGCAAAGTTATAATCCTCGTTACCGATGGGGTGAATAATATGGGTGCAATAGACCCTTTGACTGCTGCATCTATAGCTCAAGAGTATGGAATAAGAGTTTACACAATTGGAGTAGGGAAAATGGGTTACGCTCCTTATCCTTATCAAACTCCTTTCGGAAAACAATATCAGAATGTAGAGGT
>RHMF01000249.1_pt1 | contig 22355 bp, 17 predicted proteins | sample 5365151 | NCBI WGS metagenome assembly RHMF01 (sample SAMN10266501, study PRJNA497801) | feces metagenome | isolation source: feces | host: Bos taurus | place: China: Prairie of Fairy Mountain | collected 2017-08-14 | reverse complement strand
TGCATTTGTCATAGCGGCTTGAAAGTTCTCAGGGAACAAGTTTGGTCTTACAGATGAATTTGAGTAAGCTATTGTAGGGGAATTAAAATCTACTGAAACTTCTCCTCGATTGAAAGTGATTTCTTGGAAGTATGTGTCGAATAATTGCCTACTTAACAATTTGCAACGCTCGCTATCTCTTTCCAAAAGCATAAATAGCTCTCCGTACATCACGCCCCACACTTCTTCTGTTGAGGATAAGAATACTAAAGCGGCACGATAGTAGTTCGAAGCAAACATTGGGTCATGCTCTATTCCTTTTTCATAATAATAGATAGCATTTTTATAATCTCCATTTTTGTATTTCATATTGCCCAATTCAAGATAAAGACAACCTGCATTTTCAAATTTGTCTAATCCTTGTTCGTATATGCTTACCGCTTTGCCACTTTGGCCGATTTCATCAAAGGCATTGCCTAATAATTGATAGACATCGGCAACTACATCTTGCCTATTGAGTAATGATTCGAGAGTTGAGATGCTCTTTTCGTAGTCTTGCATAGAATAATAGCACCAAGCAAGTTCATAATGCAAGTAAAGAGAATCCATACCTTGGTCAATGGCGGATTTCAAACAACGTTCTGCATCATAGTATTGCTCATTGTCTATTAGTTTTACAGCTTTTTGAAGAACTGAATCACTATTTTGTGCTTTTAATGTAAAGTTGCATGCTAATGAAATGCAGAAAAAACAATATAATATCCTTTTCATCTCTCGTTTTATTAAGTTTTAGTGTGGCAAAGTTAATATTTAATTGAGAAATAAAGGCGATATGTTGAATTTTTATTAGATTTCACAAAAATGAAACTTGATTTTAATTTGCTGAATCTTGAAAAGAAAAAATTAAAATCAAGTATAATTTTCTTGTTTTCAAATACAAATTGCGCTTATACAGTTTTTTGCGAAGAGCGATTCTTTGTTGTGTTTTATGCTATCTGTTAAAAAAACGGTTTTTTCATTGTGTTGAGAAAATAAATTACTATATTTGCGTTTCAAAATTTGAGAATATGAAGAGAATACTTTGCTTTTTGATACTTTGTTTTTCGGTTTGCTTTGGCAGTGCTTACGCAAGCGGTAATGAGGAGCAATTTGACGCGGGTGAATTGATAATGGAGCATATCAGTGACTCTTATGATTGGCACATTTTGACGTGGAAAGAAACTCATGTGTCGATTCCCTTGCCTATTATTTTGTTGAATGATGGTAAATTGGACGTTTTCTTGTCTAATAAGTTCAATCACGGACACGATTCTTATAAAGGATATAAGATTGCAACAAAAGAAGATGACGCAAACGCCGCAGGAAAGATAATATGTGTTGATGAGAATGGAGTATATACAGGAAAGAAACCATACGATTTCTCGATTACAAAGAATGTATTGTCGATTTTCATTGTTTCGGGCTTTATTATCTATCTTGTTTTGAAGGGTGCTTCTATCGCAAAGAAGAGAAAAGGTAAGGAACCAAAGGGAATACAAACCTTAGTGGAGTTTTTTATAATGTTTATCAGAGATGACATTGCTATTCCTTCGATTGGTAAAGAGAAATACGGTAAATATCTACCATATCTTTTGACAGCATTCTTATTTATCTTCTTTTCGAACTTGATGGGATTGCTTCCTTGTTTTCCAGGTGGAGCAAACGTTACAGGTAATATTGCAGTTACGTTGTGCTTAGCTGTATTTACTTTTGTGATTACTAATTTCAGCGGCAACAAACACTATTGGAAGCACATGATCAACATGCCTGGCGTTCCATGGTGGCTAAAATTCCCGCTACCTATTATGCCTATTGTGGAGATTCTTGGAATGTTCACAAAGCCTTTTTCTTTGACGGTGCGTTTGTTTGCTAATATTACAGCAGGACACGTTATTATTTTGAGTTTCCTTTGTATTATCTTTATCTTTGGCCAACAAAGCATGGTGTTAGGCTATGGTACAGCGATAATTCCTTTATTCTTTTCAATCTTTATGACATTGCTGGAAATACTTGTTGCATTCATTCAAGCGTATGTTTTTACCCTTTTGTCGGCTATTTACATCGGAATGGCAACTGAAGAAGAGCATGCTGAATAATGAAGTTTTAGAGAAATTAGACGAGTTTATTCGTAAATTTTATAAAGTTCTACTGCTGAGAGGGTTGTTTTTAACCATAGCCCTCTTGGTTTTGTTTTATTTATTTCTGACCTTGTTCGAGTATTTCGAATATAGCAGCATTGCAGTCAGGACGATACTATTTTATTCCTATATATTATTTGCATTAGTTGCTATTGTGTTTCTTGTCATACGACCATTAGTGAAGATGTTTCGTATTGGCAAGAGAATGGATTACTATCAGGCGGCAAGGATTATTGGAGATTACTTCCCAGAAGTTGCAGATAAATTGCTGAATCTTCTTCAGTTAAACGAGCAATCAAAGTCTGTTGAATCGGAACTTCTTTTGGCAAGCATAGAACAAAGAACCAAAAAACTCTCTCCAATACCTTTCAATTTAGCAATTGATAAGAGTAAATTGAAGAAAGCAGCAGTTGTTGCCTTATCGCTTCTTGCTGTTTTGTTCCTTATAGCTATGATATTCCCTCGTTTTTTGAAAGATACAACTTTTAGATACGTTAATCATACAACATATTTTGAGAAACCTGCTCCTTTTGTCTATGAATTGCAAACCAGGAATCTGAATGTCTTACAGCATGAAGATTTGGATATAGTAGTGAAAACAAAGGGCGAAGCTTTGCCTAATGAGGTTGAAATAAAGATTAACGGACAGAGCTTCAAGATGAAGAAAGAAAATAAAAACACTTTCTCATATCGAGTTAAGCAAATAAATAAATCATGTTCGTTTTCATTTTTGGGAGGAGGCGTTTCAAGTAAGCCATATGCCATAAATGTAAATCCAAAACCGGTATTGATTTCCCTTGAAGCAAAGATTATATATCCCGAATATACAAAACTGCCATCTGAGTTTTTGGAAGGAATCAATCAAATCACTGTTCCAAAAGGCTCAAACATAATTTGGACTGCTAAAACTAAAGATGTAAAGAGCTTAATCATTAACACAAATGCTCAAACCATAGAATTGAAACCCGATAAGAAAGCTATGGTTGTTTATAATCAAAGAGCAATGCAAGATGGCTTGATTACGATAAAAACACTTAATGAATACACTTCATATTCGGACTCTTTGCAGGTGCAATTATCTGTAATCAATGATATGTATCCTCAAATTGCAGCAATAGAACATAAGGATAGTTTATTGCCTCAAAGAATCTTGTTTCGAGGACAAATAAAAGATGATTACGGATTTTCAAATCTGTCGTTTATAGTAAAGAAACAAGAAGGAGATAAACCGATTTTATTGCATAAAACAGACTTGGAGTTCTCTAAAACAGAGAATGTGCAAGAGTTTTATCACTATTGTGATATTGCAGATTTGGATATAGATAAAGGAGATAAGATAGAATACTATTTTGAAGTTTGGGATAATGATGCAATTTCAGGAAATAAAAGTGCAAAAAGTACAATCTTTACACTGAAACTTCCTTCTGTGGACGAGCTTGAAGAGAGGCGAGAAGATAATTCGGAACAATTGAAAACCGAATCAGAAAATCTGCTAACTGAAATAAAGAAACTCCAAAAACAAATCGATGAAATGAGTCGTAAACTCATCGAAAAGAAAGAACTATCTTGGCAAGACAAAAAGCAATTAGCCGATTTGGCAGAAAAACATAAAGACTTAGAAGATAAGATTGAGCAGTTGAAAGAACGATTGCAAGAGAACAATAAATTAGACGAAGTTTTAGCAGAACAGAATCAAGAATCGTTCGAACAAAATCAAGAGATATTAGAACAAATGCAAGAGTTGGAACGCTTGATGGAAGAGGTGTTAGACAAAGATATGAAAGAGCTGTTGCAAGAGCTTGAAAAACTAACACAAAACAACATAAACAAAGACCAACTCAACGAAGCACTGCAAAATATCAAGATGAACAATCAAGATATTAGCAAACAATTGGACCGAAATATCGAAATGTATAAGCATTTGGAAGTAGAAAAAAAGACAAATGAGCTTATAGATAAACTAAACGAACTTTCCAAAGAGCAAAAAGACTTAGCAGACAACAAGGACAAAGAAAGCAAAGAGTCAAAAGCCAAAAAACAACAGCAATTGCAAGAAGAATTTCGTAAACAACAAGAAAAGCTCTCTCAAATTCAAAAGCAAATGCAAGAATTGGGTGAGAAAAATCCGTTAAAGCGAGATACAGAACGCGAAAACCAAATAGAGCAACTGCAAAAACAAGCCAAGGAACATTTAGATAATAATAAAGAAAAGCAAGCTGCCAAACCAATGCGACAAGCCGCAGAACAAATGCAACAAATGGCTGATGACTTGCAACAACAAATGGATTCAAACGAGCAAGAGCAACTTGCAGAAGATATAGAACAAGTTAGAGCAATGCTGAAAAACCTTGTGCGTCTATCAATGCAACAAGAGGAATTAATAAATAAAACAAAGACAACAAAAGTTTCTGAAAACGAATATCAGAATATAATACGCAAACAAAATACTATCAAGGAAGATATGAAGATGATAAACGATAGCTTGTTTGCAATGAGTAAACGACAACCTCAAGTCGGTAATATGATAAATCAAGAGTTGAGTAAAATAGACAGCTATTTGGAAAAGAGTATTGAAAGCATACTTCGATATAATCAAGTCCACTATTCAAATTATAAAAACAATACAGCGGCCTCTTCTCAGCAGTATGCAATGACCTCAATGAATAATTTGGCGTTGATGCTCAGCGAATCAATTGAGAATATGCAAAAACAACAACAGCAAAACAGTGCAAAAAGCAAACAAAATAGCCAATGCAATAATCCATCTCAAAGTAACAAACCCTCATCTAAGCAAAGCATGAGTGAACTTCAAAAAGCATTGAATCAAGAGTTGGAAAGGTTGCAAAAAGAGTTGGAACAACAGAAAAACAAAGGCCAACAAAAGATAGGAGAAGGGGCAAAACTTAACGAACAACTTGCAAAGGCTGCCGCACAACAAGAGATGATTAGAAAAATGGTTCAAAAGGCTGCCGAGGAAGCAAAAAAGAAAGGGGTAGGACGTGTTGATAAAAAATTAGAAGAAATACAGCGGCAAATGGAACAAACGGAAAAAGAAATCGTAAATAAGACCATAAGCCGTCAAACCATAAATCGTCAAAGTAAGATTTTGACGAGAATGTTGGAGGCAGAGAAAGCGGAAAAGAAACAAGGACAAGATTTTGATAGAAAGTCTAAAACAGGTAAGAATCAGAAGAATGAGACTGATGGAAGTTTTTTAGAGTTTCAGAAATTAAAGAAAAAAGAGACCGAATTGTTCAATCAAATTCCTCCTGTTTACTCTCCGTTTTACAAAAAAAAGGTTGATGATTATTTTTACGGGACAGAGGTCAAGTAAACTATAAAGTAGTAGTTTGAAATGAAAAATAACGCATTTTGTAAGAAAGTAAGGGTAGAACATTCCGATGCTTTGACAGAATTATTAGAAAATATATGTCAAGAGAATAACATAAACAATTACTTCGGAACTATATCTGTTGCGGTGAATCATGCTTTGGAGATTTTGAATTCAGAAATCAAAAAAGCAGAATCAAGAAATATTTTATTCAAATTTGAACAATGTGTAGGTGGAGTGGCGATAATGATAGAGTGTCAAGAAGAAGTATTTGGCAGAATGCTTGCTGAGAAACAGCAAATGATAGAAATGTCAGACACAAGTGCCTACATTGTAAATTCGCTTGCAGATAAGAATATTGTATTATTAGGAGGTAGAGCCTTAGAACTAAACTTCTTTGTAGACGGAATTGAACCTGAGTTGTTGTCTTCACGTCGAGAGATGATAAGTCAGTACTTTGAGAATAAAATATTGAAAACAGAATATTAGGAAATGGCCATTACATTTACTTTTGAAACAAAATACAACCTTAAATCGCGCACACTGATAAAGAAATGGTTGAAGCAGATAATTGAAAACAAAGGCTGCAAACTTGGAACCATATCTTACATTCTTTGTAACGATGATTACCTTTTAGAAATCAACAAACAGTTTCTTCAACACGACAATTACACAGATATAATCACCTTTGACTATGTCGAAAACGGCATTGTCAATGGTGATATTTTTATTAGCGTAGAACGAGTTGAAGAAAATGCAAGTTTGTTTCAAACTTCCAAGCAAGATGAATTGATGAGAGTCTTTGCTCATGGCGTATTGCATTTGCTCGGATTCAAAGATAAGACAGAGCAAGAGGCAAAACAAATGCGTCAAGCAGAAAACGAGAGCTTGGAATTATTGAAAGAATTAGAAAAAATCAACGGCTAAATGTTCGGAAACTTTGATATAATTGTCGTAGGTGCAGGTCACGCAGGCTGTGAGGCCGCTTACGTCGCTTCTTCCTTAGGTTCAAAAGTTCTTTTGATTACTCAAAATCTGTGTAACATAGCTCAGCTATCTTGTAATCCTGCAATGGGAGGCGTAGCCAAAGGACAAATTGTGCGAGAGATAGATGCGCTTGGCGGATACAGCGGAATAGTAACCGATATGAACACTTTGCAGTTTCGAATGCTTAATAGGAGCAAAGGTTGTGCCATGTGGAGTCCGCGAGCACAAGTTGACAATGTTACATTCGGCATTACATGGCGTCAAGTCCTTGAAAACAAAGAAAATCTCCAACTTTGGCAAGATGAAGTCAGCGATTTGATAATCTCGAATCAAAAAATAGAAGGAGTGCGTACTGTTTTGGGAGTAGAATTTCGAGCAAAGGCAGTTGTACTCACAAATGGCACATTTTTGAAAGGCAGAATACATGTAGGCGAAGTAAATTTCGAGGGAGGAAGACTTGGAGAGCAATCCTCAATGTATCTATCCGATAAAATGAAAGCAGAAGGCTTTGAAATAGAAAAGCTGAAAACAGGAACTCCAATGAGAGTTGAAGCAAGGAGTATCAACTTTTCCAAACTACAAGAACAGAAAGGAGATGACGATCCTGCACAATTCTCTTTCCTATACAAAAGAGAACAGCCTCTTGAGCAGAGTAGCTGTTTCCTTGCTTACACAAACCTAAACGTACACGATATTTTAAGAACGGGATTTGCCGCTTCGCCAATGTTTAACGGCAGAATACAAGGCAAAGGTCCACGTTACTGCCCGTCAATTGAAGATAAAATAGAACGATTCTCCGACAAGGAACGTCATCAGCTCTTTGTAGAACCAGAATCACGTCATACAAGTCTTTATTACATTAACGGATTTTCTTCATCTTTGCCTTTAGATGTGCAATATGAAGCATTGCATAACATAGAAGGCTTTGAGAATGCAGTAATTCAAAAACCTGGCTATGCCATAGAGTACGATTACTTCCCACCAACTCAACTAAAAAATACGTTAGAGACCAAATTGATAGAGCGACTCTACTTTGCGGGACAGATAAACGGTACAACTGGATACGAAGAAGCCGCTTGCCAAGGTTTAATGGCAGGAATAAACGCTCATCTTCAAATTAAAGACAAGGAATCATTTGTATTGAAACGTTCAGAGGGCTATATAGGAGTATTGATTGACGATTTGATAACTAAAGGCGTTGATGAGCCATATCGAATGTTCACTTCGAGAGCCGAATATCGTATTTTGTTACGTCAAGACGATGCAGACCGCCGTCTAACTCCACGTTCATACGAATTAGGCTTAGTAACAGAAGAACGAATGAGAAAAGTAGAACGCAAAGGCGAACAAATATCAGACTTAGTAGCCTTTATAAAATCCTCATCTGCCACACCGCAGCAAGTAAATCCGTTGTTCAAAGAATTAGGAACGCCAGAGATAAATCAGAAAACAAAACTCTCTCAACTATTACTTCGTCCGCAAATTTCGTTCGCTCAAATGAAAGATTGCTGTGCAGAATTGGCAGCGGCAGCATCAAAAGCCGATCAAGACATAAGAGAAGAGGTTTGTGAGGGAGCAGAAATCCTTGTTAAGTATGAAAGTTATATCAACAAGGAACAAGAAATAGTAGAGCGTCTTAGCAAATATGAAAACTTCAAAATAAAAGACGACTTCGACTATTCTCAAATAAAAGCCTTGTCATTTGAAGCAAGAGAGAAACTTAACAAAGTAAGACCGGCTACAATAGGGCAGGCAGGACGAATAAGTGGCGTATCGCCAGCCGATGTATCGGTATTGATAATTTACCTTGCAAGATAAAGAGTTCAAATCTTCATATACAAAGACGTAGATAACAAAAAAAGAAAGCAGGATATTGTTTCAAAAGGAATCAAACCTGCTTTCTCTTTTTTATTTCTTGAATTTAGCAAAAGCGAAATTGCTATAAACGAATCTGTTTTTTGCCTTTGATATAAAATTTCAAATTAGGACAATTCTCAAACACCTTTTCACCCAACTCAACCGAAGGATTAAGAATCTCAACCGTATTTAGCTTAAAACAACGTCCGAAAGCACTATCGCCAATCTTGGTTACGCTGACAGGAATGTTCGCACAAGCCAACGCATTGCAATTCCAAAAAGCTTGAGGTTCGATTTCGGTAACAGAAATTGGCACTTCAATACTATGTAACGCCTTACAATTAGCAAAGCAAGCTCGTTCCAAAACCTTAATTGAACGACCTAATTTCACACTACTTAGAGCTATACAATTATTAAAGGCTTCTTTGCCAATCGATTCAACAGAATCGGGGATTTCAACAAAACTTAGAGACACGCAATCCCAAAAAGCACGTCTTCCGATTTGTTTTAAGGAATTTGAAAGCTTTATTGTGCTTAGAGATTCGCAACCATAAAACGCCTCTTCGCCAATAGAGCTAACTGAATGAGGTAATTCCAAATCCACAATGCCGCTACACATTGCAAAAGCCTTGTTTCCTATACGCTTTAAGGCCTTTGGTAAAGTCAGCTTTTTGATTTGTTTGCAGTTTGCAAAGCCTAAATCTTCTATTTCTGCAACAACGTGATATTGACCTTCGTATTTGATGATTGTAGGAATGATTAACTCTCCCGAAATTTCAAGAGAAGACGCCCTAACGCTGACATGCTTTTCTTGGTCAATCACACGATATGACAAATCTCCAACTGTGAAGGTCTGAGCAAAGCAATAGAACGATAAAACCGCCATTGCCAAAAATGATATAAGTCTTTTCATAAGCCCTTGTTTAATATCCGTTGGCAAAGTTAGGAAAAAAACATTGCATCTACAAAGCTTTTTCAAAAGAAACTTAAAACTAATTTACACGCTTTGCAGAGATGATGAAATGAAACGAAGTTTCCGTTTTATGAAACTTCGTTTTAGCAAATTCTTTTTTCGTTTCAGCAAATTAAAACTTCGTTTCGCTAGTATCGTAACTTTATTTTAATTTATTAAAAAAAAGTTAATTATTAAAAAAAACTATGTCAAAATTTGTCAGGATTGAAATATTTGCTATATTTGCAGTGTATAAGAAAAGCAAAATAAAATCAAAATGAATAGAATTAAAATATTGATGCTTGCAATTTTTGCTACTATGTTTGTAAGTTGCGAAGATACCCCTTGGAGTGGCTCTGAGGAAGATAAGATTATTTCAATAAAGTGTACTAAAACTTTGGAAGGACATTCAGAATGGGTGTGGTGGGTTAGTTGGAGCCCCGATGGAAGTCGTTTGGCGAGTGCTTCGTGGGATAATACCGTTATTATATGGGACGCAAACAGCGGAGCAAGACTGCAAACTTTGGAAGGACATAAGTGGTACGTCAATTCAGTGTGTTGGAGTCCAGATGGAAGTCGTGTAGCGAGTGCCTCGACGGATAGAACCGTTATTGTGTGGGACGCAAACAGCGGAGAAAAATTGCATACCTTAGATGGAGATTCCAATACTGTGATTTCAGTTGATTGGAGTCTTGATGGAAGATATATAGCCGCAGGTTCAGCGAATAATACTATCATTCTATGGGACGCAAACAGCGGAGAAAGACTGCAAACCTTGGAAGGACATTCTGATAGAGTGATATCAGTGAGTTGGAGTCCCGATGGAAAGTATTTAGCCAGCGGTTCAAAAGACAAAACCATTATTATATGGGATGCAAATACTTTTTCACCACTTCGAACCTTGGAAGGACATTCTAATTTAATTAACACAGTAAGTTGGAGCCCCGATGGAAAATATTTACTCAGTACTTCAGAGGACAAAAGCTTTATTGTGTGGAACGCAAATACTGGTTCAAGGTTTAAAACTTTTGATGGACATAAGTATGCTGTTCATTCGGCAAGCTGGAATGTTGATGGAAAACACTTAGCAATAGCTACATCAGATCCAACGTTTATTTTGAGAGATATAAGCGATAGAGAGAAAGTCCAAGTAGTAAAAGGGCATTTTGGGACTGTTAGATCTGTTAGTTGGAGTCCTAATGGTAAAAAATTAGCAACAGGAGCTTGTGATAATACAGTTAAGATTTGGGAAGTGAAATAAGGGTTTGATATTTTTGAATTCTTGAAAATAGGAAGATAAAACGCCGTTTCAATTTACTGAAACGGCGTTTTGCTGTTTTAATTCTTCGTTTTAATATTTTTTTTTCTTGGATTGGATTTACTCAAAGCCTATTTGCAGAGTGTCAAGGTTTGATTTCGGGAAATCGGAATCTCTTAGAACGGATAGCCGATGCCGAATTGGACTTGAAGGTCTTTGAATTTGGTGTTTGGAAGTACAAATCGCTTGCTTTCTTCCATTGCAGGGTTCCACACTTTCGCCGCAACGTCTATACGTAATATTAAAAATTCTATGTTCAAACGAAGACCTATTCCCGCACCAACGGCAATTTCTTTGTAGAAGTCTGCTATCTCGAATTTGCTTCCTTGTTTGCCGCTTTGGTCTTGCCAAGTCCAGATATTGCCTGCGTCAATAAAACCAGCACCTTCAAGAACGCTGAAAATAGGAAAACGATATTCGAGATTCATTCCAATAGTCATATCTCCGGTTTGAGTTTTGTCGTATTGGTTTTCTGATCTGCTACTTCCGGGTCCAAGTTCTCTCAACTGCCATGCTCGAATGTTGTTGGCACCTCCTGCAAAGAAACTCTTCTCATAAGGAAGGCTGTTCGCATTACCGTAATACCAACCTGCACCTGCAAAGAGACGGCTAACGAATTTTGATTTCTCGCCTATGGTATGGTAATGTACAAAGTCGAAATCCCCTCTCACATATTGGGAATAAGGTATGCCTAAAACCTCATATTGATTCTGTGCGTTAGGTGTTTGATTTATAAGATGGCTTATAAGATATAGTAAATTGCCTGCTGTTTCTACGTTTGTACGAAGGTAGTTGAAATCTCCGGTTTTTGATGTTGCTTGTCCATTATGAACAAAGCCGAATCTAGCGTCCATAACCAAGTGGTCAGACATTTGATATTGGATTCTCTTATCAAGTGTTGCTATGAGCGAAGCGTATTCCTCGCTTGTGATTTCCATATCGACGAAATTAACTTCAATAGGTATCAGAAAGAAACTGTTAGCTGGACTCGTCTGCCAAGAATATTCGTAATTCAAAGTTGAAATCCTTCTGTCGTAATAAGTTCTCTTTTGTATGTTATAGGCAAGTTTGATTGATGTATGGGGACGAAAACGCATCGAATAGAAACTTGTGGAGAACGGAGCAAGGAATCGTGGTAGCTCTATCCCCATATCAAATCCCAATTCAAAAGCATTAAACCAATTCCATAAGTCTGCATCTTTGTCAGATGAGAATATGTCGCTTCTAACCTCAGCTGCAGTTTTTATATTTGTCGTAAAGATTTCAGCACCTTTGAAAAGGTTGTTGTGAGAAAAGCCTATGTTAAACTCAGAGCCTAAACTAGAACTCTCTTGTAGGTTTATACTATTATTAACCGCAGAAAAGTTCATTTCGAAAGAGGTGGTCAGATTGATTGGTTTTGCCATTGATAATCTAATTAGGCAATCCAATGGTAGTGTGTCGGCTTTTGAGTTGTTGTCAGGGGTGAAAGAGATGTCTATAAACTTGAAGTTTTTGAGTTGAGATAAGGCATTGCGTGTGTTTTGTGCAATAAGTGGTGAAAATAAATCGCCATTCTGCAAAAGTATACTTCGCATTATCGGCTTAGGTTTTATAGAATTTATCTCGGAACGAATGAATAGAAATTTAGAAAGACGAGAGCTTTTATGGGCTTTATGAAAGTATTTCACAGTGTCCAATATCGGCATGTGGTAGCTTGATGTGGCTGGGTAGTAATCAGGATAGACATAAATTTCTCTTATTTTGTATGGCTTATGTTTTGTTTCTACCACCGTGTCATTTTGTTTGACTAAAGGATTGCTTACTTGTAGTTCGATGTTTAGGCAATTGCAGTTTAGATTTGTGTCGATTATGAATTGGATATACTTTTCGCTGAAAGCATAATAGCCAGATAGACGGAGTTTGTCGTTAATCGTTTTTCTTAGATTGCCTAATACTTCTTCATCATAGTAATTCCCTGTTTTGATAGGAGATTCTGCTGTAATCTTTTCAACCTCTGATTTGATGATACTATCTTCTATCGCAAGGGTAAATTGATTGATTTTGTAGCGACTTGGAATCTCTACCTGATATATTACTTTCTTTCTTCTGTTATAAGAACTCCAAGGTGCGTATGGGCGTCTTACCGGAGCAAGTGAGTCGATTATTTTAGCGTTAAAAACACCTTTGCTTTGCAAAAACGTTTTCATGTCAGCAGAACTTCGTCTTACTAAATTGTAGTTTAGTTCTACGGGTTTAGAACCTAATCTTCGGAAAACATTTCTTGAAAAGAAATTAACTGTTGAGTCATTGCCCACTTCGCTTAGGGAATAGAAATACATTCCCCACTTGATTCCCAAAAATGTTCCGTTGGGATCTTGTTTTATAAGCTTGTTTAAGTCTGACGCATCAATGAGTTTGCTATCGCATTCAACCTTATTTTTAGACAAAAGCACTCCTTCTTTGCTCAAATGCTTGGTTGGGCTGCACGAACAGAAGAAAGCTGTGATTGAAATAAGCAATAAACAAAGTCTTAGTTTGGTCATATCTTAGCGGAATTAAATATGCAAATAATCAAGTATGCAATTGCAAGCCCCAGCCTTTTCTTGAGTGTATTTTAATGAAGCTTCGGCGGCTTGATGGTAGAAAACGCTATTTTGACACAGCTTGTTTAGTATTGCAATCAAGTCTTCGGCGTTTTCAATCGAGAAAGCAGCATTGCGATTTACCAAATCAACTGCCTCTTGGAAATGATTGTATTTCTTACCAAAGCAAATTGGCTTTCCAAAAGTTGAAGCCTCTAACGTATTATGAATTCCTGCTCCAAAGCCTCCTCCAATGTAGGCGATGTTACAGTATTTGTATAAACTAGAAAGAATACCTATGCAATCAATAATAAGGATTGAAGCGTTGATAAGGTCTTTGCTTTCGGCCTCTGAGTATAATACCGCATCAGGAAAAAGATTCAGTATGTTTTTTATGTGAGAGGATTCAACAACATGAGGAGCTATGATGAGTTTTAAGTCTTTTGTTTGCTTGAATGCTGTAGATATTATTTCCTCATCGGCTTCCCAACTGCTACCTGCAAGAAGTATTTTTTTGTCTGTTGAACAGAATTGCTCAATTAGAGGGAATGATTTAACGGTTTTTGAAATCTGAATAACTCTATCAAAACGTGTGTCTCCGCTTTCAGAAACGTTGTCGTAGCCTATTGAATTGAGTAATTCCTTTGTTTGTTTGTTTTGAACGAAAAAGTGTTCGAACACTCCAAGTCTTTTTGCGAACCATTTACCATAAGGTTTGAAGAAATATTGTTCTGGTCGCATTATGAGTGAAACTTGAAATACACGTCTACCGTTCAAGGCTATAAGATAGTTATACCAAAATTCATACTTTACAAAGAAAGTCATGCAAGGATTAGCCAAAGAAACAAACTTTCGAGCATTGGAAACAGTGTCGTTAGGTAGGTAAACAATCCAATCAGCAAAAGAATAATTCTTTCTAATTTCGTATCCTGAGGGAGAATAAAATGAAAGTAGGATTTTGTATTCTGGTTTGCGTGCTTTCAATTCCTCGATTAAAGGTCTTCCTTGCTCAAATTCTCCAAGCGAAGCACAATGAAACCAAACTACTTTGGCATCTGAGGGAATTGTTTTCAAAACATCGAAACATCTTTTTTGACCTTTCGACATTGTGTTTATTTTTCGATTGAATAAACTTAGAAATCGAATAACTAAACCGTATAAATGTATGAATAGATTGTAAATTGAGTGCATTTATGTCAGATTAGAAGTAGATTTTATCAGCATCGCGTCCGAAGAAAGGAAACATCCAGCCCACTTTCAAAGTAAGCATTTGATCAATATAAAGATTGTCGTCCCCAGCTCTTAAATCGAATTGATACTTTCTCGTCATTTTTGTCCACGCATTGTCGAATTGAACTCCTGCAAAGAAGTTTGCAAAGCTGTTTTTGCTCATGTGTATATATCCAACAAAGATTGACGCCATTGGTCCGCGCATTTGTCTGTCGTAACCGTAGGCATAGTCGTCTTGAATTTGAGGTGCGTGTTCTAAAGTGGTTTGATAGATTATTTGATGTTGAATAAAGCCGAGCCCAAGGCTGATCATAAGGCCTGAATTTGGGTTTGAAAACCACAAAGGAAAGACTTTGCCTCCAAAAAACGACAATCCAAGGTTTCTATTATAGGCAACCAATCCCGCATCTGTTCCTGCTTGAGAAATAATAAAAGGATCTGCTGCATTAGTCATCATATTCGACAGGATATCATTTTTGATTTTTACATTGTCTGAGCCAAATTGGAAAGTGAATTCAAGATTCCATATCCAGTTCTTTTTAGTCTTCCAACCTAAATCGGAGTTTATGTTCATGAAAGATTCATATCGGTTTCCCATCTCTCCAAATGGAAATGTCCAACCTGCAGTTTCAGAAAAATAAGGTGTGCTTACAGCTTTATCTTCCCCCACAATAATACTTCCACCGACTAATTGAGCAGAAAGATTTAAGCATAGGCACAAAAGGAAACCTAAAATGGCAATTTTTTTCATAGTTCTATCTTTATTTATTCTTCAATTATCATTTTTAATGTTTCGGAAGGATATACGCATGCTTTGTACTTAAGTTGCAAAAAATAGATTCCGCTTTCCAAAGATGAAATATCTATAGTATTCTCTCCCGATTGGAAAAATCCTTTTTGTAATACAATTCCTTGACTATTTATTATAAAATATTCTCCGTTGCAGATAACGTTGAGATTTAAGACATCATTGCAAGGATTAGGAGAAATATTTGCCAAATGTTTTGTTGCATAAGGTTCGTTTAAGGAAACATCGTTAGGAGTCATAGATATGTTCAAATGAGTAGAGGTTTCAGCACCAACATTGAAAGAAACGGTTTTCTCATTGTAACCTTCCTTAGAAAGAGTCATTGTATAATTGCCTTCAAGTAAAGCTCTACAATAGCTACCATCTTGTTTCGAAAAAATAGAAAGTTCTTCGCTGTCAATGCCATCAATAAATACTTTGACACTATCTAGACTCTCTCCGCTTAAACTATCTGTTATAAATCCATTTACTCCTTTTGTTGAAATGGATATAAAGTTTAGTAAACCATTTCCAAGATATTGCCAATAGGAAGGCAAACTTGAGGCTTGCGGAGTTTTATTTGTGCTTATTTCTAAGGTGATTTCTCTACATCTTAGGAAGAAATTGTGGTAGTCTTGCCTGCTTCCGTTTATTACATACCAGTCTCCGCCGTTTGTTACGCCACTATAGCTTACGTCTGTGAAGTAATAATTCGGTGAACTTTCTCTTACAATCTCTACAAACTCACTACAAATGGCTTGAAACCAATTATGGTCGTCGTGTTTTTTGCTTGCACTTGTCCAACAGTCCCAAGGGTAATTGCAAACTTCGGCTCCGCCATGCAGATTGGCTGCAAAGTCAAAGCGTTCCTTCTTAGCATAGTTCATAAATGCCATTGTCTCTGCTTGATGTGTCTCTCCATCGGCATGATTTCCAAAAACAGGATCAGGAAAGTTTCGATTCAAATCAACGTAATTTGCATTGTATCGAGTAGCATTTGAAATGCTGTTGTTGTTTTTTGCGTATGCACCATCGGGATTTGCAAGTGGACATATATATATAGTAGTAGAGGAAAGCAAATCTTGAATGCTTTGATTGTTGTTATGATTGCTTAAAATGCTATCAGCAAGGCGTAGAAGCATTACCATTCCTGTTAGTTCATCTCCATGAATGCTTGAACTATAAAAGAACTTTGGTTTAGCAATATTTGAATTTGAATTGTTGCTTATTTGCAAGCAGAGTAGTAAACGCCCTTTTGTGCTTTGTCCTATTGTGTCTAATTTGCATAAAGTGGGATATTGCTCTGCAAAATTTTGCATCATTTCGACGTAAACTCCATAGGTAGGGTAGCGATTCCAAGATTGCATTTGCTCAAGCTCGCTTGCCATATCGTAGGCCTTTGTTTTGTTTCTTTCAATTAGACGATATGTGTAGTTAAGTTCAAGAAAGTTGTTGAACTGTTTGCGATTTATATAAGCAAACCACTCATTCCCAACTTTGCCATCAAGGCTTACAATGCGAGATAGAGAATTTACCTCAGAGAGTTCGGTTTTTATCAGAATCATAGCCTCTCCTCGCTCATTTAATTCTGCCTCAACCTTTTCTCTTTCGGATATTTGAGCCTTACAAACGATGCTTGTAACTATTAAAAAGAAAAATGCAAGTAGCTTTTTCATAGTTGTAATTTGTCGCAAAGGTAAGAAAAAAAACGAGTATGAGCTTGTATAGGAGTTAAAAATAAAATTAAAGCAATCAATCCTTGATGTTGCTAATTCGATTTTTTTTATTGAGATATAAAATAAAATGTTTAATTTTGCGAATTCAAAGTTGCGGAAAATGAATCTTGAATTCGGTTTTTACGAAACTTGATTTCAGTTTTCTGAAACTTGAATTTAATTTTCTAAAACTTTGTTTCAGGAAATTAAAACGAAGAGTTATTTAATCGATTATTAATTTACAGAATATTAAGAGCTTATGGGAAAGAAAAACAGTTACGTTTTTAATTTGTCAATCATAGGATTGTTGTACTTTGTCTTCGGATTCGTTACATGGTTGAATAGTTTGTTGATACCATTTTTGAAGACAGCTTGTCAATTACCAGATTCGCAGGCTTATTGGGTTACTTTTGCATTTTATATTTCCTATTTCGTAATGTCGATACCTTCATCTGTCATATTGAAACGAACAGGCTTTGCAAAGGGTATGAGTTTGGGGTTGATAGTTATGGCTATTGGTTCGATATTGTTTCTTCCTGCTGCATCGACTCGAAGCTATATGTTGTTCCTTGTAGGATTGTTTATCCAAGGAACAGGTTTGGCATTGTTGCAAACAGCGGTTAATCCTTATGTAACTATATTAGGACCTATTGAATCGGCTGCAAAGAGAATGTCAATCATGGGATTGTTTAATAAATTTGCAGGAATGATAGGTATATTGCTTATAAGCAGTGTATTGTTCTCTGGAATGGACGAATTGACTGCAAAGATTGCAACACTATCTGGTGAAGCTCTTGATGCAGAACTTGCAGTGCTTGCAGCGAGAATAAGAATGCCATACATTATAATTACAGTCCTATTGTGCTTGTTAGCATTGATGATTTCAGTTTCTCGTTTGCCTGAGGTTAAAAACGAAGATGAGACCGTTGGAGAAAAACAAAAGAAATCTATTTTCAAGATTCCGTATCTTTGGTTGGGAGTTTTGACTTTGTTTTTGTACGTTGGAGTTGAGGTTATCGCGATTGATACTTTGGGATTGTACGCAGAAACTCAGGGAATCTCGAAAGACGTTGCCCCAATGCTTGGAACATTCAGCTTAGTTGCTCTTACAATAGGTTATCTTTTGGGAATATTATTTGTCCCTAAGTATGTATCGCAATCAGCTGCTCTTTCTATTTCGGCAGTATTAGGATTTGTTTTCGCAGTTGCAGCATTGGTAACAACAGGAACTACATCTATTGTGTTCATTGTATTGTTAAGCTTTGCTCATGCAATGATGTGGCCTGGTATATGGCCGCTTGCAATTGACAAATTAGGCTCTCATACTGCTCTTGGCTCGGCTCTGCTTATCATGGCGATAGCTGGAGGTGCTGTATTGCCGTTGTTGTATGGTGGAATGGTTGATGCCTTTGGTGGAGATAGACAATTGCCTTACGTAATTATGTTACCATGTTATCTTATAATATTATACTATTCTATTTGGGGACATAAAATCGGTAAAAGCAAATAATAAAGTTTTAAGATATTGATTCTATACTATAGAAAGGCTGTTATACTAAAATGACTTTGTAAAATATGGGAGATAAAAAACAGAAAGCATATTGTATCTTTTGCGGTAGAGGGGAGAATCAAGTAGAATATTTGGTTCGTTCTGAGTTAGGACTTGGCGGAGTTTGCTCTGATTGTGCTAGTTTGTTGAATCAAATGCTTCAAGAGCAAAATCGTGAGAAGAATGCTAAGGCTTTGGAGGATTATTCTTTGAAAACTCCTCAGCAAATCAAACTATATTTGGACCAATACGTAATTGGACAAGACAGAGCTAAGAAAGTGCTTGCCGTAGCGGTGTATAATCATTACAAAAGATTGAAATATTTCCACGGAAAGAAAAAAGAGGACGATGTGGAGATAGATAAATCCAATATAATAATGGTTGGAGAGACCGGAACGGGAAAAACGCTCTTGGCAAAGACTATTGCAAGATTGTTAGACGTGCCTTTCTGTATTGCAGACGCCACTGTATTGACTGAAGCTGGCTATGTGGGAGAAGATGTTGAGACTGTATTGACTCGTTTGTTGCAAGCATCGGACTATGATGTCGAAAGAGCAAAACGAGGTATAGTTTTCATAGATGAAATCGATAAGATAGCAAGAAAAAGCGACAATCCGTCAATCACAAGAGACGTAAGCGGTGAAGGAGTTCAGCAGGCGTTATTGAAACTCTTGGAAGGAACAGTGGTAAACGTGCCTCCGCAAGGCGGAAGAAAGCATCCGGATCAAAAATACATACAAGTAGATACGCGAAACATCTTATTCATAGCCGCAGGTGCCTTTGACGGAATCGAACGTAAGATTTCAGCACGATTAAACAGTAATGCGATAGGATATTCTGCCAGTGAAGAACGAGAAAGTATTGATAAGGATAATTTATTGCAATATTTACAGCCTCAAGATTTGAAGTCATTCGGTATGATTCCCGAATTGATAGGTCGTTTCCCTGTTTTGACGCACTTAGACAGCCTTGACGAAAAAGCATTGAGGCTTATACTAACAGAACCTAAGAATTCAGTAATAAAACAGTACAAGAAATTGTTCGCAATCGACGGAGTAGAGTTGAGCTTCGAAGATGAGGCATTGGATTACTTTGTTTCGCTTGCTATAAAATACAAACTTGGAGCGAGAGGTCTTAAAGGTATTATAGAGACAGTAATAATGGATTTGATGTTTTCAACTCCAGATGATAAACAATGCAAGTCTGTGGTAATAACTGCAGAATATGCAAAAGAACAAATTGAAAAGAATGGCAGTTCATTGCTTTCTGAATAAAAGATAAGTAAAGATTAGTATGAAAAAGTTTTTGATTCTCATCATATTGTTAAGTAGCTATTTTCTAAAAGCTCAAAAGCAAGATGGAATGGTTGTGTTTGGGACGATATATCAAGGAGACACTATTCCAATGCTGTATCTTGATGTGGTAAAAGTAAATGGTTACGTTTGTCCTTTAACAGAAGCGGAAAAGAAAAAGTACAAAAAATTAATCCAAAACGTAAAAGTGGTTTATCCTTACGCAAAACAAGCTGGTAAACTTTTGGATCGCTATACCATAGTTTTGAGTCAAGCCAAGAATGACTCACAACGCAAGAAGATAATGAAACAAGCCGAAAGCGAAATCGAAAATAAATTTGGTCCAAAGTTGAAAAAGCTTAACCGTTCTCAAGGAAAGATTTTGATACGCTTGATAGATAGAGAGACAGGTAGTGATTCATACGCTTTGGTTAAAGATTTGAGAGGTAGTTTCCGAGCAGCGTTCTATCAAACTTTGGGAAAATTGTTTGGATATAACCTTCGATCGAAGTACGATCCAACAAACAATGAGGAGGATCGTATAATAGAGAGAATAATCTTTGGAATTGAGACGAAAAAACTTTGATATGAGATACGGCGTATGCTTGTTGCCTGTTGTTCCAATGAGGACAAATCCTGCAGAAACAGAGGAACAATGTAGTCAATTGCTTTTTGGCGATGTCTTTTATGTAATTGATGAAAACCAAACAAGAGTTCAAATCGAAACATTCAATGATGGCTATAAGGGTTGGGTAGATAAAAAACAATATGTTGAAATTGGACGAGAAGATTTCTTCTTTTTGACAAAAGCAAAGCCTCTTTACACATCTGATTGGGTAAATACAATAAAACTAACTAATCAAAAAACAAATCAAAGCTACGATTTGCGACTGCCATTTGCGAGTTGTCTGTTCTCAAATAAATATACAATAGCAGATTTTTTGATAGAAGCATACGGAATCGAATTTATAAAATGCAAAAACTTTACAGAAGAGAAATTGTTGCAATATATAGATATGTATAAGTGCACATCATATCTATGGGGTGGCAAAAGCGTTTTTGGAATCGATTGTTCTGGTTTTACACAAAGTATTTTCAAATTATTTGGTTTTGCATTGAAGCGTGATGCCTCTTTGCAAGCGATGCAAGGAAGTAGGGTTGAGGACTTGGAAAGTGCAAAAGCAGGCGATTTAGCCTTCTTTCATAATGACGCAGGCAGGATTGTACATGTCGGAATCATGCTTTCGAATAGCAAAATAGTACATGCAAGCGGCTTTGTGAGGATTGATAAAATAGATTCCAAAGGAATTTTAAGGCAAGAAGACAATCAATATTCTCATTTCTTGGCAGAAATCAGACGATATTTTTAATCATTCTATCCTAAATAATATATCGAAAACATCTTTCTTAATACCATTATATTGAAACTTCGTTTTAGTGTAATCGAAACTTTGTTTTAATTTTCTAAATCTTCGTTTCAGAAAAATAAAACAAAGACTTATTATTTGCCATACTTTATTTCGCTTCAGATATAGCATTTTTTGCAAGAGCCTTTCTTCAATTTACGACTAATATCCTTTGCAGATAGAAAATTGAATGTTTAATTCAGAAAAAATAAAGCAATGATAATCAGTGGATTTGTTTTTTAATTCAACTTTTTTTTGAAAATTGTTTTGCAGTGAAATAAAATATTGCTAATTTTGCACTCCGTTTTTACGGGAAATACACTTAGAAATAAATATAATTAAAACATGTACGCAATAGTAGAAATAGCAGGACAGCAGTTCAAGGTACAAAAAGATCAAAAGATCTTCGTTCATCGTTTGAAAAATGAAGAAGGTTCAGAAGTTTCTTTTGACACCGTGATGCTGAAGGAAGATGAAGGCAATATCACAGTAGGTGCACCTGTAATCGCAGGAGCAAGTGTTAGTGCAAAGGTCATCAAACATATTAAAGGTGAAAAAGTGTTGGTGTTCCATAAGAAGAGAAGAAAAGGTTACCAAAAGATGAATGGACACCGTCAATATTTGACACAAATACTTATTACTGACATAAAATAATATAGGTAGTAAGATTCATTAAAGTAATTGTTTTAATTAACGAAAAAAAATAATTGAGATATGGCTCACAAGAAAGGTGTCGGTAGTTCAAGTAACGGACGTGAATCGGAAAGTAAACGATTGGGCGTTAAGATTTTTGGTGGACAAAAATGTATTGCTGGAAATATAATAGTTAGACAAAGAGGTACAGTTCACAATGCAGGAGTAAACGTTGGTATGGGAAAGGATCATACATTGTTTGCTTTAGTTGACGGAGTTGTTGAATTCAAGAAAAAGAGAGACAACAAGTCTTACGTATCAGTAAGAGTTGAAGCATAAAAATAAAAAAACGACTTAAAAATTTGGTAATTCAAAAAAAAGTCGTACCTTTGCACTCCGATTTTGAGGAGTAAGAAATTAAGAGTTTTATTCTTTGGTTAGGATAAAACTCCACAAAGAAAGGGAGAATTTAGATTTGAACTTTCGATAGCGATCTTTGACATTATGTACATACAAGAAGAGTAATAGAGAAGTTAATAAGAGTACACGGGGGATGCCTAGGCTCTTGGAGGCGAAGA
>RHMF01000779.1_pt1 | contig 22408 bp, 24 predicted proteins | sample 5365151 | NCBI WGS metagenome assembly RHMF01 (sample SAMN10266501, study PRJNA497801) | feces metagenome | isolation source: feces | host: Bos taurus | place: China: Prairie of Fairy Mountain | collected 2017-08-14 | reverse complement strand
ATTATGAATTTCTATTTCTCTTATCTTAAACGATGATTGCACTGTCAAAACATCATTTGCAGGATTTGGAGAAACGTTAGAATATCTATCTACCGTAGCATCGTAAAGACACATATCGGTAGTATCATTTGTATCAAAGTTTATTCCATCGCCAAGAGTTGAATCTGTTTCTGCAAAGATTGGAAACATATACATTTGACAAGTACTTGGAATATAATAATCATTGGTTTCTTGAAAAGGACTAGGGTGAAGACTATATGTACTCGCAGTATCTTCAGGAAGCCAATAATCAACCCAAGTATTAATAGGGTGTTGCTCCCATTCCAGCCAAGCATTATTTTCTGCATCTTCATCTGCTGTTCTAACTAAACTAGGCCATTCCGAATAGCAATCTATTGTTGCCATCATATGAAATAAACGAGTAGATGAACCTGTTACATCTTCTACTATATAAAACAACCCATTAACATTAACAGGATTATCAAAATAATATTCTACATAGGTATAATCTCCTCCAGGATTAAGCAAGCAATTAGTATCACATCCATAAGTAAGCGTGTAATTACCATGAGTAAGTGTGAAATTAGTATCTATATCAGTAGAAGCTATTTCTCTTTCCAGCGTTCCATTCATTATTTTTAATTTACCTTTTGGATTTGAATTGTAAATACCTAAAAGATAGTCATGAGTTGGATAAGTACTGCCAGAATAACTTGCCTCAAAAAGAATAACTTTCATTTTTTGATCTATATGATAGCTAGCAACGCGAGGAAAATATACTCCAACTGCCACTCCTTTTATTGTTAATAAAGTATCTGTATAACAAGGTTGTGCTCTATCTAATATATGTGGCACCCAAGCATCTTGTTCTTCTGAGAAGATCCACCTACCTGATTCATCAAAGCAATAATGACCTCTTTTAAGATGAAAATTATTTGCAGGAGAAGCAGTAATGAGAGATGAATCAAGTCCTTCATAGAAATCAGCACTACCACACCCACATCTATGTAATCAGGCAAGAAATAATCATCAAATATTGTATCTGATACATTTTGCCCCTTTACTATTGTAAAGCAAAATAGAATTGCTAAAATAAATAATGTTTTTTTCATATCTTTAAATGGTTTTTAAAATGAAATTAAACGTAATTTAAATTTGATTTAATCTTGCTTTGATTTAGGGGTATTTTAACGATGTTTGCTCAAAGCAAGTAGGTAAGCAAACATCTCTATTTGCTTAAATTGTTTTTACAAAGGTAGGTTATGCTTATTGTAATTTGCATAATATTTTTGATTGATGCTACAAAGGTAAAAATAATTCTTTGAATTAAAAAAATAAAACAAAGAATTAATCTTTTTATTCTTTGTTTTATTTCATTCTTTCTTTGTCTAAAATTTTTCTTTGTTTTTTCGAAATTTTTCTTTGTTTTTTTCCGATTTTTCTTTGTTTTTTTTGAAAAATTCTTTGTTTTTTTTCGCTACTTATCGCTTAGTAATTCAGGACGGCGTTCTTTTGTTCTTTTTAGTGCTTGTTCAAAGCGCCATTCATCAATCTTTTTATCGTGTCCACTTAACAAAATCTCTGGCACTTTCCAGCCTTTATAATCTGCAGGACGCGTATAAACAGGTGGAGAAACTAAATCTTGCTGAAAAGAATCTGTTAAAGCAGAGGTTTCATCATTCAAAACACCCGGTAGAAGCCTTACAACACTATCTGCAATCACAGCGGCTGCCAATTCTCCCCCACTTAAAACATAGTCTCCTATTGATATTTCTCTTGTAATCAAGTGTTCTCTTATGCGTTCATCTACTCCTTTATAATGCCCACAAAGAATGCAAATATTGTTTTTTAAAGCTAATTCATTGCTTAAACTTTGACTTAATTTTTCTCCATCAGGGGCTGTGTAAATTATTTCATCATAATCTCTTTTTGATTTTAAATAATTCAAGCAATTATCAACGGGTTCTATCTGCATTACCATTCCCGCTCCCCCTCCGTATGGGTAATCATCAACATTGTGGTTTTTGTTTAAGGAATAGTCTCTAAGATTATGAAATTCAACCTCAAACAATTTCTTGTCTTGAGCTCTTTTTAGTATGCTTTGAGAAAAAATTTCCGTAAACATATCAGGGAATAAAGTGATAATATCTATTCTCATTTTTAATTCTTATTTTGGTATTAAAGATTATTTGAATACAAAAATAGAAAAAAAAACTTTGTTTTAAGCTATTTTCGCTCTTTTATTCGTATATTTGCCAATTAAAAATTTAATAATATAGTTACATTTATGAAAAAGAACTCTTTTTTAATTCTTTTGATTTTGATAGCAAACTTAACTTTCGTTGAAAGTTTCGCTCAATTAAGACAATATAAGCACTTACCTGACTTTGATTACGCAGATTATGATGAACACTTAAAATTCATGAATACACCATTTGCAATGGTGGGACAAACACTTTATTTACAAGATGTTCCAGATTCTGCTTTAAACAAATTCTTTTTCGTAGGTAACATAGCAATACCTGAAGAAGATGACGATACAGGAGTATTGTATTATAAACTTTCAAGAATGACTCCTGAAAGAATTCAATCTCTTAAAGGAGAATGGTTTGTTGTTGCAGACTATGTTGCAGACCAGTTTGCGTTTGCAAAAATCTTCAATGCAGACTACTATATGCAAGACTTCACTAAAATGCAGTATCCTTTCATGAAACTAATCATTGGTTCAACAGGTGATACTGTTTTCTACAATTACCAAAACTACTACAACAGATACAATTTCCCTTTCACTCCTATGAGTTATTACAATGCAAACAAGAATCAATACCCTGTAAGCAAATGGTCACACGAAGATATAAATCTTGTTGATTACGATACAAATAGCAATTACGCTCACTTGCCAATGAGATTAGTTGGATACAAAATCACACTTCCTGTAGTTACAGATGCTACATTAAAAAGACTATTCAACGGAACAAGACTTTACAACTATGATGACGATAGCCGTAAATATTCTTTCACAGACTACCCTATTGGAAAAGCAAGATTATTAGAAGGCAAAACATTTACCGTTGCTGATTGGTGTCATAGTGCTGAAAACCTTACTGATGTTTATCTTAAATTAGTTCAAAAAGGTGGTAGAGATACAGTTTACTACAAATATCCTACAATAAAAGAAAGAGGAGAATTTGACTTTGTGATAGAGGCTTATTACAAAAAAGTTAGAGCATACTATAAAGACAAAGACTTTGTTGTAAGAGGAGATAAATTCCCATTAACAGTAATTGACTTAAGATGGAAAAAACCTATAACAGTTAAACAAGGAGATATTTTCCATTGTTTAGATTTCGTTGTAAAGGATGGTAAATTCCAAATGTTAATGAGAAATGAAAAAGGACGTAAATTCTATATGCCTGCTGATTTTAATTTAGGCGATAGATTAAGCTTTGATTTATATTTAGCAGATGGAAACAAGGTTTTAAAATACAAAGACACCTATCCTACTTATCACAAAGCTATTCTACAAAAAGAGCTTATCAAAGATATGACTATGGATATGGCGTTTCTTTCTTGGGGAAAAGCAGATAGAGAGGTGTTAAACAATTTTGACGGAAGCAATAGACATTGGTTCTATATGGGAAATATCTATATCATATTTAGAAACAATAAATTGTTCCGTGTAGCAATGATTCCTGTTGAATTGAGATAAATCTATGAGTTATTTCGATAATAACGATGACATTTTATCCTTAGTAAACGATTTCTCCGATAAAATAAACAAAGGAGGTGGTTTAATATTCTATGATATTGATGAATGGTTAGATATTATCGATTTCTTTTTCATAGAAAACAATACCTTTCCTTTACTCAAACAAGCAATTGAATTGTCTTTAAAACAATATCCGCTTAATGTGGATTTAATTGTAAGAAAGGCAGAATACCTATCTTTTACCAATCCAAACCAAGCTATAGAATATCTATTAAGCGAAAACAATAAAACAAAAGACAAAAAGAAACTTACTCTTTTAGCCTACCAAACAAGTAAAATTCTTACTAAAGCTGGAGATTATTTAAAGGCAATAAAGATTACAGAGAATTGTTTAAAGAACGAATTAAACGAATACATCTGTACTTTATATGCTCATCAAAACATAAAGCTTCACAAATTCAATAAAGCAAATACATATCTTTTTATAGCGCTTAACATAGCTTATCACAACTACACAAAGCTTAAAGATAGCGAAATAAGAAGTTATGGAGCTAATGATTTTATGTTTTCTGCAACAATTATTCCCGATGACTTACTTTATGCAATAGCAGATTTATGCAAAGAAGCACCTCAATATAAAGATGCTTTTTATGCTAAGGTAGAAAGTTTTGTTGAACACGATGCACAAAACTTAGATTATTGGGAAATGCTTATTGAATTTTATGAAAGATGTGAAGATTACGAAAAAGCATTAGAGGCTTGCGACTATTTTCTTTGCATAGAGCCTGATGACATTGATGTAATTAGAAGAAAATATATTAATTACGTTTATTCAGGCAAAAACAAAGATAGAATTCCTCTTTTACGAAAGATAGCAATGTTATTGAACAAAGAGCTACTAAATGAAAAATTAGATAAAGAGATAAGATGTGGCTTATCCGATTCTTTATCTGCTACCTATCATGAGTTAATAAATCTTTTGTTTGATGAAAAGAAATACGAGGAATGTATAGAAGTATGCAAAGAAACAATAATTAAAAATGAAATATTAGCTATTTTTTCTACAAGAATTGGATTTACTAAAATTAACATATACCATACTCTTTCGCGTGCTTACTTTCTATTAGACGATGTAGAACGTGCAATGAGGTTTGCAATGAAATTAATAGAAGAAGACAACGGAAGCATAGCATCAAGAGTTAATTTTGCAGAATTGCTGTACTTAATGGGAAATACAGAAGAAGCAAACAAACTATACCAAGATATATATGAAGTTATTATAGATACCATTGCAGAGGAAAAGTCTAAAAACACCCCTAATATCTACGAATTAGAAGCTCAATACACTACCCTTTCAATACTAATCTTATCTTGGGCAAATCTCTTATCAAGCGATGATAAACTCTTTGCTTTAGATTTACTGAAAAGTTTAAGTGCAGAATTATTCTCTCAAGGCTATTTACCAAACTTAGAAGATTGCATATCTTCCATAATCCTTTTATGCACAAAGTTAATCTTTGAAACCAATTCGCCAAAAGAAGACTTGGTAGAGTTAATTCAAAAATCAGTAATAATATATGGCAGTTCTATAATAGAAAAATTAGTAGCCAAAGTTATTGAAAATAAAGACACAGAAATAATAGAAAAATTTGAAAAAATAATTAATGAATTAGAAAACAATGAAGAATTACATTAAAATCTTTATTCTAAGTTTAGTTTTTACAGGAATAAGCTTAAGCGCAACAGCTCAAAACGAAAACAAAGCAGAGAAAAACATAATAGAAGACGTTACCTCATGGTATATGGATAATATGAATTATGGAACAGTTACTTTATTAATGGTAGTTGAAAGTAGTTTCATTCCTTTCCCATCAGAGGTTGTTGTTCCACCAGCAGCCTACAAGGCATTAGACGAAAACAACAATATGAACATAGTTTTAGTAGTTGTTTTTGCAACCTTAGGTGCTATTGGTGGAGCTTTAATAAATTATTTCTTAGCCTTATGGTTAGGACGTCCAATAATCTATAAATTTGTAGAGACTCGTTTTGGTAAAATGTGTCTTTTAAGTAAGGAAAAAGTAGAAAAAGCTGAAAAATACTTTGACAAACACGGCAAAAGCTCAACTTTCGTAGGAAGATTAGTACCAGGTATTCGCCAACTTATCTCTATACCTGCGGGATTGGCTAAAATGAATTTGATTTCTTTCACTTGCTTCACTGCCTTAGGAGCTGGTATTTGGAACATAATATTAGCCGTTTTAGGCTATATCGGACACGGAAACAAAGACTTAATAGAACAATACTCTGGCGAACTTTCATATATCCTACTTGGATTAGGAGCCTTATTTGTAATCTATCTAATCTATAAAGGCTTATCAAAAAAGAAAGAAACAAAAGCTTAAATTTAAGCTTCGGACTAATTGGATTTCCTCTATCTCATTCCTATTCAAAGAAACATTTTGACAAAAAGTTTGTAGAATTAGGATTGGATTATTCTTTTCATCTTTTTGAAATCAAGCAAATTGACGAAATCAAAAACATAATTCAAGAGCACGAAAACCTACAAGGCTTTTGTGTTACAATGCCTTATAAACAAGAAATCTTAAACTACTTAAACACTTTAAGCCCTACAGCAATGGAATGTGGCAATGTAAATTGTGTAAAAATCATAAGACACAATTCTAATATAGAACTACAAGGCTATAATACTGACGCATACGGATTTGAATATAGTTTATTAAATCAACTATCCATAAAAAACATTCAACAAGCATATATATTAGGTAGTGGAGGCGTTTCAAAAACTATTTACCACATCTTAAACAAACACAATATTCCTACACAGATAGTAAGTCGCAATCCAAAAAACAAGCAAATCTCTTACGAAGAGATGAATCAATCTTTTGGCGACAAGGCTCTTTTTGTCAATGCTTCACCTGTAGGAATGCACGATTTAGAACAACAAATGCCAAATATAGATTTGAATAAAATCAATTCTACTCATCAAATTTTTGATTTAATCTATAATCCCTCACCTACTCTATTGATGAAAGAATGTGAAAAAAGGGGAGCTAAAACTATTGATGGCTCACAAATGTTGTATCAACAAGCAGAAAAAGCATGGGAAATATGGCAATCAAAATAATAATTATAACAATATGTATAATATTGAGTTACACCAAAAAACCGGGACTTTGGTTAAACACTCTAAATACATTTTTTCACGAATCTTTCCATGCTTTAATTTCTTTAATACTTGGAAATAAAGTAAAAGAAATACAATTTAACGAAACTACAGAAGGCAGTTGTACAAGTTTAAGCAAGAGTAAATTCCGAACATTTTTGAGTTCACTCGCAGGTTATATAGGTTGTAGTTTAATTTCATTACTTTTCATTTTTTGCATTGCAAAAGGCTACACTCATTACATAATAACAGTTATAACGTTCTACTCATTTTTCATTCTATTATTTTTCATAAGAAACACTTATGCACTTGTTTGGACAATATGTTTTGCTTGCCTAAACCTTGCACTCACACTATTTCCAACTTCTATTCCAATAGAAAAACTTATATTATTCATCTATACAACATTAATACTTATAGACAATACAAAAGCTTGTTTTACAATACTTCACCTATCTTTCTTTAAAGCAAAAAAAAGTGGGGATTGCAATCTTTTGCACAAAGTTACAAAAATTCCTACCTTCGTTTGGGGATTAGTTTTCAACCTTATAAACGCATTTGTTGTGTATAAGGTTTTAAAACTTGTGTTTTTAGAAAATTATATCTAAGAATTATCAAATCAAAACAAAGAATTAATTTTCTAAAACAAAGAAAAAAAATATTAAAACAAAGAATTATTTTTTTCAATATAAATTCATAACTTTGCATTCTGAAAAAACATAAAATACAATGCAAATAGAAGTCGTAAAATCTAAAATTCACAGAGCGATAGTTACGCAAGCTGACTTAAATTACATAGGTTCCATCACTATAGACGAAGACTTGATGGACGCAGCCAACATAATAGAAAACGAAAGAGTACATATATACAACATAAACAACGGAGAACGCTTTGAAACCTATGTTATAAAAGGAGAAAGAGGTTCAGGAACACTATGTCTTAACGGAGCTGCCGCACGATTGGTGCAAAAAGGAGATTTAGTTATCATAGTTTCATACGCTACTATGGACTTTGAAGAAGCAAAATCGTGGAAACCAACCGTTATTTTCCCTCAAGAAAACAAAGTAGTTTAATATATTGAAATCTAAACTTAAAAATATAATTCAAACACTTTTCTTCATCTGCCTAGGATTAGCTTTTATTTATTGGTTTTGGCAAAAACTTGGCAGTGAAGAAAAGATTCAAATTTGGCAATCCTTAAAACAAACCAATTACTTTTGGTTTGGATTTGCTGTAATCATAAGTCTTCTCTCCCACTATATCAGAGCCTTACGTTGGAGATTGATGAGTGAAACCTTTAACTGCAAAGTATCTCGTACAAATAGTTTCCTTGCTGTTATGAGTGGTTATCTTACCAATCTTGCTGTGCCAAGACTTGGAGAGATTGTGCGTTGTACGATGTTAAAGAAAAGCGACAATATTCCAATTGAAAAATCCCTTGGAACAATCATCACAGAGAGAGTAATAGATATGCTTATTTTTGCGCTATTACTGCTTTCTACCCTCTTTATTCAAAGCGATTTATTATTAAACTATGTTGAAAAAAACTTCAATCTAAATATTGATAGTCTATTTCAATTAGCTCTAATTGGATTTATAAGTTTAGTAGTAATCATTGCTTTATTTTTTGCTTTCAAAAGAAAGATTACAAATAATAAATCTTACAATAAGATAAAGAACTTACTTAAAGGATTTATTGAGGGGCTTAAAAGTATATTTAAACTTAAAAATCCTTTACTTTTCATTGTATATTCCCTATTGATTTGGGCTTTATGGATAGTTGGAACCCTTGTTTGCTTCCAATGTCTTGCAGAAACACAATGTTTAGACTTTATTCAAGCACTCGCAACTACTGTTATAGGAGCTTTTGGTCCAATGATAACTCCAGGAGGCATTGGTTTACAACCTGCTATTTTTGCAGAAGTGCTTTCAAGCTATGATATAAGCCGTGCTATTGCTTACGTTATTGGTTGGTTATCGTGGATAAGTTCACAAATAGGCACTATCATTGTAGGCTTAATTGCTTTCATATATTTTTCTTCAAAGAAAAATCTTAAATAATATGACACAAATAGATTTAATTGAAAGTAAAATCATAAAAAGCGAAGATTTAGAAAGTCTTATTGCTAAATGGAGAGAGGAAAATCAAAGGATTGTTTTCACAAATGGTTGTTTTGATTTGTTGCATCTTGGACATGTAGATTATCTTGCTAAGGCTAAGGACTTGGGAGAAAGATTGATAATTGGTGTAAACACAGATGCCTCTGTAAAACGTTTAAAAGGCGAACGCCGTCCTTTGCAAGACGAAAAATCTCGTTTGCATATTTTGGCTGCCCTTCAATCTGTAGATGCTGTTGTTTTATTTGACGAGGACACTCCTTACGAATTGATAAAGAAAATCCAGCCTGATATTCTTGTTAAAGGAGCTGACTATAAGATTGAAAACATTGTGGGTTATGATATTGTTACCTCACGTGGAGGATGCGTGAAAACAATAGAATTTATTGAAGGGTATTCTACTACTAAGATAGAACAACGTATTTTAAATTCAAGATAATATGAAAAAAATTGCAGTAATTTTAGCTGGCTGTGGAAACAGAGACGGAAGCGAAACTCACGAAACCCTATCTGTTTTATTAGCTATTGATAAAAGAGGAATAGAATATCAATGCTTTGCTCCAAATGGAGACTTTGAAGTATTTAATCATATAGAAGGAAAAAAAAGTGGTGAAAAACGCCATTTAATCACAGAAGCCTCAAGACTTTGCAGAGGTAATATCAAACCTTTATCTATGTATAAAATAGAAGACTTCGATGCTTTAATCATACCAGGAGGAATGGGTGCTGCTCAAAACTTAAGCGACTATGCCTTCGTTGGAAAAGACATAACAGTAAATCAAGAAGTAGAAAAGGCAATACTTGAAACATATTCTGCAAATAAACCAATAGGTGCTTTGTGCATTGCTCCTATGCTTTTAGCCAAAGTCCTTGGCGATAAAAACCCTACGCTAACACTTGGAAACGACTGTCCTGCAGCACAAGACGCTATTTCTTTAGGATGTAATCACCAAATATGCAAATCAAATGAAGTAGCTGTTGATACAAGACACAAAATCGTTACTACCCCTGCGTATATGGTAGCAACACATATCTCAGAAATATTTGAAGGTTCCGACAATCTCGTCGAGCAAATCTGTAAATTATAAGAAACAAAAAAAGGTTCGGAAAAAACACCGAACCTTTTTTATTTTTCAATCAGATATTAATTATTTTTGGCTTCTGATTTGTTTGCATTTCATGATTGCATTTTGAACTCTTGTTTTGAAATCAGAGTTTTCAACACATTCTTTAACAGCAGCTTCTTGTTCAGGAGCTTGTTTCAACATTTCTGAGAAATTTTTTAAATCTTTAGCAGAAGCTGTTTTATTTTTTTGAGCTACTACTAATTCATCAACGAATTTTTCAAAAGCTTTTACTTTAGCTTCACATGGGTCAGCTTTCTTTTCTTCTTTTACAGGTGCTGCTGCAACAGGAGCTTCTTCAACTGGAGCTTCAGTAGTTTCTTCTACTGCTTCAACTGCTGGAGTTGCTTCAACTGCTGTTTCAGTTGCTGTTTCTGTTGTTTTTCCACCGCAAGCTGCCATCAAAGCTACGATAGCTGCTCCTAAGAATAATCTTCTTAATTTCATGACGTCTATTTTTTTAAAAAGTTAATAATTTTTCTTTGTTTTACAAAAGTACATATTTTTTTGTTTATAACAATAGTTTTTCTCTATTTTTTATTACTTTTTAATAATTTCATCTTGAATACGCACTGATTCTTTATGAATTAGCTCAAATATTTCTTTTGTAAAATTTTCTGACAATTCTTTCTTTTTAGAATACTCTATTCTATCTGACAATAATTTATTCCATCTATTTACCTGTAATACGGATAAATTTGATTGTTTTTTAACTTGAGCTATTTGATTTGACACCACCATTCTTTCGCTCAAAAGCTCTATTAGTTTTTCATCTATATTATCTATCTTATTTCTCAACACCTCTATAGTTTCAGGCAAATAGTTTTCATCTGTATTTGTGATATTGAGATTATTTATCAAACTCTCAAACTCTTGTAAAGACAATTGTTGTAAGGAATCCGTTTTTGCCTCCTCAGGCTTATGATGAACCTCTATCATCAAACCATCAAGCCCAAGATTCATAGCCGTTTGAGAAAGACTTGCTACCAAATCTCTCTTGCCTGCAATATGAGAAGAGTCTGATATGATTTTAATTTCAGGGAATATACGCTTTAATTCAATAGGTATTTGCCACAGTGGAGTTTGTCTATACACACCATTATCCGTCAAAGAAAATCCCCTATGAACCGCATAAACGTTCTCTATACCAGCGTTTTTTAATCTTTCTATCGCACCAATCCATAGTTTCAAATCGGGATTCAATGGATTTTTCACAAAAATAGGAATTTTCTCCCCTTTTAATGCATCTGCAATATCTTGAACAGAAAAAGGATTTGTCGTTGTCCTTGCACCTATCCAAAGAGCGTCAATCCCAGCCCTAAGACACTGCTCCACATGATTAGGGTTCGCAACTTCGGTACAAACCTTTAAAGAATACTCATTTTTGATTTCTTGCAACCACAACAAACCCTCGCTACCAACACCCTCAAAACTTGAAGGCATAGTACGAGGCTTCCAAATACCAGCACGAAAATAATCAGGATTAAATTTTGAAATTCCCTTTGCAATTTGACTCAACTGCTCTTTACTTTCGGCGGCGCAAGGTCCAGCAATAAGAAGCTTATTAGTTAAGCCAGATTGTAATGTTTTCATCTAAAGTTTTGCTGTAAACAGATTGTGTTCTTGAATAAGAGATTATACATTTAATTAATTCTTCTCTATGATTTTCTTCCTCTCTTACTAAATCTTGTTCCCAGTTTTCTATTTGTTCGTAAAAATTATAATAATCTATCATAGGCTTATCCGTATTTTCTTTCTTAACGCAAGATAAACCTATGATATTGTTTTAACTTAAAAATTAAATGCTTAATATTAAAGATTTCTCCTCTGCCATTTTACGCATATTCAACAAAGCGTAGCGCATTCTTCCCAAGGCAGTATTAATTGAAACACCTGTTCTTTCAGCAATTTCTTTGAAAGACATATCCGCATAATGACGCATAATCAAGACTCTTCTCTGTTCCTCAGGTAATTGTTTCACAAGATTTCTAACATCTCTGCTTATTTGTTTTTTAATCAAAATAGTTTCTTGCGAATCCTCATGATTACCAATGATGTCAAACACATCTAATTCGTCCTTTGAGCGAACATATTTAAACTTTTGCTCCTTACGGAAATAATCTATGATTAAGTTATGCGCAATTCTCATTATCCATTGAACAAACTTACCCTCTTCCCTGTAAGTACCACTTCTAAGTACGTTTACTACTTTTATGAAAGTATCTTGGAAAATATCATCTGCGGCGTCTTTATCTTTGACAACCGAATTGATGTAATTATAAAGTTTTTGCTGATGACGGTGGACTAAAATATCAAAAACCTCTCTTTCACCTGATATATACGCTTGAACCAATTCGTAGTCAGTTCTTTTTTCTATAGTTTTCATAAGACTAAACTTTTTTTTATAATAAAGTATCAACTACAATGATATAGTAATACCCAATTAACATTAATACAATAAAAAAATCTTTTTGTTTTCTAATAATTTCAAAAAAAAGTAATAATCTTATCTATAGGCGTCTAATTTTTTGTTTCTAATATTTCTTGATGCAAAAATAAAAAAAATATTTTAATTATAACAAATTTTACAAAAAATATAGATATATAAATAAAGGAGAGTAAAATTACTCTCCTTGTTTTTTTCCCTGATTATTCAATCAAACCCTTGACTTCCAAGTCGGTGTGTTGAAATTTTGCATTTGCGCTTAATTGCTTTTTAAATTTGGCAGAAGGATAAAAACGGCAGAAAAATCTTTTAATAGTGTTGGCATCAACCTTATCTGCACTCTCTTGCGCTTTTGCCGAAATCGCAGGAATAAAACTACCCAAATACTCAAGTTTTACTGCTTGCCCTTGAAGAATATATTTCGCAATATTTATCTCCAACGCTTTAAGGCATGCTAAGGTGTCAGCCTCTGAAATAGTTGTTGCATCGCTTATCTCTTTTGCGATTTGCTCAAGAGAAACGTCTGCTGAGCGATAAAGTCTTGCAAGGAATTTCTCTCCCGGATTTTCCCCGCAATGAATCATTTTTTTTACTTTTACGTACTTAATCATTTTTTTGTTTTTTTATTATTATTCATATATATTATATATATAAATAGTAGTAAAATTAATTTTTTGTAACTTTTTATATAAAAAAATTGTATTTTAGAATACAAACAAGAGTTAAATAAATTATTGTCAATGTAAGTAACAAATAAAAAATTAAGAAAATGGAATATAAATACTTTTATTTATATCTAAACTTTTTGGCAAATCAAGAGGTGGTAAATGCTTTGAAGAATAAGGCGTTGAAACCTCTTGATAGGTGCCTGTTGTTTCATATTGCGAGTTTTAATACTTTTTATGGCAGTATGGAAAATCTCTCTGTGGTTTTTGGGGTGAGTGAAAAGACTATTTATCGCTCTATGAAGAAGATAGAAAATCTTTTTGAGAAAAAGAAAGGCAAAAAGACTTATAGTTATCGCTTGAAAAATGAGTTTAGGCAAATATATAAAACTTGTGTGAAAGAGAAAGAAAACTATTATAAAATAAATCTTTTGCTTGATTTTGAAGAAAAGAGTCCTTTAAAGATATTGGTAAATAGTATTTTGCAAATTGAGGAGAGGATTACTCAAAAAAAACTAGCAGAAATCACTGGTAGTGAGAAAAAAAGTATATCAAAAGTAGTTCAAAATTTAAAAAACGAACTATTTATATATAGTGATAAAAAGGAGGAAACGAAATCAAATTTCGATGAAATGAAATCAAATTTCAGTAAAACGAAAGGGCGTTTCTTTTAAATAAAGTCCCTTTTTGTCCTAAAAAGATATAGAAAAAGTCCTTTTTTGGGATACTAAATAATTATATAATATTAAAATTAAAATGGAACTAGAGAAAAATGAAGTTCAAATTAAAGAGAGGGAGTCGGATTTCTCCATCATAAAAAATCCATCTATGTCTCTAATAAAAGAGGAGATGAAAAAGACTTGGGAATTATTTGACTTAGACTATCGGCAGGTGGTGAAAGATTATTGGAGTTTTGGAATTTTTCAAAATTTTGAAAAATTTTGGGAGGTAGTCGGAACTGAGAAGGGGATAAAGAGTCAATATCAGTTTAATTTTAACTCTCCAAAATTTGGAGAGGATAAGATAACTAATCGCTTTGCTACTAAAGAAGAGGAAAAAAAGTGCGATGTTAAGGATAATATAAAAACTATCCGTTATCTATTCATAGACGTGGATACTGAAAATCATAAGGAAGGTGGTAATGATGATGAAGTTATGGGTATTTATAGAAAAACGAGAGAGATAGTCTCTTTTTTGAAAAAAGAGGGTTTTCCTCTACCTATTTTCTCTACCTCTGGTGGTGGTTTTCATCTTCACTATCAGTTAGATATGCCAGCGACTGAAAAGAATAAGATTTTATTAGAAGACTTTATGAAGTCCTTGGCGAATATATATTCAGAGGTGGATACTAGCGTATCTAATCTGGGACGTTTATCACGCCTTTATGGTTCGGTGAATAAAAAAGGGAAAAGACTCTCTCGTATAATATGGAAAGAGCAAGAGGTGCAAACTCTTAGTGAAGAGACATTAAGTCTTTTTTTAGAGAAATATCCAACGCCTAAGAAAAGGGGGTTCGTAGAGGGTGAAAACGATTTTAATATTTCAAAAAACTCAAATTTTGATTGGGAGTTTAAAAACGCCTTCATGGCAAAGTTCCATAGTTTAAAAAACTTTTTAACTCTTTATCAAATAGAGCATTACGCTGAACCAACTAGAGAGAATACCAATTGGAAGTATAGAATTCCTTGCGTTTTTTATAAAGATGGTGAGGGGCATGATGATGATTATTCTCTGCAACAGACTTGCCTATTTAAACTTAAATGGAACGATTTATTATTTTTGCTGGCATATCAAGTGCAAGGAAAAAAGCGAGGGTGAATATCTTCAACGCACTTTTAAGGAGTTCGTAAGGCAAGTCATGGGCGAGGAAGATTTTAACGCAACTTTTTATCCACAGCAAGAAGTCCTTCAAGAAAAAGCAGTAAGTTTAGTATCTTCAAGTGAGGTGAAAAAGAGATGGAGTATAATGAATGCCTTGAAGAGTGGAGAAAAGCAGTTTTATCCAACGACTTATCCTTCTTTAGATGAGGCCTTGGAGGCGGACTTTTCGCAGGTGAGGTTTCGATATTAGTGGCAGATACGGGGCAAGGAAAGACTAGTATGGTAAATAATCTTGCACTCCGTTATATTGCAAATCATAAGGTTATGCTATACTCGGGTGAGATGAGTGCAATAGATATTGCAGAAAATATAGTGAGGATTAACTATGCAATCCCTGATGAGCAAACTCTTGAGATAGAAGATATAGCAAGCGAAATAGAAAAACTTGAAGATAAACTATTTCTTTTTACAAAAAGGCGAGAAGAAGAAGGCGAAGAGGAATGGCAATCGATTATATCGGATATTGATGAATTAACTTCAGAAGATGAAAGAGTTAAATTGGTTTTCGTTGATAATATAAGTTGGCTAGTGGATTATACGGGAGATAACCTTAGGGAACAAAAGCAATTTATGAAAGCGTGCATAAATTTAGCGAAAAGCAAGAATATTCATATACTTTTAGTTGCGCACCCAAATAAAAACTCTTTGGAGACTAAGAATAAAATAAATATCAATGGTAGCGCTATTTTCTCAAAATTAGCAGCAGTGGTAATGGAGATAGAAAGAAATAAGAAAACTAATCTCACCACTTTGAATATTCAAAAAAATAGAAAGACAGGTAAGAATGCAAGCATTAGTTTTACCTATGAGAATAAGGTATTTGAAGAGGTAATTGCAAAGAAAAAGGGAGCTAATTAATTTAGTTCCCTTTTTTTATTCGTTTTATTTACCCAAATCTCTAAAACACCTAAATAATATTTTTATATCATTATTCACAGTATAATTTCTTGCATAAAGGAGTTTTAACTTCTGCTTATCGTTTTCATCTAGGTTTTCATCTTTAAGCATATCAAGTGGTGAAAGTATTGATTTTTTTAGGCGTGGTAATCCTTTTGCATTATCATTTCCATAGCCTATCCACGTGCGGAAGTTAAAAAGAACTAAAACACTATTTTTAACAAAGCCAAATGGACGTTTTACCATCCACATTATAATTACTGCAAAAATCAAGCAAAACAATGATGAAAGAAAGTCAAAAATACGTTTCTTTCTCTTATTATCTTCATTACTAACACTATTTAGACTAACTACATATAAGTCTGTGGGTGAATTTATAGTATTACTACCAATTATAAAATCGGCAGTCGGTGGTACGATGGTAAACTTAACATTTGTTTTTGCTAAACGATTCATTAAGTTATTGATAGTTGATTGAGTTAAGCTTTTTGCACAGAATATGACTTCGTTTAGTGAATATATTCTGATAATATCATCAATTTGAGAAATATTTCCTACAAAGGTTTCTTTATCTGGCTTCTCTCCTACGCTAACAAGTGCAATAAATTCGGGTTTTAGATTGGTGGAGTGAATTAGGTTCGCAACTCTTTCTGCCTCTTCTTCGTCTGCGATTATGGCACAACGTAAAAATTCATCGTTTTTAAATGATAGTTTTCCTGTGCGAATAAATTTGATTGCAAAACGGATAAGAAGCAATACAACAAGGCTCATGACTGAACCCATCAAAACTAAGGCACGAGAATAACGTAATTCGGCTGGTAAGAGGGAGTAAAACACCAATAAAACTAACATTCCAATGAATATTCCGGAAATAATTTTTTGGAATCTTATTTTCTTTGAATAGCCTCCTGCCACATAAACAGAGCCTAATAAGATAAGTATATATGAAGGAACAGCAATTAGCATATAGTGAGGAGGATAATAATCTGCCCTACCCCAATAATATTCTGCCCATGTGGTTTCTAGGAAATAAAAAGCAATATAAATTAATGCAAAATCAATCAATGGTAAGGCAAAACTCTTGAATATTCGGGTAAAGAAGCCAAAGAATGCCTTAATCCAAATAGCCATTTTGATGATAAAACTATATAGTTTATTTTGTTTGGCGTCTAAGTGTTTTCTTGCAAATATTGCCATTGCGTTATAGAAAGTATAGACATAGTTTAAAGAGGATTTCTTTGTAGATTCGCCTTTATAGTGAATTATTTGCGCTTCAGGGAAATAGTAATTCTTATAACCACCTAAAGTAATTCTATATGATAAATCAATATCTTCTCCATACATAAAATAATCTTCATCAAGCAAGCCTACCTTATCAAGACATTCTTTTCTCATCATCATATATGCGCCAGCAAGTATATCAACCTCGTTTGTTTCTTCGTAAGATAGGTGCCCCATATAATACTGTGCATATTTTTTTGAGGTAGGAAATAAAGAGGTTAAGCCACTCATTTTACAAAAACTTGCCCATGGAGAAGGAAATCCTCGTTTACTTTCTTTTAAGATATTGCCTTGTCCGTCTATCATCTTGATTCCCAATCCTCCACAATCAGTATGAGAATCCATAAAGGCAATACATTTTTCAAAAGTATCTTCTTCTACTACCGTATCGGGGTTTAACAAAAGTATATATTCGCCTTTTGCTATACGCATCGCTTGGTTATTTGCTTTTGCAAAGCCCACGTTTTCCTTATTCTCAATTAAATGAAATTCCGAAAACTTTTGTTTTAACATATTGACAGAGCCATCAACCGAATTATTATCTACGATTAATACCTCTGCATCTATATTTTTTATCGCCTTTTGCACCGAGTACAAACAGTGTTCTAGAAAGTATTCTACGTTATAATTGACTATTACTATAGATAGTTTCATTTGTTATTCTTTTTTCAAAAATTTAGTGAGACAACACAACCGCTAACGCAAATGCGATTATTACAACTATAAACCTTACAAAATTATATTTATGACTTTCTTTTGAGTCAAAAAGTGTGCTGATTGAAACATGCAACAGAATACCTACAACAAAACCTATTACATATCCCATATAATCATGAAGGAATTCAAAACTCATACTTGATATTGAGCCAACAACTCCCATTATTGCGAAAACAGATAGCAGTAAAAATGATTTGATTTTAGAGCAATTAGCAAGCATAAAGGCATTTACCAAAAGCATAGCGATAGGAATATTATGCAAAACAACTCCTATAAGCAAGGAATAATTAACCTCTCCATTCACAACAAGAGCAAAACCTTCTAAAAAGGCGTGAATTGATACTCCAAGCAAAATCATCAAGGCTTTTACAAATGAATCATTATGATGCTTTTCATCGTGTATATGCCCATGCTCTGCTCCATTTGAAAGTAATTCCAAAAGTAATTGCAAGATAAATCCAATCAATACAAAGACTCCTACACTCAAAATACTATGAGAGTGAGAGTGCTCATGAGAGTGATGCTCGCTACAAACGTGAGTTTCTCCTTGCAGGGTTAAGGCTTCGGGAAGTAAATGCACAAAACAAACTGCCAAAAGAAAGGCTCCTCCAAAAACTCCTATATAAGATAATAGTTTTTGATGTTTATTAAGAACGAAAACTAAGCTTCCACTCAATAAACATGCAATAAAAAGAATTAAATATGATATTACAATTTCGCTCATATCAAGAAAAAATATTATTTTAAGTTTGCAAAGATAAAAATTTTTAAGTTTAATTCGTATCTTTGCACCAATTATATAATATAACGCAAAAAGTGATATGGGTATTATAAAATGGATTGCTAGTATAATAGGTTTATTTGGTGGTGGTTTTTGGGGAAGCATCATCGGTTATGCTGCAGGTTCTTTTATTGAGAAGCTTGTAAAGAAAGAATACGCTCAAGGGGAAGAAAAAGGCGATTTCGTAATGGCTTTATTGGTTCTTTCAGCCGCTGTGATGAAAGCCGATGGAAAGGTTATGAAATCGGAACTTTCTTTTGTAAAAGACTTTTTAGTTAAAAACTTTGGCGAAGATAGCGCAAGAAATAAACTTGATATCTTAAGACAACTTTTAGATAAGGATATAGATTTATATCAATCTTGCGAAAAGGTAAGACTCAACCTACCCTATTCAACAAAGCTTCAATTACTTCATTATCTTTTTGGAATAGCATGTGCCGATGGTTTATGTTCTGCTATTGAGAAAGATTTGATAGCACGCATTGCAAATCTTATTGGACTATCTCAACAAGATTATAAAACTATTGAGGCAATGTATTTCGAACAAACTGACTCTGCATACGTTATCTTACAAATCACAAAAGAAGCCTCTGATGAGGAAGTTAAGAAGGCATACAAACGTATGTGCATAAAATATCACCCTGATAAAGTTGCACATCTTGGAGCAGAAGCACAGCAAGCAGCAAAGGAAAAATTCCAAGAAATAGCCAACGCATACGAGAAAATCAAAAAAGAAAGAGGAATAGCATAAGGATATGTTCACAGAATATTCTCTTTGGTGGATAATTCCAATCATTGTTTTTTCATCAGCAATCGCTTGGTTTGTATATTTTTTCGCCAAAAATTCATTTTCAAAAAAGCAAACAATAGTTTTATTTAGCCTAAGACTATTAGGCATTTTCTTATTATTATTTCTACTTCTCAACCCTATCATCAGAAAGAAAACAAACGTAACAGAAAAGCCTATAATAGTAATTGCACAAGACAATTCCTCATCTATAACAAAAACAAAGGATTCTTCTTTTTACAGAAATGATTATATAAAATCATTATTTAATTTATCAGAATCTTTAAACAAAGACTTTAATACAAAGATTTATTCTTTTGGAAGTCAAACAAATGAAACATCTACATTTGATTTCAATGACTATCAAACAGACATTGCACAAGTTTTAAACGATATACAAAACGAATACTTCAATCAAAACCTTGCTGCAATAGTATTAGCCTCTGATGGAATCAACAATTACGGAAACAATCCTTTGAATGCACTTGACAAAATTCCTTGCCCTATTTACGCCGTAGCAATGGGTGACACAAACAAGAGAAAAGATTTAAGTATTACTTCATTAAGATACAACGAAATATCTTATACTGAGGACATTTGCCCATTAGAAATTACAATAAATGCGAAGAAAGCAAAGGGAGAAAAAGTAAGAGTAAACCTTTCTCACAAAGGAAAATCACTATTCAGTAAAGACATCACAATAACTGAAGAAGATTTTTCATTAGAAATACCTACTACATTTTCAGCTCTTGAAGCTGGTTTACAATTATATACAGTAAGCCTTAGCATTTTAAAAGACGAAATAAACAAAGAAAACAACACAAGAACTTTCTTTGTAAACATATTAGACTCACGAAAGAACATTATTTTCCTTTCTGCAGGTGCACACCCTGACATAGCAGCAATCAAGCAAAGTGTGAATAAGAATAAAAATTATAAATTAACTAATATTTCAAACCTTAAAGAAATACAACAACAAAACGAACTTAATTTAGTGATTGCGCATCAATTACCATACGATAACGCATCTTATGAAACCCTAAAAAAACTACAAGAAAACCATATACCAATTTTATATATTATAGGTAAAAGAACAAACTTCAACCTATTTAATCAACTAAATAATGGTTTAAAAATAAACGTTTACAACAAGACATCACAAACCCCTTCTTTAGCGAGATTTAACAATAACTTCTCTCTATTTAGCCTTAGCGAGAAAACTACAGAGATATTTAACAATCTACCGCCTTTAACTACTCCTCTTGCACGTTATGAAGCCTCACAAGGATTACAAACCCTAATTTACCAAACACACAATTCATTAAAGACAGAATATCCTTTAATTGCCTTTAATAACAATACAGACAACAAATCTGCAATTATATGTGGAGAAGATATTTGGAAATGGCGATTGAGAAATTACTTACTTAACAACACAAATGAGCAAATTGATGAACTTATACAAAAAACTATTCAATATTTAGTTAGCGACAAAGACAAAAGTATTTTCAAAGTAAAGCACGAAAACATATATAATCAAAGTCAAAAAATAAAATTAGAAGCAGAATTATATAATCAATCATATCAATTAGTTAATACATCAGAGATAAAGATAAACTTAAAGAATGAAGAAGGCGATACATACGATTACACCTTCTCAAAAACACATAACACATACACCTTAGATATCTCTGAATTGAAAGCAGGAACATACAATTTCACAGCTAACACAAACTTTGGAGGAATAAACTACACCGATAAAGGTAGCTTTATAGTATCCGAAAACGAGTTAGAAGCTATTGACTTAGTTGCAAAACACGATTTACTTTATACCCTATCCGTTAAAACAAACGGACAAATGATAGATGCAAAAGAGGTAAACAAACTAAAAGAGATACTTAATAAGCAAGAAGACGCAAAACCAATCATTCATGAAATAGAAACAAACCATAGACTTTTAACATCTATTTGGTATTGGATTTTAATTATTATATGCTTCTCAAGCGAATGGTTTTTAAGAAAATTCTGGGGTAAAATATAAGGAGAAAAAAAACAAAGAATTTTTCCAAAAAAACAAAGAAAAATTTCGAAAAAACAAAGAATTAAAAAAATAACTCTTTGTTTTAATTTATCAAAACAAAGAGTTATTACCTTTAAAATAAAGCTTTTTATTAGATAAAGTTGATTTCTTTTAAAGCTTCTTGAATTAATTGGAATGTGTGTTCCATATCGTTATCCAAACCTACTGAGTAACGAACTAAACCTTCGCTCATACCCATTTTCTTTTGTACATCTTCTGGAACTTCTGAAGAAGTTGATTTTCCAGAACATGAGAATAATGTACGGAAGTAACCTAATGATACTGCTAAGTAACCAACGCCTTTGTTTTGCATTGCTTCCATGAATTGGTTAGCTCTTTCTGCTGTTCCCAAGTCAATAGCTATCATACCACCAAATCCATATCCTTCATTCATTTGTGCTTTCATTAATTCATGGTCAATATGGTCATCATTACCTGGGTAATTTGCTTTGATGCCTATTTCATTGAATCTCTTAGATAAGTATGCAGCATTTTTAGAGTGTTGTTGCATACGGATATGTAATGTATATAGGTTTTTCAAGATAGAAGTTGAACGGAATGAATCCAATACTGGACCTAATAACATTGCTGTTCCGTCATTTACATCTATCATAGCGTTGATTGTTGCTGCGTCAGCACAGATTGCCCCTGCTACACAGTCGTTCTTTCCATTAACAAATTTTGTCATAGAGTAGATTACTACGTCTGCTCCTAATTTGTATGGAGAGAATATCATT
>RHMF01000247.1_pt1 | contig 22412 bp, 21 predicted proteins | sample 5365151 | NCBI WGS metagenome assembly RHMF01 (sample SAMN10266501, study PRJNA497801) | feces metagenome | isolation source: feces | host: Bos taurus | place: China: Prairie of Fairy Mountain | collected 2017-08-14 | reverse complement strand
GTCCAGGTTCCATTCAGTGGATTTTTATCTTGAGGAAATGAAAGCGATTTTCCCTGATGTCTCTCTGGCCCATGATGGTGATGTTGTGGAGATTACACTCTAAACGTTCAGAAATCCAATTATTGTTTCTAAATTTGTACATATGGATACTACAAGAAAGAAATATGTTTATTGGGAGTGGCGTACAATCATTGTTCTGTCAATCGGATATGCCCTCTTTTATTTCGTAAGGAAGAATCTGGGTATGGCCATCCCTGCAATGGAGGCGGAACTGGGAATTTCAAAGACGCAGCTCGGTATTTTTCTGACGCTTCACAGCATCATCTACGGTTTCTCCAGATTTGCTAACGGACTGCTTGTGGACCGTTTCAGCAAAAAGAAGATCATGGCGCTCGGTCTTCTGCTGACATGCCTTGTAAACCTTTTCATCTGTTTCAGCCCTAAGCTCAACGGCATGCTGACTCTTCTTGATGCAGAGGGAAAGGCCACCTTGGGACTTGTCTATCTGATAGGCTCGATGTGGGTCCTGAACGGATATCTTCAAGGTATGGGCGTGCCTCCATGCCAGAGCCTTCTGGCCCATTGGGTAAAACCTTCCGAACTCGCGACCAAGCAGTCGATATGGAACGTATCCCATACGGTAGGAGCAGGTCTTGTCGTATCATTGTGCGGATTCATGCTTGACCACTACGGATATAGCGCCTGGTATCTCTGCTTCATTGTTCCGGCTTTGATTGCACTTCTTGGAGTGCCAGTGCTGTGGTTCGGACTTAAGAACGACCCGTCAGAAGTGGGACTTCCTCCTGTAGAGAAGATGTCAGGTGAGACTCGCCAGGCCGATGACGAACCGAACCCTCTCGCTGATATTGACGGTGCAAAGTACAAGAAGATCATAAACAGGATGGTATTTGCCAATCCTTTCATCTGGATTATAGCCATTTCGAACTTCTGTGTCTATGTGATACGTCTTACCATCCTTGACTGGGGTGCATCCTTCCTTACCGAGACAAAGGGAATGGATATCGCAGAGGCTGGAGGACTCCTTGCAACTACGGAAATCGTAGGAGGAACCCTTGGAATGTTGCTCGCCGGATGGCTGTCAGACAAGCTTTTCAAGAGCAAGGCCCACAGGACATGCTTCTTCTGTATCGTATTTGCTACCCTGTCATTCTTCCTGTTCTGGAGATGCAGTTCTTTGGTAATGTCATTCATCTTCCTTGTGATGTCCGCTTTCTTCATATACGGACCGCAGGCACTGTATGGAGTATGTGCTTCACAACAGTCGACCAAATATGCTGCCGGTACCAGCAACGGAATTGTAGGTATCTTCGGATATGCAAGTTCGGTGGTCTCAGGAGTATTGTTCGGATCCATGGCTGAAGCAGGAGGATGGGACTCTGTGTTCCCTGTTGCAATTGCATTCGGTATCGCTGGAGCTATTTCCATCGGTCTTATGTGGAATGCACCTGCAGACGGCTATGAAAAGCTCCACAGGATCATCAAGGAAACGGAAAATTAATTGTCTGAAGGCTTTTGGCAGATGAGAAAAATAGCAATATTTATATTTATTATCACATTATATCTTCTGGCAGGACCTGCAGGGGCAGAGAAGTCTGTTAAGTCCCCGCAGCATGAATACATCAGCAGATTTTCCGGTATTGCTGTCAGCGAGATGTATCGTAGCGGTGTTCCGGCGAGCATTACTCTGGCGCAGGGACTTCTGGAATCAGGATATGGAAAGTCAGAGCTGGCGGTAAGGAGCAACAACCACTTCGGCATCAAGTGTCACAACAGCTGGACGGGGGCAAAGGTGTATCACGATGATGATGCCAAGGGCGAATGTTTCCGCAAATATGATGATCCGGAAGATTCATATAGGGATCATTCAGACTTCCTGCGTTACCGTGACAGATATAAGTTCCTTTTCGATTACAAGGTGACTGACTATAAGGCATGGGCATATGGCCTGAAGAAGGCCGGATATGCGACAGACCCTTCATATCCTGAGAAACTCATCAGACTGATCGAGGAGTATGAACTGCATGTCTATGACGCCGGTAAAAAGGAAGTGAAGAAGGAAGAGAAGCCAGAGAAGACAGAGAAACCGAAAGCCCATAAGAAAAAGAAGCCGGAAGTGCTGCCTCCGTCTCCCTCTCAGGTAGAGCAGGCAAAGCCTCTTACTCCAAAGCAGAAGGAAGAGTTCAGTTTCGTGCTGTCCCGCCAGATGTATTCTCTCAATGGAGTGCCGTTTGTCTATTCCGTGGAGGGCGAGACTTATGAGAGCATAGCTGCATCCCACCATCTTTTTCTACGCGAACTCCTGAAATTCAACGACCTGGAGGTTGCGTCGGAGCTCAAACCAGGTACTGTGGTATACCTGCAGCGCAAGAAGTCGCAGGCTGCTTCTGGTGTTGACAAGCATGTGGTCAATGAGGGGGAGACCCTCAAGGAACTTTCGCAGAGATATGCTGTCAGGCTGTCCCGACTATATAAGATCAATGGTTTGGAGGAAGGATATGTGCCTTCAGAAGGGGATATAATAAGACTTAGAAAGAAATGACACTCAGAAACAGGATATTGACAGCTTCTGCTGTTGTGGCTTTTGTACTGGCGCTTGTTGCCGGTTTTGTGCTTGGAAGGTATTATATTGATAACAGGAAGCCCAACTTTTCCGAGAAATATGTCCTGTATGTCCGTCCCGGGATGACAGAGCAGGAGGTGATGGATTCCTTGCAGGCAGGAGCCGGTACATTAAGACCCAAGAGTGTAAGAAGGACCTTCGATAAACTTGCGGTAGGGGAGGCTATGAAGCCGGGAAGATACGTTGTGGATCCGTCATCGACCAGTGTATATGTGGCCCGTATGCTGGTGTACGGCTGGCAGACCCCGCAGAATATGACCCTTTCGGGAACGATGAGGAGCCGCGAGAAGATCGCCCAGAAGATTGCCGCCCAGATGATGGTGGATTCAACTGCCGTAATTTCAGCCTTGAATGATAAAGCCTTTCTTGCAGAATACGGTTTTACTCCAGATAATGTCTTTGCCATGATTCTTCCTGATACATACCAGATGTACTGGACAGCATCCGTTAAGGAAATTTTTGACCGTCTGAAGAAGGAATATGATGCATTCTGGACTTCTGACAGACTTGAGAAGGCAAAGAAGCAGAGATTGAGTCCGATGCAGGTGTCCGTGATGGCGTCGATAGTAAGCGGCGAGACGCTGAAGGATTTTGAGTATCCTGTGATTGCAGGAGTGTACCTCAACCGCTATCGCAAGGGAATGAAGCTACAGGCTGACCCTACAGTTGCGTTCTGTTATAATTATGAACTTGACAGGATCCTGAAGAAGCATCTTTCGATTGACTCTCCGTACAACACATACAAGTATGCAGGGCTTCCTCCAGCGCCGATAAATGTGCCTCCTAAGGCATGTCTGGATGCAGTCCTCAATCCAGCCGGTCACTCGTACATCTACTTCTGCGCGAGTCCGGCCTTTGACGGAACCCATCGTTTTGCGGTATCGTACAGTGAGCATCTAAAAAATGCCCGCGCTTTTCAGCGCGAGCTTACTGCAAGAAGAAAGGCTCAGGGAAAATAACCCTTAGATCCTGACTCCTGTATAATGCGGTCCGAAACGCTCGAATGCCGCCTTGTCAAGTTCCTCCTGATGGTCAGGATGTGCTATGCTTATGAGCAGTTTGGCACGTTCCTGAAGTGATTTTCCATAAAGGTCAACGGCTCCGAATTCCGTAACTATATAATGTACATGCGGACGTGTGGTTACCACTCCGCCACCTTCGATAATTGTCGGTGCTATCTTGCTGCCTCCTTTGTTGGTGCATGACGGCATTGCGATTATGGCCTTGCCCTGAGGCGCAAGTGATGCTCCGTATACAAAGTCTACCTGACCTCCTACTCCGGAATAGAATCTTGTACCTATCGAGTCTGCGCATACCTGACCGGTAAGGTCAATCTGGACCGCAGAGTTTATGGCTGTCATCTTCGGATTCTTCGAGATTACAAACGGATCGTTGGTGTAACCTACATCCATCATGGCTACCATCGGGTTGTCGTCGATGAAATCATATACTTTCTGTGATCCCATCAGGAAGGTGGATACGAGCTTGCCTCGGTCCGTTACCTTGTTGGATCCGTTTATCACTCCTTTTTCTACGAGCTCAAGCACTCCGTCAGCAAACATTTCTGTATGTACTCCCAGGTTCTTGTGGCCTCCCAGCTGGGCGAGGACGGCATTAGGTATGGCTCCGATACCCATCTGGAGGCATGCTCCGTCGTCGATGAGTTCTGCACAATGCTTTCCTATGGCAATTTCCACTTCATTCGGTTCGCTGAAATGAGCCGGCTCGAGAGGTTCGTTGCCCTCGACGAATATGTCGATCATATCCATCGGTATCATGGCCTGACCCCATGCGCGCGGTACGTTAGGGTTGACCACGGCAATGACGGTCTTTGCACATTCGATTGCCGCCAATGTGGCGTCAACAGATGTTCCGAGAGATACGTATCCATGCTTGTCTGGAGGACATACCTGTATCATCGCCACGTCGCATCTGAGGGCTCCGCATCTGTACAGTTTTTGTGTCTCGCTAAGAAATACAGGAATGTAGTCTGCGTATCCTGCCTGAACTCCTTTACGCACATTTGCTCCTACGAAGAATGCCTGGTGGAAGAAGATACCATCGTATTTAGGATCGGAATATGGGGCCGGTCCTTCTGTGTGAAGGTGGTGGATGCGTACATCCTGAAGCTCTCCCCTGTCTCCTCTTGCACAGAGAGCATCGATAAGGATACGTGGAGCACTGGCAACGCTGCTCAGATGAATATGGTCGCCTGACTTGACAACCTTCACGGCTTCCTCAGCCGAAACGAATTTGATGTCTTTACGCATAATTATGTGATTGGCTCGCCAAAGATAGGTTTTTTTCTTAATTTTGTCACGCAAAAATGTTGACTATGCATACAAGAGAAGAAAAACTTCAGGCTTTCGGACGTATTCTCGATGTGCTTGATGAACTTAGAGAGAAATGCCCATGGGACCGCAAGCAGACAAACGAGTCTCTTCGTCCTCAGACTATAGAGGAAGTATATGAGTTGAGTGATGCCATTCTCAAGGGAGAGGAGCATGAACTCTCGAAGGAGCTTGGTGATGTTCTGCTCCATGTCCTTTTCTATGCCAAGATCGGAGAGGAGAAGCAGCATTTCGATGTTGTGGATGTGATCAACTTTCTGTGTGACAAGCTGATATATCGTCATCCTCACGTGTTCTCCAGCGCAGAAGTCGGTGATGCCGAGGATGTCATCAAGCAGTGGGAGATGCTCAAGACCAAGGAAAAGGACGGTAATAAGCGTGTCCTGTCCGGAGTTCCAGACGGTCTTCCGCCGCTTCTGAAGGCTTACCGTATGCAGGATAAGGCAAGAGGCGTTGGCTTCGACTGGGAGAAGAAGGAGCAGGTATGGGATAAGGTCAAGGAGGAAGTAGGAGAGTATCAGGCTGAACTTGATGCCATGGATGCTGCTCAGACTGAAGAGGAAAGAGCTGCCGCATATGACAGGGCGGAAGATGAACTTGGAGATTTCCTGTTTGCGACGGTCAATGCCGCAAGGTTATATGGACTTAATCCTGATACGGCGTTGGAGCGTACATGCGCCAAGTTCAGACGTAGATTCACATATCTTGAAGAACAGACGATCAGGAAGGGACGTGACCTCAGGGACATGACTCTGGCTGAGATGGATGCAATATGGGACGAAGGTAAGGCAAAAGGATTGTAGAGATGTACGAGTGGCAGGAAAGGACAGCAATGCTGACAGGGGAGGGGATGCTTGAGCATTTCCATAATTCTACTGTGGCGGTCATCGGTATCGGGGGAGTCGGCGGATATGCTGCGGAGATGATAGTCCGTGCAGGTGTCGGACACCTTATCATACTTGACAGTGACGATGTGTCGGTGACAAACAAGAACAGGCAGCTGCTGGCCCTGGATTCGACTGTCGGCCGTCCGAAATGTGATGTACTTGCGGAACGTCTGAAAGATATAAATCCTCAGCTGGACCTTGTTGTCATCAAGGAGTATCTTGAGGCAGAAAAGGCAGGCGAAGTCCTTGGAGGCTACAAGATAGATTTTCTGGTCGATGCCATTGATACATTGTCCCCGAAACTGCATCTGATAAAGTATTGCATGGATTCCGGGATTCCGCTCGTTTCCTCTATGGGAGCTGGTGCTAAATATGATGCGACAAAAGTCCGTCTGTCGGATGTTTCCAAATCATTCAACTGTCCCCTGGCGTATATCGTGCGCAAGCGTTTGAGACATATGGGGATAAAGAAAGGCTTCCAGGTCGTCTTTTCTGAGGAACTGCCAGACAAGGAGTCCATCGTTCCATGCGAAGACCGCAACAAGAAGTCCCAGGTGGGTACAATATCATATATACCTGCAGTTTTCGGTTGCGTATGTGCCCAGGCTGCAATTCAGGGACTTATGAATGCATATAATGGAGATTCACAATAAATTGAATAGTTATGAGAAAATTTATTTTCGTTCTGTCGGCACTTGTTCCGATGCTTATGAATTCATGCTGCAATGGTGTGGATGGGAATATCGGATTTGTAGAGGCAGCTGAGCCGGTGGAACTGACTCAGGAACAGGCAGATGCATGGAATGCTGTGGGTAATGGTCTTCATGGCGCATGGGCTGATGCCGATCTCCTCTATGGACGCAGCATTGTGCCTGAGGGACTTGATGATGCAACGAAAAGATTGGTGGCCTGGAGAGGTGAACGCGTATCCGCGCAGATTCTCCTTTGGAGCCGCAGTGCAGTCTCTGATGTGAAATGTAAGGTCAAGGAGTTGGAGTCGGATGTGGCTTTTCTGCCGGCTTCGGTGGCAAATACATATTTTGTACGATATACATTGGCAGATCAGATGACTCCTAAGTTCATGGAGACGAGCCGTCTTAAAAAAGGCACGGTACCGGAAGTCCTTGTACCGGACCTGCTTGATACATTGTCATGCATGGATATTGAAGAATGCTCTGTCCGTCCGGTATGGCTTATTGTCGACGTTCCTCAGGATGCCGAGCCAGGTGTATATAGGACTGATGTTGTCGTCAGACATGCTGGTTTCGGAAAAGTGGTGCTCCCAATGGAAATCGAGGTCGTTTCGCATGTGCTCCCTGATTCTGACGATTGGAGCTACTATCTTGACTTATGGCAGCATCCGACCTCAGTGGCCCGTGCGCATGGACTTGAAGTGTGGAGCGATGAGCACTTTGAGGCAATGAAACCGGTCATGCAGCGTCTTGCAGATGCCGGACAGAAAGTAGTTACAGCGACCTTGAACAAAGATCCATGGAACCACCAGTGCTATGACGGTTATGAGGCGATGATTACATGGACAAAATGTAAAGATGGTTCGTGGAAATATGACTACAAGGTCTTTGACCGTTGGGTGCAGATGATGCTTGACATGGGTATAGACAAGGCCATCAACTGCTATTCGATGGTGCCGTGGAACTGCGAACTTGAGTATTTTGACGAGGCTGAAGGTAAAGTCGTTACAGTAAAGGCAGAGCCCGGTACTCCGATATTCCCTCAGATATGGAAACCGTTCCTTGTTGATTTCAAGAAGCATCTTGAAGAGAAGGGCTGGCTGGCATTCACAAATATTGCGATGGATGAAAGAGCTCCTGAAGCCATGGCAGCGGCTGCAAAGGTTCTGGAGGAATGTGCTCCTGAGATGGGATTTGCCTTGGCTGACAACCACAAATCATACAAGAAGTTCACGATGATGCGTGATGTGTGTGTATCTATGCGCCACAGTGTAGTTGATAAGGAAGATATTCTCATGAGACGTGAGAAAGGCCAGACAACGACTTTCTATGTATGCTGCAATCCGTCTTTCCCTAATACCTTTACAGGATCTCAACCGTATGAGTCGGAGATGCTTGGATGGTATAATCTTGCATATGACTATGACGGTATGCTGCGCTGGGCATACAATTCATGGGCAGAGGACCCTCAGTATGATTCGAGATTCGGCAACTGGATGAGTGGAGATACCTATCTCGTGTATCCGTACAACCGTTCGTCCATCAGGTTTGAAAGGCTTCGTGATGGTATCGAGATTGCAGAGAAGGTGCGTCAGCTTCGCAGAGAAGGTGTTGAGATGCCGGAGGTGGAAAAGTGTCTTGAAGAGATCCGTTCCATGAAGACCAATGATTATACTCTTGATTGGCGTGGAATGATTTCGCGTGCGCGTGCTGCCTTGGATGAGGTGTCTAAAAGATAGAGTGTTTTATTTTAAACGACTAATTGCTATATTTGCAGGTTGTTTATACTCGGAAATGTAAATTTGAAATATATGGCAGACAATTCATTGCTGGAGAAGGTCTTAGGCCTTCAGGAAAAATATGAGGCACTTCAGGAGCAGCTTTCTGACCCTGAAGTTATTGCTGATATGAAGAGATTCGTTCAGCTGAACAAGGAATATAAGGAACTCACTCCTATCATTGAGGCTGGAAACGAGTTCAAGAGGATTCTTGAGAACTACGATATGGCCAAGGAAATCCTTGCTACAGAAAAGGATGAAGACCTTCGTGAGATGGCAAAGGAGGAGATTGCGGAGATAGAACCGGTGCTTCCTGAATGGGAGGAGAAGATCAAGCTTCTTCTTATACCAGCTGACCCTCAGGATAGTAAGAACGCCATTCTTGAGATCCGTGGCGGATCCGGTGGTGATGAGGCTGCTATCTTTGCCGGAGACCTTTTCCGTATGTACTCCAAGTTCATAGAGAGCCGCGGCTGGAGAATGGAGATCACCAATCAGGCAGAAGGTGCTGCCGGCGGATTTAAGGAAATCGTCTGCAAAGTATCAGGTGACGGTGTCTATGGTGTCCTCAAGTATGAGTCAGGAGTACACCGTGTGCAGCGTGTGCCTCAGACTGAGACCCAGGGACGAGTACATACCTCAGCTGCTTCTGTAGCAGTTCTTCCGGAGGCTGATGAGTTTGATATCGAGCTTAACATGAATGATATCAGAAAGGATACATTCTGCTCTTCAGGTCCTGGAGGACAGTCTGTCAATACAACTTACTCAGCAATCCGTCTTACCCACATTCCTTCAGGTCTGGTGGTGCAGTGTCAGGACGAGAAGTCGCAGCTCAAGAACTTCGACAAGGCTCTTGCCGAGCTCCGTACACGTCTCTACAACATGGAATATGAGAAGTATCTTGCTGAGATTTCTGCAAAACGTAAGACTATGGTTGCCGGTGGTGACCGCTCGGCCAAGATCCGTACCTACAACTACCCTCAGTCCCGTGTGACCGACCACCGTATCAACTACACGATGTACAACCTTCCGGTCTTCATGGACGGAGCAATCCAGGATGTGATCGATCAGCTCCAGATTGCCGAGAACGCAGAACGTCTCAAGGCCGCTGAATAACCGATATGCTCCAAGGTCCCCCAAAACGACCTTGGAGCATGTTATTAGTATGGCAGGGAAGTGAAAAATCGCTATATTTGTCTCTGAATATTGTACTTTAACAGGTAGTGGAATTATGAAAAAGATCAGGAATCCGTACCTGGGGCTTGAGGAGCAGGGATATAATTGCTTTGCATGTTGCCCACAAAATCCTTACGGACTGAAGATGGAATTTTATGAGGATGGAGACGACCTTGTCTGCATCTGGAATTCAGGAGACAATTATCAGGGCTGGCTCAAGACTCTGCATGGAGGTATCCAGGCTACTTTGATGGATGAACTTGGAGGATGGATAGTCAACAGGAAACTCCAGACAGCCGGAATGACTACCAACCTTACGATGAAATATCGCAATCCTGTTCCGACTGGAGAAGGAGTTGAAGTTGAGGTCAGAGGACGCATCAAGGAAATGAAACGGAATTTTGCATTTATAGAAGCGACTCTGTCCTGTCAGGGAAAGGTCTGTTCGTCGTGTGACATGACTTACTTCTGCTTCCCTAAGGATAAAGCCGAAAAGGATTTCTTCTTTACAGGCTGCTTTCTGGAAGATGAACAATAATAAACGGCCACATGTTCAATAGCATGTGGCCGTTTATCTATTCTATCGGATCAAGCAGAGGCTGTCGCTCTGTAAAGTATGCCAGTACTGTATCGGTATATGTTTTTGTTACCGGCAAGGACTGAATCTCTTCATTGCACAGATCCAGAAAGTATCCATCGCTTTCTTTTCTGAGCATGCTTACCTTGCTGATGTTGACTATATATTTCCTGTTGCATCTGACAAGTCCGCTGCCCTTGAAACTGTCTTCCACCGTCTTGAGACGGCAGCGCAGCATGTATTGTTTGAGGTCTCCCTTGCTGTCAGTGTACCATACTTTTATATAGTTGTCGTCAGACTCTATATAATAGAGATTGTCCGGATTCAGTGAGAGTTTCAGGGTGCCGCTGTTGTCGAATAGGGTTATCTTCCTGCTGCCCTCGGGTCTGACAGGCTCATCTGTCACCACATTCTCGTAGTTCATCAGCCTGATGGTGTTGTTCTTGTCAATGATGGCAAAGTACATTCCTGAGATCAGGTATGGAATCCCAAGCGCGATGGCTCCATATAGGAGTGCGCGTCCGAAGATCATCCATGTAGTTTCGTCTTTAGGGGCAGTTATGTCTATCGTCAGCCATGTGTAGAAACCGCAGATGACAATGATTTCTATCATACACCATAGGGTATATGACAGGTATGTCATCTCGAATATGCTTTTGGATTTGTACATCAGCGTACGGCTGATTACAAGAGTAAGTATTGCAACTGCTACGAATACGAGGGTAAGCATGAACATGACCGAGTCTCCGAGTCCGAACCATGCTGTATCTGAGAACGGAATGTATATGTTCAGAAAGATCACTGCAAACAATACTGAAAAAGTTACAGTGCCTATAAGCTGGTATTTACCCAGCAGATATGATGGTAATTTCTTATTCATTTGTACACGTTTTGTCAGGTTTAGGTCGTGGCAAATGTAGGAATTTTTGCCCCAAATAACAAAAAATCACCACGTACGCGGCTTGGTATCATGCTTTCCGCCAACCTTAGGCCGACCTTACCACAATAATTTTCAGGAGCATACAAGCCTTGATAATTTTGCTGCCGATTAAAAAATATCGGAATGAAAATTTCAGGAACAGGAAGCGTGCTTCCGAAAAAGGTGGTTACAAACGAAATGCTCTCGCAGTTTCTTGAGACCAGTGATGAATGTAACAGGAAAGGTCTTTTCAAGAAAGGAGACTTGATTGCCATGAGTGCATTTGGGGCCGGTTTTGTATCAGGTGCCCTACTTTTGGAGTGGTAGGCCTTTCTATATGTTGACAAAAGAAAAAATTGTATATTTGTAGATTGCGAATAAGCATAAACATACTTGAATATGATTAAAAGCAGAATATGTGAAATGCTCGGAATACAATATCCGGTATTTCAAGGTGGAATGGCATGGGTGGCTGACGCTTCTTTGGCAGCAGCTGTTTCGAATGCAGGCGGATTGGGATTGATTTCCTCAATCAATGCCGGAACAGAAGCAGTCAGAAGCGAGATCAGGAGATGCCGTGAACTTACTGACAAGCCTTTCGGCGTGAATATCATGCTGCAGGCTCCAAACGCTGGTGAGATTGCTGAGATGGTGGTGCAGGAAGGCGTGAAGATCCTTACCACAGGAGCCGGCTCTCCAGCTCAGTACATGCCTATGTGGAAAGAGGCAGGCATTAAAGTCATTCCTGTCGTTGCATCTGTAGCCCTTGCGCTTAAGATGCAGGCTGCAGGAGCGGATGCCGTCGTGGCAGAAGGAGCAGAGTCTGGCGGACATGTCGGTGAACTCCACACTATGCCACTCATACCACAGGTAGTTGATGCCCTTGATATTCCAGTAGTGGCGGCAGGTGGAATCTGTGACGGCCGTGGTGCTGCCGCTGCCTTCATGCTTGGTGCAGATGCCATTCAGGTGGGTACCAGATTTCTTTCAGCAGAAGAGTGCAATGCCCATGCGATATATAAGGAAAAGATACTCAAGGCGACAGATATCTCTACAATCGTGACAGGCAAGAGTCTCGGACACCCTGTCCGCTCGCTCAAGACCCCATTCTCAAAGACATTCGCAAGGATGGAGAACGACCCTTCTGTGAAGCAGGATGATATCCTGTCATTCGGCGCAGGAGCTCTGAGGAAGGCCGTCCAGGATGGAGATTCCAACGGAAGCTATATGGCGGGCGAATGTGCCGGAATGGTAAAGAAGATCGAGCCTGCCAAAGCGATAGTGGAAGATCTGATTCTCGGCGCAGAGAAAGTGATTGCTGCTGTTGCCGGTAGAATAAACTGAAAATATCTTTAACTTGGAAACCAGATAAAACATGAACAGAAGAGTAGTAGTAACGGGTACAGGTATCATCTCCCCTGTGGGAAATGATGTGGAGACATATTGGAAGAACCTTCTTAACGGAGTCTGCGGTATAGATTTCATCCAGTCCATCCCTACTGACGATCTTCCGGTGAAGATTGCCGGTGAGGTGAAGGATTTTGTTCCGGCCGATTATGGCATCGAGCCTCCTTTTGCGAGAAAGCAGGACAGGTTTACGGTGTTTGCCGTAGCTGCCGCCAAGCAGGCGATGGACGAGTCCGGTCTGGTATCTTCGGAAGAGGGCAATATCGACCCATTCAGACTTGGAGTGTATGTCGGCTCAGGTATCGGAGGCTTTGCCACGCAGGTGCGTGAGACAGAGAAAATTCTTACCGAAGGTGCGAAATGGGTTTCTCCTCTTTTCATACCGACCATGATATCGAATATCGCGGCTGGCAACATTGCCATCAGAAACAATGCATGCGGACCATGTCTGCCGGTTGTGACTGCCTGCGCAACTTCTACCCATGCCATAGGTGAGGCTTACCGTGCAATCAAACACGGATATGCGGATGCCGTAATCGCCGGTGGTGCTGAAGCCGCTATAATTCCTCTCGGAATAGCAGGATTCGCCAATGCAAAGGCTCTTTCAAGGTCTGAAGACCCTAAATATGCGTCCCTTCCTTTCAATAAGAACCGCGGAGGGTTTGTAATGGCTGAAGGAGCGGCCATGCTGGTACTTGAGGAATATGAGCATGCTGTCGAGCGTGGCGCTGTCATCCTTGCTGAAGTATGTGGATATGGAAATACATGTGATGCACACCACGTGACTGCCCCACGTCCGGACGGCAAGACTCAGGCTGCGGCAATTAAGATGGCTCTTGACGAGGCCGGCTATACATCTGATGACGTGCTGTACATCAATGCACACGGTACTGGAACGGCATTGAATGATGTTTCGGAAACAGTGGCTTTCAAGTATGCACTCGGTGAGGATGCATATAAGGCTCATGTGAGCTCGATAAAAGGCTCTACCGGCCATATGCTTGGAGCTGCCGGTGCGGCTGAGGCTCTTGCATCGGTTCTTGCGCTGAAGAACGGAATTGTCCCTCCGACTATCAATCTCGATGAGGTCGATCCGGAATGTGATCTGGATTATACTCCAAATACTCCGGTCAAGGCTGAACTTACGATCGCAATATCCGATTCTCTCGGCTTCGGAGGCCATAACGGATGCGTAGCCTTCAGAAAATTGTCTTAACCTGAACAACTGCACACATTATGAACAGAGACGAATTGAAAAAATATCTGCCGCACCGTGAGCCGATGCTTCTGGTAGATGAACTGGAAATAGACAGCGAAGGTGTGGCTCATGGAAAATACCTTATAAAGGAAGATGAGTTCTTCTGCAGAGGACATTTCCCGGGAAATCCTATTGTGCCAGGAATCATCCAGTGCGAGATTATGGCTCAGAGCTGTGCGCTCCTCGTGAAGGATGAGATTGTCGGAAAGACCACCCTTTACAGCGGAATCGATAATGTACGTTTCAAGAACTTGATAAGACCAGGAGACTTATGTGAAATAACGGCCAGACTGACGGGCCGCAGGGGAAAAATGTTTTTCTGCGAAGCATCCATCCATGTCGGAGGAAAACTATGCTGCAAAGGCGATCTTTCCTTTGCATTGGTATAGCTATCTGCGTCGTTTTGTCTTTTTAACCGATCTGACTGCCTGCAGGGTCATCTCATCTACGAGAGCTCGGCGGGCAGCCATTATGTTGAGGATGGCTCCTGCCAGAGGAAAGAGCATTGTGAATGAGAATACCATTTCATTGCGGTATCTCATGAAATCGATGCCCAGCCATATCTGGAATCCGAGAAGCATCAGCGCTGTGAGGATGCATACTCTGGCCTGAAGGAATCTGTTCTTATATGTAAAAACTGCGCATACGCCCGCTGTTAGAAGCATTATCAGCATGATGAGAAACGGGGTCTTCTCGTAATATCTGATTATAGCTTCTTCGCCTTCAGGTCCGATGATTGTCGCGAATGCGCAGAAGAACATTGAAGCAGTCAGGGCTGTTGCAATAGCGATATATAGTGTCTGTAAACTTCTCCACATGGTATGTCAATTGTTATAGTGAGGGGCAAATGTAGGAATTTTCGGGTAAATACGCTAAATTTGAAAACTTTAAATAAATTCATTATGAGAATAGCTGAATCAGAACTTATCATCAATGGCGACGGATCTGTGTTCCATCTCCATCTTCGCCCGGAGGAATTGGCCGACAATGTGATTCTGGTGGGTGATCCAGGCCGTGTAGATATGATAGCTGAGTATTTTGAAGAGAAGGAGTTCCGCCACGAGTCCCGTGAATTTGTTTCAGTTACCGGTAAATACAAGGGTGTCAGAATGACAGCTCTTTCGACAGGTATCGGTACGGACAATATAGACATTGTAATGAACGAACTTGACGCTCTGGCCAATATCGATTTCCAGACCAGAGAAGTGAAGCCTGAACATAGAACCCTCAACATTCTCCGTATCGGAACTTCCGGAGCCATACAACCGGATATCCCTCTCGGAGGTTTTGTGTTCTCCCATATATCTGTGGGCTGTGACGGCCTCCTGAACTGGTATGCAGACAGAGATGCGGTCGCTATGACTGATATTGAGGAAGCATTCAAGAAACATACGGGGTGGGACAGACATCTTCCTGACCCTTATTTCGTGAGGGCGGGGGAGAAGATGATCGAGAAGTTCAAGGACTGCACCTATAAGGGCATGACGATAGCCGCTTCAGGATTCTATGGTCCTCAGGGTCGTGTGCTCCGTATGCCTCTGGCTATGCCGGACATGCTTGATACATTCGAAAGCTTCCGTTTCGGCGAGGAACGTGTGACCAACTTTGAGATGGAAGGTTCGGCGATTGCAGGAATCGCGGCGCATCTGGGTCATAATGCAGGTACTGTGTGCTGCATCATAGCCCATCGCCACCATAAGGCGTCCAATCCGGACTACAAACCTCAGGTGCGCAAGCTTATCGAGCTTTGTCTCGACAAGCTTGCAGAGTAAATGCTATTTGCCGTAAAGCTCCTTTCGTGACTGAGGACCGGCTCCTTTATAGACGTCAGGATCGGCCACCCATGCCTCTAAGATCCTTTCCTTACCCTGAATTACATTGACCTCCAGGAACTTCTTCTGGAGGTCAAATGTTGTAAACATTGACCCTGCGATCTCGTGGCCGTAATCTATGAAGTGATACATGTTGTAGTTCAGTCCGAACTTCTCGAATCTTTCTACAAGCTTTCCGCCTCCGAAGAATCCCAGATTGAAGAATGCTATCTGCTTGTATGGGACGAGCTCGTCGGCTGTACCGTGCAGAATCAGGGTAGGACATGGCTCTTCTGCATATTTTACCTTTCCTTTTCTTGAAAGTATGGCTCCTGAGAAGGACATTACGCCTGCGTAGTTGAAGCCCTCAGGCAGTACTGATGCCCATGATGTCCTGTTGCATATTTCGTATTCAGCCTGCATGACGGAGATTGCTCCCGCTGAAGAACCGCTGATGACGATGTTGGAAGGGTCGACACCAAGCTGGTCAGCGTTGTCGATGATGAAGTTTGTAGCGCTGAACAGGTCCTCGACAGCCATGTGTATGGCCTTGTCCAGGACATTGACCTGAGCTACTCCGACTTTGTTCGATCCTTTCAATCCCAGTCTGTAGTCAATCGAGATGACTCTGTAGCCGTTTTCTGTCAATTTCTTGAACCAGCCATGATAGTCCTCGTCGTCTCTGGTGCCTCTGATGAAGCCGCCACCGAACATGAATACTATTGTCGGTTTTTCTTTATCTGCGAATGTAGTCTTGCTCCCTTCTGCAGGATTATAAACATCCAGAAAGAGGTCGCATGTATCTCTCTGTACAAACATATAGGTGCCGTCAGGTGTGATTTCCGGCTCGGCTGCGTTGAGGCGGAATGTCAATGCAGATGCGATGAGCAGGGCTGCGGTCAGGAATGTCTTCATCATATCTTTATTCGTTATCTTCAGTTATAAGTTTTTCGGAAGGTATCAGACGTCGTATTGCCTTGATGTTTCCGAAGAAACGGAAGGCTATGACTCTGAATACGGTATAGATAGGGATTGCTATGATCATTGCCAGAGGACCTCCGATGTGTCCTACGATCAGCAGGACGATGAAGATCTCCAGCGGTTTGGCCTTGATGCTTGTCGAATAGATCAGAGGCTGATACAGGAAATTATCAATCAGCTGGGTCACGCAGAATATACCTATCAGTATGAAGGCAAATACCCAGAAGTTTACGTCAAGTCCGATAGGAGTTGCACTGCTGTACTTTAGTATAAGACCCAATACTGTGCCGAGAGTTCCTCCGAGCAGCGGTCCTACGTATGGTATGATGTTGAAGATTCCTGTGAGGAATGCGATCCCCAGTGCTGCATTGAATCCGAGCCTTGCAATCAGTGCCAGCCCGATGAAATTGACCAGTGCCACTCCGAATACTTCGATCAGCACACCGGTGAAATATCGCGAAAGCAGGTAGCCGATGTCCGATATTGCCTTTTCTGTAGTCTTTTCATGTCTGTCAGGAACAAGTGAGCAGACAATGTTGGTAAAGAGTCCGTCGTCCTTGATGAAGAAGAAGCTGATGAACACTACCGAGAATATGCCGACTCCGAAACTGGTGATGAATGATGCTGCAGAGCCTATCAATGATGAAAAGGCAGATGGATCAAACAGTTTCTGGATCTCCTGTCCGAGAGCTACCTCGATCCTGAAGTCATCGCCAAGCCTTGAAAAGGAGTCTCTCAGGTATGAGTTGAGGTCTGCAAGAGGTGCTGCAAGATTCCTTGCAGAATTCTCTATATTGCTCATTGAGAGGTCTTTTACAATGCCGCTGACAATCGGGAAGATGAGAAAAATGACTGTAAGCAGGATCCCTGTCACGATGATCAGCGTCAGGACTGCAAGTGCCCAATCCGGGGCTTTACGGCCTTTGATGCTTATTCTCTGCATGAAGTTCATCAGCGGTTTCGCTATAAGTGATACCACGACAGCGATGAGAATATAGACCAGCACGCTTCTGAAATACCATGCCAGAGCAGCTATAAGGCCTATTCCGGCTGCGACGAGTATGTACTTCGCCAGCTTGTCCACATATCTTTCGTTCTGTTCCATATGATTATATTATGCTGCAAATTTCTTCGGGCTTGTCGATGAGCTTCCACGGTCTGTATGCTTCGAGCTCCTCTCTCGTCCTGAATCCCCAGGTCACTCCGATGGTCGTCACTCCTGCTCCGATTCCGGTCTGCATGTCCACATCCGAGTCTCCGCAATATATGACCTCTTCCGGCAGGATTCCCGGTACTCCTTCCATAGCTTCACGAACAATCTCTGGGTCTGGTTTTATCGGCTTTCCTTCCCTCTGTCCGAGCACCTTTACGAATCCATATTTCCCGAAGAACTTCTCCACAAGCTGCTCGGTGCCTTCCTGATATTTGTTGGAAGCCACTGCAAAAGCGATTCCACGTCCGTGCAATTCCTCGAGGGTCTCGATTATCCCGGGATATGGACTTGTGCAGTCACATTTGTGTTCGTTGTAGTATGGTACGAAATATTCTCTCATACGGACCACCATATCTTCGTCTTTCTTTCCCTCCGGTAGTGCTCCGCGGAAGAGGTTGTCAATTCCTCTGCCTACCAGCATGTTGTATTCGTCAAGCTTTCTTTCCGGACATCCGCACTGTCTGAGAGCGTAGTTGCAGGCGTTGGCGATGTCCTCCATCGTATCTATAAGCGTCCCGTCAAGGTCGAAGATGATCAGTTTTGTCATTTTTGTAAAAATTTTAATATGTGCCGCAATTTGGCACAATGGGTATATACCTTTGCATCAAGAAAACAAAAAACACACAAGTCATGAATACCACAATCACACTCGACTGCCTCAGCGCAATGATTTCGTCAGAAGACTCTTACAGAACTCTTGTCGACATGATAAACGAGATGGATCTTGAACTCATGGACGCCTGCATGGCTTAGACCCATCCGACGCTCGTGCTTTCCTTGTCCTTGGCAAGGCTGACACGGATCTTTGCGTACTTGTGGAGTCCTCCAAGCATCCTGTCTGCTATAATCTGCTCTGATACAGGGTCTTCTATATATTTCTGGATAGCCCTCTTCAATGGTCTTGCTCCGTAGTTAGGGTCGTATCCCTGCTCGGCAACGAATTTCTTTGCAGATGGGGTCACGTTCAACTCGAAACCGGCATCCTTGACTCTGGCCTTCAGACCCTTGAGTTCGATATCGATGATCTTTTCGATATCCTCCTTTGTAAGCGAGCTGAAGAATACCTGCTCGTCGACTCGGTTGATGAACTCTGGCGGGAATGCCTTTCTGACGGCCTTCTCAAGAACATTCTTCCTGTTGATATTCACATTCTTTCCGGCTGTGTTGAATCCTACGCCTGTGCCATAATCGTCAAGTTCGCGGCTTCCCACATTGGAGGTCATGATCACGATGGTATTGCGGAAACTTACGGTCCTGCCGTTGCTGTCAGTCAGTCTGCCTTCGTCCATGACCTGGAGGAGCAGGTTGAATACATCAGGATGAGCCTTTTCGATCTCGTCCAGAAGAACAACGCAATAAGGCTTCCTTCTTACCCTTTCGCTGAGTTGTCCGCCTTCCTCAAATCCTACATATCCCGGAGGAGCTCCGATAAGTCTTGAGACATTGAACTTCTCCATATATTCGCTCATGTCGAGCCTTATCATATTGTCCTCTGAATCAAACAGATACTCGGCGAGAGATTTTGCGAGCTGGGTCTTTCCGACTCCGGTCGGTCCGAAGAATATGAAAGTCCCGATCGGCTTGCCGGGGTCCTTGATTCCGGCACGGTTGCGACGTATGGCCCTGACGACTTTTTCTATCGCCTCATCCTGACCGATGATCCGTCCCTGAAGCTTCTGTTCCATCTTCATGAGCTTGCCGCCTTCGCTTTCCGCCACCTTTCCCGAAGGGATGCCTGTCATCTTGGAGATGACTGCTGCCACATCCTCCGCGCTGACCCTTCCTGTCTTCTTCGGGTGCTTCAGCCGTACCATCGAGCCTGCCTCGTCCATGGCATCTATTGCCTTGTCCGGAAGACAGCGGTCGGTAATGTATCTTTCCGACATCCTTACGCATGCCTCGATGGCCTCGTCTGTATAGATGACGTTATGGTGTTTCTCATAATTGGTCTTGAGACGTGAGAGGATCGAGATCGAGTGTGGGATGTCTGTGTGATCGACCATGATCTTCTGGAATCTTCTGTCAAGAGCTCCATCCTTCTCGACTATCTTTCTGAACTCGTCCAGAGTTGTTGCTCCGATACACTGGATGTCGCCGCGGGCCAGTGCCGGTTTGAGCATATTCGCGGCATCAAGACTTCCGGATGCTCCTCCAGCTCCGACTATCGTGTGGAACTCGTCGATGAAAAGTATGATGTCGGGGCTCTCTGCCACTTCGTTGATGATGGACTTAAGCCTCTTTTCGAAATCTCCGCGATATTTTGTGCCGGCGACAATCGATCCCAGATCCAGAGATATCAGTCTTTTGCCTGCAAGCACCGGTGGAACGTCATCATTTATGATTTTGATGGCTATCCCTTCGACTATGGCTGACTTGCCGACTCCCGGGTCTCCTACAAGCATAGGATTATTCTTCCTTCTTCTTCCAAGTATCTGGATGACTCTCTGTATCTCATCCTCGCGTCCTACGAGAGGATCGAGCTTGCCTTCGCGTGCTGCCTGTGTTATATCGTATCCGAATTCCTCGATAGGTGAGACCTGCGGCTCGTCCTTCTTGTCCTCGACAGCATGAATCCTTATCTTCATCTCCTCTTCCTGACCTGGTTCTTCCTCCTCCGGACCTCTTGCAAGCATTGAGTTCCTGTCCATATATCTGAACAGACATCCGTAGTCTATCCCGTTGTCGCGAAGATATGAACTGCCGTATGACCCTGCCGCCCGACAAAGGGCCAGAAGAAGGTGCTGCGGTTCGGCCTGTCTGCTTCTCAGTTTTGTGGCCTCGAGTATGGTGAAGCTGAGCACATTCTGAGCTCCTCTGGAGAACGAGACATTCTCAATCTCCGAATAAGGTATGTGCTCGTTCGTGAATATGTGGCTGTCTATGAACTGTTTAAGTTCCTGGACATCTGCGCCTGTACCTATCATCGCGTCGACTGCAGTGTTCTCCCTGTGACGGAGAATTCCGAGGAACAGGTGGTCCGGAGCTATGCCGTAGCTGCCTGTCCTCATCGCTTCTTCGCGTGAGTAGTTTATTATCGAATTGAGCTGGTCAGATATGCTTATTTCCATCCTTTGTCAAAAAATACTGGTCTAAAAATTTAAAATCCCTATTGATTGCACAAAATTACTAAATTTTTTGTAACTTTGCCAAGATGTATAATCAAGTATAAAAGTAAAATCATATATATGGAAAATGAAGTAAAGACAGGCAGGATCGAGCAGGTGAATATCGACCAGCAGATGAGGAGTGCGTATATCGACTACTCCATGTCCGTAATCGTGTCCCGTGCCCTTCCTGATGTGCGTGACGGATTCAAGCCAGTGCATAGAAGAGTGCTGTTCGGAATGGACGGTCTCGGACTGAGACATACGAGCCAGACAAAGAAGTCTGCACGTATCGTCGGTGAGGTCCTCGGTAAGTACCATCCGCATGGTGACTCAAGCGTCTATGACGCGATGGCAAGAATGGCTCAGGACTGGAGCCTCAGATATCCGCTGGTGTTCGGACAGGGTAACTTCGGTTCGATGGACGGTGACCCGGTAGCGGCGATGCGATATACCGAGGCAAAGCTTTCAAAGCTTTCTGACGAAGTCCTTGCAGACCTTGATAAGGATACCGTGGATTTCCAGAACAACTTCGACGACTCCCTTCAGGAGCCTACAGTCCTCCCGACCAAGGTTCCGCTTCTTCTTCTGAACGGATCGTCAGGTATTGCGGTCGGTATGGCGACGAATATGGCTCCGCACAATCTTGCAGAGTGCTGCGACGCGATCTGTGCATATATCGACAACCCTGAGATAACCGTCGAGGAACTGATGTATTATGTCAAGGGTCCGGATTTCCCTACAGGTGGTATCATCCAGGGTCGTCAGGGCATCAAGGATGCTTTCGAGACAGGACGCGGACGAATCATCATCCGTTCTAAGACAGAGATTGAGGTCAGCGACTCTGGACGTGAGACAATCGTTGTGACTGAGATTCCATATATGGTCAACAAGCGCGAGATGATCGAGAAGATCGCCGAGCTTGTCGAGAACAAGAAGATAGAAGGCATCGCATATATCAATGATGAGACTACTATGAAGGGAGTCCGCATTGTGATCCGTCTCAAGAAGGATGCGAACTCGAATGTGGTCCTGAATACTCTCTTCAAGTATACTCCGCTTCAGTCAAGCTTCTCGGTCAACAATGTGGCCCTTGTCAACGGACGTCCTCGTACGCTGAATCTCAAGGATCTCATCAAGTATTTCGTGAAGCACAGACACGAGGTTATCCTCCGCAGGACAAGATTCGATCTTGAGAAAGCTCAGAAGAGAGCCCATATCCTCGAAGGACTCCTCAAGGCTCTTGATGTGATCGACCAGATCATCAACATCATACGTGCATCCAAGAGCGTTGATGAGGCCAAGGCAGAGCTCATGTCAACATTCGACTTCAGCGAGGCTCAGGCTACTGCTATCGTGGAGATGAGGCTCCGTCAGCTGACAGGACTCGAAAGAGAGAAGCTCCAGAGCGAGTATGACGAGCTTATGAAGTTTATCAGATACTGCGAGGATGTGCTTGCCAACGAGAGCATGCAGTTCGGCATCATCAAGGACGAGACTCTTGAGATGAAGGAGAAATACGGCGACGCAAGAAGGACTGAGATTGCACTTTCTGCAGAAGAGTTCAATCCTGAAGACTTCTATGCCGATGAGGATGTGGTGATCACTATATCACAT
>RHMF01000310.1_pt1 | contig 22431 bp, 23 predicted proteins | sample 5365151 | NCBI WGS metagenome assembly RHMF01 (sample SAMN10266501, study PRJNA497801) | feces metagenome | isolation source: feces | host: Bos taurus | place: China: Prairie of Fairy Mountain | collected 2017-08-14 | reverse complement strand
GGCGGCACCATCATCCTTCGTGAAAATGAATCCGGTGTCCTGCCAAATGTCAGCGTGCCGGATCTTGGTGCGCAGTTGTTCCGTCTTCCATTTCTTCAACACTTCAATGGTTTCGGGAGCCAGACAGACGGCGCGAGGGCGACCGGTCTTGGGAGGACCTACGTACACGCCCTTATCCTTGGTGTAGAGCAGTGCCTGCTTAATCATCATGATACCTTTGTCCAGATCCACACAGTGCCACTGCAAGCCCATCAGTTCGCCACGTCGACAGCCGGTGTCAATCAGAATATAGCTCATAGCTTTCCACTTGATGGGCACGTCCTGCAGAGCCTTAACAATTTCTGCAACCTCTTCAGGCTGGAAGTAGTCAGCCTCTTTTTTGGAAACCTTGGGAGGGGTTGCCTTGGCAGCGGGATTGTAAGGAACCAGCAATTCCTTCTCTGCCATTGCCATAATCATGGAGATCAGACGGTGGTGCTCCAGAATCGTTTTATCGGACAGGGGCTTGAACTTGTCCTCCACCACAAACAATTCAGAAACAGAATATCCCAGAAGATTTGCCAACTTTTCTGCGTTCGCATAGATAACGGGATCACCCCGGAGGATGGCGTTTAGAGTGGTGTGGGAGAATCCTGCTTCCTTCACGATGGATGCCTTGGATCGCTTCAGTGCGGCGACTTTCTTCTTCACAACCTTCTTGGCGGTGGCGATTGCGCCCTTATTCCGGATGCCGTTTTCAGCGAGATGCTTGTAAAGATCGTTCAGATGATAGGGCCGGATGTCGGTCAGCTTCATGTGTCCGATTCCATCGTAGATTCGGGGCAGCATAGAGCGATAACGCTCAATGGTGGTGGGGGAGAGTCCGGTGCGGGACTTCAGATCGATCACATATTCTGCGTACTCGTGAAACTTCTTTCGCTTGTCGATTTCGTAACCGGCGCGGATTTCTTCCTCAAATTTGATGGCAGCAGCCATGGCCAGCTTGTCCATCTGTTTCTTACTCATGTCAGGTCGAGGGGGCTTCCAGGTGATCCGCTTGCGGATCTGCTGACCCTTCCAGTTCAGCCCACCGGAAACATTCAAGCGGTAGTGCAGAAGCTCGCCGTTCTTGTTGTATCTCGGTTCAATAAATGCCATAAAAATTCTCCTTTCTTTGAAACTGGCTCACAGCTATCATAAGCCGTGAGCCGGTTTGTGACAAATGTGTGGACTTACTGCTCGCAGCTGATCCAGCGCAGGAAGCTGTCCCAGTGGATCAGATAGGTTCTGCCGATGACCTTGCAGGGCAGTTCCTTCATCTTGATTGCACGGCGCAGGGTGTACTCACTGATATTGATGCCGCTGGCCTTGGCCCGGGCAACAGTCTGCTTCATGTTCATGACGTTCATATCCATAATATTATCGCTCATCTCGATTTCTCCTCCAATTTCGTTCGTATTTTTCAAGAAGCCGCAGAATTGTCTGCTGGATTCGTTCGGTGCTATAATTCTTAGGGAAGTAACGGCGGATCTGACTCATATCAAGCCGCAGTTTTTCTTCCTGGTTGGCTTTGGGCTGTCGCATCAGCTCAAAGATCCGGTCCATGTCCAGCTCTCCTGACTGGCTCAATTTCTTCAGTTGCTGGGACTGGGAAAGCGAGGGAGTGCAGTCCTCGCTTTCCATAGTCTCAAGCAGATCCCGCTGTTCGGATTCCTTCAGATAGGAAAGCTCCACAGCGGGAGTCAGTGCGATCTTTCCTTGATCCACCATCTGCAGGATTTCGGGAATCAGATTGGTGAGCCGGATATATCGCTGGATTTGCCGACCACTTTCTTGCTCAGAAAGTAGGTCTCTGGACTTGTGGCCAACATGTCCACAAGCTTTACCTTGGTGACCGATGGCATCCATTTTCATCTTGTAAGCGTGAGCCTTCTCACTGGGCAGCAGGTGCTCCCGGTGCAGGTTGCTGTCCACCAGTGCGATGACAATCCCGATCCATGGAATAAATTAAGGCAGGAACCGTTTCGATTCCTGCCTTTTGGCATGCCCGCAGTCTCCGGTGGCCGGAGATTACTTCATATTCATCTGTATCGGTGGCCCGCACCGTGATGGGAGTCAGCAGTCCCTGAGTGAGAACGCTGAAGACCAGCTGATCCATTTCGTCATCATCCTTCACCTGATAGGGATGTCCATCAAAGGGTTTCAGTTTGTTGATGGGTAAATATTCCGCCTTGGGCGGTGATGTATTCATATGTATACCTCCTTCGCGTGTTAACAGGAAGTGTGAACAAGGCCCGAAAGACCTGTTTTACGTACCAGGCTGTTTCGGCCTTTCTCTGCATCCCTGTTAACAGAAATAAAAATAGAATAGTAGGTGTGAAATATTGCCGTATTTCCTGAACAGAGCTGGGATAGATCCAAACTCTGTTGGATTTCCCTGTGAACGTCGGTTAACGGTTATTCCCACTCTACCGGGAGATCAGTATTGTCAATCACCGGGAAATCTTCCGTGATTTCCAACTGCTCCATCACAGGTTCTTTCTTCTGAACCCTGCGCCAGGAGCGCTGCGTTCCGAATTCGGGATACCGCTGATTCTTGCACTTCTCCCAGCCTACAACGGAATTGTTCATGATATCGCCAATCTCCTTCAGCTCCCAGTCCTTGGGCTTGCCGAACTCGTTCTTCAGAGCATCCCTGTATAGTAGCTGGGTACAGACGTATTTACCGGTGTAATTGTCCAGGAATGCCTGAATCATACCGGATTTGGGATCCTCAGGCATGAACTCCCGGCGCAGCCGCTCAGCTTCTGCCTCCATCTCCGGGGAGAGATCCAGGGAGAAATTGCCGCTGCGGTAGATTTCCATTACCTCGGCCCAGAGTTGTTCGATGTATGCGCGGGAAGCGGACTCGTCAGCAAGCAGGTGGATTTCTGCCTTTTCCCGGTGCAGCGGGACGGGCAGGAATCGCCGGTTTCCGGTTCTGTCCAGGGGTAGGAAAGAAAGGGTATTCGTAGTGCCGCCGAACACGCACTGCCGCTGCCGGTCCTTGGGGAACTTGTCATAGGGTGTCCGGTAGGTTTCTTTCAGACGGCTGATGAAGGATTTGATTTCCTCGATACTTTTGGCATTGGCGGTTGCCAGCATTTCGGACATTTCAATGATCCAATGGCCCTGCATCTGCAGATAGACATCATCCTTGTCGATGTGCTTCAGATCATCGGTGAACCACTCGTCCTTCAGCGCCAGGAAACGGAAAAAGGTAGATTTACCGGCACCCTGGCCACCGGCAAGACACAGCATGTAATCGAACTTGATGCCCGGCTGAAACACCCTGGAAACGGCACCCAGCATGAACACTTTCAGCACTTCCGTGGTGTAGGTACAAGTCTCGGCTCCCAGGTATTTGCTCAGTGCATAGAGCAGCCGTTCTTCTCCATCCCACCGTAAAGCGGACAGATAATCCTGGATGGGATGGAACTGGTTTTCGTTGGCGATGATCTTGACCGCGGCCTGGATCTTCTTCTCCACAGACAGACCGTAGTTGTGTTCCAGGTAGTGCATGATGTACTGGTAGTCCGTATCGGTGATGGTGGTACTGGAACGCACCCAACCCACATCCTTCACAATATCCTGCCGGTCGGTCAGAATGTTCTGCCGGATGGCGTCCTGCAGGATAGGGTCATTCCGGAGGACCACCAGACAGTTATCAATGGTCTGGCAGATCTCCTTTTTCTTATTCCGCTTCAGCATCCGTTTCACTTGCGTGAGCGTCAAAGATTTGGATTCGCTCATAAAATTGCTTCACCTCCTCTCTGCAGGTTAGATAGATCTTCCGCTTTTCCTCCTCGGTGCCGAATGCCAGCGTGCAGAGCAGATACTTGACCCGGGCGGAATTCTGCAGAGCCTCTACAAACAAAAAATGGAAGTCCACTCCCGGTTCGTTGGGAGCAAGGAACTTCCATTCAAAAAGAAGCTGATTGTACTGCCAGAGGGTTTCTCTGGCGAAATGGCACCAGCCTTCAAAATCCTGCTGTGCCTGGGATTTGGGAATCACGGGATATTCGGAAGGCCCTTCGGCGCAGATGCCGAAATCCCTGGCCAGCTGCCGGGCGGCGGATGCATTGGAGATGCCCAGAAGCCGGGCAGTGAAAGTGATCACATCTCCGGTGGCACCGCAGCCGAAGCAGTAGAAGGTTTCGTCCACCTTCATGCTAGGGGTGTGGTCATCGTGAAAAGGGCAGATGGCCATACCGTGGGAATTGACCTGGATTCCGAAGTTTTCAGCAGCCTGCCGTGTGGTGACGGATTGCTTGATGTGTGCGTAGTTGATCAAACGGGCATTACCTCCTTACTTGATCTTTGACAGCCGTTTTAGGATCTTTTCCAACTGCTTATAGATGGCATCCAGCTTGGCATTGACTTCTGCGATGTCCTCGCGGTAGATACTGCCACCGGCATTCAGTTTCCGGGCCATCTGGTTCACATTGTTTCCGATGGGGCTCAGCAGGCGGATGATCTCCTTCAGTTCCGGGATCTCTAGTTTGATAACATATCCGTCGATGACCATCTTCCGGACGAAGGCACCCATATTGGTGGTACCGAATTCGGCCATCTTCTGGCGGATCATTTCCTGCTCATCTTGGGAAACCCAGATTTTCAATTGCTTGTCCCGCTTCCGCTCCGGCGGAAGCAGGATCCGCTCACGCTTAGGGATAATCATATTTCACCACGGCGCGCTTGGAGTAGTACCGGGGGCACTCCACAACCAGAACCCGGAAGCTCTGTTTGCAGGGATGGACGCATCTGGTGCAAAGTTCGTTGTAGCACCGGCGGCCCCGTTCATTTAGGAACAGTGACCATTCGTGCTTCATTTTTTGTGACATTCTCGGCATAACGCTTTTCTCCTTTCTTGGGGTATTTCTCAATGTTTTGAAGGGTCGTTTCTGATGGGTTTCGGGGTGATTTTCGGCGTTTCCAGAACCTGAAAACGGCGCAATTTTTCTGGAGGTCCTGGGATATTACCTAACCCGAATTACGGAAACTGTAGCGTTTCGGGAAACAAAAAAACACCATCTCCGCGTGTGCGGAAATGGTGGTTTCAGCCTCCAAATTATGAAATTGCATCGCTGAGCCTCCGTATCAGATGGCTTGTGAGTTGGATTAGGATTGGGATCCCCATGCACACCGCCAGGGAGATGGAAAGCAGAATCACATTGTCCCAGTTTCCCAGTATGCAGTGGTGGATCCAAAATCCGGTCAGCACCATAGTCAGCAGCCCGGTGTAAAAACCGGTCAGCCTGTCCAGAATATTCAGAACCGCCTGCAGCAGGCTCAAAATTACCAGCACCGGTATTTTCAACAGCATCATTGGAATCTTCAATACGCCCATGGCGCTCCCTCCTTTCCGATTCCATTTTAGAGCATGAAAAAAGCGGAAGTCAAATCTGCCGCGGTACATGCACCTATATGAAGCTGCCGAAAAAGTGAAAATTATTCGGGAAGATACTTCTTCCGTTGGGGCGCTGCGCAATCGTAACAGCAATAAATCTCCTGAATGCGGGGAGATATGTATTCCTGCAGACGAATGATGCAGTCATCCTCCATCAATCTCTGGACAATGGCATAACGCTCTTTGAAACTGGCGGCGGTCAGGCAATCCAGAATCTTTTGGACAGAGGGAAGCATGTTTCTCGCCTCGCGGTATCGGCGGTGCCAGGCATCTCCGGGATGAAGGGGTGCATACTTCTCCTTCCAATGTTCCAATACGTGTGCGTAACCATCCAATGCCCTGTAGCAAAGAATCAGATTATTCCGGAACACCGCAAGATTGGGATAATCCCGGGAAAGAGATGCAGCGTGGTTAACTTTTGCGTCCATGACGATCAGTCCTCCTTTCGTAAAAAATAAGGGGTGTGGCAGGCTCCCTGGTCCTCTCACATCCCTCTACTAGTTTTATGTCATAATTCGGAAAAAGCACTCCGATGGCGGGACAGTTCTAGACTGATTTCCGGGATTGAAGCCCGGAAAAGATTTGGTCCAGAAAATTGGACAATTGGCATGGTATACTGAGGCTGAGAAAACATAGAAAGGAGCAGTCTCTATGGCAATTGTAGATTTGGAAGAAAGACTGAAGAATACGTTTTTGACACTGGATTACTGTGGGAAGGAAGAAGTATATGCCGGGAAAACATTTCCCGCCGGGACAGTTGCCCTGGATGTGCTGAATATTCCGGAAGATACCGTTGAGACCCTTATGGAACTCACAGACCCAATGATGCATTTCGTAGATAACCTTTATGCGGGTAAGGTGGATTTGCTTCTGCTGGAGAAATCCCGCAAAAATGTGTTTCGGGTGGTTGACCTTCTGAGAGATGTTCCGCCCTTTTCCTATCAGGATTTTACCTGGCTGGATGGGAAACTGGAGATGATTTTTTCGCAGAAAGCAAACCAGAAGGCTGCCAGGAGAATGCATGATCCCGAAGGTCCTGGGGCGGTTTTTGTACAGGCATTGGGCCTTGTGGCCCAGCTGGGCTTTGGTACACAGCAGTACCAACAGAAATTGATTCCTTTGGTAGAGGCGATCGGGGAGGCTGATATCAGCAGGGATGCCGCCGGATTTGCGTCGGTATTTGGCAAATTCTTTGAAAAAGAGGATACGGAGGAAGATAAATGGATGGCCTTTTCCAATGCATCGCTGGAATATCTGGCTGGTGAAAAGGGCCTGACGAAGAGAATGCATTATGCTTCCTTCCCCAGCATGTACCGGTCGAATCTGTTCGAAGCTCTCAGTGTGGGTAACGCACCCCGAAAGTGCCCCATCTGCGGGAGATTCTTTCTGACAACGAAGGCATATCCGACCCTGTACTGCAACACGCCCTGTCCCGGAGAAAAACACGGATGGACCTGCTGCAACATGGCGGCGAAGATGGGTGGAAAGCATAAGCAGAGCCCGGAAGGGGATTTGATTCAGAGGATTTTTGAAAAGCGCAGAAATACAACCCGCAAGTATATGCGTGAGGGTAAGACTTCCAGGGAGCTTGGTGAAATGATCATCAAACTGGCAGAACAGAAACGAACGAAGGCCAGGCTGGATAACCGGTATTATCTGAACCATTATGAAAAAGAGATGGAAATAGATGCCATCATGGAAGAAGCGCGGAGGAAACTGTAGTGAAAAAAGGATGGAAAAAAGAACTGCGCCAAAAGCTGAAAGGTTTCACCTGGGAGCTGGAAGGCTATGCGCCTGCTGTCAGCTTCAACTCTCCGGGCATTATGCTGACGAATCATATCGCCCATAATATTTTCCAGCTGACCCCTGCCCCTCCTAGCTTCGGAAAAAGACTCAGATCCAATGACTACATATTAGAAGCCTTGGAAAAGAAGAATTTGAAGTATTTTTCCTTCTTTCTGCATCATAATGAGGACCACCTGAACAAGGTTATTCATAAACAGCTTGCAAAGGACGGCGATATCCGTTATGATCCGGAGCGCTTCATTGAAATCAAGCAGGAATGCATGGAAATGATGCTGTGGAAGATGTTTGAATACGATTCCTCGCAGGAGGCCATATTCACCACCTACATTTATGAGGATATTAAAGATGCCATCCGGGAATATCAGATGCGGCAGGAATGCTGGAAGATTTCTTCTATATCGGTGTATAAGAAGATTCGAAAAGCCGCATGGATGCATACCAATCTTCAGAATGCGGCAGAGGAATTCGCAACGAAATATCAGTGCAGTCTGAAAAGTGCAGAGGAATATATTCGGGCTGCAAAATTTATCCACAGCCGGAAATCGCTTTATATTACAAGCAAAGATGGAGAAACATCGGAGGAAGTGCATCCGGACAGCACCCATTTGGACAATGTGGAGCTTATCAGGCGGCGTGAGCTTCGGAAGGCTCTGCAGAAGGCATTCGACCAATTGGATGACCAGGAACAGTATTATCTTCAGGAGCGGAATGCGGTGTGCATGACCTGCGGGAATCTGGGTAAGTGGTCAGACCGGCTTACATTTGATGAACTGGGTGCCCCATTCAATATCACCACCGCAAACGGTGCTGAGAAAGCATATCATGCGGCACTGGATCATTTGGCTCGGTTGATGGTGGAGGACAACGCGATCCGGATGGTCACAGTCAAAAAGATCCGCTCCACGTCCAGAAAAAAGAAAATCGCCACCGCTATCTACGAATACCGGGCAGATAACGATGGCGAATGGGGCGAGATTCATTTTGATTTTGTGAAACGGAAGGCAGAAATTAAATACCTGGCCGAGCTGGATACTACCAAGTCTCATGCGTATGCCAGAAAGGTGATGCAGATCATTTTTGATAGCTATGAAGAGGGAATTCCGAAGGAGAAGACGGTGTTCTTTCCGAAATGGTAATAGATTGAGAATATATTCAGGATCCCAGGGATTTGTAAATCCCTGGGATAATTCTGTATGGGAAGAACTTTGTATATGTATTAATCCTCTTGCAACTCCGTCATCACACTGTCAATTTAGTCATTTGAGAAAATTTGACTAAATTAAGTTGACGAATGGTGATAATGTGCGTATAATAAATTTAGAACAATATAGTGGGGTATTTCTATGCGAGAGTACGACTACAAGAAAATATACACGAAATTACTGACGCCTGAAATTGTGCAATTACTTGCTCAGATCCATGAACATAAGGGTGAACATGCACAGGTGAAAGAAGATGAACTGACACATCTGATTGAGATTGCCCGGATTCAGAGTACTGAGGCATCCAACCGAATTGAAGGTATCTACACTTCTGATGACCGCTTGCAGAAGCTGGTCAAGGACAAGACTACACCCCGCAACCGCAGCGAGAAAGAAATCGCCGGTTACCGGGATGTGCTGGCCACGATTCATGAAAGCTATGACTACATCCCTGTGAAGCCTGGTATGATTTTGCAGCTCCATCGGGATCTGTATAAGTTCAGTGGTATGAGCATTGGAGGCAATTACAAAACCTCCGATAATGTTATTGAGGAAGAAGATGCCCAGGGTAACAAGCATGTCCGTTTTCAGCCGGTACCTGCTTGGGAGACCTCAATGGCAATGGAAAAGCTGTGCGAATCCTATAATGAGTTGTGCAATAATGGTCAGTATGATCCGCTGCTGATAATTCCGGTGTTTATTCTGGATTTCCTCTGTATCCATCCCTTTAACGATGGCAATGGCAGAATGAGCCGGTTGCTGACACTGCTCCTATTATACCGTGCTGGCTACAATGTGGGCAAATACATCAGTATTGAAAAGTTAATCGAGCGTACCAAAGGCGCCTACTACGATGACCTGCAGGAAAGTTCAAACAACTGGCATGACGAAGAGAATGACTATATTCCTTTTGTGACGTATCAGCTGGGTGTAATCCTAGCAGCTTATCGTGAATTCTCCGAACGGGTGAAGGTGGTTGCGGAAACCACGCGGAAACCCAACCGTGTCCGGGATATTATCCACGGTCATCTTGGTAAAATCACAAAGGCAGAAATTATGCAGCAGTGCCCGGATGTGAGCCAGACTACAATCCAGAGAGCGCTGAATGACCTAGTCAAGAGCGGCGAGGTCATTAAGATCGGCGGAGGCCGCTACACTTCTTACACTTGGAACAGGGAGATTGATTGATATGATTACAGGCGAACTGAAAAATAGAATTGACGGACTGTGGGACATTTTCGCTGCAGGCGGCTTGGTAAACCCTCTGGATGTGATTGAGCAGATCACCTACCTGATGTTTATCCACGATCTGGATACTACCGACAATCTCCGCGCTAAGGAGAGCGCCATGCTGGGCCTACCCTTCAAAAGTATCTTTGCAGATGAAGTGGAAATTGGTGAGCGGAAGATCGACGGCAGACAGCTGAAGTGGTCTGTGTTCCACGATTTTGACGCAGGCAAGATGTATTCCGTTATGCAGGAATGGGTATTCCCCTTTATCAAGAGCCTGGGCGGAGGTAAGGATAGTGCCTACTCCAAGTATATGGGCGATGCTATCTTTAAGCTGCCCACGCCGCTGCTACTGACCAAGGTGGTGGACTGTCTGGATCAGATCTATGACCAGATGGAGAAGGTGAAGGACAGCGACATCCGCGGCGATGTCTACGAATATCTGCTCTCCAAGATTGCGCAGTCCGGTCTGAATGGTCAGTTCCGTACCCCTCGTCATATCATCAAGATGATGGTGGAGCTGATGCAGCCCAAGCCCAATTTTACCATCTGCGACCCTGCTTGCGGTACCGCTGGCTTCCTGGTGGCATCGGAAGAATATCTGATGGCCAACCATAAGAAGGAGATCTTTTTCGACCGCCGCAAGAAGGATCATTTCCTGAACCATATGTTCTTCGGTTACGATATGGACCGCACTATGCTGCGCATCGGTGCCATGAATATGATGACCCACGGTGTGGATAGCCCCTTCATTGAGTACCGGGACAGCCTGTCTGATCAGAATCCGGATAAGGAAAAGTTTGATCTGATCCTGGCGAATCCTCCCTTCAAAGGCAGTCTGGATGCGGATACGGTGTCCGCTGACCTGCTGAAGGTCTGCAAGACCAAGAAGACGGAACTTCTGTTCCTGGCGCTGTTCCTGCGGATGCTGAAAACCGGTGGACGGTGCGCCTGCATCGTTCCCGACGGTGTTCTGTTCGGCTCTTCTACTGCCCATAAGGCCATCCGCAAGGAACTGGTGGAGGGCAACCGACTGGAGGCTGTGATCTCCATGCCCAGCGGCGTGTTCAAGCCCTACGCAGGTGTGTCCACCGGCATTCTGATCTTCACCAAGACCGGCCATGGCGGCACGGATAAGGTCTGGTTCTACGACATGACCGCCGACGGCTTCAGTTTGGACGATAAGCGCACCGAAATCAAGGACAATGATATTCCCGACATCATCGCCCGGTTCAAGAACCTCGATGCGGAAGCAGACCGTCAGCGGACAGAAAAGTCCTTCTTCGTCCCCAAGGACGAGATCGTGGAAAACGGTTATGACCTGTCCATCAACAAGTATAAGAAGACTGAGTATAAACCCGTGGAGTATCCTTCCACAAGTGAAATTATGGCCGATATCCGGGAACTGGAAATGAAAATCGGCGAGGGAATGGAGCAACTGGAAGCCCTGCTGGGGCTGTAAGGAGATATTATGGCAATTATTGAAAACGATAGACTGAAAAAATTCGAAGATCAATCCATAAGAACTGCGTGGGATGAGGAAAAGGAAGAATGGTATTTTTCTGTGCAGGATGCAGTTGCTGTTTTAGCTGACAGTAAAGACCCTAAACAGTATATAAAGAAAATGCGTACCCGTGATCCAGAGTTGAATGCCAACTGGGGTACAATTTGTACCCCATTTCAGATGATCGCAGCTGATGGAAAACGGCGCAAGGTGCAAGCTGCCAGTACAGAAGGTCTTCTGCGCATTATCCAGTCCATCCCATCCCCGAAGGCAGAACCTTTTAAGATGTGGCTGGCGCAGGTTGGCCGTGAGCGGATCGAAGAGATTATTGATCCGGAGCTGACCATTGAGCGGGCCCTGGATACTTACGCAAAGAAAGGTTATCCTGCAGAATGGATCAACCAGCGTCTGCAGACCATTCGGGCCAGAAAGGAACTGACCGATGCCTGGAAGGATCACGGCGTGCAGGAAGGCAGGGAATATGGCATTTTGACAGACGAAGTGACCAAGGCCTGGTCCGGCATGAGTACCCGCCAATATAAGAATCTGAAGGGTCTGAAGAAGGAGAATCTCCGGGACAATATGAGTACCCTGGAGCTTGCGTTGAACATGCTGGCCGAAGCAACAACCACAGAACTTGTCAAGGTCCAGAACCCTCAGGGACTGGCAGAAAATAAAACGGTTGCCAAGCAGGGTGGTCAGATTGCCGGTACGGCTAGAAAAAACATTGAAGCCCAGACCGGCAGACCTGTCATTACTTCCGGAAATGCGAAATCCATGATGCTGAATACCGCGGTAGTAGGTATGATCGAGGGTATTGTAACGGTGGATGATTCTGACAATGAGATCAGACAGTCGAATGAACCGGAAGAGGTGCTGTGATGGAATTGAAAACAATTGCAGAGATCAATCAATATACAGGTTGCTCAGTGAATCCATTGGAATATCCTGAACAGATATACGAACTGTATAGCGTCCCTAGTTTTGAAACTGGTTATCCAGAGATCATTAGGGGCAAAGATATCGGGTCAACAAAAATCACTGTAGAAGAGGGCGATGTGTTAGTTTGCAAAATTAACCCTCGTATCAATAGAGTGTGGGTCGTGAAGCACAATACGGAGTATCCGCTCTTAGCTTCATCGGAGTGGATTGTCGTTAGAAACAGTGAAATTGATTCCGATTATTTGAGATGGTATTTTTCTTCTCCTACATTTCGTACTTTGCTTAACTCTCAGGTTGCAGGTATTGGTGGATCTTTGACTAGAGCACAGCCAAAACAAGTTGCCAAGTATCCGGTTCCTGTTCCAAATACCGATGAACAGCGAAAACTGTCTAAGATTTTGAATGAAGTCGATGGCGTGATTGCAATGCGGAACGAGCAATTTGCAAAGTTGGATCAGTTGGTCAAATCCCGATTTATCGAACTGTTTGGAACATATCCTGATAACCCAATGGGATGGGAATGCGGCACAATAAGGGACATTGTTGCAGATGTTCGTTATGGTTCGAGCCGTCCCGCCGTGGGTGGTGGTAAGTATCCTTATCTGCGGATGAATAACATCACTTACGGCGGAGAACTTGATTTGACCGATACAAAACGTATTGATGTTCCTGAGAATGAACTGGATAAGTGCACAGTTCGCCGTGGTGATGTACTGTTCAATAGAACCAATAGCAAGGAGTTGGTTGGTAAGACCTGCGTATATAATCGAGATGAAATGATGGTTTTAGCAGGTTTTGTAATCAGAGTTCGTGTGACGGAACGAGTTTTGCCAGAATTCCTTTCTGCGTTTCTTAATACGGATTTTTCAAAACAGATGCTGTTAGGAATGTGCAAGACGGCAATCGGACAGGCCAATATTAATGCCCAGGAAATGCAAAATATTGGACTCTATTTGCCTCCCATTGAACTGCAACGTCAGTTCGTGCAGTTTAAGGAACAGACCGACAAATCAAAATTTGACTTGAAGCAGAGCCTTGAAAAACTGGAAACGCTCAAGAAATCCTTGATGCAGCAATATTTTGGCTGATTCACAGCTGGTGAAGGATGTTGGTACACCATGAATTAACAGGAGTGTGCCGACATGAAAGATAGATTGATCACCGAAATTGAGCAGGCTATGGTTGCTTCTCTCGATAATGCACAGATGAAGCTTCTGCATGACGTTCTAACGCATGTATTCTGGAACAAAGAAATTTCAGAATCCGAAGGAATTCCGGCGGAACAGGCACTGGAGTCAAATTACAATTTGATGCAAGGATTCCTCTCGTCAAAGCGGGTAGAAGGATGCAGCGAAAAAACGCTGAAATATTATAAGGGAACAATCGGCAGGCTTCTCTCTACGCTGGACAAGCATCTTGTTCATGTGACGACCGATGACTTGCGGCAATACCTGGCGGAGTATCAGCTGCGGAACGACTGCAGCAAAGCCAACATTGATAATGTGCGACGAATTTTGTCCACCTTTTTTGCTTGGCTGGAGGATGAGAACTATATTCTGAAAAGCCCGGTGCGCCGGATCCATAAAATCCGCACTACAAAATCCGTCAAGGAAACCTATAGCGATGAAGTATTGGAGATGATGCGTGACGGCTGTGAAACCGTGCGTGATCTGGCAATGATCGATCTTCTTGCTTCCACAGGCATGCGTGTTGGTGAATTAGTGCAGCTGAACATTGAGGATATCGATTTTGAAAACAGGGAATGCGTAGTTTTTGGTAAGGGCAATAAGGAAAGACCGGTTTATTTCGATGCCAGGACCAAAGTACATCTTCGGAATTATGTAAATAGCCGTACAGATGACAATCCGGCTCTGTTTGTATCATTGCTGAAGCCATATAACCGATTGGAAATCAGTGGTGTTGAAATCAGACTGCGAAAGATTGGACAGGCGTTGGGCTTTAACAAGGTTCATCCACATAAATTCCGCCGGACACTGGCTACCCGTGCCATTGATAAAGGTATGCCAATCGAACAGGTGCAGCAACTCTTGGGCCATGCGAAGATTGATACAACGATGCAATACGCCATGGTCAGCCAGAATAATGTGAAGATGTCCCATCGAAAGTACATCGGATAAAGTCAAATCCCGAAATTTCGGGCTGTTTGCCAACTCTGAAATGGAGGTGGCAGCATGACGGTGAAGCTGGTTCGATTGGGTGATGTGTGCGAAGTGGTATCTGGATCGACACCCAAAAGCAATATGCCAGAGTACTGGGATGGCGATGTAAAATGGATCACCCCGGCAGAGTTAAATGATGATAGTTACGTTATTTATGACTCTGTCCGGCACATTACGGATTTAGGTGTACAAAAGACAGGCCTAAAACCCTTTCCCGCGGGAACGGTCATTCTTTCCTCCAGAGCGCCAATTGGCAAGACAGCAATTGCTGGATGCGAAATGTATTGCAACCAAGGTTTCAAAAATTTGATCTGCTCAGAGGTTGTAGACAACCGATATTTATATCATTATTTATCTGCAAAGACGGAGTATCTGAATTCCTTGGGCAGAGGTGCAACTTTTAAGGAAATATCAAAAAGTATCGTTGAGAATATTGAGATTCCGCTACCTCCTTTGGAGGAGCAGAGAAAGCTGGCGGATCAATTCGAACGGATAAATCAGCTGATTTCCTTAAGAAAAATGCAAATATACAAGCTGGATCAGCTTGTAAAGTCCCGATTTATCGAACTGTTTGGTATGCCTGGAGTAGATGAATTTGGATGGGGACTAGTACCTTTGGGAAGTATTTGCCACATCAACCCAAAGAAGGGACAAGACACACGTCTCCGTAGTGGTGTTGAGGTTTCTTTTGTGCCTATGCCAGCGGTATCAGAGCATGGGGAGATCAACACGACATCGATCAAGGAATATGATGAAGTAAAAACCGGTTTCACATATTTTGCCGAAAACGATGTGCTATTCGCCAAGATTACTCCGTGCATGGAAAACGGTAAGGGCGCTGTAGCAAGAGGTCTTTACAATGGGATAGGCTTTGGATCAACAGAATTCCATGTACTTCGCCCGATCGGCGGAAAAACAAATCCCTACTGGATTTATATGCTCACTGCATTTCCACAGTTCCGTGAAGATGCAGCCAACAACATGACTGGCAGCGCAGGACAACGCAGAGTACCGGCTTCCTTCTTGGAGAATTACCGTGTGGCTGTTCCTCCGATTGCGTTACAGGAGCAGTTTGCAGCATTCGTCGAACAGAACGACAAATCAAAATTTGACTTGAAGCAGTGTCGTTTACCAATCAGAATGACGGAAAAAGCTTTCGTGCAACAATACATCGAATGAGGTGATTATATGGATAAAACAACATTACGCGGAATATGGAATTATTTCCTAACGCTTGAAAGTGATTTAGATAATACATCACGATACATTGAACCATCTAAACAGGAGAATGTTTATTCTTTTGAATTTGCCAAACTGCTTATATTAGCTTGTACTGAGGTTGAATCGGTTTTTAAGGCACTGTGTTTTGAAATTGAAAAAAAGCAGGTTGCTGGAGACATTGGAACGTATAAAGCAACGATTTTAGGAAAATTCCCGAAAATAGTAGATAGTGTTGTGAATATTAAACGTTTAGGGAAAAGTATGAAGCCTTTTGAAGAATGGAGTTCAGGGCCTCTTTCCTGGTGGGGTGCATATCAGAATGTTAAACATAGTAGAGGATCACATTTTTCAGATGCAACATATATAAATGCAACTACTGCACTTGCAGCATTATACATTTTAATTTTCTACTTGGCCAAGATCTCTGGAATAGAGTTTGATGACTATGATAGTAAATATATTGACAGTGATTATTGTTGCCCACATTTAATATGCGAACCCCCTAAAAAACTGCCAGATTTTGAAGTGCATTCTTGATGCCATAAAAAACAACAAATCTAGCGGTGCTTTTGTCCATTTGTTTAAGTTCGATAAAGATGAAAAGCAAAGGGCTCTTTGAACGGAAGCATTGCGGATAGAGAGAATAAGGTGAGAATATGTTTGATGCAATTAAGTTTTCTGGCTATAAAAGTTTTCTCCCTGACGAAGAAATCGAAATAAAAAGATTAGAGTATATTAGCCTGTTTATTGGAAAAAACAATTGCGGAAAATCAAGTGTTTTAGATGTGATAGGTGCTGCGTGCCAGCCTTCTTATTACAGATCATTAACGGTGAAACCTGCCCAAACAGTATTGGGATATCGGATCAATGAAGAAATAATTGCCGATGCAACACAGCATACACATATCTATACTAGTGCACAGATTTCGATGCGAAAGCATATTAATGAAACATTATGGCTGCAGTTAGAAGTTCACAATGGTTATTCTGCTGACTCCATTCGCTTTGAAAAGAAATATGATCGTAATACAAATCCGACTATTCAGGAAAACTATGTGGATTGGCGACACTACATGGAGAAGATTCCTCGCGAGGAGAATCGGTTTACAAAGATTGCTGCCGAAAGAAACATTGTTCCCGAAAAAGCAATAGACAATATTCATTTGCTGCCAGATGGTCGGGGGGCTACGAACGTAATTCGCAATGTAATTAATAATCGTAAGTATGATGAAACCTTAATAGAGGTAAAACTATTGGCTGCACTCAATGAAATTATGGGCAAGGATGCGCAATTTGAAAGTATTCGAGTCCAAGAGATCAGTGCGGGCAAAGAGGCAAGTGAAACACTGTGGGAAGTATATCTGCAAGAAAAAGGGAGCACCCGCTTTCCCTTGTCACAATCCGGAAGTGGTTTAAAAACAATTATCTTAGTCCTTTTGAATTTGCTTGTTTTGCCGGAAATCGATTCCAGGAATACATTTGTTTTTGCTTTTGAAGAGCTTGAGAACAATTTACATCCAGCACTTCAGCGGCGTCTTTACGAATATGTATATAATTATGCCACAGAAAACAAAAAGCACATTTTTTTAACAACACATTCTCATGTAGCGATTAATATGTTTTTTGGTAAAGACCACACTGCACTTTATCACGTAATAAAGGACGGAAAAGCATCTGTGATAAAGCAGATTGAGAATTATCTTGACAAGGCAGATATTCTTGAGGATTTGGATGTCAAAGCAAGTGATTTGCTGCAGGCAAACGGTATTATTTGGGTTGAAGGTCCATCGGATCGTGTGTATATCAAAAAATGGCTTGAGGTGTTTGGTGGAAACGATATTCAAGAGGGCAAAGACTATCAGTTTGCATATTATGGTGGTAGACTGCTATCACACTACTCTGCAGAAGAAGATGCAAAGGAATTAATCAATATTCTCTTGATAAACCGGAATTCTGCAATTATCATTGACAGTGATAAGCGCAACCGAGCTACACCTATCAACGAGACAAAGAAGCGAATAGTAAAAGAATTTGAAGGAAAACATCTGTTTTCATGGATCACCAAAGGAAAAGAAATAGAAAACTATGTTTCTTTCATCGCTATTAACGCTGCACTTAAACAAGAATTGCAGCGACAGTGTGGGCAATATGAACTATTTCCTGATTATATCGAAGGTATATACAAAAACTTTAAGAACAAAAAAGTTGAGTTTGCAAGCAAAGTAAAGGATTCTATTGATAGCGCCGTTGTGCTAGATTTGGATGTACAAATCAAGAAGCTATATGAGACGGTAAAATTGTGGAACAAATGAGGTGACAATCATGTCCAACTTCAAATTCCTCCAATCCGACCCAGCCTTCACTCCTTTTATGGATGTAGCGATGGCGGCGGAGAAAATCTTACATATTGACCCGGCGGCATGTATTCTCAATTGCCGGCGGTCTATGGAGTTTGCCGTGAAGTGGATGTACTCCGTGGACAAGGAACTGGAAATGCCCTACCAGGACAACCTCCAGAGCCTGATGTCCCGGGAGGAATTCCGTGCTATCATAGGTAATGACCTTTGGCATCGGATGGACTTTATCCGCAAGAAGGGCAATACCGCTGCACACAATACGGGGAAAATCACGGAAGCCGTGGCCATGCTGTGCCTTGAGAATCTGCACATCTTCCTGGACTTCGTGGCCTACTGCTATGCGGATGAGTATACGGAAACCAAGTTTGATGCTGCCCTTGTGCCTACGGGGGAGATTGCCACGTCGGCTCCGCCTCCTCGCAATGACAGTGTTGACGAGGTTGATTTAGCAGCGCTGATCGAGGAGAACAAGAAGCTGAAAGAACAGCTGACTGCCCGCCGTGAGGAACAGCAGCAGACCTATGTGCCCAAGCCGTTGGACATCTCCGAATATGAGACCCGGAAGTTCTACATCGATGCCATGCTGGAAGATGCCGGTTGGGTAGAGGGCAAGGACTGGATTAATGAGGTGGAGCTGCCCGGTATGCCCAACAAGAGCGAGATTGGTTTTGCGGACTATGTCCTCTATGACGATGCCCACAAGCCTCTTGCTGTCATCGAAGCCAAGCGCACCTGCGTGGACGTTTCCAAGGGACGTCAGCAGGCAGAACTCTATGCGGATATTCTGGAAAAGAAGTATAAGCGACGCCCGGCCATCTTCCTGACCAATGGCTTTGAAACCCACATTCTGGATGGCCAGTACCCGGAGCGTAAGTGCGCCACGATCTACTCCAAGCGGGATCTGACCAAGATGTTCAACCTGCGCACCATGCGGACAAGCCTGAAGAATGTCATGGTGAAGAAGAATATCGCAGGCCGCTACTACCAGGAAGGTGCCATCAAGGCCGTATGCGATGCCTTTGACAAAAAGAACCGCCGGAAAGCCCTACTGGTCATGGCCACCGGTTCCGGCAAGACCAGAACCGTCATCGCCCTCTGCGATGTGCTGCTGCAGCATGGATGGGTGAAGAACATTCTGTTCTTGGCTGACCGGAATTCTCTGGTGACCCAGGCAAAGAGAAGCTTTGTGAACCTCCTGCCGGATCTGTCCGTGACGAATCTGTGCGAGGAGAAGGATAATTATACGGCTCACTGCGTCTTCTCGACCTACCAGACTATGATGAACTGCATCGACAACGTCAAGGACGAACAGGGCAAGCTGTTCACCTGCGGCCATTTTGATCTGGTGATCTGTGACGAAGCCCACCGGTCTATCTACAACAAGTACCGGGATATCTTCAACTACTTCGATGCCCCTCTGGTTGGTCTAACGGCTACTCCCAAGGACGAGATCGACAAGAATACCTACGAGGTCTTCGAACTGGAAAGCGGTGTGCCTACCTATGGCTACGAACTGGCGCAGGCAGTCAAGGACGGTTACCTGGTGGATTTTATGTCCGTGGAGACTAAACTGAAATTCCTGGACTCCGGCATTACTTATGAAGATCTGCCGGAGGACGAACGGGAAGAATACGAGAATACCTTCACCGATGAAAACGGCGAACTGCCGGAGAAGATCGTTTCTTCTGCACTGAATGAATGGGTTTTCAATGAGGACACCATCCGACAGGTGCTTCATGTACTGATGACCGAGGGTATCAAGATCGACTACGGCCAGAAGCTTGGCAAGACCATTATCTTTGCCAAGAACCATGCCCATGCAGAGAAAATCTACGAGATTTTTAACAAAGAATATCCCCACCTGCCCGGTTTTGCAAAGGTCATCGATAACAAGATCAACTATGCCCAGAGCCTGATCGACCAGTTCTCTGATCCCAAGAAGCTGCCCCAGATTGCTATTTCTGTGGATATGCTGGACACCGGCATTGATGTTCCCGAATGTCTGAATCTGGTGTTCTTCAAGAAGGTTATGAGTAAGGCAAAGTTCTGGCAGATGATCGGCCGTGGCACCCGTCTGTGTCCCGGATTGCGGGATGGCGCGGACAAGGACAAGTTTTACATCTTCGACTTCTGCGGTAACTTTGAATTCTTCCGCATGAGCAACGGCAAACCCACGGCACTGCAGATTGCACTCCAGGGTGCCATCTTCAGTCTGAAGGCCCAGATCGTCTTCAAACTGCAGGATCTGGCATACCAGACTCAGGATTTGATTGCATTCCGCAAGACCTTGGTGGATGATATGGTGCGCAAGGTGCAGGAACTAAACAAGGATAATTTCGCAGTTCGGCAGCATCTGAAGTATGTGGAACTGTTCTCCAATCCTGACCACTACACCACTCTGTCCTATGAGAACACCTTGCAAATGCGGGACGAGCTGGCTCCGCTGATTACTCCGGATGCAGATGATGCCAAGGCCGTGCGTTTCGATGCACTGATGTATGGCATCGAACTGGCTTACCTGATGGGCAAGAAGTATGCGAAGGCCAGAACAGACCTGTTCAAGAAAGTCAGCGGCATTGCATCTGTTGCCAATATTCCGGAGATTATGGTGCAGAGTGAACTGATCAATAAGATCCTGCATACGGACTATCTGGAGAATGCGGGCATCAACGAGTTTGAGCATATCCGTGAAAATCTGCGTGACCTGATCAAGTACATCCCTATCAATAAGGTGTCCTACACTACGAATTTTGCCGATGAGATTCTGACCATGGACTGGAATGAGTCTGAACTGGAAAATGATGATCTGAAGAACTACAAGATGAAGGCAGAGTTCTACGTTCGTCAGCACCAGGACGATGCGGTCATTGCCAAGCTGAAAACCAATCAGCCTCTGACTGGCAGCGATGTGAAGGCGCTGGAAGAAATCCTCTGGAGTGAACTTGGCACCAAACAGGACTATGAAAATGAGTACGGAAGCAAGCCACTGGGTGAGTTCGTTCGTGAAATCGTGGGCTTGGATATGAATGCTGCCAAGGAAGCCTTTGCGGAGTTCCTGGATGAAACATATCTGGACAGTAATCAAATCTACTTCGTGAATCAGATCATTGAGTATATTGTTCACAACGGACTTATGAAGGATCTGTCTGTGCTGCAGGATGCACCATTTACAGACAATGGCAGCATCGTGGAAGTGTTTACAGATCTGACACTGTGGGTTGGCATTAAGCGGGTTATTGATAGAATTAATGCCAATGCATTGGCGGCTTGAGTGAGCAGAATGCGGTCATAGAAGTAAAAATCCTCTGCAGGGGAGAACCTTGCAGAGGATTGGTAATTTCAGGCATTGTCCTGCATATCGAATATATTGGGCCACTCAGTGTTATTAAGTATGGCTTCTAAGGCTTTGTCATATGTATCTTGCGTAATGAGCTCCTTCGCCAGAAGGCTTTTCAGAAGGGAAATCATTATGCTTTGCTGAAGCGTACACATATCCTATTTCTCCTTTGCCAGCATATAAATGCTGTTTTCTGTTTCGATAAGTATCTCATTTTTCTCTTGATTATCACAAATTGAAGATATATGAGAAATCGAAATGCGATGAGGGCCGAATGATGTATCACCCACATCGACCAGGAGCAAGCCTCGTTTGCCGACATCCAGGGATAAGATCTGGCAGGCTCGATTCAACATGGAGTGATGTACATCTGCGAGAGTGCCGGTTTTTGCATAAATTTCTGTGATTCTATAGGGCAGCATGAAAACCTCCTGTGAGTTCAGTGCACAGCATGATGCCGATACGTACCCCTTCAATAAATCCGGACTTTTGGTGACTTCTGCAGAGGGTGCAGACAGGATAAACGATCCGATCCATCTCTCGCAGTGGTATGCCATTCATGGCTTCGTACAGTGCATGGAAATCTGCTTTGATTTCATCGTCGTACATGGCATTGGATTCGCTGTGAGCTTCGTACAGCAGGGAGAGGACCGAATCCTCATCACCAAGATCTGGCGGGTGTGCGGTCACAAGTGCCTGCAGAGCCTCAATATATGCATCCAGATTCATACAGAGATCAACTCCTTTATTGTAATCCATGTATTATTCTAGCGATATATGGCTACGTTGTCGAATGTGTGGTCGATGATCGGCACTGAGTGGTCAGAAAAATGATACAGTTTTTCTGACCACCGCTTATAACAAGTGTGACAAAAAAGAGAAGAAATGAAAACAGCGAAAAAGTTGAGAAAACCATACTTTTTGGTGGAAAACCTGTGGGGTTAGCCATGGGGTTACTAACCCCACAGTTAATTTTAGTTATTTTAATTTAGTTAACAAAATACATTAAAATAACGGTAAAAATGCAAATTAAAAGCGAAAAAGTTAGATTTTCTCAGGACTTTTAAAGCCCTCATAACCCGGAGGTCGTAGGTTCGAGTCCTGCCTCCGCAACCATAAAAAGCACCGAAAGCGACTTGTTTTCGGTGCTTTTCTTTGCTTTTGATGCCAAAAAGTTAGGAGTTTCAAAATACCGATTTTTGTGGTAGCACTTTGAAATAGCAC
>RHMF01000358.1_pt1 | contig 22432 bp, 46 predicted proteins | sample 5365151 | NCBI WGS metagenome assembly RHMF01 (sample SAMN10266501, study PRJNA497801) | feces metagenome | isolation source: feces | host: Bos taurus | place: China: Prairie of Fairy Mountain | collected 2017-08-14 | reverse complement strand
GAATGTACTCCAATTTGGAACGACGGTGTTCAAATTACTTATCTAGGAAACTGGGGAGGTAGCAGAGCAGGATATTCTACAAGAACTTGGACTTCACATGGTAAATCAAATCTAATTGATTATAGTGGAGAACCAACTCCAACACCTACACCAACACCAGAATTAAAATATAGTGTTGGTCAAGATGTAGTAGTTAATGGACGTTTATATGGAACTTCTGATGGTGATAATCCAGGTGGAGTTGCTGATAATGTTGAAACTACTATTACTAGAGCTATTCCTGGTAAACCATATCCTTATAACACAACAGGTGATTTAGGATGGGTTGCTGAAAGTTCTATATCTCTTAGAAATACTCCAAGTCCAGAACCTCAACCACAACCAGACGATCTATTAGATTTGGTTAGAAGAACTATTCGTGGTGATTTTGGTAATGGTGATGATCGTAGAGCAGCTTTAGGAGATAGATATGACGAAGTCCAACGTCAAGTTAATCTAAATCTTCAAAACGGATTAACTAAATGGGACGATATTAAATTATTTTAATTAAATAAAAATTATATTATAGTTTTTCAAATTTGTAACAAAAGAAGAGATCGTGTAAATAACATATCCTCTTCTTTTTTCGCGTAGTATTCAAGTCCTTAAATGAAAGGATGTGTTTTTAAATGAACGAAACTAGATTACAAATAAAAGCTGGTCAAACTCAAATCATGATTAAAGATTTGCAAGTTATGTTGAGGAGGTTAGAAAATATTATGGTAGACCTTCAAAATGACGATAAAAATTTAAAACAATTTGATAAAATGATGGAATGTTTGAATAGAGATTATGCTTTATGGAGTAATGGGTTAACAGAGAACATTGACGAAATTAGAGATATGATTAAATATTCATAATCTCTTCTTTTTTCGCGTAATATACATAGCCTTAAATGAAAGGAGTGAAAATATGATGATTAATACAAATTATGATGTGAAACTTGTAGTAGTTATCAACAAAACTGAAGATTTCTTATTTATGAAAGGAATGTTAGATGCTATGAGAGGAGGAAAAATAGTTTATAACTTTATAGATAATAAACAATTTTTTAAGACTAAATTAGTTGAAATACAATCTTCATATAAGGATTATTTAGCTATGATGAAAACTTTACAATATGCGGGTTATAATTTAAGATCTTTATCAGAAGAACATTATATTATTGACGAATTAATTAGAACAGAATCTGAATAGGATTCTTTCTTTTTTCGCACGATTTTCATGGCATATATTGAAAGGAGTATATCATGAAAGATAATTTTGGTATTATTGTACGATTTTTATTCTTATTAATGGCGGCAAGTGTTTTTATGCCTATAATATTATTAATTCTTATTTTAGCTATGATTAATTATATATTATTATGTATAGTTCAAAAAGAATCGATTATTACAGCATTTAAAATGTGGTCAATAAGATTAAAACAAGGTATAATGATGAACATTGATTTTATACTCAATGGATTTTAAGAGCATAGCTCTTTTAATTTTCGCGTGAAAAACAGCGTATATAATGAAGGGAGAGAATTTTATGTTAAATAAAGCATTTAAATTTACAAACAAAATATTTCAAGGAGTTAATAGATTTTATACTATTCTAGGTAGAATTATAATATTACCATGGATACTATTTATCATGTTAATTGTTAAAGGATATAAGTTTGTATTTGAAGAGGACGCATAACCCTTTTCTTTTTTCGCATAAAATACTTTTCCTATAATGAAGGGAGTGAATTATATGTCAAGTAGAACTTTGGCAGCAGCTATTATTGCTGGAGCAGCTTATGCTTATCTAACCACTAAACGTATCGTTGGTTTAGAAAATAAACTAAACGAATTAAGTGGTAAAGAAACAGGTGAACCAGCAAAAGAAACTGCAAAGAAACGTGGCAGAAAACCTAAGACTGAATCCGAATAGGGTTCTTTCTTTTTTCGCACAAATTACATGTACTATAATGAAGGGGTTTAGGTTTACAATAAGGAGGTAAATATGAACAACAAAATCGAAGAAGCATTATGGGCTGATTACAATGATGCTAAATCAAAACTTGAAGGACTTTCGGCTGATGATAAGAAAGCTGAAGTATTATTTAAGGAGAGAGACAATATTCGTAATGAATTAATCGAATACGATAAGTCTGTTAAGGAATTAGAATTAAAGAAGCAACTTAGTGAAAATGATGACAAATTTAAGTCTAAACAATTAACAACTGATCAAAAGAACGAATTAATACGTAACGGAATAGCTGTAGGAACTTTCTTAATTAGTACAACAGTAAGTATATTCACAATCGTTAAGACATTTAGATTTGATGAAGAATCATCTGTAACTAGCACCATGGGCAGAGGCGTATTGAATGGCGTAGTTCCAAAATTGTTTAAACACTAATACCATTCAGAATTGAGTCTTCATTAGACTCTTTTCTTTTTGGCTTATGAAAGGAGATTAAAATGAATAAAGTAGAAAGATTTTTAAAAAAGAATTCAAGTACTATATTAACATTAGTTGGTTCTGGAGGGGTTATAGTTACCACTATATTAGCCATTAAAGCCACTCCTAAGGCTTTAAAACTAATAGAGAATGAAAAACAACATAAAAAAGATTTAACTAAATTAGACATAGTTAAAGTTGCTTGGAAACCATATATACCTACTATAATATCCGGTTGTTCAACAATATCATGTATATTAGGCGCTAATTATTTAAATATGAAAAACCAAGCATCTATAATGTCTGCATATGCTTTACTAGACAATTCATATAAAGAATATCGTGAAAAAACAAAAGACGTCTATGGAGATGATGCTGAAATACGTAAAAAAGTTATAGAATCAAGATTTAATGATAGTGTACATACGAATAGTGAGGAAATACTATTTTTCGACTATCAATCTTTAAGATTCTTTGAATCCACATTTGAAGATGTATTAAAAGCAGAACATTTATTCTTACACAATTATGGAATAAATGGAGTAACAAATTTAAATGAATATTATAAATATGTGGGATTAGAACCAACTGATTACGGTAATATTATGGGATGGTCAAGCTTAGAATCACATGATATATACGGTTATGAAGATTTATCAATCGATTATGAAAAAATAACTATGTCAAATGGTTTAGAATGTTGGAATATTTTATTTAGCATAGATCCTTCGGAGGATTACTTATGGATTTGATCAAAATACCGATAATTTTTTTAGTTATAGGTGTTGTTTTATTAATACTAATAACTATAATAACTTACAGAAGATTTAGAAGAGTTGGAACTATATTAATAGATCCTAATACAGGATTATGTAAATTTCAAATAGAGACTAATAAATTAAATAATCTAAAAAGAAAATATGTAGTAATGAAAGTAGAACACAATGCTACTATATCTTTTGAGGAGGAAGATAAATTCGCGTGAAAAACACCGTATATAATGAAGGAGGTAGCTTATGAATAAAGGTGTCAAAAAAGGTATTATAGCTACTATAATTGGAGCTATTGTTGGAGCAGTAGTTGTAGTTGTAGTAAAGAATATCGACAAAATTAAAAGCAAACTTGGAAAGGGTAATAAATAATATTACTCTTTTCTTTTTCGCGCGGATTTCATGTGCTATAATGAGAATATAGTTAGGAGGTATGTTAATGATTTTATTCACAATAACGATGTTAATCTTACTAATATTAATATTATTCCTTGTAGCAATTGTTAGTGTATTTGGTGCAGGAGCAATAATAATATTTGGAGACGTAATAGTATGTATCGTGTTATTAATATGGTTAACAAAATTAATATTCTTTAGACGCAAAAAGTCTGATGATAAGTAAGTATTTTTATAATACTTTCTTTTTTCAAACGCGCACAAAACATATACTATAATGAAGGGAGTGAATTCAATGAAAATCACAAAATTAAACGTTTTAGAAATCGCTGGTGTACTTTGTAGTGTAGCTGGTATGATTGTAACATCAATTGTTACTGGCAAGAAACAAGAAGCAACACTAAGCCGATTAGTTGATGAACGTTTAGCATCAAAGAAGAAATAACCTTGAGAGCGACAAGCTCTCTAATTTTTTGTATTTATGAAGGGAGTAGTGTAATATGAATGCAAAAATAGAAAATGCAATAAAATCTACAAAGCAATTTATGTGTAAACATAGTCCTGAAATATTAACCGGAATAGGGTTAGCAGGAATGATTACGAGTACTGTATTAGCAGTTAAAGCAACACCAAAAGCTTTAATATTAATAGATAACTATAAAAAGAAAAATAATATAGACTCGTTAACTTTTGTAGAAACTACTAAAATAGCATGGAAACCATATATACCAGCTGGTCTAACTTGTTTAGTATCGTCTATGTGTATAATTGGAGCGGCTAAAGTTAATTCTAAAAGAAATGCGGCATTAACGGCGGCTTATGCTATATCAGAAAGAACACTATTACGTTATAGAGATAAAGTAATAGAAACAATAGGGGAAAATAAAGAAAAAAAGATAATGGATAAATTATCTCAAGAAGATGTGGATAATAATCCTTTATCAAAAACACAAGTTATTATTACACCAAAGGGTAATACGTTGTGTAGAGACGCTTATTCTGGTAGATATTTTAGATCTGATATAGATCAAATACGAAAAATGGTTAATGAAATGAATCGATCAATGACTTATCAAAACTATATTTCATTGGGAGAGTATTATGATAAGATAGGATTAGATCACATTCAAAATGACGATAGAATTGGATGGAATCTTGATCAAGGTCTTATCGATTTAGACATCAGTGCATGTTTGGCAGAAAATGACGAACCATGTATTGTTATTAATTTTGTAAATCCGCCAAAGGTTGACTTTGACAGATTTTTATAGATTCGCGTGAAATACGTGTGCTATAATGAAGAATTATATTCTTCGTAATTATTAATTATTCAAGGAGGAGGATTTTAGTATGAATAATGAAGAAATGATTACATCAATGGAAGGGGTTAAAACTAACTCAAAAGGAGGATTAATTGCTTTAGCAGTTGGTGCAGTAGTAGCTGCAGCAGGCGTTGGAACAGCATTATTCTTAAAGAAGAGAAAATCTAACAACGAAGTTGATGAAGCAGTTGTTGTAACTGAATCTGAAAAAGATAAGAAATAATTGGAACGAATATGTTCAACGAAAGATTAAGAGTCAAAAATTAATTGGCTCTTTTTCTTTTATATTTTAATTTTTGAGAGGAGAAAATGTATGGATAATGAATACAAACCAAATTCTAATCGTTTTAAGGAAGAGCAGAAAGAGGATATAAGCAACAAACCAAAAGTAGAAAAGGTTGTTACAGGAGCTGTCATAACAAGAAAGAAAAGCGGTTTTAGAAAACTTGCTGATGAATTCATATCAGACGATGCTAAAAGTATTAAGTCTTATGTATTCGGAGAGGTTTTAATTCCAGCTATAAAGAAAGCCATATCTGATATTGTAACAGATGGTATAGATATAATACTATATGGAGAATCAAGAGGTGGTAGAAGAAGAAATACTGCTGATAGAGTTTCATATAGAAATTATTATGATACATATAATACACCAAGAGGTCCTAGAGAGCCGGCATCTAGTGTTAGAACTGGTTATAGTTATGATGATATTATTCTTCATAGTAGAGGTGAAGCAGAAGATGTTTTATCTAGAATGGATGAATTAATTGAAACATATGGACTTGTACGTGTAGCAGATTTGTATGATTTGGTAGGAATAACTGGAAATTATACAGATAATAAATATGGATGGACTAATATACGTAATGCAGAAATTGTACGTGTAAGAGATGGGTATATGATAAAGATGCCTAGAGCAGTCCCAATTGATTAAAAAATAGAAGGAGTATAAATATGAAAAATAATATAGCAACTAAAGCTAGCAGATTAATGAATACTGCTGGTTTAAAATTAAAGAAATATTCTCCTGAGATATTAGTGGTTGCTGGTGTTGCAGGAGCAGTTGTATCTACTGTTATGGCTTGTAAAGCTACATTAAAAGTAGATGAAATAATGAAAGAAAAGAACGAAGAATTAGAAAAAATTAACACATGCTTTAATAGCGAAGAATATGATTATAACGAAGAAGATAAAAAGAAAGATACTACAATTGTATATACACAAACAGGTGTTAAATTATTAAAGTTATATGGACCAGCAATTGGTGTTGGGTTATTATCTATAACATCTATATTAGCTGGAAACCATATATTAAAGAAACGTAATGTTGCTTTAGCAGCTGCCTATACAGTTGTTGATAAAGGTTTCAAAAATTATAGAAAAAACGTTGTTGAACGTTTTGGAGAACAAGTAGACAAAGAACTTCGTTATAATATTAAAGCTCGAGAAATCGAAGTAGAAAGTACTGATAAAAACGGTAAAAAGAAAACTACCAAACAATTAGTGCAAACAATTGATGGTGGAGAACCTATAAGTGAATATGCTAGATTTTTTGATGAATTATCTACAGCATATGAAAAAGATTCTGAATATAATCTTATGTTCTTAAGAAGACAACAAGATTATGCAAATGAAGTACTAAAATCCAAAGGATATTTATTCCTAAATGAAGTATATGATATGCTTGGAATACCTAGAACTAAAGCTGGTCAAATAGTTGGTTGGGTTTATAATGAAAAGAATCCAAATGGAGACAATTATGTTGATTTCAATATTTATAATGGTAGTGAAGCATCTCATTTATTTGTAAATGGATACGAACGTAGTATATTATTAGATTTCAATGTTGATGGACCAATATTGGATTTAATTTAAGATAGAGGTGAATAGAATGAAAAATGTATTGATATTTTTGTCTGGAGCTGCTATAGGTAGTGTAGTGACATGGAAATTAATAGAAAAAAAGTATAAAGATTTAGCAGATGAAGAAATAGAATCTGTTAAAGAAACATTTAAGACTCGTGAAGAAAGACCTACTATCATCGGGGTTGATACAGGAAAAAATAAAGATGAACAAGTGGAAACAACTATGTTATATGCAGATGGTAAAATAACAGAAATAAACGACGAGGTAACTGATTATAGTAAAATAACAAAAGACTATGGTTCTGAAGTTTACGTTGATGATGAAGAAGGAGATAATACAATAACAGAAGTCGAAGTTGGTGAAACAGAAAACGCTATTTATTGTATACCACCAGAAGAATTTGGTGACATGGGATATCCTACAAAATCATGGACATATTATTCAGATTTTGTCTTAGCTGATGAAAACGATGAAATAGTCAGTGATCCTGAAAGTATTATAGGAGATGCTCTCGAACATTTTGGTGATTATGAAGACGATTCTGTGTATGTTAGAAATGATAACACAGAATGTGAATATGAGATATTAAAACATGAAAGAGCATACACTCAAGCTATTAGGAGATAATAATGTCCTATAATAATGATACGATAAGAGACGAGTACTTTAAATGGATTTATGATTGTATGTGCAAAGGAAGAGTGCATAAAGGCGTATCATATATTAAATTATTTAGGTTTTTACATGAAACAGAATTTACATATTCGATTATTATGGACGAAAATAGAGCACTTGATGGTGTTGATTTGCGTTATCGTTTCGCTATGGAAATCTATAATGATCCAAGTGTAGAATACTGCTTAAGGGTAACTAATGATTCATGTAGCGTGCTTGAAATGCTTGCTGCTTTAGCAATAAGATGTGAAGAAACTATTATGGAAGATTCCAGATATGGAAATCGTACTAGTCAATGGTTTTGGTCAATGCTTTCAACTATGGGTGTATCATTAATGACTGACGACGTATTTGATGAGGAATATGTAGCCAAATGTGTGTATACATTTTTAAACAGAGAATATGAACCAGACGGTGCTGGAGGAATATTCTATATTAGAAATTGTGAAGAGGATTTGAGAGATATGGAAATATGGACTCAACTTTGCTGGTATTTAAATAAAATAGATTAGGAGGAGTAAACATGATAGAAATTAGTATTAAAAAAGATAATGAAGATGAAAAAGTATATATCGATAGAACAAGTAAATATAATAAGTTCAAAATAGCGATAATAATTTTAGCTTTCTATACTTTACATAAGAGATTATCATATGATGAATACGAAATAGCAAAATTAAAGAAAATTATTGAGGAGTTGAAACCAAAGAAAGGAGCATAATTAGGGTATGGTAGATTTTTTAATTATATCGACGAAACCAACAAAAAATGGTGTAGATATATATCCTAAATTTCGACTATATCCAAAGTCTCAAGATCTAATGATTAGAGGAGGAGATTTTTATGCAATATGGAATGAAGAATTAAAATTATGGTCTACAAACGAAGATGATGCTCTAGCTTTAATTGATTCAGAGTTATCTAAATATGCTGAAGAATTTAAAATAGAGCATCCGGATACTCATGTTAATGTTCTTTATACATGGGATTCAACGTCTGGATCAATAGATGCTTGGCATAAATATTGTCAAAAACAAAAAAGAGATTCGTTTGAAATGTTAGATGAATCTATTATATTTTCAAACACAGAAACTACCAAAAAAGATTATGCTAGTAAAAGATTACCATATCCTTTAGAAGAAGGTAGTATATCTGCTTATGAAAAAATAATATCAACTTTATATAGTCCAGAAGAACGACACAAAATCGAATGGGCTATAGGTTCTGTAGTAACAGGAGATTCTAAAACTATACAAAAATTTGTAGTATTTTATGGAGCTGCAGGAACGGGTAAATCGACAATATTGAATATTATTCAACAATTATTTGAAGGATATTATTCTGTATTTGATGCTAAAGCATTAGGATCTTCTAGTAATTCATTTGCATTAGAATCGTTTAAATCTAATCCATTGGTTGCAATTCAACATGATGGTGATTTATCTAGAATAGAAGATAACACTAGATTAAATAGTTTAGTATCTCATGAGTTGATGACAGTTAATGAAAAATTTAAATCAACTTATTCAAATCGTTTTAAATGTATGTTATTTATGGGTACAAACAAACCAGTTAAGATAACAGACAGTAGATCTGGTTTAATAAGAAGATTAATTGATGTGTCACCAACGGGAGATAAAATAGAATCAAGAGAGTACAAACGTTTAGTTAAACAAGTTGAATTTGAGCTAGGTGCTATAGCATATCATTGTAGAGAAGTTTATTTAGATAATCCGTCTGCTTATGATCATTATATTCCAACATCAATGATGGGAGCTTCTAATGATTTCTACAACTTTATGCTTGATTCTTATATAGTATTTAAGAAAGAAAATGGTACAACATTAAAAGCAGCTTGGGAAATGTATAAACAATATTGTGAAGATGCCAAAGTTCAATATCCATTTTCTCAAAGAGTATTTAAAGAAGAATTAAAAAACTATTTCAAAAATTATAATGATAGATTCAATTTTGAAGATGGATCTAGAGTTAGAAGTTATTATGAAGGATTTAAAATTGATATTTTCAATTCTGAAAAAAGAGAGAAACTATCTGAAGCTAGGGATGATTTATACATTATAGATTTTAAAGAACAAGACTCTATATTTGATAAAGAATGTGGGGATTGTTTAGCTCAGTATGCTTCTGTAAAAGAAACACCTAGCAAAAAATGGGATGATGTTAAGACGACTTTAAATGATATAAAAACGTCGAGAACACATTATGTTAAAATACCAGAAAATCATATCGTTATTGATTTTGATATTAAGGACGAGAATGGTGAAAAATCTCTAGAAAAAAATTTAGAGGAAGCAAGTAAATGGCCACCAACATATTCTGAGTTATCCAAAAGTGGGTGTGGTATACATTTGCATTATATTTATAATGGAGATGTTACCAGATTAAGTAGAGTATATGCAGACAATATAGAAATAAAAGTATTTACAGGTAAAAGTTCGCTTAGAAGAAGATTGACAAAATGTAATAATTTACCTATTAGAGCTATTAGTTCTGGATTACCGATGAAAGGAGAAAAGAAAATGGTTAGCGCCGATGTTATAAAAAGTGAAAAAGGGCTTAGACAGATGATAGAGCGTAATATGCAAAAAGAATTTCATCCTGGTACTAAACCTAGTATAGATTTTATCTATAAAATATTAGAGGATGCGTACGAACGTGGAATGAAATATGATTTATCTGATATGAAAAATGATATTTATGCTTTTGCTGCAAATAGTACAAACCAATCAGCTTATTGTATTAAATTAGTTAATCAAATGCATTTTAAGTCTGATGATACCTCTTTAGCTATAGACAGTAAATCAGATATTATTATATTTTACGATATAGAGGTGTTTCCAAACCTATTATTAATAAATTGGAAAAAACAAGGAGAAAAGAATCCTATAGTAAGAATGATCAATCCTAGTCCAACAGAAGTTGAAGAATTGCTACAATATCGTTTAGTTGGATTTAATTGTAGAAGATATGATAATCATATAATATATGCTAGATTAATGGGATATTCAAATGAACAATTATATAATCTTTCTCAAAGAATAATAAACGGAGAGAAAAATGCATTCTTTGGAGAAGCTTATAATTTATCATATACTGACATTTATGATTTCGCTTCAGCTGGTAATAAAAAATCGCTTAAGAAATTAGAAATTGAAATGGGAATTCATCATAAAGAATTAGGGTTACCTTGGGATCAACCAGTTCCTGAAGAACAATGGACCGAAGTAGCAGAATATTGTGACAATGATGTTATTGCTACTGAAGCTGCTTGGAATTATTTATCAGGAGATTGGTTAGCTAGACAAATATTAGCAGACTTAGCTGATATGACGGTTAATGATACAACAAATTCATTAACAACTAAAATTATATTTAAGGGTAATAAGAAACCGCAAGATCAATTCTGTTATAGAGATTTATCTCAACCAGTTACTGAGATAGCTGATGATATAATGGAATTTTTAGAAGATGCTTGTCCAGAAATGATGGCACAATCTCATGGACCTGCTAATTCATTATTGCCATATTTCCCGGGGTATAAATTTGAGAATGGTAAATCAATCTATAGAGGGGAAGAAGTAGGCGAGGGTGGATATGTATATGCTGAACCAGGAATGTATCAAAATGTTGCATTACTTGATATCGCATCTATGCATCCACATAGTATAATAGCAGAATGTTTATTTGGACCAGAATTTACAAAAAGATTTAGAGAAATTGTAGAGGGTCGTGTAAGTATTAAACATGAAGCATGGGAAGAAGTTAATAAAATGTTGGATGGAAAATTAACTCCATATATTCAAAAAGTAATAAATGGAGAATTAACATCTAAACAATTAGCTAATGCGTTAAAAACAGCTATTAACTCTGTATATGGTTTAACCTCAGCTAATTTTGATAATCCATTTAGAGATATTAGAAATAAAGATAATATTGTTGCAAAACGTGGAGCTTTATTTATGATTGATCTAAAACATGAAGTTCAAGAAAGAGGATTTACCGTTGCACATATTAAAACAGACTCTATAAAGATACCTAATGCGACACCTGAAATAATTAAGTTCGTTATGGAGTTTGGTGAAAAATATGGTTATACATTTGAACACGAGGCTACATACGATAGAATGTGTCTTGTTAATGATGCAGTATATATTGCTAAATATGATGATGGAGAATGGACAGCTACCGGAACTCAATTCCAGATTCCATATGTATTTAAAACGTTATTTAGTAAAGAAGATATTGTATTTGAAGATATGTGTGAAACCAAATCTGTTAAATCTGCTTTATATTTAGATATGAATGAAGAATTACCAGATGTTTCTAAAGAAGAAAAAGAATTAGCTCAAGCAGAACTTAAGTTTAAAAAGAATCAAATTACTGATGTAGAATTTGCTAACATATGTGATAATTTAAATCCAATAATAAATTCTGGACACGATTATCATTTTGTTGGTAAAGTTGGTAACTTCTGTCCTATATTACCAGGTCATGGTGGTGGATTATTAGTAAGAGAACAAGATGGTAAATATTATTCAGCAGTTGGCAGTAAAGGTTATAGATGGTTACTATCTGAAGTTGTAAGAGGATCTAATGAGGAATTTATAGATAAAAGTTATTATATAAATTTAGTAAATGAAGCTATTGAAACGATTTCTCAATATGGAGACTTTGAATGGTTTGCGAGCGATGATAATGAATAGTATACCAAGTTATGAAGATTTAAAGCAAATTAAATCATATAAAACTTACGATATTTTCTTTCCTATTATAGGTGGTTATTTTAGATTAACAATAAATGAAGATGGTGTTAATAACATAGCCCTCGATTATATTGAAGGAGGATATTTGCAATATATTAATCATAACTTTAATTCTAATTATCATTTTAGTAAACTTTATAAATTTAATAAAAAGAATTATGAAGGTTTATTAAAACTTTATAAGAAAATGTTAAAAGTTATGTACGAAGATATTGAAAAAGAATTAAAAAATAATGCATAAATTTCGCGTAAAAATCAAGGTATATAATGAAAGAAGGAGTGAAGTTTATGTTAAAATTATTTGCGTGTATTGTGATTGGTATTATTCTAGGAGATGTTATTGAAGGAGTAGTAAATAATATTGAAAGGAAAGCTAATCAAAATAGCAACAACATAACAAACGAAGAAGAGTCTGAATAATATCAGGCTCTTTATATTTTTTTCAAAAATTAAATTAGGAGGATATTAAAATATGAAAATTACAAATGATGGAAACATTTTACAGATTGAAGATGCACGAATTATATTTAGAAACTTTGGAGGAGTAGCTAGTAAATTTAATCGCGAAGGGGATAGAAATTTTGCTGTTATTATACCAGATGAAGAGATAGCTCATCAATTAGCAGATGAGGGGTGGAATGTAAAAATTAAACCACCTAGAGATGAAGAAGAGTCACCTTTTATGTATTTACCTATCAAAATAAAGTTTAACAACAGAGGACCGGCAGCATATTTAGTATCAGGAGAACAAGTTACTAGACTTGATGAAGATTCTATAGAAATGTTAGACGAAATTGATATTCAATCAGTTGATTTAGATGTTAGACCTTATGATTGGGAAGTAAATGATAAAACAGGCAGAACTGCTTATTTACAAGCAATTAATGTCCGTCAAAATATTGACAGATTTGGGGCTAGATACATAGCTGAAGAAAAGGAGGTTAAATAATGTACGTAATAGTTAAAACTGTTGAAAACAATGGACAAAAACATTTTAGTATGTTAGCTAGTAATGGTACATACGTTGATGATAATTTACAAAAAGCCATTATATTTCCAACTTCTGCGATTGCAACAAAACAGAAAGATGTATTAGCAGCATTAAATCCAGATGATACATTTACCGTAAAGGAAATAGTGCTACAAGATATTTCTCAATAATGAAAAATAGAAAAAACAGGTTAGGGTTCGGTGTTGATTTAAAGAATAGAGTAGTAGGAGTGTATATTATGAGAAAAGATGATTTTATAGATATGTGTAAAAGAATGGTTGTTGAATATAGCAATCGGTACATACGTGTAAATGATAATGTTTCAAGTATATCTTTAGATGATGTTTTAGTAGAGGAGTACACAAACACTCAATATACAAAACAAGCAACATTATCAACACCGTTAAAAAATGATGAAAAATATTGTATAATATTAGATCAAAAAACAAAGAAAATTGAATCATATATTGTTAAATATGTGGATGATGAATTACGTGTGGGAGGACTCAAAAGATGACCCAAATTAACATTGGGCAGACTCTTGTGAAAAAAATGGCTAAACAATTTTTATACGACTATCAATTAGAAGCAATAAGCAAAATGAAAAATGGTTGTATATTAAACGGGGGAGTTGGTTCTGGAAAATCTAGAACCGCTCTCTATTATTATTTTAAAGAGCAAGGTGGAAGTATAAATCCTGAATTTAAACCAATGAGAAGTAATCCAAAAGATTTATACATTATAACCACAGCTAGAAAAAGAGATACATTAGAATGGGAAGGAGAGCTGGCTCACTTTTTATTATCAACTGATGAAAAGCAAACCAAAAGATACGGTAATAAAATAGTGATAGATAGCTGGAACAATATCAAAAAATACGCGGAGGTAAAAAATTCATTTTTCATGTTTGATGAACAACGAGTAGTTGGATATGGAGCATGGACTAAATCTTTTTTAAAGATAGCCAAAAATAATGAATGGATATTATTATCTGCTACACCAGGAGATAATTGGACAGATTATATTCCGGTTTTCATTGCTAATGGATTTTATAGGAATAAAAGCGAATTTAGTAGAGAACATATAGTATATTCAAGATTTACTAAGTATCCAAAGATAGACCGATATGTTAATACTGGTAGATTGGTAAAACTTAGAAATGATATTTTGGTTGATATGGATTTTAAGAGATCAACAACAGCTCATCACGAAGATGTGTACGTACGATATAACATATCGATGTATAAAGATGCTATACGTAATAGATGGGATCCATTTAAAGATCAACCAATAGAACAAGCTAGTAATCTATGTTATATTTTAAGAAGAATAGTTAATGAAGATGATTCCAGACAAATAGCATTAGCTGAAATTTTAGAAGAACATCCGAAAGTTATAATCTTTTATAATTTTGATTATGAACTTGATATTCTTAGAGGTATGGCTTATATTGCTGGGTTAGACTCAGAAAATGAATATGAAATAGCCGAATGGAATGGACATAGACATCAACCAATACCAACTGGTAATCATTGGGTATATTTAGTTCAATATACAGCAGGAGCTGAGGGATGGAACTGTGTTACAACGGATACTATCGTATTTTACAGTCAAAATTATTCTTATAAAACAATGGCTCAAGCATGTGGGCGTATAGACCGATTAAATACCCCATATACTGATTTATATTATTATCATATAAAAAGTCGAAGCGGTATTGATTTAGCTATATCCAAAGCTTTAAGCCAGAAAAAACAATTTAATGAAGCAAGATGGATAAAATCTCAGTATTGATATTTACGGAGCGCATATATTTATAGTATCTGAGAAATCTAGAAAAGAAAGAGGTGAATTAAATGAGAGTTACAATTAATAAAAACGCAAATAGAGACATTGATATTTATGTAGGTGATTATGTTAGAACTATTAATGGTATAGCTAAAGTAACCGATATTATTTGCGGACAGGATGTTAAATTTGATAATTTAAATATATTCGATGGAGATGAAGATCTATTAAGACATCATAACTATGACGGTATATCAGTTAATGATTATTATTTTTGGAACGCTTATGTAATAGGTAATCCAACTAGTGATATTATGGAATTGATAGAAGTCGGAGACTATGTTAATGGAAAAATGGTTAGTAGTATTAATTGTAAATTAGAATATTATGATGAATCAGATATGCCTGATTATGTATATAATGGATTAGCATTGGTATCAGATGATCCAGATAATTCATTTATATATTTTGATTATGAAATTGAAGATATTGTTACAAAAGAACAATTTAATTCAAGACGATATAAGTATAATAGATAAGGAGTATTAAAATGATATTTGGAAAATTATTTGGAAAGAAAGAAAAAAAGGGTGATAATCCATATGAAGATTGTCCATATTTTGTTATAGATAAAAAAGTTAAACATCAAAACATAGGTGAAAAGAAAGGATATTCTCCATTTGAAGTGGCAGTCACTGAAATTATGTGTATGGCTGAAGATGGAAATTGGGCGGCATGTAACTTTATAGATAGACGAAAAGATATTTTCGAATTAAAAATGGATCCAATGGATGCTAGACCTCATTCTGATCACATGATATTTTCCGGTCCAAAAGATATGGAGTTTTGGTATGTTAAAGTATATACCAATCCAGATCATTTGAGCGGATCATATGCCTGGTTAGGATATTTTGTGGCTAGTGATGAAATAGACGATTTATCAAAACAATGCATTGAATGTATTAAAAAAAGCTGCAGAGCAGAGGAGGTACTATAATGGTATATCATAAGAAAAAAACAATAGTTTTTGATTTCGATGGGGTTATACACTCTGGTTATAGAGGGTATGGTGATGGTTCTATATATGGTAAAATAGATATAGATTTATTAGACTATATTAAAGAGTTAATGAAAAATTATTATATTGTTATATCATCTAATAGACCAGCAGAACAAATAGTCGAATACATGAATGATTTAGATTATGGTATCGAATTTAAAGTGTTCAATAAAGATATGGATGAAAATATGTATTGGAATGATTCTGATGCTATTGGAGTAACAAATCAAAAAGCAGTTGGATGGTTATATGTTGATGATAGAGGATTTAGATATAAAAATTTAGAAGAATTAAAAACATTCATCAAGGAGGAAATGTAATATGTATGAAATGACATGCCAAATAAATCCAGATGCTGGAAGAATACTAGATTTAATAGGAATAGATCCTGTGTTTTTATTAGAAGAAGCTCGACTAAGAGATGTTTACTTATCTAAAGATAAAACAAAGGTAATATTATTTACTAGAATAGGAGGGGGTAATCGTGAATTTTATACCCCCGCTATAAAAAAACTAAGGAATTTTAAAGGATATATCAAGGATTATGATGATGAGTTCGATTCGACATATGCTTCTTTTGAGTATCAAATTCCATCAAATAAATTACCTTATGTTGTAGCTTTTTTAGCTAGCTCAGATACTACAACTGGAAGTGAAAAAATACAAAAAAGTCTAAAAGATTTAGAAAAAAATCCAGATAAATTTTTAGATGAACATCCAGCCTTTAAAGAATTTATGGATGATTTTGTAAAACATATAGAAAATTAAAAGGAGGATATATGCAAAACGAAGAACATTTTGTAGAGTTTGATAAATATTGTGAAACTTGTAAGTTTTATAATTTAAAGAAAAATGAAAATGGCGATGAACCAGAACCATGTAATGAGTGTCTAACTTATCCAACTAATGAAAATTCTAGAAAACCAATTAAGTATGTAAAGAGAGAAGATAAAAAGAAAGAAAATGACTCTAATCGAACTACAGAAGAAAGTTAAAGATATTGAGGATCCTATTGAAGAAAGGGAACGAGAAGCAATAGATCAAATGGCTTTAGCTTTAGATGATCTAGATTTTTATAATAGATATAATGTAGATAAGAAAGATACTTTAAAAAATAAGAAAAAAAATATTGGAAATTTATTAATAGCTTTTGTTAATTACTGTAATGCGAATAAAATAGTTATAGAGGACACTATAGAATTTAAAGAAGGAAAGCTTATAACAAAGAATGATTGATATTTTAAGATTAATTGGTGAAGGTTTTGTTACTTTCATAATATGGATAGTTAGTAATATAGTGTCCATATTAACTTTATTATTTGCGTTTTTAGTTATGGTATTTATATTTTGTGGTATAAAAATATCGAATATGACAGAAGAAGAGATTGAAAAATTTCTAGAAAAAGAAGAAAAAAAGAAGAATAAAAAAGGAAGTAAGGAGAAATAGTTTTATGAATAGTAAGTTAAGTTTCAAAGATCAAATAAAATTAGAAAATGAGAGAATAAATTACAGAAAGAAATGTTCTTGTGGACATTCAGTAATTGTGTTACCATCATTAAAGAGTGGTAAAGATTATGTCATCTGTAATTGGTGTCATTGTAAAGTATTTAAGGATGATGAAAAACAAAAGAAATATGACAAAAAGAAAGAACGTGAAGATTTTAGATTAAGGATGTGGAAATTAATATGAAAGCAAAATACATCAAAAAAATAAGACAATTAGAAAAAGAATACGAAAAAGCTTTAAAAGAACATAAGCCAATTCGAGCTAAATGGATTAGTTTATTGATATTTGCATACACATTAATTAATGACAAAAAAGAAATCAAAGAAAAATATTTTCCTAATTATAGAGGAGAATGGGAAAAACAGAACGTTCTATTAGACAGACAACATAAACGTATATTGGATGGAGAAGCTGATATGCGAAAGATTTATGAATTAGTGCATGATAAATGTTATAGAGAAAAAACAGATGATCATGTTAATAAATTAACTGTCGATGATATTATTGTTATAGATAATATATTAAGTAAATATGTAAAGTAATTATTTATATTTTCAGAGGGTTTGGTTGAATTAAAACTTTTAGGGGTTATCGGTGAGAAAATGATATATACTTGCTTATGATATAGAATATAGGAGGAACTATTATGAGAGTAGTAAAATTGAGTACATACGAAGCCGGTGAAATGGAAAGATATTTAACTGATTATATTAAGTTAAAAGAATTCTATTATAAACATAAAAAAACTAATGAAAGTAAATTTAATGCTTTAAAGTATGATAAAGAAAGAATAGATTTATTGATCAGAAGACTTAACGGTGAAGACTATGTAGAAAATTATTGGAAACAAAGAAGACAATACCAAGAATCGATGTATCCAGATGGTAAAGGTTTAGAAGATGATTTTGGATTGTTAGATTAGGGGTGAATAAAAATGACGTTGTTCGAAATGTGGTACTTAGGAATGATTTTTGTAGTATTATCTCAACAAATATTGATATTTGTTTTGATGAAAAAATTAGAAAATAAAGAGAACCAAAAATAGGAGGATTTATGAATTGGTTAGATATCATATTAATTTTAATTATTATAATTTTAACTTTTGGAGCCATGGGTATGACTGCAATGGCTATACAAGAAGATGAAAAAGGCATGATAGGTGGAGTGTTTATTACTTGGCTAATATTATGTGGGTTATGTATGTTACCATTTTTAGTAATAGATAAAGCATCTGGTACAACAATTGGTACTATAACAAGTGTTGATAGAAACTTCTTTGGAACTCATGCTATTTATATTAAGACAAGTGAAACTGAACAAGAAAAATATTGTACGGAAAGTATGGATATTACTAAAATAGCTGTTAATCATATTGGTAAAAAAGTTAAAATAAAATACAATACTAGGGTTGGTTTATATTCTACAGGAGCTTGTTCAGAAGCACCAATCGTTGAATTAGAATTAGTGGAGGAATAGTTTAGTTATGTATTGGAAATGGTTTAGAGATTTAACCAAAACTTGGATAACCTTGTCTAAATCAGAGTACGAACGATATAAAAATATGTATGATGAATTAATTCAAAAAGAGGGATGGTGTGTTGAAAAAATAGAAGAACACTCTATCACTTGGAAAAGGATTAAAGGATACTCATATTCTGTTGGACCAGAAGGAATGGGTACTAAACAATTTCATCATGTTTAATTGTTTATATTGTGGAAAGGAATTCCAAAGACAAGTTAAAGGAAAAAGAAAAACTAATTATTTATATTGTTCTCGAGAATGCTATTGGGCGCACCATTTGAGAGACATGAGAGGAGAAGATAGCTTAGATGAAAATAGAAAGTTTAAGAAAAATAAGAGATTTCATAACAAGAATAGAAGAAGTAGACATGCCTCAAGAAGACAAAGTGGAGTTTCTAATTAATGCATCATTGATATTTGATGAGAAAAATTATTTTAAACATATTCAAACATTACAACGAGAACATAATGAAGAATTAAGATGGAGGAAAAAGAAACAATGAAAATAGATACTGATTTTGAATATTTAGAATCATATCATCAACATGGCGGCACATATGAATTACCTGTTGAACTAGTTAATGATTTAACAGGTACTATCGAAGATTTAGCCAAAGTATTAAATGATATTTTCAATGTTGTTAATAATGAGAAAGTTTCTGGAATAGAAGCGAAGATGATTGTAAAAGATATTTTAGATAAGGAGAATAAAAGATGAAAGTAATGATTAGTTTACCAATGAATGGTGTAAAAGAAGAAGATGTAAAAAATCGTATAGAGGTTTTAAAGAAACAATTCGCTTTATTACATATAGACGTTGTTGATTCTTTTATTACTGATGAAGCACCTAAAGGTACTCTTAGACCGCATGTGTTTTATTTAGGAAGAAGTATTATGAATTTCTTACCTAATGTAGATGCTGTATATTTTGATAATGGATGGGAGTTCGCTAGAGGATGTAAAATAGAACATGATATATGTAAAGCTTATGGTATAAAAACTTTATATTCTGATTTTCTTTCTTGGATAGAAGATCAAAACAACCCGGGGGGTACAGTTAGAATTTATACCCCCACTCCAGAAAAAACACAGATTACTGGGATAACTTATGATAATGGTTGTAATATAGCAATTCGATAGTTTTGTTTTCGCGTAGAATACATACGCTATAATGAAAAGGAGTTGAATTTATATTATGACAAAATTAGATATGATAGGAGAAACTAAGGAGGATAAGAAGATAATGAATGCTATTAAAGAAAATAGTATCAGAACTCGTGAGCTTAATGCTAAAAGAGCAAAGAAAGCTAAACACGATAAAGTTATTACAACTTTACTTAACATTGGATTATCTATATTAGCCTGTGGTGGAATGATCTTATTATGGATAGTTATTTCATTAATAGAAAATTGGAATTTTTAGATCGTAGAGTCTGTGAAAAAATCATAGACTTTTCGTTTTTTCATGCCCACTTTTATATTTCAAAAATGGGCTTTTGCCCACTTTTTATGCAGAATGCTTGTTAAATTTTGTAACGAAAGTGGGCTTATGGTCAAAAAAACCGGGCTTTTGCCCACTTTTAAAAACAAAAATGGCCAGCGGAAACCATTGATTTATAAGGGTTTTATACGTTTCTGCCCACTTTGCCCACTTTTTTCTTCATTTCTGTAAAAAAAATAGAAAATGTAAAGAATCCTTTACATAAGTAATATTTTATAATAAATAGACAAATAAAAGTGGGTTTTTGACCATAACTTATTTTTTACCTAGAAAGGAGTATTTATGAGGAAGGAGAATTATGAACATATGAAAACTAGACTGTTTACTCAAGTATTATATAATAATCCAAATTTAAATATGAATGATATTGATTATGGTTTAGATTTAAATCCATATGATTTATTAATTCAATTTAGAGATGGTCGTGTTATTATATTTGATACTTTTGATAACACCTATCGCTATATACCATATGCCAATAGACCATTAACTGATGAGGAAGAAATATTAGAATTTTCAATAAGACTAAAACAACAAATGAGACGTTCGTACATTGACCAAGACGAACTATCAAGAAGAACCGGAATATCTAGAAATACAATTAATAAATATTTAAATAAAAAGAGCATTCCAAATTATGTTTCATTATGTCGTATAGCTGATGCCGTGAATTGTACATTAAATGATTTACGATATAGAAAAATTAATTTGGACGATGAGAGATGGGATAGATGTATAAGTTATTAACATTTATATTTTTAATGATTAGTATTTCTAGTAGGTCCGATCCTCAATATGCTATTGGTTGGGCTATGGTAGCTGGTGTGTTTGCCATGGCCGATAGTGTACAAAGATTGGGAGATTAAAATGTATGGTTATGAAATTTATATTAAAACAAAATATAATGAAATAAAAATATTTGTTGAAGATATTAATGATCCTCAGGTTCAAGAGATATTATCTCAGCCTTGGGTTGAAGACACTAAAATAGAAAAAATAAATAGAGAACCTGATAAAAATTTTAAAAAATTAGTTAAGATGTGATATTTTTAACATTATTTTTTCCTCGCGTCAAAAACATGTCCTATTATAGAGAGAGATAAGAATAAAAGGGCCGTTTTAATAAACAAACCCTTTTTGTTTTTTTATATTTTAACGATTTTGGAGGTAATTATGAAAAAAGAAAGCGAATTTCAATCAAAACTTAAAAAAGAATTGAAAGAAAAATTTCCAGGAAGCATAGTTACTAAGCTGGATTCAGGTGATATTCAAGGAATTCCGGATCTTTTAATTTTATATAATAATCGTTGGGCTACTCTCGAAAATAAAAGAACAAAAAAATCGCACAAACAACCAAATCAGGAATACTATGTAAATAAGATGAATGAAATGTCATTCTCAAGATTTATATATCCTGAAAACAAAGAAGAAATAATGGGTGAATTAGAATCATATCTCAAAAAGGAGTAATATGAGCATACAAGAGAAGATTATTATTTATGAACGTAGATATATTTGGCATAAAAATAATCATAGATATTTAAGAGCTTTGTATTATTATTTAATGTTTAAATATTTAGATAATAAATATTAATCTTTAAAGAGAGGAGTAAAAAATGATATTTAACAGACATGAAAATTTAGAAGGTCTACATGCTCCATTTGGAGCTAGCAAATCATCATGGTTAAGATATGATGACAATAAAGCCTTGATTGTTTATCAAAATATGAGAGCCGCCGAAGTCGGAACTAAATTACATGAATGGGCTAAGACTA
>RHMF01000246.1_pt1 | contig 22453 bp, 37 predicted proteins | sample 5365151 | NCBI WGS metagenome assembly RHMF01 (sample SAMN10266501, study PRJNA497801) | feces metagenome | isolation source: feces | host: Bos taurus | place: China: Prairie of Fairy Mountain | collected 2017-08-14 | reverse complement strand
ATAATCACCGCCCTCAATATATCCTCTCACGCTTAAATTTTCTGTCCACTTGACTTTTGCACGAAGAAGGACATCATCTACCCATTTGCCCAACCTTTCGGCTGAAATAAGGGATTTAAGCACGGCAGGGAGTGAATTATAAACCTTTTCAATGACATAAGCCTGTTTAAGTTCGCCCGTACCGCTTCCGAATTGCTTTTCTGCTTCGGTGACAAGGCTATAAAGTATCTTGTAAACTATTTTCTTCTGTCCTTTGAAATAGAGAATCCCAAGAACAACGCACATACACACCACAAGAAGAATGCTGTCCCAATACGCCGCTAAAAATTCTATAATTGCCATAAATCAAATTCCTCCGTTTTCGTAAAAATCCTGTTGTTGATTAAATGCCTTTTCGGCAGTTTTTCCGTATCTTTGCATCAGCTTTATTTTGTTTTCGGCTCGTGCTTTCCAATAATAAAAGCCTGTAGCCGTTGCCAACTCCGCAAAGACAGCGGGAATGAGATATGCAAGAGGGGAAGTGTCCCCTGTTTTCCACATAAGAACAAGAGAAAACAACGTTATAATTATTGTGAAAATCGTTACAAAAATGATTATTTTCTTTGAAAATTCGGTTTTATTCATACATATATATTATGTTTTCGGGTTTTTGATGTCCCCACGGCTCACCCGAAATAGCTCCTTTTTTGTTATATATATATACTTTAGCGTAATAAAGCATCTTGAAAGCTTCATCGTGTATTTCCTCTACACTTGGCGGTATTTGTAAATCATATGAAAAATCAGAAAACGCTCCATCGCGATTTATTTTTTTTAATTTTGGCGGCAATATCGCCTGTAGGATAACGCTTCCTTGCATTTCTTCCACCCACGGAGCTAATAAAAACCATCTCGCATTTGGGGCGTAATCTTTCCAATAATAATTATTATCCATATATGACGATTTGTAAATTTTGCTACCCTCACAATCCGCCAACGCTTTTAATGTAGTATCACCCGCTATTTGCGTTGATAATACTGACATATACATTTTAAAATATTCTTCATAATCAAGAATTTTATCAAGAGGCAGAAAATCGCTCTTCCCAAGTGTTGTGTTTATAGTTTTCTTTATTTTTTCCCACATCACACAATTACCTCTACCATTCCGTTTTCTCTAAAATATGTGGTTTTAGATATTGTTTTTTCTCCCACAAATGTTTCCGTTATAGATCCGTCCTCGTTAAATGTTGTTTTTTTAGTTTCTCCATTTGCATTTGTTTCTTCAATAGAACCATCATCTAAAAAAACTACTGTCGAGGCTATAAAACCTTGCAAAGCCATCAAATTAGCTCTGTTAATTGGCGTTCCCGCTTTTTCCGCTGTTTTATCAATAAATTCTACCAACGCTATCACCTACTTTATATATATTATTCCCGCATCTCCTGCAGGGTGTCCCCAAGGGTGTCCCTGTAAATCGTCTTTTTTATTGTCGATTATAATCACGTCGCTGCTTCTTAAGTCCGCAAAAGCATCTTCGCTTATGTTTTCTACCGTTTCGGGAAAATAACACAAAACGCCATACCTTGTATTAACTGAGTTAAACTTAATTTTACAGTTTGCTTTTTTTATTCCATATGGCAAAAAACAAGTAGGCAACGAATATCGAGAAACATTAGAAGGTTGCTCAATTTCTTCTACTTCAGGGGGTAAAATAACTAAAGTTCGGTTTGTGTTGTCCGTTTCCAAATTTATTTTTTTTTCTGCGGTCATTGGATAAACTTTTGGCTCGTCGTCATACGAATAGTTTTTTTTACGCCACTCATTATAAAAACAATTATATGTATTTTTTTTTGCCAATACATCTAAAGCCGAAAAACGCTTTGTCCCAAGAGTTGAATTTATCGCTTTTTTTATTGCTCCCCACATTCAAAATCACCGCTTTCTTTGTAAAAACTTTTTATTTCTTCTGCCATTTCTTGCAAATCGGAAAGGATTTTTTCTATTGAATTTATGTCCGCATAATAATAAGAAACAGGCGGAGTGGCAGGGGTTGAAGAATACTCAAAAAACGCTCGTCTTAAAACATCGATATTTTCCAATATTCTTTTGAAATTCGACTCGTCGAATATGTCCGTATAGTCCCAAAATTTGTTTTCTATTGGAGTATTCCAATATCCCATAGAATTTAATATTGTTTTTAGTTCGTTTTGTTGACGTTCAATACGATTAAGAGTGTTTGCTGTTATTGTTCCTTTTTCCAGTATTTCAATTTCTTCCTCTGTCAAAGTAAAAAACTTTTGTAATTTTTCTGCTCGTATTCTTATAGCCTCGTCAACATCGTTTTGCGTTCGGTCATAAACCATTTTCATTCGTCAACGCCTCTGCTTCAACAATTTCGTTATATTCTTCTTCGGTTATTTCGTGAAAATCGGTTTCGCTCACGCCCTCGGCAAGAAATATCTGTTTGCCATATATTTCACCATTTGTCAATATCTTACCTTCTTCGGCATATATAACCTTTCGTATTGTCATTTTTCCTCCTTATATAAGCGAAATATTCCAATTTGGCTTTGTTGAAATCAACACTCCCCATTCATCATCGGTAAAAGCATTATTCACCGCTGTTTTCGATAGCGTCACCGCTAAACCGCTTGTAGTGGTAGAAAGTGCGTTAATGATGCTTATAATGCTTTCTTTCGGCAATCCTATTGCCCTTTGAACATTAAAGCCGTTCGTACCTATAACTGTCCCGTCAAGAAGGTTTAGCTCTGTCACTTCATGGTAATCAAAAGCATTGTTCCAAATACAATTAGGATTAGGTACAAGTAATGTAATGTTATCCATCGCCTTGCTCTGTCCGCCGCCCTTTGTAAAAGCGTATTTTAAACTTGTTACCTTATCGCTAAAAATAAGCGTAACGCTTTTTACATTTGCATTAGCAAATATTTGATCGCAAGTTGTTGCTTCTGTTACATCTATTGAAATATGAGATATATCCATAGGCTCTACTACATTTGGGTTTCGCCAATAACATCGAGCAAACATTGAACTACCGGCTCCAACAACCTTACAAATGTATTTAGGGCGTAAGGTGTCGGGGTTCCAATAATAATCAACAAATGCACCAGCATAACTGGTTCTATTACCATTCTCTTGGAAAGCATCCCAAAACCTATCGTATTCGGCTTGTTTGCCTTGTTCAATACCTTTAGTTTCGCCTTCTGTATATCCGTTCGTATATCCTTTTTCTTCGCCCTTTTTATATCCCTCTTCATATCCTTTTTCATATCCGCCCGAACCAGCCGTTTGCAATTCTCCGAATTTTACATTAAATCCCGTTTGCTGTTCAGAAAACTTAACATTCAAACGCATTAAATCACCTCGTCGTCAAGAACATCATCAATGTACTTGTTCATTATATCCGAAGCAAGAGCATCATTTCCCGTGGTTAAAACTCTTATTTGAATTTTTACCATCTTGTCAGGGCTAAACAATTTTGTCTCTTCTTGCGACAATTTAATTATTGCGGTGTTTTCTTTAAATTTTACATCATCAAGGTTTTTTTCCAATATAATCTCATCTTCTTGTGCATAAGTTATTTTTATTTTTTTGATTATGCTTTGGTCTAATTCGAGAACAAATCTATGTTCGGGAGTTGTTAATCTTCTCATATTGCACCTTTCATTATGGTTTTTTTGATGATTATGCCGCCGTTCAAATTGAACGTCTGCTTTATTACTCTGCCTTGAACGACGCCCAAATATTCTGTTTCGACTTTTATATTGTCCCCGACATTTACAGGGGCGTCATAGGTAACAATGTTAGGTTGCTTCTGCCCATATTTAAATGTGCCGTATTTGTGTTCGCCATATTTGTATGTATCGCCATATTGAACGTGTTTTCCCTCAACAATGTCGGCGTTAATTGTGTTGGTTTGCACAATCCAATTATAACACTTTTCAAGCACGTTGTCAATATTGTTTGAGGAAACAAGGGTAGCGTTTTCAACAGATGCAATTTTTTCTATATCCCCTGCAAGAACAACAGGATTATTCTTTCTTTTTGCCGAGGTTGTGTGTTCGTATTTTTTACCCCTCAAAACGCAATTAGCGTTAGCATTTATGACAGCATAATTTGCCCCGTTGTTTACTATTTCCCCATTTACTATTGTCAAATCATATAATGGTTCTGAAAATGTAACAAATATGTTCTGTCCCGTTCCGCTATCTTCCGCAGAATATACATCAATCGTTTCTGCAATGGGCTTATATGTGTGGTATGTTACTTCTACCCCAGTTATGGTTTCTTCATCAACAAAGGACTGTCCTTGCATTATCCGTTTTTTAGGGACTGTTTGCTTTATATCGTCATCAAGTCCATATATAGCAACATCAGACCTATTGCTTGTGTCAACAACCGCTTGAATAGCAAACGCCACCTGCATCAATGCGTCACGGCAACTTCCATAGGGGATATATCCTGTGACTGTTGTTTCAACAAATTCGTCATCAATAGTAAATGGCACTTTGGCTGTGGCAAAAATGTCATCTAAAACATCTATGGCTTTTGCGTTGTTATATATTCCGCCATAGTATGGGATGCTGTCCATAAGTCCGATATAATCTTCCCCTTGAACTTGCCACAATCTTCTTGATTTTCGGGTTGCTTTTTTTATGAAAATTGTGGATTTTAACTCGCCGTTAAAATAAATACTTAAAGGCTGTTTAGCTTGAAAAGAATATTCAATATCATCGGCTTTGCTATCCAATGTAAAATCGCTTGTGTTTATGCTAATTTCACTTGATATAGGGTTTATTTCTTGAATATTTTTAACGCTTCGCAGTTCGTCGCCCCTAAATATAGTTCCATATCCATAATCTATCGAACGCAATTTTAGCCTATTGTTTGGCATATTCAAAGAATAAAACGTTATCACTATTCTATTATAATTATTTACCAAATTATAACAAAAATATTGAGCCTTGTCGGGGTAAAAATCTTTTTCGCCTAAATCCGTTTCTTCGCCGTCAACGTCTCTCCACCAATGAATATTTATATGCGTGGGGTAAATTTGATTATAAACATCAAACGTGAACGTCAATCCCTGCGAAGCATATTGCTCATCACTAATCAACGTTAGAACAATCGGCTCTTCAAAACTTCCCAAATCTGTAGATATGCTTTCACTCCACAACCCCAAATTTGTTGTTTCGGGGTTAGACGGAAAAGCTATTGCTTTCCCGTCCAATACGACCGAGTTTCTTTCGCAGGGGTTTCCATAGTTTTTAACATCTAAATTATGATATTGCAACTGTGACAAATCCACAAACGGGGCTTTGTCGTATGTTGTCGCCACGAAATCTTCCTTTGCACCAACAGCCACGTTGCCGTAATTTATTTCAACTCCTGTATTTTTCACGGTGTTATTTGTGCCTCCATAGGAATTATGTTAAGTGTGAGAGCATCCCAATATACTTTTCCCTTTTTTTCGTCAATTTTTTTCAAGGGTCTTTCGCCTTGCGAAATATAAGCATCGTATGATATTGTTTTTTGGTTATGGACTATCTCAACGGGTACTCCGTCATATCTCGGAATGCTAACAAAATCGAACAAGCGATCAAATTCTTTTTCGTAGCCGCTTTTTCTTTTAAAGGTGATTTTATGTCCAATGAACGTTCCCAACGGGTCAAGCGTCATTCTTGCCCCTACCGACATCGTTCTTCCTGTGTTTTCGGAATAAAGAATGTTAAAGCTTTCACTTAATTCTGTTACAAGAACATCGTAAGCTCTTCCACCGATTTTTACATAATCCATTATGCAATCACCAACCTTGTACCAATTCTTCGATTTTCTCTGTTTCCTTGTTCAACAACAGCACGTCCAAATTCTCTGCCGTCAATTTCAAGAATGACCTCGGTGTTTCGTCCGCCAAAACTACCGCCCATTTCAAGCATAGCTTCTGTAACCGCTTGTTTCATTGTGGAAATAGGCGAAACAATTTCGTGTTCTTTGGTATTATCACCTAAAATTGTCATAAACTCTTTATTTGGCGGTACTACTGTTCCTTGTGCAAGTTTAGGTATTTTAGGAATATTTATTCCAAAAGTCTTTCCTCCCCAATCTCCCAATATATCCCAATCGGGAAGATCAAAACTTACCTTATTAAGACCCGATATAAGCGAGTTTATAGCGTCTATAATTAAGTTGATAGGTGCTTTTGCAATTCCAACAAGAGCATCAAAAACACCCTTGAAAATTTCCTTAACACCCTCCCAAGCTTGTTCCCAATCACCCGCGAAAACGCCCGTAATAAAATCAACAATTCCTTTCAACATTTCAAGCAATCCTGTTATTAGATCGCTAATCGCTCCTATAATTGTGCCTGCGACACCAACAATAAGACTGCTTATAGAACTCCAAGCAGGAGCTAATACTTCAAGCAAAAATTCAACCAAAGGTGCTATAAACTTGTTATAAATTTTTAAAGCTCCGTTTATAAGGGTCATTATAAAATCACCTAAAGCATATACCATTTTACTTATATGTTTTTCCCACAACCAAGAAAGCTCTTCCAAAAGCGGTATAATTATAGGCTCTAAAATATTATCGTAAATGCTTTGGAATAAATCTATTGTTTTTTTGACAAACTCTCCTATATTTTTTGTCAAAGGCTCTCCATACTTATTCCATAAACGAAGCAAAATAGCTGTAAAATCTTCCCAAGCAGTTGTTATCAATTTTACATATGGATATATTGCCGTTTGCCATATAGAATTAAATAATTTGCTTATGCCGGCAATGATTGGTGGTCCCCAAACTTGAACGGCGGAATTAAAATCATTCCAAAATTGTGTCCACAACGCAGTAAGATTTTGGACGGTTGTTTGCAAATCCAACTCTATATCCTGCCAAGTCAAAACGGCATTATTTTTTATATTATCCCACATCGGTGTTACAAAATTCCATAATGTTTGGAGTATGGTTTGTGCCGCCGTTACAAAAGCTTGAATGGGGCTACTATTCCATACCTTTTTTGCAATTTCTGCTATTTTTGCAAATTGTTCTTGTAAAATTGAAGTAAATCCACCGACTTCGTTTTTGGTTTCTTCTAATACTGATGTTGTAACATCAGCAACCCCAATATCACTTACCGAAACTTCGGGCAAAAAATCTTCATCGCCTGTGCCCGATGATATTATTTGTAACTCATCAAAAGGCGCAAGAGCTTTTTTTGCTTGTTTCCCTGCCTTTTCTGTTGCATCGCCCAACTCTTCCATTCTTATGCTTGCGTCGGCTGTAGTATTTGCAATGTCGCCTATACTTGTTTTTATTTCAGCTGTGGCACTTGCAGAACCACCCGTAAACAATGCTTTTATTCCCTCATAAATTCCTTTGGCAAGTCCTATAATCATTTGATATACAGCATTCAAAAGCTCGGGTATTGCTTTTATAAGCGATTTTGCTACGGTTTGGACGAGCATAGGCGCAACTTTTTCTATAAGTGTGCCAATACCCGCCAACGCTCTTTCAATGACAGGAACGATATTTTCAAAATAATTTGAAATAGAATTAACGAGATTTTCAATGGCTCTATCCAAATCACCGCCGCCCGAAATAGCGGTCAAGACATTTTGCCAAGACGCTTTCATAGTTTTTGCAGAACCGCTTATCGTTTTTTCTGCTTCAAGTGCGGTTGTCCCCGCTATGCCGAGGTTTTCTTGTATAACGTGAATAGCAGTATAGACATCTGCGAGGTTGCTTATATCATATTTAACACCTGTCAGAGCCTGTGCATCTCGTAAAAGGCGTTCCATTTCGGTTTTAGTTCCACCATAACCAAGCTTTAGGTTGTCAAGCATTGTGTAATTTTGCTTTGCAAATCCTTGATATGCGTTCTGTATTGCCTCCATAGATGTACCCATCTTGTTAGCATTATCGGACATATCAATCAACGCTTGATTTGCAATATCCGCTGCCTTTTCTGTATCTCCACCCAAACTCTGCAAAAGCGAAGCAGAAAAACTTGTAACGATAGACATATATTGGTTAGCAGAAACACCCGCTGTCCTATATGCTTCGTTTGCATACTCAATTAGCTTTTTGGAAGAACCCTTAAAAAGCGTTTCAACACCGCCAACCAACTGCTCATATTCCGCAAACGCATCAACAGAAGCCTTTGCTATTGCTATTGTTGCGGTCGCCGCCGCCGCACCAACTGCCAAAAATGCCTTTGTTGCGGTTTTTGCCATACTCTTTATAGAACCAATGCCTTTTTTTAATCCACTTTGGTCTATGGCCGTTGTAAGAATTATGCTTCCATCTCCTTGTGGTGTAGCCATATAAAATTAACTCCTTTCTACCAATCGGAGTCTAAAAATTCTTGCTCCTCTGCGGTAAGTTTTACGGGCAAATCTATATCATATTTATTTTCACGATATATCTTTTCTTCCCACTTTTCCAATTTTTCATTGTGCATTTTTTTCTTGCGAATAGAAATAATCGTACTCCAAGCACACTCTCTCGCTTCCCGAAAAGCCGACATAAAAGTCCACCAATGCGTAAATTTGTTTGGTGTTCTTATATCATATCCCAAAACTCTACTAACAGCGGGAGCAATAAATTTGAAGTCTTTTTTCCAACTCATAAGCCTTTGCGGTTGCCCTGCATTTGTTTTTGGCTTTATCGCAAATTCTTCTTCGCTTTCGCAATCAATAATGCGTATCATTTCCAAAATTGCTTTTTCTGCATTTTTTATTTTACGAGGTTCTTTGTAAAAAATAAATAATGCAAGTTGGTGTTGATGTTGTAAATCAATATCTACGTCCTCATAAACATCAAGACAATCCAACACTACACGATAATCGCAATCTTTTTCTATTTCATATTCTTCACCGTCAATGTTTACGGTAAGAGGATAATCCCAACTCATCTATTGAATTTATGCTGATAATTTATTGTGTGTTTGCTCATAGCCTTTTCAAGTGCCGACATTGTAGCCTTTGAAGTTTTTCCCGTTTCTTCCTCTATTTTTGGCATAAGCCATTCAAGAATATAAAAAGGATAATACTGACTTTTTGCTTTAATAATTCCATTTGGAGAAACATATTTAAAAATCACGTCAGACACCTTGTTCCCAAAAGCCACATCAAAATCAGCCTTTATTTTTTCATTTAAATTTCTTGTAATTTCCAACTTGGCAAAACTATCTGTTGCTTGTTCATATTCTTCTGCGCACTTGTCGTATGTTTCGCTCATATTGTTTATCATATCGGTCAAGCGAATAAAAAAATCAAGATCGTTTGGGTTGAAATAAATCTTTTCTGTGCCTCTGTCAAAAGGAAGAACAAACTCAACCAAACCCGTATCAATTATATCAATTTTCCTTGCATTCATTTTTTCTTTACCTCATTTCCTCATAAATGTAATTATACCGCCCTACCTAATAGGGCAAGGCGGTGTTTATTTATTGTTTTGTTTATGCAGACGCTTTTGCGAATGTGGGAACGTGGTTAGCAAACTTTACTGTTCCCCTCTGCTTCTTATCGGAATAATTAACTGTAATAGGCATATCTATATAAGCAGAACCGCCTATACGCTCAAAGGTAATTGTGCAGTTGTCCTGCAAATCTGCCTCATAGCCGTCTGCTTCTTCGCCGATATACTTATATACCGTCAAAATCTCAAACTGTGAAAGCTTCTCGTATTCCTTATTAAGCCAAATTTCGTGGAGCATAAATGCGAGTTTAGAGCCGCCACGAACAGTAAACGGATCAAACGACTGCGAGGGAGAAGCCCCTGTGATTGATGTTTCGCTATTTCCAAGAATATCGTTTGTTGTTTCTGTTTCAAAGTTTGTGTCAATGGAGCTGTCTTCAACACCCTGTCCGAGTAGTTCCCACTCTTGGGCTTCGGGAGTTCCCACATTGACATAAGTACGAAGAAGTTTTCTTGCCGCCTTTATGCCACTACCAAGATTAAAATCAGTATTTATAGCCATTGTTGTATTTTCCTTTCGTTAATATTGTCCGCTTTGTAAAGCGTTGTTTAGTGTGCGTGTTAATTTGTCAAGCTGTCCTGCGTTAGCCGCCGCTTTATCCCATTCGTATGTCGAATAGGGATTTTTCTTTTGGAATTTAAAATCCCTGCCATAATATATCCTTGCCGAATACGGCTGAATATAGTGTATTTTCCACGGGGAAATTTTTGCGGACTGTTGCATCGTGCCTGTATCTCTCGGAGTGTATGGATCTATTAACCTTTTCCACTCGTTAGATACAAGCAATCCAAAACGGTCATTCTGCACCTTTGCCAAGATTTTTGGCTCGTTAAGGTCAATCCTCACATTCATATCCTACCATCTTTCTCGGCTCAAATATTGCCTTGTTGACATATCTTAACCGAACTGTGATAAAATATCCGACCGTGTTTTCTTCGGGATTTACATAGCGAATTTGAGGTACAAACGGGTTGCATTCGATGGATACAATCTTCTCGTTAATATCGGGGAATTTGCCTTTATCGTTCTGCTCTTTTATCCAATCACAAACACTTGTTACTTGTTCAAGGGTAAGAACATTTTCGTTTCTTATCGGTGCACTATCATCATTGACATCATACCACTCATAGCAATTTATTTGGAAATCCTCATAAACTGACGGATACGGCACAATCTCACAATTATAATTGCCGAGAGTGTCAATGCTTTCTTGATATTGATGTGTAGGTGATGCTCCCTGCGGAAGAATAACCCTCACGCCTATATCTTCTGTTGCCGCTATGCTCCAAAGGTCAGCAAGTTCGGGGCATTGACGGAAATATTCAAATATTTTTCCATATTTACCCATTCAATCACCCCACATTTGCCATTGTGATATTATCAACGCTCATTCCGTGAATGTTTTCTGTTACAGTACGGACAACAAAGCCAATCTCATTGTATTTCGTTTGCAATGCGCCAAATTCTCGGCTTGTCGTTACAATGTCATCAACTTCGCCCTCGACTACAAAATCTCCGATTTGAACGGTATAAAAATCTTCTGCAAGGTCTATCGGAATTTTTCGATATTCAAAAGGTGGTTTGTATCTTTCAACGTCTTTTGTTTCTATAGTCTTTGCATTTATTAGATTTTCGATAGTTCCGTCTGTCCTCTGTACTATTCCTTTTGCGATATGACATTTGTCAATGACAAATCTGTGAAATCGTTCGTCATTTACCATATCGCCTCGAATATCGTTGTAAATTGTAACCTTTTGTTTCCACAAATCCGTCAAGACATCGCCCCCCGATACCAGATGTTAACACCATTTGGAGTTTTTACTGTTGCAAGAGGCTCAAATATCCTATCAAGGTCTGCAATATAATCTTCTGCGGTCTTTGTTACATAGCTTTCGCTTTCACTCACGCCACCAGCAGATTGACTTTTGCTTGATATAATAGGCTTTTCAACCGTGTTTGTTGCAATATATCCCACCAAATCAGCACACACTATTTTCACAATTTGCGGGATATTTTCAAAACATTCAAGTCTTGATTGAGTACGAATATCAATCATAGCACACGCACGGTCAATGTTTCTATTAAAGGCGGTCAAACCAAGCTCTCCGCCTATTTCTTTGTATTCGTCATAGGTTAGATATTGCATAATTCAACCGCCTTTCATTATTCTTCGCTCGGTTCTTCCACTTTTTCAATAAGTGGAACGCCTCGTCTGTTTTTATCCGTAGAAAGCTCTTTTATTCGACTTGCAGAAACTTTCTTTTTGTTGTGGGGGTAAATATCCCCCACATTATATTCGTGATTGTTGTCTTGCAAGTCGGTAAAATACTTAATTACTCGGTACATTCAATCACGCACCTGCGCCGATAGTACCCTTTACAACGCCCTCTGCATACTCAACGAGGAACTGAATACCATCCATAACAAGAGACTCAATCTGCGCTCTTTCCTCATTCTGATAACCCGACTTGATGCCGATATATCCTGTTTCGTCTGCGGTGAGGTCAAACGCCATAGCAATATCGCCGTTCATTGTGAGGTAATACATAATAAGATTTTCCTTTGCAGTTGCAACAAAAGTGCCCTTCGCAATCTTGGAATTCATAATAACAGTACCAAGACCGAGGAAATCCTCAACATATTTCATACCGAAAGCGGTCTGTGCAGAAATCTGTGCGGTTGCGAGATAGCCTGCAATATCTTCGGGATTTACAAAATACACCGCTTCTGCGGTATCATCCTCAAACTTGACTTGGAGTTTACCCCACGCATCAGCGAGAGCCGCCTGAAGTCCAACACCCTCTGCGGTGGTAGAACCTGTAATATCTTCGTTGATAAAGCCAAAGAAATCATTTCTGATGCCCTTCTGAACATCACGGAGAAGTGCGGTGTCGGTATCACGAACTGCACTGTCATAACCCGACTTCTTAATAGCCTCTGCGGAAACTCCCTTTCTCCACTTGTGGAGAGTAATCTCGCCAACGGGAGTTTTCTTGGTTTCGTACTGAGAAAGAGGAATAATCTCGCCCTCTGCTACGTTGCCATCTTCAAGGGTACCCGTTACGGAATACACATAAAGAGTAGAACCTTCCATCATAGGAATTTTTCTTACAACGCCAAGAGCCTCAATCAGCTTGTTAAGGCTATTGTGCGTGAACTGATTTACGAAATCTACCTCACGAACCTTTTTCATCTGTGCGGTAGTAATAAGTTTTACTTCTGCTGCCATAATTTTTTATCCTTTCGTTATACTTGAATTTCAGGGAATAAATGAGGATGTGCGAGCATTTCGGACTGTCTTGTCTTTGCATCCTTTATGCCGATAATTTCCTCACGAGAGTTATATTTACCCGTAGCCGTTCCCATCGGTCTGCCGCCCTGCAACTTAACGGCTGTAACGCCCGTAAATGCGGTGGCATCATCTTTTGTCAAATTGTGCAGAATATCAACTGCGGATTTGCCCTTGTTTTCCTCTTTGGCGAGGTCTTGCCTAAAAAGATTGAAATAATGGCTCTTTACTGCATCGTGGCTAAATTTCTTTTCGCCCACCGCTTCATTGAAAAGTCGCTCATCACTCTCTGCTTTTTCTCTTGAAATTCTGTCGGCTTCCGCTTGTTTTGCATCTGCATCAATCTTTGCTTTTAATGCTTCAAGTTCCTTTTTAACATCTTCGTTGCCGTTGGCGTTTTCATTCAGTTTGAAAACTTCATCTTCAAGGGTTTTCTTTTCGCCCTTTAAGGTTTTCACTTCCTCGACTTTTGCATTAAAATCAGCCTTTGCAACAAACTTTTTGCCAAGTTCTGCGTTAAACTGTTTCATTGCATCATCGGTAACTGCATCGCCAAACAACTGTGTTAAAATTTCTTTCATATCGTTTCTCCTTTTCGTGCTGTCCTTTTATGGTAGCCAGTCCTACCTTTGCACAGTTTATTTATATTCCGCTAACAAAGCGGTATTAAACGAAATAAGAGTAGAACATTACAATTCTACTCTTACATTATAGCATATTAAATTGGTTTTGTCAATAGGCGGTTATTTTGTCGCAATGTATTCTATCATTCTTTTGTTATGGTTAAGGAAAAATTCAATGTCTTTTTCGTCATATTCCCCTCTCCATTCAATAAGCGACTTTTTGTGTGCTTCAATCCAAAAATCTTTTATTTCGGTTTCTAATTCTTCAAAACTTCTGCCGTCTTTCCCATCAAGAAAATAATTTTCACATCTTAAAGCCTTTTCAAAAATGTTTTTAGCATATATTTTCGTTCCCAATTCATCATAACTAAAACACTTTTTTCTGTTTTTCTTTGGCTTTGCACAAACCAAATCTCCGTGCCAACCGTCTGTTATGCAATACTTGCATTTACTACAATGTATTTTCTTCTTTTCTTCTCTCAATTCGGCATATAATCTTTTTGCTTCCTCAAAATACTTTTTCTTTTCATCTTGTATTTTTTTCTGCAATTCTTGTACCGTGTATTTCATTCCCCCACCTCATCATTTTGGGGTGTGCGGTCAATCGTGAGTGTGTCATACGCTTCACTTATAACGCCAATCCCTACAATTTTTCGGTCAATAACTATGCCGTCATATTCCAACGCTTTTTCTTTTGCTTTCTTTGCTCCGTCTGCTTCTACCTCTATTGTGGTAGATATTGTAATTTCGTATTTCATTTCTCCCTCTCCTTCCTTTCCTTTGCTGCGAGGTAGCGGATAAAATCACTAATCGTTTTGCCGTGTTCTTCCGCATCTCGTTTGATTTGTTGCTTTTCTTCTTTGTCGCATCGCAATAATATTAGTTCTTGCTTTTTCATTTTATCACCGCCTATTGTATTATTTATTTTCATCAAGAACAACATCCATATATTTTTCAATTATGGGATAAATTTCTTCAAGAAAATCATTGCAAAGTTTTGTTTCAGCAAAATTCAATTCCGTTGCCTTTTTTATTTGAAAATCCAAATAATGACGGTCTGCCGATGGACGTTTTTCAACTCCGATAATATAGAGAGTTAATGAACGCAACGCACCCAAGAAAGTATCTTTTGCCATTCCGTTGAAATATTCGCCCGAGCCATATTCTCTATACGCATCAAACTTCAATCCACGATATTTTTCAAACTGTCTTAACTCTTTTTTTGCCTCCTTTAACTTTTTTTCCATTTCCTTTATGGAATTTTCTCTCTGCTCAATTTCATTTCTTACCATTTCAATGTCTTTCATTCTTAATACCTCATCTTTCTTTATTCAAAGCTCGTTCTCTTGCCTTGTATATACATTATACCGCTTGTATATACATTTGTCAACCCCTTTTCGCAAATTTCTCAAAAATTTTTCAAAAAACCACCCAAGCGAGCCGATGTAAATAACTTTAGTAAATTGTTATTTATGCCGAAAACCCTTGATTTATAAGGCTTTTTCGGACTTTTGTAAATAACATAAACAATATTTCCTATAGATTACTTTTGAATTTTACTAATAGTGTAAAAATGGAGTGTAAAAGTTTTTATGTGTTTTTCTATTTACTATTTACAACAACAACAAAATATCATCATTTTTTATATATTTATAACAAAGATTATATATAATATAGTGTTATTCTTTGTATGTATTGCACAATAAAATTGGTAAATATTGGATAAATAACTTTGTAAATAACTGTAAATAGCCGAAAAATGTTATTTACAAACAAAAGAAAATCCCCCGCTTTTGCAAGGGAAAATCTTGTTATTTTCTTTTTCGGAAAATAAATAAAAACGCTTTGCAAAAATATTTTATAGCAAAAGCAATCATCAAAACAATAAATGATAAAATATTGTAATATATGGCAAAAGCAGTTATGAATATTTCCATAAGAATTGCACCGAATATATTTATATGATAGTCTTTCGCTATGTCCCATACAAACATTTGAAAACCGAAAATGCAACCCATAAAATCTCTTTTGTCGGTCAATACATATTCCATTGTATAATATTGTTCATCAAGGCATAGAACTAAACCGCCAACAATAACCAACAATAAAGAAACGGCAACATATAATCCGAATAAAGGTCCTAAAAATATTTCCATTATTCATTCCCCTTGCGGTACGCTCGTTCGTTTCGGCTCTTGGCCGATGCCTGTTATATCTGCAATCTCATTGTACTTTGCACGAACCGTCTTGATGCGTTTGCGGAGTGCCTTTATCTCGGTTTCGCTATTGCCAAACGCTTTAAGTGCATTTATTTCATCTTTGCACCGTCTTATTTCACTCTCGCACGCCCTCATTGTCTGCGACCAACCGTAACCGTCTTTTTCAATATCACCGATTTTGTAAAGCTGTTTGTCCTGTTCCTCAAGCCGCTTCAATTCCTCTGCGGAATATCTCGGCTCACTCACGCCAAGAATTATATCAGTTTCATAGTGTCGGCAGTTATAGTCCTCATATAACCGAGCATAAACACCCTTTTTCTCGGCTGACGGATAGAAAACGCCATTGACGGTCTTTCCCTCTGCTCCCTTTGCGTACTGTTTGCCCTGCATATATCGGTGAGAAGGTCGGGAGTTGCTATGATAATCAATCTCAATGCCATCTGCGCCGATTTCACGCCCTACAACCGCACTATATTCTTTGTGCGCCTGTTTAATGCCATAAGCCATATTCTGCCTTACAACCGTGTCCAATCGCCTTGTAATGCCCTCACCATAGTTTACGCGGCACCCACCGCCACCGAGATTTTGCACCGTCTGTCGCATAGTGGTATAAAAATCCGCTTTGCCCCCTGTAACGGTCTTTACTGCATCAGAGAATGACTTGTAAATCGCATCTTGGAAGCGGATAGGATTTCCGTTCCTGTCAAGCACAGAAAGAGCCTTTGTGTTAGTGAGGTTTAGAATATCTTTGCCGTTCTGTTTCACATATCGGTCTATAATGCCTTGCAACGCCCCGTTTTTAACGCCTAACGGCTTTTTGCCTCTATATTGGTATAAATAGCCGTTCTGCTTCTCCCACCCCTCAAACTCGCTTATATACGCCTTTTTGAGTGTGCGGATATTCAATGCCGTTGCAATAGCAAGAGTCGCCACAATTCGCTCCCACTCTTTTTTTGCTTCTTTATCGGCATCAAACTTTTCAAGCTCTTTTTTGCTCATTCGCCCGATTTTGCCAATCTTTCGGCAAATTCTCGCAATGCTCTCCGCTTCCCATTCTGTGATATTGTTTGCGATGTAGTCCTCATAGGTTTGGAGCTTTGAAATATCATCTAACTTTGAAATATCAGCCATCTATCTTTTTCGCCACCATTCCTTTTGGCATTATTCCGCTCGCTTTGTAACGATAACCATAAATGCCGTCATTTTCAACATATCCCTCTGTTTGAATATCAGTGCAACCTATCGCTTGAAGAAAATTGGTCATTTCATACAAGAAATATATTGTGCTATCACATAAAACGGAAAGACACATTCTGCCACTCTCTACATATCCGTTATGACTTCTAAAAAACTCATTTACTTGTTTTTCAAAGTCTTGTTTTGAAATATCAGCCATTCGCACCACCCTTTACATAAAACCAATATCTGCCATTAAGGTGTTCGTTTGTTTCTATTCCGTATTTTCGGCAAACAGACAATATGGGGTTTCGATTTTCTCTCGGTATTTCTGCATACAACAAATCGGGATTATCTCCGCAAAATCCATCAATATTCTTTAATTCAACATTTGTTTGTTGCTTGATAAACTCAATCAATTCGGCTTTGTTCTCAAATTGTTTCGCTTCTCCGTACTTCTCTATGTTCTCCACTTAATCACCGCCTTTTGAACAAATTTGTATGATTTTCCATAGCCCATCATATATATGGGCATCTTCATATCTTGCAATATATTTGTCGCCTATTCCCTTGAAAACAAGCCAATTTGTTATTGCATCCATTAAACCGTCTGTGTTTTGGTCATAGCTTCCGCCACAATCTGCTCCGTGAATAACTGCTTCTGCTATAAGTCTGTTTATAATTTTAATTTCTTTATTCACTTCTCCCCACCTCTTTCTTTTGGTGTGCGTGTGTTCCACGCCTTGATTTGTTTCTTAATAGGCAAACTTGATTGAAGCCAAGTGTCAGGCTTTATAACGCAATTTCTTTTATGAATGGGACAAATATATTCATTTCCCATATTTATTCTTATGACCGCTTCTCCGCCACAAAACGGACAACTTTTCAATTCAACCATCACCCCTCACCGCCTTTCTCGGTTGGGTGGGCGACTTTGTATTCGTTACATACTGTCTGTATCTGTGAATAGCAACACTCTTGATAGCAATTACCGCTATATTTGCAATTACTGCACTGTTTCATTTCCCCTCATCTTCCTTTCTCATATCCTGTCGCTCTTTCTCGATTAAAAATCTTAAATACTCGCTGATGTTCATTTCGTGCCTGTACGCATCTTTCTTGATACGCTCACGCTCTCCCTCTTTGACTTTGAAATTTACCCATTCCATTGTATCACCTCACTTTATACTATAACATAATTTGCATTAACATCATTCAAGCGGTTTTTGTATTCCTCGATTTCTCTCGAATAATCAACAACATCACCAAAAAACATATTGGTCGTTCCGTTCATTTTTTTATATCTTTCCAGAATAGAAACAAGACCCTCATACTCGCGCTTATAAATTGCCTTTATGCCAAGACGATTAAGAACTTCACAATATGTTCCATTGTATTGATATGTTTTGTTAAATTTAGAATTTTCAACATAATCAAAACATACACCAACATTTATTTTGCTTCCTGCAAACTCTCCGTGCTTAAAAAGTCTTGCATTAGGGTACTTTTCCTTTACCAATTCTTCAAATTTTGCAAATGTCATAACAAACACCTCGTTTTCTTTCTTTATACACATTATACACCATAACAACACAAATGTCAACCCCTTTTTCAAAACTTTTTAATTTTTCACAAAAAATACCGAAAACATTTCTGTTCTCGGTATTTTGTAATTGTTTTATAAACTTTATAGAACGATGTTTGTTGTTTTTAATCATCATTCTATAGGCATTATACTTTCAAACATCGATATAATTTGTGGTACATAATATTTCTTGTATCCTTCTTCGTTGGGGTGACAACCGTCGGGTGTTCCGCTTGCGTTCCCCGTTAAAAAAGCGTCATTCTGTGCTTTATTCCACCCGTTTAATCCGCTTTCATTATAAGCATCATAATACGGTATAGAATATTTGTTGCAAACTGTAATTACGCTATCGTGATAATTTTTATAATTTTCATAGCTAATATTGCTTACCTTATGAGATATGACGAAACAAATAGGTTTTCCGACAAAATTGTTGATAGCGTATCTAAAAATTGTTTCCAACGCTCCGCAGATAGTAGTTTTATCAACCTCCCCCGAATAATCCGATGGATCGCAAGTCCCAAGTTGCACAGAGTTCCAAACATCGTTTACACCGCCTTCAAAGCAGTACAAATCACCATCGTTAGGCAAATTTTCAAGATTATCTACTATGGAATGGAACACATCCGTAGATCCTTCGCCTGTTTGTAATCTTGCCCCACCCACCGCTTGATTTTCATAAGTGCCATTAACTTTATTTGCGATGATTTTTGCATAACCTCCACCACCATATGTGCCTATACAAATACTGTCGCCATCATACACAATTTTTTTACCCGTCAAAGGAGTTTGCACCTTTTCAAGGGGGATAAAATTTCCCACATTCTCAATAACAATATGTGGTACATATTTAAATTCGTCACCAGAAATCGACCAAAACTCATCAATATTTTCTACATAAAAAAGATTTATTTGTACGTCGTCAAGATTGACGGGATTTGTGCCATTGTAGATATAAAAACGAATATATTTAGTGTCGGCGTTAAGAACAACGCCTTTGCTTGTGTCCCATTTATTGACACAGCCTGCGACAAGTTTTGTTGCGGAAACAAATTCTTTGTTTGCATCGTATTCACAAACGCGATAAATTTGTTTAACGCCGCCCAAAGTTGAAACGTCCGCATTCCACGATATTTTCCTGCCGCCTTCAACGGGCAAAAAATTGGTGGTTCGGAATCCGCTGTTTTCAGGGGTTAAATAACCTTCTTCTCCTGTGCTATTCAAAGACCCCCACTCATAAACACCATCACAAATATTGTTTGTAATATAGGTTTTTTCAATTTCCTCGAAAACGCCCATATCCTGCAAAAATTCTTCTTTGTCCGCCTCGGTGAAATAATCTACGCCTTTGATAGGTGTTTCTCCTTTGATATTTATCGGTGTCGGATTGGGCAATCCTCCGTCATTAGTCCAAGAAATAACGCCTTCTTCAGAAACCGAAGGAATAAACGTTGCTCCTGGAGTTCCGTCGGCGGGTTTGTTTTTTTCCAACTCTATAACTGCTCGTGCTATATCATTTATATCATCTGCATCAACATCGTCAACACCATTTTCTCTGTCAACCCAAGTGTCCTTTAAAGCCATTTACTTTAACCCCCATTAAGTATTTTTTCAAGAGCTATGTCCGTATTTGCTTGACTTTGTTCGGAAATTCGTGCCAACTTCTCGGCAATTTCCTCGTCGGTCATATTCGGGTAAAGCCAACGCAGTTCGTCCTCTTTTTCAAGCACACCGCGGTCAACAGCCGATACGATACGCTCATATTGTTTGTCTGTGTCCTCGTAAGCATCAAACCAATCAACCGCAACCGTCCACAAATCAAGCGGAATATTCAAGAACACCGCATCCGCTTCAAGTGTTGCCTTTATGCCATCAAACATAGCAGATTGAATTTTCTTCACAAAAGAGCGTGTCTTTGTGTTTGCCGTTCTTATCTCGGTAGCCGTTGCTCCCGCCGTGTGTTCTGCCTCAGTCAAGAAGCCTCGGTCAAGTCCGACCATATCTTCCCAATCGGCTTTGGCGTCAATTAACTTTTGCTTATAATCGTTGTATCGAGTAGACGGAGCAAAACTGTCAATCAGCGTTCCATCAACACCTGCTTTTTTGCGAATGCGGTAAACCCCTTCGGGCAGATCAAAACGACAACCATCTTTGTCAGTTATCTTTCGAGTAATGCTTTCATCGACAAAAAGCTTTGTTTTCATAAGCTCCATTTCTTCGTCAAGATCGTTTCTTGCCTTTGTCAGTTCGGCTTCGACTTCCCCGCACCCAAAGTTAAGCGGAACGCCCCATTGAGAAAGTCCACGGCTGTCCTGCGGAGATTTAAAATAGGCAACACCAATATCGTTAGCGTTATAATACGCCACATTGTCGTTTTGATAATGCTCCCACTCTGCCAAATATTCCTCATTGCCTGCCTTGTCGGTAGTATAATAATAAACATACAACGTACCGTTTTCGTCAAGGATATGATGCCGTATAAGCCTGTATTCCCTATGCTTAACAATCTTCTTGTCAATAACCATAGCCACTTCATACATCTTATCGGCTACCATACGATAAACGGAAACATCGGCAGGAGCGATTATGCAGTGATATGGCTCGTCATCCTCACCTGTTGCCATTGTTACGAACACGCCGCCTTTACCAATCATCATTCCACATAGTTCATATAGTTTTGACTGTAAATTATCCGATAGCGGTATCAACGGCTGAACAAGTGTGCTATCCGTCTGCAATTCAACCGTTGCTTCATCACATACAAGCGAGGTCAGTTTTGTATTCGCAATCGCAAGAGGGTTATACTCCGTTATATTCTCCCAATCTTGTACCTTTACGACAATTTTCTTTTCCTCATCATATTGGTCTATCTTCTTTTTGACAAATCCCCAAAAATTATTCCAAAATCCCAACTATAAATCACCGCCTATTTATATTCTTGCTTTTCTCATCAATGCCCTGACTTTTCTTCTTTGGGCCATCAATGCAGTAAGGTCGCCATCTTTAACATATCCTTGCTCAATTCCGTTAATTTCAGCAGTAATGTTTTTGTCTAATGCTCTTGCCGCAGATGCAACGGAATTTATTTTAGAAACAGACCTTGCACCGCTCAAAGCATTTTCCAATTTGTTAATTCTTTGGTCGTTTCCTCTATAATCCCATCTGCCTCTTGTGCTTTGTGCAAGAGCAGAAAAACCGCCACCTGCGGAAATACCACTTGAACCGCCTCTACCACCCATAGCCTGTTTTTACCTCCCTAAATTTTTCTTGAAATGATTTTATTCTTATAATATTCGCATTACATTCTTTTGGTATATCTCCGTGAAATATGACCGTTTCGGGTTGCAATCGGTCTAACATTTCATTCCAGCCGTCAAGAAATAACGCTTTTGTCTCCTTGCTTCGTTGAGTGCCTACACTTGAAACTGCAACTGTCGCACCTTTTGGCGTACCATCAAAACACCACTTGAAACTGTCCTTATCGCTCCACGCTATTGTGGGAATTACCTTGTACCCCATACTTTGCCATAACGCACCGAGCCAATGTTTTCGATAGTGATTATATATCTGCAACGCTTTCGGGTAGTCGGTGTATAGCGAAAAGTCAGGTGTCATTATTGAATGAAATTCGCCAATCAAATTGACATACGCCAACGGCTCACGCCATAGCCTTTCAAATTGGTAATCATCTACAAAGAAATGCAGTCCCTTTTCTTTCTTATTCTTTGCTGACCTTGCATAATTAAACCCGACAAACTCCGCAGGCTCATACTTGTACGGCTCTAATATAGGCGTGTTATATTCGCCCTCGGTGTCGAACCGCATTATATTTAGATTTTCGCAAAATCGTGTTTCTCTATAATTCACTTTCTCACCTCAATCCGTTAGGTAAGCATAGCAATCTGCTACACTGTAAAAGAATCCATCTATGCAATCCACATTGTAACTGCCATCGTCAAGGATAATCGCCTTTTCGCATTTCGGGTCATACACCGCATTTTGTAACTGTTCTATAAGCGGTTCACATTCGCCCTTTACAAGTTTGAATTTGCCCTGTGCCATAAGTTTAGATAACATCAAGGG
>RHMF01000287.1_pt1 | contig 22488 bp, 19 predicted proteins | sample 5365151 | NCBI WGS metagenome assembly RHMF01 (sample SAMN10266501, study PRJNA497801) | feces metagenome | isolation source: feces | host: Bos taurus | place: China: Prairie of Fairy Mountain | collected 2017-08-14 | reverse complement strand
TCTGATTAACAGTCAGATGCTCTAACCAACTGAGCTATTCGGGAATGTTGTTTTCAAACGTTTTGTTTTCGTTTGGGATTGCAAAGGTAGGTATTTTTTCTTTACTTCCAAACTTTTTCACAAAAATTTTTGAAAAAATCTTATATTTGCAATGTTTTCCTAGAATAACCGGCTTTTTTAGCCTTATAAAACAGCAGCATGGACATTGATCTCTTATCTAAAATGGTCAAGGAACTTATTCTTGACAATGACAGAGTGGTACTTCCCGGCCTTGGCTCATTTGTGGCAGAGGTCGTCCCTTCGACATTTTCGGATAAAGGATATACTATCAACCCTCCATATCGCAGGCTTTTCTTCAGGTCAAAGCCGGATGAGGGCTCTGAACTCGTAAGCTTTTATGCTTCGAGCAATCAGGTCGAGCATGATCTGGCTGAAAGGATCATCAAGGACTTCGTGGCTGAGCTCAAGACCATACTGCATTCAAAGAAGGTTGTGGTCTTTCCTGGCTTAGGAAGATTGAGAGCTACCAAGGAGAATGCTGTGTTCTTTGTAGCTGATGAAGACCTGGATATCTATCCTGCCGGTTTTGGTCTGGAGCCGATTTCGTTGAAGACTCATCAGGAGACCAGGGAAGAGGTAAGTGCAGCTGTCGCTGGCCTGAAATCATTGCTGGAAGAAACTGTGCAGGAAGTTCCTGAATCCGCTCCGGAACCTATAGTAGAATCGGAACCAGCTCCAGCAGTTCCTGAGCCGGAACCAGTTGCCGAGCCGGAACAGAAACCAGAACCGGAACCTGAACTCCAGCCAGTCAAGACAGAGAAACCGGCTGCCCCTACTGTGGTCGAGGAGACATCTCGCAAGCGTACTGCGACAAAGCCAGGCGTTCTGGCATTGACGGTCCTGGCTGTCCTGGCGGCTGTTCTCATCATAGCGCTTGCGATTATTGGAAGAACAGCTCCTGACTTGGTGGACCATCTGCTCTACACCCCTGAAGAACTGAAGATTCTTAACTACACCATAAAATGATAAAATATACAGAGAAGCATACTATCCCTTGTTATGACACTGATGCAGCGTGGCGCCTGAAGCCTACTTCTTTCATGAATATGGCTCAGGAGGCTGCCGGACGTCATGCAGTCTATCTCGGTTTCGGATATGACGATCTGATAAAGAACAATACGGCATGGATACTTTCGCGTGTCCATGTGGAATTTCCGGATACTCCGAAATGGAGGGAAGAGATCACTCTTAATACATGGCACAAGGGCTTGAACCGCCTTTTCTTCCTCAGGGATTTCGTTCTTACCGACAATGATGGAAAAGAGAGGGTCAAGGCGACGACATCCTGGCTTGTGCTCAACCTCGAGACCAGAAGGCTTGTCAGGGATCCGAAGCTCCTGGAAGAAGGAACCGTTTGTAATGAAAATGCTCTTGAAACACCGGCGGACAAGGTTCAGATGCCTAAAGATCTGGAACCTGAACTCGTGAGGACGCATCTCGTTTCATACTCGGACATAGATACAAACGGCCATACGAACAATGCAATGTACATGCAGTGGTCGATGAATGCCGTAGGCTATGATATCACTTCCTCAAGGCCGGTCAAGGAATTTACGATCAATTTCAACCATGAGACAAAGGTCGGTGATGAAGTGGAAATATACCGTGCAGCCGTAGAGCGTGAAGATGGACTTCATGTCTTTGTTGAAGGTAAGATAGGTGAGGTGTCGTCATATTGCGTAGAGATAGTATTCTGAAATGATTGAACTTATATATCCGTTCGATATAGCGCCGGTTGTTCCGGCTCCTACCGCAGGCTCCAAGGCTGTGACGGCTCATGGAAGCGAGTGGTTTCCGGTCGTTTTGCCTAGCGGCATGGTCATAGGACGCTCTACCCGTGAGTATTGCCATAGTGGAGCCAAGCCTCTCCATCCGGTGATCCATATTCATATCATCGACCGCTTCTCGCGCATATATCTGCAGAAACGCTCGATGCATAAGGATATACAGCCCGGGAAGTGGGATACCGCCGTAGGCGGACATGTGTCATATGGAGAATCCTTGATAGAGGCGGTGTATCGTGAGGCATCGGAGGAATTGGGATTTACGGAATTCAATCCTATTTATCTGGAGACCTACGAATTCGAGTCTGCGATCGAAAAGGAAATGGTCAACATCTTCGCGGCTGTAGGCTCATATGAACTCCACCCTGATCTTGATGAAGTCGATGAGGGCCGATGGTGGGAACTTGACGATATTGATGCCAATCTCGGAAAAGGAGTTTTCACTCCTAATTTCGAAAGCGAGTTCCAGATGATACGCAACTCCCTTCTTGCTCTGCTCTAGAAAATTGATTACATTTGTCTTTAATATGTTAAAGCAGATGTAACCATGTCCTTTATAGAGTGTTTTATCCCTTCCATGTCCGCTGAGGACATTTCAACGACAGTCGAATCTTTCAGCAGGAGCGATGCATTTTCCGGCGTGACCATGCTTTCCGGAGTCTCACTCAGGTCAACGGAGACTTTGAGAAGCATAGCGGAGGCTGTTTCAGATAAATTCGTCCTGATCTATACAAAGGATTTGCCTTTGGAAATGGGCATGTTTGCGCTGGATCGAATGATTTCCATTGCTGAAGATACAGGGGCGGATATGCTGTACGCGGATCATTATCAGCTTGTTGCAGGTCCTGACGGTCAACCTTGCAGAAGAAGGCACCCTCTCATCGAGTGTCAGAAGGGGGCATTGAGAGATGATTTTGATTTCGGAAGTGTGCTTGTCTTCAGAAGCAGCTCGTTCAGAAGGGCTGTGCGTGCCATGGAGACTGATTATGAGTTCGGCGCTTTGTATGACCTGCGTCTGCGCATGAAGAAGATAGTTCATATAAACGAATATCTTTATACGGAAATAGAGACTGATGACCGTAAATCAGGAGAAAAGCAGTTTGATTATGTGGATCCGAGGAACAGGGCTGTACAGGTTGAAATGGAGAAGGTCTGCACCGCTCATCTGAAGCGTATCGGTGCGTGGCTTGAACCTAGATTCAAGGATCCTGACATCAAAGAGTTCGGAGTACGGGAGTTCCCGGTCACAGCTTCAGTCGTGATACCGGTATTCAACAGAATCAGAACAGTAAAGGATGCAGTGGAAAGCGCTCTGAGCCAGAAATGTGATTTCCCTTATAACGTTATTGTAGTTGATAATCATTCGTCAGACGGTACGACAGAGCTTCTTGAAGAGCTTTCTTCAAAAAATGAAAATCTGATACATGTGGTTCCGGCAAAGTATGATCTTGGGATAGGAGGTTGCTGGAATCTGGCTGTCCATCATGAAATGTGTGGCGAATACGTCGTACAGCTTGACAGCGATGATGTGTACAGCGGACCGGATACATTGCAGAAGGTAGTGGATGCATTCCATGAGCAGAAATGCGCCATGGTGGTCGGTACATATCAGATGACGGATTTCCAGATGAATCCGATTCCTCCGGGAGTTATAGACCATAAGGAATGGACTGAGGAGAATGGCCGTAACAATGCGCTCCGAGTCAATGGTCTGGGGGCACCGAGAGCTTTCTGGACTCCGCTTCTCAGGACCTTGAATCTTCCTAATACAAGCTATGGCGAAGATTATGCTCTTGGATTGCGCATAAGTCGTGAATACCGTATAGGCCGTATATATGATGTGCTTTACTGCTGCCGCAGGTGGGAGGGTAACTCTGATGCAGCTCTCAACATTGAGAAGATCAATGCCAACAACCAATATAAGGACCGTATCAGGACATGGGAACTTGAGGCCAGGATGCGTATGTTATCCCGTTCGAAATAAGGAATATGAACAACAGCAGAGCTATACATAAATTTGTAGGAGACCAGCTTTCACGCTGGCCTCTTGCGTGTGATAATTTCAGGGCACTTAAGAATGTGCAGGTGAGGGAAGTCGATGCAGGAGGCTTGACAGTCAAGCTTCAGCACAATCCTGCAAGGATGATTTCTTCGGCTGCAAAGCTCGATAAGGCGGACATCGCCAAGAGAAAATGTTTTCTGTGCAGGGAGAACAGACCTCCTGAACAGATCATGATGAAATTTGAAGGACGCAAGGGAAAGAAATACCATATCCTTGTCAATCCTTATCCGATTTTCCCTGACCATCTTGTCATAGCTGCTGACCGACATACGGACCAGACAATCTGGAAACGATATGTCGATATGCTGGATCTTGCCAGGAAATATCAGGATTTCACATTCTTCTACAACGGGCCTAAAAGCGGTGCTTCAGCTCCTGACCATCATCATTTTCAGGCAGCTCCGAGGGGACTGATGCCTTTAGAGACAGATGTGGAGAGATTCCTCGATTCCGCTCGGAATGACAATGCTGCGGCCCGTCAGGACAAGGACAATCCTCTAGTTTATCTGACGTCCCTGCAGGATGCTGAACTGTATCATTATAAGAGGTTTACGGCCGGAGTCTTTGTCCTGAGATCTGAGACTTCCAAATCGGCTGCCAAGCTTTTTTACAGGCTTCTTGACTGTATGGAGATTCCGGAAGGGGAAACGGAGCCTATGTTCAATCTCTTTACGTATTACAGCGGAGGGGAATTCCGTTCCATCATAGTATTTCGCAGCAGACATCGTTCCCATCATTATTTCAGCGAAGGGCCGGACCACCTTACGATGAGTCCCGGATGTGCAGATATGGGAGGAATGTTCATTGTACCTGTCCATCAGGAGTATGAAAGATTGTCACAGAATCTTCTTGAAGAAATGATACGCGAAGTCTCGATAACCGCAGAAGAGGAAGAGCTTGTCATTGACCGTCTTACACGTGAACAGCCTGATGTCGAGGTCGGGATAATGTCGGGGAAAGAGATCGAATTCGAAATACTCTCTGATGGAGCAGGACTTCGTAAAGCCGTCTTCAGGGAAGGAAAGATAGAATATGACGGTGCTTTGTACGATGAACTGTATTTCGGTGCCCAGACTCCGTCCTCTATGTTTGCAGAGCCGTCCTTTGCTCTGCACGGTGTGACCATAGGTGTGAATTTCCATTGGGAAAGGAAGGAGGATCAGAGATTCGCTGGAGCTTTGAAGATAATAGTCGATAAGGATAAGCTGCTTGCTGTCAATGTGGTCGGTGTCGAGGATTATCTGCTCAGTGTGATCTCTTCAGAAATGAGTGCGTCCGCATCGGAGGAGTTCCTCAAGGCCCATGCTGTAATATCCCGTTCGTGGCTTATGGCCCAGATTTCGGCGTCGCATGGTGCCCGCGTATCTTCTGTACCGGAGGGCGTCTGCAATCTGCCGTCTCTTATGATGAATCTTGACAGCCTTATGAATCGTCAGGAATCGGAAGAAAACGAGAGTGGGGGTTATGAATATGTGAAGTGGTATGATCATGATGACCATAGATTGTTCGATGTATGTGCAGATGACCATTGCCAGAGATATCAGGGGCTTGGAAGGGCTGTAGGGAAGACTGTCAGGAGGGTGATCGACAGTACATGGGGGCAGGTGCTCATGCATGACGGAAAACTTTGCGATGCGCGTTTCTCGAAATGTTGCGGAGGAAGGATGGAAAGATTCGGTACATGTTGGGAAGATAAGGATTATCCATATCTCCAGCCTCTTCCTGATACTCCGGATCATGCGGAAGGTGGAAAATGTTTCTGCGATACCCAAGACAGGAGTATCCTGTCGCAGGTGCTTAACAACTATGATCAGGAAACTGCGGATTTCTACAGGTGGAAGGAAGAGTACGATTTAAATGACCTGTCTGAACTTATCGGACGCAGGAGCGGTCATGAGATAGGAAAGCTTGAAGCTCTGGAACCTTTGGCAAGGGGAGAGTCCGGCAGAATATTCAGACTGAGGATCATCGGGTCAGAGAAAACAATTACCGTAGGAAAGGAACTTGAGATCAGGAGAATCCTTTCCGAGAGCCATCTCAAGAGTTCAGCTTTCGATGTGGAAATTACGGGTGACCGTATAATTCTCCATGGTTCGGGCTGGGGGCATGGAGTTGGCTTATGTCAGATAGGTGCTGCTGTGATGGCATCTGAAGGATATGGCTATCGCCAGATCCTCGAACACTATTATCCGGGAACAATTATAGAATGATGATGTATGAATAAAAATCCATGGTGGTGGATACCTACGCTGTATTTTGCTGAGGGAATTCCGTATTTCATAGTTAACAATATCTCTGTGATCATGTTCAACAATATGGGCATGTCTAAAGGTGATATGGCGATGTACACCAGTCTTCTTTATCTCCCATGGGTAATCAAGCCTCTCTGGAGCCCTTTTGTCGATATCATAAAGACCAAAAGATGGTGGGTCATGGCAATGCAGGTGATAATGTCTGCAGCATTTGCGTTGGTCGCTTTCAGCCTGCCTCACCCGTCTCCGGAAACCATTGCAGCAGGAGGTACTCCGGTGTCGCTGTTTACCCTTACACTTGTTCTTTTCTGGATCACGGCATTTGCATCTGCTACTCACGATATTGCAGCTGACGGATATTATATGCTGGCCCTCAAGCCAAAGGAACAGTCGCTTTTTGTCGGCATCAGAAGCACCTTCTATCGTCTTTCTTCCATTTTCGGCCAGGGTGTCCTGGTTGTTATCGCAGGGCTTCTGGAAAAGAATCTTGGAGATATACCGAAGGCATGGTCCCTGACTCTGATCGTCAGCGCCGTAATGTTCTCTCTCATAACTCTCTGGCATACTTTCAATCTTCCTAAACCGGAGTCTGATCGCACGCGTGCTCAAGGTACTGATGCAAAGGGAATCATCAAGGAGTTCGGTCGTACGTTCGTTACATTCTTCCGGAAGAAGCATGTCTGGATAGCTCTCCTTTTCATGCTTCTGTACCGTCTGCCTGAAGCCTTCCTCATCAAGATGATGAACCCGTTCCTTCTTGATCCGGTTCAGCAGGGAGGCCTGGGACTTTCTACTGAGACAGTTGGAATAGTATATGGAACAGTAGGAGTCGCCGCCCTTACCGTCGGAGGAATCCTCGGAGGTATAGCAGCTTCACGCTGGGGACTCAAGAAATCATTATGGCCGATGGCACTGGCTCTGACACTCCCATGTCTGTCATTCGTCTTCCTCGCAGCTTTCCAGCCACAGAGCCTGATTCTGATCAGTTCTTGTGTGGCTCTGGACCAGTTCGGCTATGGATTCGGATTTACGGCATACATGTTGTATCTTATCTATTTCTCAGAAGGGGAGTTCAAGACGGCCCACTATTCGCTTTGTACAGCTTTCATGGCTTTAAGCATGATGCTTCCGGGAATGATAGCCGGTTATGTGCAGGAAATCATGGGATACACTTATTTCTTTGTTTTCGTCATGATATGCTGTCTTGTGACTGTTGCGGTCACATCATTGCTGAAAGTCGATCCTGAATATGGAAAAAAATGATAAACTACGCTATATTATGAAAAATCTTATCTTATCTGCAGCCATGTCTGCATTATTGCTTGTTTCTGCTTGCGGTCCGGCATATGAGAAGCCGACTGCTGGCTCTGATATCGGATTTGCACTTGATTTCTTCAAACAGGTGAACGCTTCTTCTGAAAACGGAGCGAATGTAGTGGTTTCGCCTTATAGTGCAGGCGTAGCATTGTCGATGCTTGCAGAAGGTGCTGCAGGGGAGACCAGAGCAGAATTTGATGATGTCCTTAATGGTTGCCTTTTCAAGGCTGAACCTTCAAGCGATGGTAAGGTGATCGCTGAATCTGCAAACTCTTTGTGGATCGATGGCGGCTTCAAGGTAAAGGATAAATATACAGAGCTTTTAGCCTCTGATTTCGATGCTTTGGTAAAGACGGAAGATTTCTCTGATCCTTCTACAGTCAAGGCTATCAATGACTGGTGCTCTGAACATACTTCAGGAAAAATCACTGAGATTATTGACCGCTTAAACCCGGAAATGGTCATGGTGCTTGTAAATGCATTGTATTTCAATGCTCCGTGGGAAAAATCATTCGATCCGGCTATGACCAATGAAGAGACATTCCATGGAACCAAGGGCGAAAAAAAGGTGCAGATGATGAGCATGCAGTCAGAATTCTATTATGCCGAATATGAGGGCTTCAGTGTCATAGCAATTCCTTACTCAGGTGTCCGTTATGCAATGTATGTGGTTCTGCCTCCTGCAGGCATGAACGTGGATTCGGCTCTTCCTTATGTCAATGAATATACATATGATGCTGCCATGGACATGATGACTTCTTGTGAAGTGCGTCTGAAACTCCCGAAATTCACTCTCGAGACATCTCAGGTGCTTAACGGAATCCTCATGTCAATGGGCCTCAAGTCTGCCTTCACTCCGGCAGCAGATTTCAGCGGTATTTCTTCAAACGGAGCTCTTGTCCTCGATCAGGTAAAGCAGAAATGCTATATTGATGTGAGTGAAAAAGGTACTGAGGCAGCTGCTGTCACTTCGGCTCAGATCAAGCTTACATCCGCAGCCATCACTCCTAGACCGGTAGAAATGGTTGTTGACAGACCTTTCCTCTTCCTTATCGCAGATTCTCAGACTGAGAATATCCTGTTTGCGGGAAAAATCCTGAATCTTTAATTTTCTGAACTCATGAAAAAACTGTTCTCTCTGTCAATATGCCTTTTACTCGCTTCATTATGTCTTGCTTCGGCGCAACCTGTGGTCAAGACAGGTATAGAAGTGTTGCGCGACAGAGGCTTTGAAGGACTGGTCGGCAAGAAGGTAGGTCTGGTGACCAATCCCAGCGGAGTTGACAGATATCTTGTATCAACCATAGATATCCTATATAATGCTCCGGGAGTGGAACTGACTGCTCTATATGGTCCCGAGCATGGTGTCCGTGGAGATATGTATGCGGGTGACCATGTCAAGGACTCGAAAGATGAAGCGACAGGCCTGCCGGTCCACTCCATATATGGCGCTACCAGAAAGCCGACTCCTGAGATGTTGGAAGGCATAGATGTAATGGTCTATGATATTCAGGACGTGGGGGTAAGATCATATACATATATCAGTTCCCTCGGTCTGGTCATGGAAGCCTGCGGGGAGCTTGGAATTGAAGTGATGGTCCTTGACAGGCCTAATCCTCTGGGAGGAAACAAGATAGAAGGATGTTATGTAGAACCAGGCTTCTTTTCATTTGTCAGCCAGTATGAGATCCCATATGTTTATGGACTCACTGTAGGGGAGCTTGCCGTGATGATCAATGAGGAAGGTATGAACAAGGGACAGAAAGGAAATCAGGAACCGGCGAGATGCAAGCTCACAGTCATACCGATGGAAGGTTGGACACGTGACATGGTATATGAAGATACCGGTCTGCCATGGGTACTGCCTTCGCCTAATATTCCTTACAAGGATACACCAATGTATTATGCCGCCTCAGGCGTATGTGGTGAACTTTATGGCTTCATGAATGTCGGTATCGGATATACATTGCCGTTCCAGGTGTTCGGGGCTACATGGCTGGACCCTGTCAGGCTGAAGGAGCGTCTTGAATCATATGGACTGCACGGCGTTTCCTTCCGTACCATTTGGTTCAAACCTTTTTCGGGAAGCCAGAAAGGACAGCTGGTCAAGGGACTGCAATATTTCTTTACGGACTATGAAAAAGCACGTATTACAGAGACTCAGTTTTATGTCATGCAGGCTGTTGCAGAGCTGTATCCTGATAAGAAGGCATTCGAGATCATAAGCGGCTATGGATTATTCGATAAGGTTTGTGGCACGGATTATGTAAGGACAGAATTCAAGAAGCAGTATAATGTTACTGATATTCTGGATTATTGGCGGAAAGATGAAGAAGATTTCCGTGAATTGTCGCAAAGGTACTACATCTATTAACTTAAAACTGTACGATTATGAGAACAATCAGAACAACCCTTGCCTCAGTGATAGCAGCTTTGTCATTGCTGGCATTCGAGTCTGATGCGGATGCACAGGCGCGCAGAGGAGGAACAAACGTTACTAGAACCAATCCGAGCAGCTCAAAATCGTCAAACAGCTCAGTTACACGTCAGTCTTCAGGTCGTTCTTCAGGAACTGTAAGCAGAGGCTCATCGTCTTCTTCAGACAGAAAGTCTCCAGTTGCACGTCCGTCAACTCAGACCAGACCATCGTCAACTCGTCCTTCAGGTCAGGTAAGGCCATCGGTGTCTTCAGACAGAAAGCCGAGTACTACTGTGACAAGACCGGCTACAAGGCCTTCAGGATCGGCTACAAGACCTTCAGGACAGGTTACAAGACCGTCAGCAGGTCCATCGACCAAGCCGGCAAACAAGCCGGTAACCAAGCCTTCCGGTTCAAGGCCTGATTTCAAGCCAGGCAATCAGAACAAGCCTGTATCAGTGAGCCGCCCTGGTTCACGTCCGGGAAACCGTCCTTCGGACCGCCCTGATGTCAGACCGGACCGCAGACCGGATCACAGACCAGACAGACCTGTAATGATCCGTCCGGACCGTAAGCCTGATGTACATAGGGTTCACCCAAGAGACAGAGATTTCATGGTATATAGTACACCATCTTTCTTCTGGTCGCACCATAACCACTGCTACGGTTACAGAGTAAGGATACTGCCATCGCATGCAAGAAGATATATCTATCATGGCATAACATACTATTGCTACAATGATATATGGTATCGCCCTTATGGCGGATATTACATGGTATGCAGACCTCCTCGCGGAACTGTCCTTGCAGCAAACCTTATCGCTGACATGGCATGGACTGCAGTAAGACTGTCGTATTATCACACTGTTGTGAATACATATAAGACCATCAACGAGAATAATGAGTATATAGCGCAGCAGAATGCGATAATAGCTCAGAACAATGCTACCATAGCAGCCCAGAACAAGACAATGTCAATGAACCAGCAGCTCGCATCTCAGGCTTATACACTGGCAAATGAGCTTGGACTTGTACAGAGCTATGCAGCAGCAGACGGAAGCTATTATTATCAGGACGGCGTATTCTATACAATGGATGCAAATGGTGAATACAAAGTCATTCTTCCACCTGCCGGAGCACTCGTCGAGACACTCCCAGAGGATTACGACATGGTGACTCTCAATGGAGAGGAATATTACAAAGTCGATGAAACAGTATATAAAGTGACAATCAATGACGGAAAGCCTTATTTCGAGGTACTTGGTCAGCTTTACAGTTAAACAATAACAGCAGCGCCCGATAAAATCGGGCGCTTTTCTTATTTTATCATTTCATATGTCTTGTTCAGTGCGATAGGATCTCCGGAAGAGTATAAGGAAATCCGGAATCCGTCGTTATGTATCAGTTTTTCAGCCTGCATGACTTCTTTGAGATGTCTGGCAATCGCGGGAGCCGGGTCTATGACTTCGATTCTTCTGTCGGGTGCGATGGCTGAGGCTTCCTTGATTATGACTTCGGACAGAAACGGATAATGTGTACAGCCGAGGACTATCCGATCGGCACCTTCGTCCATCAGTGGCTTCAGACTCTTTCTTACTGTTTCTTCTGCTTCTTCTCCGCTAAGACAGCCTTTTTCAACGAGCTCGACGAATCCTTGGCCGACATGCTCGACGATCTTCACGCCTTCAGAGTATCTCTCCCTTGTGTTCTGATATTTATCTGCTTTCAATGTCCCTGATGTGGCCAGAACTCCGACAACACCTGTTTCTGTGCTCATTACTGCTGGTTTTACAGCTGGTTCCATGCCTATGAATCTGACATTGAATTCATTACGTAGTGTGGATATTGCTGCAGCTGTCGCTGTATTGCAGGCAACAACCATTATCTCAGCCCCTTTGTCTAAAAGGAAGCGGGTAATCTCTCTTGCCCTGTCTATGATGTATTCTACGGACTTTTCTCCGTAAGGGCAATGAGCATTATCGGAATAATATATGTATTGTTCATCAGGCAGTACCTTGCATATCTCCCTGAGTACGGAGAGACCGCCTACTCCTGAATCAAAAATCCCTATCATATCGTCAAACTGTTAATCATATCCAGCTCTTCCTTGCTGAATCCGGTGTTCCTGATCGCTTCCATGTTCTCGTCAAGCTGTTTTACACTGCTGGCTCCGACAATGACTGAAGTCACACCAGCATCTTTCAGAACCCATGCCAATGCCATCTGTGCCAGGCTCTGCCCCCTTTCCGCAGCCATTGCATTCAATTTCTCAAGTCTGGATATCATTCCCGGAGTGATTGTTTCACTTTTCAGCGTTGCATTACGTGCAGCTCTTGAATCAGAAGGTATTGAACCTCCGAGATATCTTGAAGTCAGAAGACCTTGTGCAAGCGGTGAAAAAGCAATGAACCCTGAACCGGCCTCTTTTGCCTGTGATATCAGCCCGTCATTTTCAGGAACGCGATGGAACATGTTGTATTTCAACTGATGAAGAAGGCATGGAACGTCATGTGATCTTAAATAATCATATGCATTTGATGCAGCCTCAGCAGGATAATTCGATATTCCGGCATAAAGTGCCTTTCCGCTTCTAACTATGTCCGTGAGGGCCTGCATCGTCTCTTCCAGAGGAGTGTCCGGATCATATCTGTGTGAGTAGAATATATCCACATAGTCGATCTTCATTCTTTTGAGGCTCTGATCAAGACTGCTGATAAGATATTTTCTGGATCCATGATCTCCGTATGGACCTGGCCACATGTCATAACCGGCTTTGGTTGAAATGAACATCTCGTCTCTATAAGGACGGAGGTCACTTTGCATTATGCTGCCGAATGTCGCTTCAGCACTGCCGTATGATGGACCGTAATTGTTTGCCAGATCGAAATGGCATATGCCTTTATCAAAGGCGTGAAGAATGATTTCGCGACTCTTTGCAAGCGGAGCCGAATCTCCGAAGTTCTGCCACAGGCCTAGAGATATTTCAGGAAGAATGATTCCGCTCTTTCCTGCTCTGCGATATTTCATGCCATTCTCGTAGCGGCATGCATCAGCTGTATATCTTTCGTTTATCATGATCGTTACTTTTAATATACTGATACTTCATCAAGAAAGAACCATGAAGGATGGCCTACTCCGTAATGCCAGTATGGGCAGTCGATGGTTCCGTCAATCTCTACTTTTATATATCTGGCTTTGACAGGAGACTCTGACTCAGCAACTCCCTTGACGAACTTGATCATAAGGTTGCGGTCTTCTGCAAATGCGAATGAGCCGAAGTCAGTATAGGACGCACCGTCGTTCGAGATGCTGTATCTTCCTCCTGTCGGCAACAGAACCCACGCGCCAAGCTGATGGAGGAAGTCGCTCTCGATCCTTGAGAATTCTGTGGACTCACCAAGGTCAATCACGAAGGAGGCGTCGCTGCCTTCCCAACCAACCCAACTTTCAACATATGTCGTCCCTCCATACAGTCCGTCAGTGAGAGCTTCGTCAGCCATGCCGATATATCTCTGATGAGGAGCGGTAATCCATTCCACTTTCGCTCCCAGAGCCTTGCTCTTTATTTCCTGTGGCAGAAAACGTGTTCTGTAAAGACTGCAGTATTCTCCAGGAGGATTGTTCCTTTCATTGAGTGCTGGGATTTCATATTCTTTAGTCCGCTGCTCGAAAAGGTCGAGCTTGGCGAGGATGTCATCAACGTCCATATCATCTCCCGTTCTTGCAATCTCCAGCTCGGAGAACATGACACTCAATCGGGACAATCTTACCCTGTCAAGCTTTTCAGGATCATCTGCCACTGCCTTTTCCGCTTTGTCGAAAATCTCGTTATATGTCTTCAGAAGCTGTGGATTGAGCATGCCGTCCTTATGGGAAATTGCGGAATCGTATATCCAGAGATCCTTCCCGCTAGCCAGAAGCGCGCCTTCCAGAATCTTGAGGTAATCTCCGATATGCTTTCCGGCTTTGCCATAATAACCGTCCAGGAAAGTCGTCATGAGAGAATCTGCATCCTGATAGGGATCCCACATAAGCTTGGAAAGCATATAGGACCTGAGTTCAGGGAAATCTCCTCCTTTGGAACCGTTTACCTGGGCGAAATACATCGTCACATCGTTCTCCTTGTAAAGCTGTATGTTCTTCTGCATTGTATGGAAGTTAGGGAAAGGAGTCAGATATCCGTCGAAATTGATGCCGTAGTCCCAAAGGAATATATTGTCGGAAATGGCAGACCAGCCTTCTAACGCTTCAACGAAAGTCCTTCCTGATTCGTTGTCGGTAAGAGGGACTTCTCTCTTGCAGTCAATGTTGCAGAGCATGATGTTTACATTAGGAAGCGGCTTGACGTGCTTAGGCGGCTTCATTGTAAACAGATATGCGAGGGTCGAGAATTCCTTGTCCGGATAATGGACTGCAAGTTTGTTCAGGAAATGTATGAAGTTTCCTGAAGGAGCCTCTTCGTATTCTTCGAGCGCCTTGCAGTCCGGGCAGGTACATTGTGTGAAATTTCCGTCGTTCTGGCTGACTGAAAGCATCTTCATGTCAGGATTGGCCAGAAATATGGAATCCAGCTGCTTGACTACCGCATCGAAAACGGCAGGACTAGTCAGACACCATTGGCTGTTATGTCCCGGCCTTCTCTGTCCGTTGATGAGAGAATAATATTCGGGATGTTCTTTGCCGAATCTGTCGGAAGGAAGGATACGGTTGAAGGTGTGTACCCACATCCTGTCTATGAATTCTTCATCAGGGGATTCAAATCTGTACCATAATTTATATGTCGGATCCTTCTGGCAATAGCTGCTGCTCTGTCTGTAGCGGAATGCCGGGGTCTCTTTGATGTGGATCTCAGGAAATGTGATGCTTTCCATATGAGGATAGTCGCAAGTGCCTGCAGTCCAGTATGATACGCCGAGATGTTGTTCAAGCAGGGTCACGACTCCATAGATTGCACCCTTACCTCCGCCGCTACGTATGTAAAGGTTGTTTCCTTCTGTGTCGATGCTGAACCCGTCCTCTCCGATTTCTCTGACAGTCTCGCCTCCTATGATGACCCGCCCCGTTCCCCCGGCAGTAATAGCCAGTTCGGCACCGCTGATCCTTTTGATGAAGTCCTGAAGCAACAAAGCTGCCTGATGTGTCTCAGCTGTTTCGTCAGCTGTTATGATGCATGTTCTGGCCTTTCCGTTTTTTGTTATGACGGTCTGACCCGCAGCGTGAGTCGCTGTGAGCAGCAATAAGGCTGAAGTGATGACTACAATGAAATGTCTTGCCATAGCATGTCGTTTTAGATTTTACAAATATACTCTTTTTATCTTATTTTGCCTTGCTGCTGAATTTGTTTAATTTTGTGGAATAATAATGAAAGCTTATGGCATTGATAATACCTGACGATTATTGCAATCTTCTGAGTACTGTAGAAAATACGGAAAAGGCTATCAAGAATGTAAAGGATATGTTCCAGGATAACCTTTCGGCCCAGCTTGCCTTGCTGAGAGTGACAGCCCCGATGGTCGTCATGAGCGGCCTCGGCCTGAATGATGACCTTAACGGAGTAGAAAGACCTGTGTCTTTCCCGGTACGTGATATGGAGGGAAGCAGAGCAGAGGTCGTACATTCCCTTGCAAAATGGAAGCGTATCAAGCTTGCGGAAATGAAGACAGTGCCCGGTAGAGGCCTTTATACGGATATGAATGCTCTCCGTCCGGAGGAAACTTTGGATAATACTCATTCCATATATGTGGATCAGTGGGACTGGGAAGCAGTCATAAGAGAGGAACAACGCAATCTTGCATATCTTAAGAATGCCGTCAGAAGAATATACGAGGCAATAAAGGTTACAGAGAATAAATTATACGTGGAATTTCCTCAGATTGAGCCTATTCTGCCGCAGGACGTGTATTTCATTCATTCTGAGCAGCTTCTGCAGATGTATCCCGGCATGTCGCCAAAGGAGAGAGAGGATGCTGTGACCCGCAGATATAAGGCGGTCTTCATCATAGGAATCGGTGGGGAACTCTCTGATGGCTGTCCACATGACGGCAGGTCTGCGGATTATGACGATTGGTCAACCGTGAATGAAGATGGTTATAAAGGACTCAACGGAGACCTTCTTTTGTGGAATCCTGTGCTTGAATGCGCATTTGAGATCTCCAGCATGGGAATCAGAGTGGATGCCGAGGCATTGGCAAGACAGCTTGAAATACGAGGGGAGACGGAGAAGTCAGGACTGATGTATCATAAAAGGCTTCTTGAAGGTAAGCTTCCATGTACTATCGGAGGAGGCATAGGTCAGTCCAGATTGTGTATGTTCCTGTTGAGAAAGGCTCATATAGGAGAGATCCAGAGCAGTGTCTGGCCGCAGCAGATGAGGGAAAAATGTATGGAGGCGGGGATTGTCCTTGTGTAGATGCATTTAAATGCCTATTTTTGTATGATTTATCGCACGGTTAAGTGCCTAGGAGTGATTTGTCATGATAAGTATAGAACAGATAAAGACTTTGCAGCAGCGTGTAGAGACGCTTGGCAGATGCATCGGTGTTGATGAAAAGCGTGCAGACGTTGAATCAAGACAGGAGAAGACTCTGGCTGCTGATTTCTGGGATGATCCGAAGGCGGCTGAGAAGTTTCTCAAGGAACTCTCAGGCGTGAAGTTCTGGGTGACAGGTTTCGACAAGGTGTCTGCAGCGGTTGAGGACCTCAATGTGCTGCTTGAGTTTGAAGCGGAGGAGATTGATGAGGCGTATGCTTCTGCTTTGAAGGAACTGGAGGCTTTGGAGCTGCGCAATATGCTAGGAGAAGAGGGTGACAATCTGGGAGCGGTGCTGACGATCAATTCCGGAGCAGGCGGAACAGAGGCAAACGATTGGTCTGCAATGCTTATGCGTATGTATATACGTTGGGCGGAGAGAAACGGATATAAAGTGACTGTTACTGATGAACTTGAGGGCGAGGATGCCGGCATCAAATCCGTGACCATGCAGGTGGAAGGTGATTATGCTTTCGGTTACCTCAAGGCTGAGAGCGGCGTACATCGTCTGGTCCGTATATCTCCATTCAATGCCCAGGGAAAGCGTCAGACAACCTTCTCTTCTGTATTCGTATATCCTCTTGTCGATGATTCCATCGAGATAGAAATCAATCCCGGCGATCTGGAATGGGATACATACCGTTCAAGCGGCGCAGGCGGCCAGAATGTCAATAAGGTTGAGACTGGAGTACGTGTAAGGCATATTCCTTCCGGAATCGTAGTGGAGAACACGGAGACACGTTCTCAGCTGGACAACAGACAGAATGCCCTACGTATCCTCAAATCCCGTCTTTATGACATAGAACTGAAGAAGCGTCAGGAAAAGCAGGCCGAACTTGAAGGCCAGAAGAAAAAGATCGAGTGGGGATCTCAGATCCGAAGTTATGTCCTTCATCCGTACAAGATGGTCAAGGATCTTCGCACAGGACATGAAACCTCAGACACTCAAGGGGTGCTTGACGGAGATCTGAATGATTTCATGAAGGTTTTCCTGATGGAGAATAATTAAGGTATAATGAAGCGATTTTTTGTGTTATTGCTGACGGTTCTGGTGTCGGCAAATTCGATCTGGGCTCAGGCAGCCACTGCCGAAAAGGCTGAAGGCAATAAATTCCCATTTTCAATCAAGGCGTATCCTTTCAGGGGAACATTTCTTGACAAGGGTGTCCATTTCGAGAAATTCGGTGGAGCGTATCCTGCAGGTGTGCACCTTGGATTCGAACTCCCGTCACAACAGCAGCGACCGTGGCAGCAGTATCTTGGCAATGCTACAGTTGGAGTCGGTCTGACGTGGATAGATCTGGGCCATGAGATGACCGGCCATTCGATAGCTCTGTATCCATACATCATGTTTGATGCTATTGATACGGAATATTTTCAGATGAGGTTCAAGGTTGCCGGAGGTTTGGCGGCTGTAACGGAGCACTGGTTCACACAGGAAGACCAGGATCCGGATCATTATCTGGAACCTACTGTAAATACCCTTTTCAGCAGTTATGTCAATGCATATCTCAATGCCGGTGTCAATCTGAATGTACCGATCACTTCGTATCTGGCGTTGGGCGCTGAATTTGGATATATCCATATGAGTAACGGACGTACTTCCATGCCAAACATCGGTATAAATGCTCTTTACGGATCGGTGGGAGTTACCGCAACATTAAATGCTGATGTGAAGAAGGATCCTGTTGCGTTCCCTGACCTGCCATATGGATGGGCGGTGAACATTACAGGTGCGGGTGGTGTGCATAAGGCTACAATGGCGGATAAGGGCAGATATCCGACCTCTTCACTCCATACGGGAGTCGTATACCATGTGAACAACTGGTATGGTGTCGGTGTCGGTGTGGACGCATTCTACAATGGAGCCGTGACCAAAAGGACCAATCATGACCTGTATTGCGACGGAGAGTATGAGATTGAGAATGTGATGGTGGAATGTACCACTTGCGGCAGTGAGAAGGATATTGATCACCCGTTTAAGAATAAGGTGCGCGTGGGTGTGGCGATGAACAATGAGTTCAAGTTCGGCCTTGTGACTGCTGTTCTCGATTGGGGTGTCTATGTCTATAACCAGTCTCGCAACCTCTACAACGATTATCACATGGACTATCATGGATCGGTTGCTCCGAAGCGTCCTTTGTTTTATGAATCTTCTCATGGAGCCAGACGTGAAGAGGCGTTCCATTATTTCAGGTTGGGAGCAAGGTGCCGTGTTGTTGACAATTTTTATGTGCAGGCAGCTCTGAAAGCCCATTTGAATGTAGCGGAGTTTATTGAGTTCGGTGTCGGTTATCAGATTCCGTTCTTCAAGAAGGGCAACCGCTCGGAAGACCAGGGCGTTGTTTTCCACTATAGGAAGAACTGGTGGAAGGAGTAATCTCCGGACATTTACATACTTATTACCTGATGCCTGCAACATTTGCAGGCATTGCTGCATCTATGGAGACGGTTTAGTATATAAGTAGTGTAATGAAACGTATCTTTATATTGTTGCTGATATCTTTTCTATCGGCAAATTCTCTTTCGGCTCAGAGTATGAATGCCGAAAAGTCGCAAGACAATAAATTCACGTTTTCGATAAAGGCGTATCCGTTCAGGGGAACCTATCTTGACGGCGGAGTCCATTTCAGGAAGTTTGGCGGGGCCTATCCTGCAGGAGTCAACTTGGGATTCGAACTTCCTTCGCAGCAGCAGCGCCCTTGGCAGCAGTATCTTGGAAATGCGACTGTCGGTATCGGTTTGTCGTGGATGGACCTCGGTCACAAGATGCTCGGTCATTCGGTAGCCATGTACCCTTATGTGCTGCTTGATGCAATAGATACGGATTATTTTCAGTTGAGGTTTAAGGTCGCTGGCGGACTTGCCGGGGTAACGGAACATTGGTATACCCAGGAGGATCAGGATCCGTCACATTATTATGAACCTACCGTGAATACGGTGTTCGGCTGCTTTCTTAATGTGTATCTTAATGCAGGTTTTCAGCTGAATGTCCCAATAACCAAGTATCTGGCATTCGGTACTGAGTTCGGATATATTCATATGAGTAACGAACGTACGAGCATGCCTAATATCGGTATGAATGCCATTTATGGTTCGGTTGGTGTTACTGCGACTTTCAATTCTGACGTGAAGAAGGAGCCGGTTCAGTTTCCGTCGCTTCCGTATGGTTGGGCTATCAATATCACAGGAGCGGCAGGAGCGCAGAAGTCTGCCATAGAAGATCCCGGCAGATTCTTTATATCGTCATTGCATGTTGGAGCAGTGTACCATGTGAATGACTGGTATGCTATCGGCCCCGGATTGGATTTATTCTATAATGGGGCTGTTACCAAGAACACGGAGCGCATCCTTTTTTGTGATGGAGAATTCGCAGAAGATACTGATGCGGATGGAAAGGACGATTATTTTTATGATTGCGTGACATGTGGTCATGAGAAGGATATCGATTACGGGTTCCATCAGAAGGTTCGTGCCGGTCTTGCGATAAACAATGAGTTCAAGTTCGGAGCATTGACCGCGATAGTTGACTGGGGACTGTACTTCTATAATCCTGCTCGTCATATCTATGCCGATTATCATAAGCTTTTTAAGGATGGACCTGCACCTAAACGCGCTTTGATATATAAGTCTCAGTATGGAGCTATCGCAGAGGAGGCTCCCCACTATATCAGATTTGGTCTGAAATATCGCGTGTGGGATAACCTCTACCTTCATGCGAGCGCAAAGACTCACATGAATATCGCAGAGTTCATCGAGTTCGGACTCGGATACCAGATCCCTTTCCTCAAGAAGGAGAACCGCAAGGAGGGCAAGGGCATCGTCTTCCACCACCGCAGGAACTGGTGGAAGGAACAGTAAACGGAAAGCCAGGTTGAGTGCATGTGCGTGCCCTTGATAGGTAGGCGGAGAGACCTTCTAGGGTAGTCATGAAGCGGATCTTGCCTCCTGATGCTTCGTAGGCTTTCTGCATGGAGATGCTCAGGTTGCGGATGTGTTCCGGGAATCGTTCTGTGTCCGGGATTGCAATTGCATCTGGGTCAAGGCCTTGAATTCTGGCATATTCGCAGGCGGTTTCATAAGAGTTCAGGTGGTTTTCGGCTCCGAAATTATATACTCCTCCCGGCAAGTCGAAGGTGTGTGGGATGTTACGTACTACATCTTCAATCCATGTTATGCCACGGAATTCTCTTGTTGCGAAGCGCAGGGGAGTTCCGTTTTCTTTTGCTTCCTGAAAATTGAGGACAAAGTTCCTGTGGGTCTTCATTCCGGGCTGTTCAGAATCGTACATCCATGTGGCACGCAATGCCACGCTGTCGGGACATATCTCCATCGCGCGCTTCTCAGCCAGAAGCTTATGTCTGCCGTAGTGGTTTTCAGGTGAGAGTGCAGTATCTTCTGACAGGAGCCCAAGTCCCGGTGCATCCATTATATACTTGGTCTGAAGAGAACCAGACCAGCTTGATGTCATGCCTGGCTGCAGCCTTTGCGATGTTCTCGACACTGACTACGTTCACAAGATAGCTTTCCTGCGGGTGCTCCTCGCAGTATCCTGTGTTGGAGAGCGCAGCAAGATGCAGGATCGCATCAGGCTGTGTGCGGCTGATGAAACTCTTGACAGCTTCTTCTGATGTGATGTCCAGTTCGCTGTGACTTGGTGTGATGAGTTCGTATCTGTCCTGCAACGCTGCTGCAGTGCGGCTTCCTACAAAACCGCTGGCCCCGGTAATCAGTATCTTCTTCATACTGCAAATCTAATAAGAAATTCCACTTCTTTCATACATTTCCGCCACGCATAAGGGCAAAAGTTAAGCATCTCGTTTGTGAAATGTTTCGTATATTTGCACCGATAAATCGGGATTTACATATGAATTGCAGAATCAGATACTTGACTGGATACTTGACTGGGGTGTCTATTTTTACAATCCTTCACGAAATATCTACTACGATTATCATGCGGATAACCATGGAAAGGTGGCTCCTAAGCGCCCTTTGGCATATAAGACTCCGCATGGAGCAGGCGGTGAAGAGGCTCCGCATTATTTCAGACTAGGTGCAAGATGCCGCATTTGGGACAATCTGTATTTTCAGACTACCATGAAATGCCATCTCCAGATAGCGGAATTCATTGAATTCGGATTGGGCTACCAGATTCCGTTCTACAAGAAGGGAAGTCGTCCTGAAGGAAAGAGCAATATCTTCCACTATCGTAAGGAATGGTGGAAGGAATGATATGCTTAAGAATTATAACCACTGTCCAGGCACTGGTTTTTCCGTACAGCGAGGACAGGACTGATTACAGGCAGGAAAAGGTGTGATTTAAAGTATTTGAATATAATAACTGATAACAACTTACAATTATGAAATTTACTAAATTATTCTTTGTGTTCCTGTTTGCATGTTTGGGGATTTCTACCTCTTGCGACAAAGGGACAATGACTTCAAAAGGAAAGTATTTTTATGGTACTTGGGATGTGTCTCTTGTTGGTGGACAAGGTGACTTGACGGATATCCTGACTGTTAAAATAGATGAATCGACTGTTACAATGACCTTCAAGCAAGGAGGACACTATGGATATTTATATGATTACTATGGTCCAAGTAATACAGTATCATATTCTTATAATGAAAATGATGTAGATCTTATAGGAGCAAAATGCGCAAGTTTGACCTTCGATAGTCCTCTATATTTCGTGGGATGGTCTACTGGCAATGATTATGTGTCAAAGGTCTTTATTAATAAAGGGCAGGAATTCTTAGCTGGTTGTGTGGCTTGGAGAGATGATAGTTTATCTCATCAGTTCATATTGTCTAAGTAAATACACACCTTGGAGCGTGAATCTCCTTCATTCATAAATAGCAAAAGCCAAGCATCTCGTCTGAGATGCTTTTTCGTTTCCCGTCCATTAGAATGCTGGATTTTATGAGTGGGAACAGAAAAATGACTCTGCTATTCACAAAAATGGGCGTTTTCGTGGACGAGGGTTCGGGATATTTGCTATATTTGTACGATGTAGATGAAAATATAAACTAAAACTATACAAAATGGCTGATTTCAAATACGC
>RHMF01000278.1_pt1 | contig 22527 bp, 11 predicted proteins | sample 5365151 | NCBI WGS metagenome assembly RHMF01 (sample SAMN10266501, study PRJNA497801) | feces metagenome | isolation source: feces | host: Bos taurus | place: China: Prairie of Fairy Mountain | collected 2017-08-14 | reverse complement strand
TTCGCCACAGATTGCTCTTACTTCTACTGTGTATGTTGTAGATGCTGTTAAGCCTGTTAATGACTTAGTTGTTGCTGTAAGTGTTTCTGCTGTGCCGTTATTCAATCTGAATTCGTATGTTGTTGCAGTTCCGTTCCATGTAATATCAGCTGAAGTTTCTGTGATATTGCTTGCAGCAAGTGCTGTTGGAGCATCGCATGGTTCTGGTTCAGGATCTGTGCTTCCGCCTTCTCCGTCTGCATCGTAAATGCTTAATGCGTCAATACCTACTCCGTAACCATATCCTGAAGTAGCAAGGAATGCCACTTGGTAAGTTGAAGAAGCGTTAGGTAATGCTATTGAATCCACTGCCCACGTTGCAACATTTGACGCATAGTTTGTTAAATCTACCCATTCTTCTGATGAACTTGTTCTATATTGGACTTTGAATTGGTCTTGGTCACCTGCCCATACTCTATTTATATAAGAGAACTTAATATATGGACTTGACATATCTGCTATATCAAATACAGGAGAAACCAATCTTGCTGAAGGACCATCGTCACTAACTTTGAATAATGCGAAGTTTGAACCTTCTGCAGGTGCAATTTCTCCACCATAATAACTTTGTGCTATTGTCCAATCGTAAGCATCAGCAACTTGTTCACTTGACCAACATACAAATTCTGGTGCTTCGAAGTTTTCTTCATAAGGGAAATCTTCCATTGTTAAACAAGGTGTAATAAAGTAGATTGTTTGTGATGCTACAGATTCATCTCCACCACAATTTGTTTTTACATATAGATAGTAAGTTGTTGCTGGAGTAAGACCTGTTAATGTAATAGCAGGTGATGATACTGTAAGCATTGTATAGTCTTCATCTTCTGCTGCTTTGTAGTAAACATTCCATGAAGTGTGTGTTTCGTCAGCATCTTCCCATGCAATTGTTGCTGATTCGGTAGTTGTTTCTGAAACAGTAGGTGTTGATACTGGAGTACAAGTTGCTATGTTAATAGATAAGTTATCTATTGCTGCTGGTACAACTACGTCTTCAGGGTTTGTATATCCCCATGTGTGAATTACTAAACGTTTGTCACCTGTTACGTTTCCTAAGAAAACGCTTTCATTTGTCCATTCGTCAGAACCGTAAACTAATGTAACTCTATCTTCATCTGAAGGGAATGCATCTGTTGGAGGTGTTACAAGGTCTGTTAAATAAACTATAATTCCACAATATGTGCTTGTTCCTGATACACGTCCTCTTACTTTCCAATCAAATGAAAGTTCGTAAGATTCAGTGCCATCTCCAAATGCGAAATCTTTCCAAATGTAAGCACGTGTTGTATTATCTACAACTGTAGCTGAATATGTTGCTCCTCCGTCAGTAGAAACATAAGCTGCTGAGCCATCTTCTTCTGCAGATGTTGCTGTTCCTATTGCCCATTGGTTAGCTGTTGCGTTTTGTGTAAATGACCAAGTTGCTACATCGTCTGCATCATCAAATGAAGTTGAGTAAGGAACTGGTTCTCCTGCTGCCAATGTTGAGAATGTTGCTGTTGCCCAAGGAGAAGAAGCATCTTCACATACGCTTCTTATTCCAAATGTATATGCTGTTAGATGTTCAAGTTCTGTTAATTCTATAGGATCTGTTGTTGCAACTTGTACAGGAGTAGCTCCATCTAAATCTGCGTCTGCTCCTGTTCCTTCAACTACTACATATTCCCATGTTGTTGCTGCTCCCCATGTTTGGTATGAAGCTGTTGCTGCGTTTGATGTGATTGAAGAAATTGCCACTCCGTAAGGTGCTTGACATTCGCTCCATTCTTCAACAGATACATTGTCTAAACATACCCAGTTGTCAATTTGCCATGTGTGAGATTCCATATAGAATGCAAATCTTACTGCTCCTGTTAATGGTTCATCGTTTTCATCAACAAGTTTGTAAGCATAACGTTGCATTTGAGCACCTAAAGATGTTATATTATGTTCTGTATCGGCATCTCCGTCAGCAAATATTAAAGCATTAGCTGTGTTCCAAGTTGCTCCATTATCAAGAGAAACTAAAGCCATTATTCTTTCATCTCCCATTAGAGTTGGAGCTGCGTTATCATAATAATCTCTTAAACCAAGGTCAAATGCTATTTGTTTTGCTACTCCGTCATTTCCTAAATCTATAGTTGGAGTAACTACCCAGTAAGTATTTTCACTATATAATTCTGCACGAAGCATTCCTGATATTGTTGTTCCACATTCTTGTTCTGCATTATGTGACCAACAATACCATGTTGACATTGATGGAATCAATGAAGCAGTAGTTACTACTCCATTTGCAGGTATGATACCTTCATATCTTTCCCAACAAGATGGAGCTTGGTGAGGGTCTGTTTCAAAATCTTCATACCATGGAAGTGATACTGGAGGACAAGGTGTTTGAAGGCTGTTAGCTCCTACTTCAATTATTGATTCTTCTCCTGCACATATCATTGCAAGTTCAAAGTCATATAATGTTTGGTGGTTGATTCCTTCTGCGATATAGTAAGGGAAATCAGTTATAGATAAATCTCCTACTATAGTGTAAGCAGCAGCTGTTGATTCTTTGTAACGAAGTATGTATGATGCACCTGTATTGTATGTATCAGCAACATTAACTGTTAATGTCATTTCACCTTCTTCGTTTTCTGCTGGAACAACTGCCCAGTTTACTGCTCCTGCAGAACAGTTAGTTTGAATTATGCTAAGATTGTCTATAACAGCTCCTGGTTGAGTTCCTGCAGAGCTATCATTTCTCCATTGGAATACTAATTTATAAATTCCATAATAACCTGAAGGTAATGTATAAGTTCTTCTATGCCACTCTACGTTATCACAAATATAACTATCTAAAAGATATGAGCTATTAATATCTGCTCCAAAAGGAACTAAATAAACATTCAAATAGTCACAATAGTATTCTCCACCAATTTTCAAATCAAAAGAAAGATAAGTTTCTCCTGCTGGAGCTATAGAAACTAAGAATGATGCAGTTGCGTTGTCAGTATAAGTACCTGAATTATATCCTGTAGATGTTCCTCCTGTGTTAGAAATATACAATGCTCCACCATTTTCTGTAAGGCTACCGTCTGCAGTGTAAGTATTGTTTGCTCCTGTACCAATATACCAAGCATTTGCTGTAGTTGATACTGTATCTAATACAGGGCTTGTTTCTGGAGTATCAAAATCAAATGTGAAAGGAGTTCCGTATGCTGCTGTAGGTAGTGTTACCATAACAACACTTGACCAGTTTCCTCCACAAGCTTGTTGTACTGCAAAAGCGTATGTAGAACCTGGAGTTAATTCTGATACTATATAAGGTAGTGTTGCGTCTTGAGGAATATTTACTGTATTTGATGCTGATGTTGGATCAAATTCTTCACCTTCTGCTATTTCAGCATATGCTAAAGTAACACCTTCTTCTGCAATATTTCCTGTATTGTAGCTAACATAAGCAACTTGATCTCCTGCTGCTACTGATAGACCATATACATCTGGACAATCAGGAATTGCACTTATTGAGAAGTTATCAATATAGAAAGAATTAGATTTTTGTCTAACTGCAAGAGCTAAACGAACGCTTCCTTCATATTGATTCAACATAATTTCTGCTGTGTGGTAAACATTTGTTTCAAGACCTTGTGTGTTGATTGATGTAAGTAATGTGAAGTTTGCTGTATCTGTTATTGCAGAATAGTCATTTTCAGTTACGTCCATAGCATATACATCTATAACTGGTACATTTTCTGTATAAGGAACATTGTATCTGAAATTAAATCTTTCGTTTCCTGTTAATTCAAATACTGGAGAAATTAACCAATCATTAAATATAGATGTTGTTCCTGTGTAAGATGTTCCTTGAAATATTAAAGCATTAGAAGTTTCAACTCCCATATTAGCTTCTATACCATACCAAGAATAATATTCATCTCCTGAGTTAACATTAAACCAACAGTGAGGAGCATTTCCACTTGATAACATTTCATCTTGAGGTGCAATAAAGAAATTTTGTTCAAAATCTTCTACATAAGGCAATTCAGTAATTGAATTACAAAGTGACCATACTGTAAACATATCTGAAGATACTGCAAGTTCTCCAGAACAGCTTGCTGTTACTATGTAATCAACTCTTGAAGAGTAAGGAAGATCTGTGATTTCAATAGGACTTGTACCATTAGCTGTATGCCAAGTTGAATCTCCTGCATATCTATATTCCACTACATATTCTGCTCCATCATTTAATGAGTCTGCAACTTCAACATACATAGTAACGCTTCCGTCAGCGTCTTCCATTGTAACTGTGAAATCATTAACTCTTGAACAAGATGTAGATATTATTGAAAGATTATCAATTGCTGCAGGAGGGTTTTGTCCAGCACCAGCGTCATTTGTCCAAGTAAATACTAATTTATAAGGATTAGGTGTTAAGCCTTCAGGGAAAGGAACACTAATTCTTTGCCATTGATTGTCTGTTGAAAGAACTTTTGTTAATATTTTTTCAGGAGAAGGAAGAGAAGATGTTACTTCATCTTGTACTGAATAAAGAGAAAGTATAAAATAGTCATATTCGTCATATGCAGATTCTCCTAAGAATTTCAAATCAAAAGAAACTCCATAGTTCAAACCTTCCTCTACATTAACTATTGTGTAAGCATGAGAAGTCCCATCAAGAGAAGTTGAATAAGCATTTGTTGCTCCAGCATCATTACTTACATAAAGAGCTCCACCTCCTTCTGTAAGTGTGCCTTCTTCATTTGTAGTATTGTTAACAGCAGTACCTATATACCAATGATTACTTCCTGAATTAACAAAATGCCATTCTGAAACATTGTCTAAATCATCAAAGTTTTGCTCATAAGGAGCAGATATATAATCGTCTGCTGTAGGAAGTGTAACAAAAGTTTTTTCTATTTCTGGGCTATTGTTATCAGAACAGATAGTCCAAACTTTAATTTGATATCTTGTGTATGAATCAAGACCTGTTAGAGTATAAGAAAGCTCAGATATGTTTTCACTTGCTATAGACCATTCTTCATCTGTTTCTGTTTTGTAAGCTAAACCAAATAATGTTGAAGTTTCATCAAATGTGCTCCAAGAAACAAGAGCTCCGTCTGTTGTAATTTCTGAAACAGTCACTTCTGTAGGAGGAAAACAAAAACCTTCTAATTCCGACATTTCAAATTTTGCTACAGGACGAGTAGAGTTACTTAAACCTGAATTAGGAGCATTTATATCAAACTCATCATAATCACTATGATCTTCAATAACTGATGATGCTACACTTGACACCTTGTAAAAAACTGTTGAACAATCGTAGTCATTACCATCTCTTATAACACCCACAAGAAGATTGCTTGTTCCTGTATAAATAAAAGGAGTTGCGAAAGAGAAAGTTACCCAACCTGGAGTATTTGTCATTGGACCAGAATAAACTTCCACAAAATCTGTTCCAGGAGAGAATGTTGTTAAACTACTCTCTGTAACCTCTTTCATGTAAATTTTTATTGTTCCGTTAGAGAAACCTCCACTGTTACAATAAAAACTTAAACTTGTAATAGCTCCTGCTTGTAACTCTTCTGCCTTGTAAAGCAATTGAGAGTAGGAGTTTTCATAACAGTGGTACGCAGGAAAGTACTCGCTCATTTGATTAGAGAGCGTATCCCCCGCGACAACTGTCGTTTGCGCCGACAACTGCATAGCAAAAATGATTGCCATTGCAAATGTTAATAATCGTTTCATTTTTAAATAATTTAGTTAATAATTAATTTTAAGGCGCCAAAGTTAATTATTTTTTTTGTATAGACAATACGTATTTTTATTTTTTTGAGCCTAAAACAAAGAGTTAATTTTTGATTTCTTTGTTTTCTCTTAGGTTTTTCTTGAAGAAAATCTATTTTCTCTTTGTGAAAATGAATTATCTCTTGAAGAAAACGGATTGTCTCTTTGAAAAAATAAACTGATTCTTTAAAAGGATTTAATGATTCTTTAAATGGTGTTTAATGAAACAAAGTTTTAATGTTTTAGTTGTTCACTTAACTTTTGCCTTGCAAGGAATATTCTACTTTTTACTGTGCCTATAGGTATGTGTTGCTCGGATGCTATCTCGCAATATTTATATCCTTGATTCAACATCTCAAATGGGATTTTTTGTTCCAAAGGTAATTTGTTAATTAACAATATCAGTTGGGAGTGATTTGTGCTATGGTCTGCAGAATATATGTTATCACTTGCAAGATTATTCAACCAAGCGCCTTGTTGCTGATTGCTGATAATACGTTGTTGTTTTTGATTTTTGCGATAGTTGTTTATGAAAGTGTTTTTCATAATTGTGAACAACCATGCCTTTAAATTGGAGCCCTCTTCAAAAGATTGCTGATTTACAAGAGCCTTAAGACAGGTGTCTTGCATTAAGTCTTTGGCATCTTCTCTGTTTAGGGTTAAGGAATAAGCAAAGGCTTCTAAACTTTTTTGTGCTTCAAGCAATTGGCTTTCAAAAACATTGTTCTTCATAATAATAATTGTTTTTTGGTGGTCCTTTTTTATATAGAAATTATGTGCCAAAGCTCTTTTTCAAACAAAGAAGCGACTTCTGTCTTTTGATAAAAAACACTAAATCAAGTCAATAAATTTAGGTTTATTTGATGCAAAGGAGTTTATGTGTTAAGAGTTTTAGTTTTTAATTCGGACTTTGGTGCTTTTTTTCGTTCAAAAACAGGACAAAACAAACTCTTTTTGTATTTTTGCAGTTACGTTTTTAGTTTTTTTGATTATGAAGAGAAAAATTTTGTCTTTCGCTTTGGCTCTGTCAATGTTGATGCCAAGCGTTTTTGCAGATGAGGGAATGTGGTTACCTCTTTTATTAAAGAACAAGGAAGCTGATATGCAAAAGAATGGAATGCGTATTAGCGCAGAGGATATTTATAATGTAAACAATGCTTCTTTGAAAGATGCAGTTATGTTGTTTGGAACAGGTTGCACAGGCGAGTTTGTTTCAGAACAAGGTTTGCTTCTTACAAATCATCACTGCGGTTATAGTTTCATAGTTTCTCATTCTACTGTTGAGAGAGATTATTTAACAAATGGTTTTTGGGCAAAAAACAAGGAAGAAGAACTACCTTGTAAAGGGCTTACAATAACTCGTTTGGTTTATATGGAAGATGTAACTGCAAAGGTTTTGAATGGAGTTAGCAATGATATGTCTGAAACAAAACGTCAAGAGATAATAGATGCTAATATTAAAAATGTAATAGCACAAGCTACTGCAGACAATCATTATAAAGCTATTATTAAGCCTTTTTATTACGGCAATCAATACTTTATGTATGTGAACGAAGTGTTTAGAGATGTTCGTTTAGTGGGAACACCTCCAAGCAATATTGGAAAATTTGGAGGAGATACTGATAATTGGATGTGGCCTCGTCACACAGGAGACTTTTCTGTATTTAGAGTATATGCAGATAAAGATGGAAAACCTGCAGATTATTCAAAGGACAATGTTCCTTACAAGCCAAAGAAACATTTAAAAATAAATCTAAAAGGTGTAAACGAAGGTGAATTTACTTTTGTTTTTGGTTACCCTGGAACAACTAAACAATTTCTTACTTCTGATGCTGTAAATTATATACAAAACATAGAAGACCCTACAAGAATTAAATTAAGAACTGCAAGATTAGATGTTTACAATAGAGCAATGAACGAAAGTCCTGCTCAAAGATTAAGATATGCTTCTAAGGTTGCATCGGTAGCAAACGGTTGGAAAAAATGGCAAGGAGAAGTAAGAGGATTGAAAAGACTTAATGCTATTGAAAGAAAACAAGGATTTGAAAAAGAATTTAACCTATGGGCTGCAGACAAAGAAAGATACAAAGATGTTCTTGCTCAACTTAAAAAAGCATATTCAGAGGTTGAGGGATTGAATCTTTCTTATACTTATTTGAATGAAGCTATCTTTGCTTCTGACCTTATGGTTCAAGTAAGACAAGTAGCGAATATTATTTCTGCTGCTAACAAAGAAAACAAAGATGCAACAGAGGTGCAAGCTTTAGTAGAGAAACTTTACAATACTTTATCTAATTACTATGCTAAAGACTATACTAATCATCGCAAAGTTGATAAAGAGATATTTGTAAAAACTATGACAATATTCTATAACGACTATGCAAAAGACAATTATCCTTGGTTAAAGGCTCAAATTGAAAATGGTAATAAGAGTGTTAAAGTAGAGGATTTCTTTAGTAATGTATATGAAAAATCATTCCTTTCAAATCCTGAAAGTGCAGACAAGTTATTAAAGAATTTCAAGGCTAAAAACATCAATAAAATGATAAACGACCCTGCAGTAGAGATATTCCTACCTGTTTGGGGCAAGTATTTAGAAAAAGACAGATTTGAATTAGCTGCATACGACAACAAAATAGATAGTCTATATAGAATATATGTAGCGGGAATAATGGAAAGAAATCCAAACAAAGAATATTACCCTGATGCAAACCTAACTTTAAGAGTAGCTTATGGAAATATCAAAACATACGAACCAAAAGATGCTATAAGATATGAGGCATTCTCTACAATAGAGGGTATAATGGAAAAAGAAAATCCTGAAATTTATGACTATGTTGTTGAACCTAAATTGAAACAACTTTATAATGATAAGGATTATGGCTGTTATGCTAATGAAAAAGGAGAATTACCTGTAGCATTCATTGCAAGTAATCACACAACAGGAGGAAACTCTGGAAGCCCTGTTTTAGACAAAGACGGAAATCTAATAGGTATTAACTTCGATAGAAATTGGGAAGGCACAATGAGTGATGTTATGTATGACCCTTCACAATGTAGAAACATATCTTTAGACATACGTTACTGTTTATTCATAATAGATAAATTTGCAGGTGCATCTCATCTTGTTAAAGAAATGAGTATTATTAAATAAAAGAGGAAAGAACAATGAAAATATCATATAACTGGTTAAAGAAATACGTTGATACCAACATATCTGCTGAAGAAATTGCAAATCTTTTAACTTTCGGTGGATTAGAAGTAGAAGAGGTTGAATTAGTAGAAAGCATTAAAGGTGGTTTAAAGAACTTCTTTGTAGGAGAAGTCCTAACTTGTGAAAATCACCCTAACTCTGATCACTTACATATCACAAAAGTAAATGTTGGAAAAGAAGAACCTCTAAACATAGTTTGTGGAGCGCCTAATGTAGCAGCAGGACAAAAAGTAATAGTTGCAACAATTGGAGCAAAGATTTATGAAGAAAACGGCGAGTGTTTTGAAATCAAAAAAAGCAAACTAAGAGGAGAGCCAAGTGAAGGAATGATTTGTTCCGAAAAAGAGCTTTGTTTAAGCGACAATAATGACGGAATAATGGTCTTACCTTCTGAAGCAAAGGTTGGAACTCCTGCAAAAGAATATTTCAATATAGAAGAAGATTATATTTTTGAAATAGGTCTTACTGCCAATCGTTCAGATGCAACCTCTCATATAGGAGTTGCAAGAGACCTTGTTGCTTTGCTTCAAAGCCAATTAAACGAAGACAAAACTCTTATGTTGCCTTCTGTTGAGGAATACAAGACGGAGCAAACTACTGAAGAAATAAAAATCAATATAGACACTGATTTATGTAAGAGATATTCAGCAGTAGTAATTAAAGGTGTTGAAGTAAAAGAATCTCCTAAATGGTTAGCAGACCACTTAAGAGCAATAGGTCTTCGTCCTCTTAATAACATTGTTGATATAACTAATTTCATTTTAATGGAAATAGGACAACCTTTACACGCTTTTGATTATGCGAAAGTAAAAGGTAAAGAAATCAATGTAAAGACTCTTCCTAAAGATAGCACTTTTGTTACTCTAGACGGCGTGGAAAGAAAACTCAATGGCAAAGAAGCAATGGTTTGCAACGCTGAAGAAGCGATGTGTATGGGAGGAATCTACGGAGGATTAGATTCAGGAGTAAGCGAAAAGACAACAGATGTTCTTATTGAAAGTGCTTATTTTGACCCTGTAGTTATAAGAAAAGGAGCAAAACATCATACATTAAAGACAGATGCTTCTTTCCGTTACGAAAGAGGTGCAGACCCTAATATCACGCTTTACGCTCTAAAGAGAGCAGCTCTTTTAATAAAAGAGGTAGCAGGAGGAACTATCTCTTCAGAAATAACAGACATCTATCCAGAAGCAATAGAACCTAAACGCATTGCTTTGTCTTATCAAAGAATGGATACTCTTATTGGAAAGACTATTGAAAGACAAACAATAAAAGCAATACTTAACAAACTAAACATTCAAACTACAGAAGAGACTGAAGAAGGTCTTGTAGCAATAGTTCCAACAAATAAGGTAGATGTAACAAGAGAATGTGACTTAATAGAAGAAATTCTAAGAATCTATGGATACAACAACATAGAATTAAGTCTTAGCATGAAAAATTGCATTTCTCAATCTCCAAAACCAAATCCTGAAAAAATACAATCTCATATATCAGACTACTTAGCTGCAAAGGGTTTCAACGAAACTATGAACAACTCTCTTACAAAGATTTCTTACTACGAAAACAACAAAGACTTCCCTGCAGAAAAGTCAGTCTTAGTTCTAAATGCCTTAAGTAAGGATTTAGGACAAATGAGACAAACCTTATTGTATGGTCAATTAGAAACTATTAGTTATAACATCAATCGTAAGACAAGTGATTTAAGACTATTTGAATTTGGAAACTGTTATGAGAAAAACATAGACAATTTTGAATCAGCAGAAATCACTAAACGATATACAGAACACAAACATCTTGCTCTTTTAAGCACAGGAAAAACAATTGAAAGCTGGCAAGCAAAACGAGTAGATGAAAACTTCTATTACCTAAAAAACATATTACACAATATATTCTCTGAATTAAGAATAAACACTACTCGCCTTGATGTTCAACAAATAGAAAACGATACTTATCTTTACGCTTTAGCTTACATAGCAAAAGACAGCAAAAAGACAATAGCAACAGTAGGTATGTTAAAACCTTCTCTTTGCAAGAAATGGGACATAAAACAAGAAGTATATTACGCAGACGTTGATTGGACTTTACTTTACAAATACATTCCAACAAACAACGTAAGATACGAAGAGATATCTAAATTCCCTGAAGTAAGAAGAGACCTTGCCTTAGTTGTTAAAGAAGAGGTAAGCTTTAGCGAAATGGAAGCAATAGCTTATCAAAGCGAAAAGAAATTACTTAAGAAAGTATCTTTATTTGATGTTTACAAAGGCGACAAACTACCAGAAGGACACAAGCAATATGCACTTAGCTTCATACTTCAAGACAACGAAAAGACACTTACCGATAAACAAATCGAAGCAATAATAGCTAAGATACAAAAGAACCTTGAACAAAAATTAGGAGCCAAATTAAGATAATCAAAGATGCAAAGCCTCTTACATTACGACATAAGGATTTTAATAGCTTTATTAGAATCATTAAAAGGGAACAAGAACTTCTTTATGTTCCTTGTGAATAATGGATTTCCCGAATTAGCAGCATGGAGCAACGCAGTACGAGGAGATGAAGAGGCTTTGCATTGGCTTTTTGACAATGGATTTGGCACACTTGGCGTATTAAGCAACGCAATAGATGGAGAAAAGAAAGCAGTTCAATGGGTATTACGCTCAAACGATGACTTTCTAATAAATTTCTCCGCAGCATGTCGCAAAGAAGAAGACGGAAAACGTTGGTTAGAAGACAAAGAATTAGACATCTTCTTAAAAATGGCAGAAGAAATCATAGTAATACTTGAAAAACAAGTAAAAGACAGACTATTCTGGTACAAATGGAGAAAATAGTAAACAATGCAGTTTCCTTTATAATTGCCTATCTTTTAGTCTTTGCAGTCGTACAAATTTCTACAGTACTTTCTGCATTCTCTCACGAAGTACCCGTAATCATCTATAGCAGTTTCTTAGACTTTAACTCACTTACCTCTGCAGCCTCAGACGAAGTATGGAAAAGTGAAAACAATGTAATAAGCATATTTGGAAGTGCAATAGTACTTCTCATCTTATTAATGTTCATTTCGCTAATCCTTTTACTCAAATGGCGTTCAAGAAGAATATGGATACAAAGAATACTCTTTTGGACATCAATACATAGTTTCATAAGACTATGCACAAGCTTTATTTGTGGACACGTCTTTTATCTTTGGGGATTCAATCTCGTTACAGACTTTATAGGATTGACCTTCCCTTCACAGATTATGAAATCTATTTTTGTCTTTCTAATATCTGTATTATTGCTTGTCGGAATATACTTCCTTAGACAAACCATTGTAGGAATCATAAACCCCTTTCAAGACAATCTTAGACAACAATTAAAAGACAACCTCACCTATCCAACAATCATAGGTAGCTTAGCCCTACTGCTTATCTTCTTTCCAATAACAAACAAAGCAGGAATAACAGAAGTAGCAAACACAATACTAACTCCAATACTAATAATAAGCCTTTTGAAACAAGGAGTAAAGAAAAAATTCACTTTCATTAATATACCCAAAACAAAAGAACATACAAAAAAAGAAAAATACCACCTACCACTTATCATAATAGCAATACTGCTACCTCTCACTCTAAGACTTATCTTTGACAGAGGAGTAAAAATCACACCAAATACCTATGACAATTACCTTTTAGACAACCTTCTTTCAGTAGTTGTAATAAGCAGTATATTAATACTTGTCTTGTATCTAATCATTGCTTATTATCATCACCACAAAAAGCAACAAATACAACTACAAAAAGAAATTGACACCTATAAAAGCTATCAAGAAATGAAAGACCACGCAATCTTTAATTATGACAAATCCCCAAATTTAAGCAAATACAACAAAGCGTGGGAAGAAGCCGAACAAAGCTTTAAACAAAAGAAATAAAAAAAGCCCTTAAACTTCTACTCTGCAAAACTCGATCTCTATATTTTTAGAGAAATAGCTTAATCTATTGATTCATTTTTTAAAAAAGATTAAAATATTTTATCTCTGTAAATAATTGTTATATATTTGCAATCTATAAAGAATTTTAAGTATAGTTTTTTATTTAAAAACATATTTTAATGCCTGCAAATAAGAATGCTGTAACACGATATTACATACTTGACAATTTACTATCTAATAGATATCATAACTATTCAACGGAAGATTTACTTCAATTAGTCAATGAAAAATTAGCGGAACTTGGACAAAATCCTGTAAGTCGTCGTACAATTGAACTAGATTTACATTATTTAGAATATGATGGACCATTTCTTGCTGAAATAGATCATTATCAAATTGATGATGTTAATCCACAAAACAATAAGTCCATTAAAAAATATTGTCATCGTTATACAGACCCTTCATTTTCTATATTTAAGAAAAAAATGACTGAGGATGAAAAATTTCTACTGTCAGAAGCTTTTTCTATTTTAAAACAATTTGATGGGCTTCCTAACTTAAAAGGATTAGATAATCTAAGAGAGAGTTTAAATATAAGAACTAATAAACAAATAATCTCTTTTACAAAAAACATAGTAAATAATTCATCTCTTCTTAACGAATTGTTTACTACTATCGCTCAAAAACAAGTTATTGAATTACATTATCATCGTTTTGATAGCCTCAATGAAGACAAACTTATAGTTGTTAACCCCTACTTACTAAAAGAATATAATCTACGATGGTACCTTATTGCATCAGCATATACAGATGGCAAACTTTTAACAATTGCTCTTGATCGTATTTTATCTATTGCACCTTTACCTACCAAAAAATATATTCAATACGCAGGAGATATTAATGAACGCTTTGAAGACATTATTGGCATAACACTTAATGAGAATAACCCTTTACTGACAATTCTTTTTTGGGTAAAAGATAGCTCTATTGATTATGTTAAGACAAAACCATTACATGAATCTCAACGACATTATAGAGAAGAAAATGAAATTACTTTACGAAAACAATATCCTATATTTGAGGGAGGAGGTTTCTTCTCTATTGAATGTATTGAAAACTATGAACTTATTAGAGAATTAACTGCATTTGGAAAAGATCTTATAGTTCTTTCTCCAAAAGACATTCAAGATAAAGTTTTTAAAAGAATTTCAGAAACACATGAAATTTATCATTTATTGCGCAAATAGATTTCGTTACACTAATATATCTTTGCAACAGAAAAACAATACAATAAAAACATAAATAATATGAAAAATACGAATCCTATTTTTAGTTTAAAAAACTTTCGTTCATTTGGAGATGAATCTGCTGATTTTGAAATTGCACCAATCACTGTACTTACAGGATGTAATAGTGCGGGAAAAAGTTCATTAGTAAAAATAATGCTTCTTTTATCTCGAACTACTCAAACAAAATATGGTACAATAAATCCAAATAGTGATATCCTTAATTTCTCTTCACAAGATTTAGGACTTGGAGGATATAATACTGTTATACATAATAATAAAAAAGGAATATCCATATCATATAAAATGTGGTCAAAAGATCTTCAAGAAGATATTATTGTCAAAAAATTTTTTCTACCAATAACCAAAGACGCTTTAAACAGAGGAGAATTAATTGATTTCTCAATAGAAAAATTAGATGGTACAATTATATTGAATTCTTATCAAGATAATTCTGATGTAGTCGAGAATAATTTCAATAAATTCTATGCAATAGGCTCCTATATAAATTCTCTTAAAGGATTAACTATGTTAAAATCTAAATATAAGTTTCTGTATAAAAATCTAATTAATACAGAAAAAAAAGATAGAATTCAAAAAACAAAAGCACGACTTCAAGAAATAAAAGAAGAATTTCATAAAATAAAAAACAAAATAAAAATAAAAAATAACATAATACTACAATCTATAAACATTTCCAAAGAAGAAGCTATCTCAATATCAAAAGAATTAAGTCAATCAACTTTTGATGCCATTATCAAAACAACTAGAGATTGGGAAATGCACAAAAATAATGAAATAATTAATACCCAAAGATTTTCTACATATATGAGGGAAATTGAGGAAAAAGTTAAATATCCGGAATTTCTAAAAAATATAGTATATATTAATTCTGCGTCTGCTAAAATAGCAAGGCTTTATTCTATTGAGGAAGATAATAAAATATGTAATGCATTACGAGAATTTAATAACAAAACAATGGTTAGAAAGGCTTATGAAGGTTTTTATGACGCAATGCCTATGTGGGAAGCATACCACAAAGGTGATTTCCTCAAAAAATGGTTAAAAAAATTTGAGATAGGAGATAAAATAGAAATAAAAGGAACTGAAGAAGGAGTTGGAACATTAGTTTATCTTTACAAAGGCGAAAACAAAAGGCTTCTTGCTGATGAAGGCTATGGCATCACTCAACTTGTATCCTTATTATTACAAATAGACAATAGTATTTCTTGGGCTGAAAATCGTCGAGAAACTATGTGGGAAAAAAATATTTTAGATCCATTTATAGAGAATAACCAATACTTACATAGAACAATTTGCGTAGAAGAGCCAGAAATACATCTTCACCCTAAATATCAATCATTACTTGCTGACATGTTTATAGATGCATATAAAAACTATAACATTCATTTTATTATAGAAACACATAGTGAATATTTGATAAGAAAACTACAAGTAATGGTAGCAGATAAAGAAAGCCCTCTTTCTTCAAACGAAGTATCTTTAAATTATGTAGAGAAAAACGAAAATGGAATTTCAACAAATAAAAAAATAGATATTTTAGAAGATGGTAGTCTTAGCGATTCTTTTGGACATGGCTTTTATGATGAAGCAGATTCTCTTGCAATGGATTTATTCAGAAAAAAATCTATACTATCATGATACCAAAAGCATACATTCAATCTAATTTTTTTAATAAAATAGGATCTAATACAATGGATGATCTTAAAACAAAAATTGATATTTCTGATGCTATAAAACAAAGTAATTCACATGTTATTATAGACGCATCAGAAGATGATATAAACAATGATCCTTTTTTAAAAGTAATTATAAAACAATGTAATTATGATAAGTGTAGCAAGGACTATATTGATAAAACAATAGATTCTTTAAAATCTTCCAACAATTCAGAAGATTTATGTGCTACTTATTTTCTTGACAAAACTCAAAAAGAATGTGAAACAATAGAAAAAAAATATGGTATTGTTGCTTTTTGCTCAATATCATTTCCTCAAAAAAATTATCTATTCAAAGGAGAGGCAATTGAATTAGAAAAAAATATTTTGTATAAACAACGCTATATGTTTTTCAAAGACAAGTTACGCATTCCTTGTAACTCATTAATTATTATAGACCCTTATCTACTTGTTAAAAATGCTAATATTTCTAATAATTTAGAATATCTATTAGATGCTATACTCCCTGAAAAATTAGATATTGATTTTCATATTACAATTATAAGTATGTGTAACACGAACAATCAGCTTGAAGGGAATGAAGAAACTTATAAATTAGTAAAAGAATGTTTAACAAAAATAAGAAAAGACTTAAATATAAAATTTGGATTCTGCAATACAACAAATGACAAAGGATTTCATAGCAGACATATTATCTCAAACAATTACATTATTGACTCTGAAAATGGATTTGATTTATTTAACAACAAGGGTAAAATATCTAAGAATAATACTACTATTTCCATTGTGTTTCCTCGACTAGTAGGAGATCATCGTAAGGATATGACAAAATATATAAATTGGATTAAAGATACAAAGAAACATATTAACAAACATCAAGATGAACCATATTCTTGTGGGGAGAGCGAAAATAGATTATTTGATTTAACAACATAAAAAAACTTAAGTTTATTATATTTGCATTGTTATTAATAGTAATTATTTCACAAATATGGCAAATACAAAAGACACACCTCAATTGCAAATTGAAGATGGAAGCATTGTAAACGTTCAAGAGCCTATTATTGTATCGGCAAGTCGTTCAACCGATATTCCTGCATTTTATTGTGATTGGTTTTTTCATCGTTTAAAGGTTGGTTATTCTGCTTGGACAAATCCTTTTAATGGTGTTAAAATGTATATTAGTTATGCAAAAACACGTTTTATAGTATTTTGGTCTAAAAATCCACGTCCTTTATTGCAATATTTAGACACCTTAAAAGAACTTGGTATAAATACTTACATTCAATATTCTCTTAATGATTATGAAGAAGAAAATCTAGAAAAAGGTGTTCCTCCTATTGCTGAAAGAATTGATACTTTTAAACAATTAGTAAACACATTAGGTAAAGGCAGTGTTATATGGCGTTTTGATCCTCTTATTCTAACTGATAATATTAATATTGATAAACTATTGAAAAAGATTGAAAATATAGGAGATCAATTAAAAGGGTATACAGAAAAACTTGTGTTTAGTTTTGCTGATATTGAAACTTATAAAAAAGTAAAAAAGAATCTCAAAGATAATGGAGTCCCTTATCATGAATGGAATGAAGAACAAATGAAAGAATTTGCTTCAAAACTAGTTTCTTTAAATAAATCAAAAGGTTGGAATTATAAATTAGCTACTTGTGGCGAAAAAGGTAGATATATAGGAATTGAACCTAATCACTGTGTAGATGACGAACTAATTATTCGCAAAGCGTACCACAACAAAGAACTTATGAATTTTCTTAAAGCAGAAATAAAACCTATCCCATTAAATAATTTATTTGGAGAAGCAATAACTCTTCCTAAAGATGCTATCATTCTTAACAATGGTTCCTATGCAACAAGAGGAAATAATAAAGACAAAGGGCAAAGAGAACATTGTGGGTGCATAAAAAGTAAAGATATTGGTCAATATAATACTTGCATTCATATGTGTGAATATTGCTATGCAAACACCAACAAACAAACTGCCGCAAAAAACTACAATCAACACAAACAAAATCCTTGGAGTGAAACAATAATAGGGGAATAATTATGGATATTTTGCATTTAGTAGAGCAATGTTATAATGAGCTCCCTTCTGAATTAAGGAAAGAGCCATGGAAAGTTACAGAACATGGAAGGAAACTTTTACAAACAGAAGATGAATTAAATGCTTATATTGCTGCTTATGGTGAAATGCATGTCGTAAAATGCAAAGCAGCTTTTCAAAATTTCCCATTTGACGATCTAAAAAGATCATCTTTTGAAATTTTTGATTGGGGTTGTGGTCAGGGAATTGCAAGCATAACTTTAATAAATATGCTTGAGGAGAGAAAATTACTTTCTTATTTAAAATGTATCTATTTAATTGAACCTTCTATTCATGCTTTAAGAAGAGCTACATCATGGATTCAACAATACCATTCTGGTATAAAAGTTATCCCTATTAATAAATATATTCCTCAAGATATAAATTCTAGTATGGACGATGTTAATTGTTCTTCTTTATTTAGTGTCAATATATTTTCAAACATACTAGATATAAGAACTTTAAATTTAGCATGGCTTGCTAATAAAACATCTTCTCTTGCTCCAATAAATTACATTGCTTGTATTGGTCCTAAGTTTATTCAAAATACAAATACACGAATTTCTGATTTTTGTGGATATTTCAATCCTACAGAATACTTTTCAAATATTAATGTTTATCCCTATGGATATACAACTAACACTTATCATCCATTTGGATTAGAAACAAGATGCTTCGTTCATAAAAGGGAAAATATTATTGATTTAAATTATCAAGAATTTGCTAAAAATGAAAATGATATTTTTATTGATGACTATGTAATAAACGATGATAATGATATTACTGATAATATTATTACATTTTATAAAAATCTTTACAAAGATTGCCCATCTTATAATATATTTTTTAAGCCAAATATAAATTGTGATACTGTTGATTTTGTTTTAACTAGTGTAAGCAAAGGTATTATTCTTATAAACATTTGTGAAAATCTTGAAGAGATTGATAAGAAATTATTAAAAATTGAAGATGTTAAAAAAAATCTTTTTAACATTTATTTAAAACAAATAAAAATTGATTCTATAATAGGGCCTCAAATATATAATAGTATTAAAATTGCCTTATTTTTCCCAAATAATAACATTAAAGAAATCAATGCAAAAATAAAAGAATTAAAATCTAAAAAAGAAAATGACAATGACAAATATAAATATAAATATCTTTACATATTAACTTCAGAAACAGATCTAAAACATGAATTAGAAAAAATAAATGCCACTTTTAAATATGATTATTACAATGAAATAATGAATTTAATATCATCTAAATGGCATTCTTATAAAGATGGAGATCTAAACTTTAAACTCTCAGAAAAACAAAAAAATATAGTTACAAATACTAATAAGAGAGTTAAAATAAAAGGTGTTGCAGGTTGTGGAAAGACTCAAGTTGTAGCAAATCGTGCTGTTACTCAACTTTTAAGAACAGGAGAACGTGTACTTATATTAACATTTAATATATCCTTAATTCAATATATAAGAATGAGAATTAACCAAGTACCTGCAGATTTTTCTCCAAATATGTTTGAGGTAATTAATTATCATCAATTTTTTAAAACAAACGCAAAAAGATATTTAAATAAAAATCTTTCAATAAAAGATTTTGATAACCCTTCATTTTTTGAAAACAACAAAAAAGATATTAAAAAATACAAAACTATCATTATTGATGAAGTTCAAGATTTTAAAACATCTTGGATACAATTAATTGTAAAATATTTTCTTGATAAAGATGGTTCCATATCTCTATTTGGAGATGGAGAACAGAATATTTATAAACGAGAATTAGAAGCAGATACAAAAATGCCATCTTTAAAAGAATGTGGTTTCCCTGGAGGACAATGGCAAACGATGAATGATAGAATCTCTAATAGAACTATAAATGAGAATATAACTACTTTAGCCTCTCAATTTGCAAAGGAATTTATGGGAATTAATGATGCAATAAAAACACAAAGCAACATACATTTTGAAAAATACTATATAAACTACTGGTATTTAAATACAATGACAACAGCTAATGATATTTCTAACTATTTACGTTGGATATTATTGGAATATAAATTAGATACAAAGAATGTTACCATTCTCTGTCACTCAATTAAATTACTAAGAGATATTGAAGAAATTTATGTTAATACAACAGGTCAAAAAACTATGATAAATTTTGAAAATAATTCTCAATATAAACAAGTCCAACCAACCGATTTAGAACAAATTAGAAGAGTAGCGAAAACACATTTTACAACGAATTGTGATGAAATAAAATTTTCTACTATACATAGTTTCAAAGGCTGGGAATCCAACACTATTATTCTTTTAATCCAATCAGAAGCACAAATTGATAAAACTTATGAAGAAGAGAATACAAAAGAACAAGAAGACGCTCATGCTTTAATTTATACAGCATTAACGCGTGCAAAATGCAATTTATTTATAATGAACATTGATAATCTAACTTATCATAATTTCTTTAACCAAAAAGTTAGATAATTATTTTAAAGAGCGTTTAAAGACTGTTTAAATAAGATTTAAAGGATTTATTCCTCATAAGGCGTTCCATTTTCAAAGACTTCCACCCATTACCACGCTGTGGTATTCCAATTTCTCTTTGTGGTACTCAAATACCACTGCGTGGTACTGCACCGTTTTCAAAGATTTCTTGTAGTTTCTCTTTGAGATAATCCGTTTTCTCTAAGAGATAATTCATTTTCTTAAAGAGATAATTCATTTTCTTAAAGAGATAATTCATTTTCTTAAAGAAAAACCTCTATGAAAATAAGTTTTCATTTCCTTAATTCTTGATGAAAATCCTCTATTGCTAAGTATTTCCCGTAGATTACTAATTAATACCTATAGCAACTTGCTTAATCGCTACAATAACTCTATCAATATCTATTGTAACTCTCTTTTCTTATTCCAAGTATCAATCACTTTCTTTTGAACATTCGCATTTTGCGATACAATAAGGCAAAAGGTCAATGCCTGCTATTCAAAACACACATAGAGACATCTAAGCTAAAGAATGATGTAATTAAAAATATCAATGCCCACTATTCAAAACATACATAAAGACATCTAAGCTAAAAAATGCTGCAATTAAAAATATCAATGTCTATTATTCAAATATATGGGGTAATCTCCTAAAAGGTAAGATATACAGGACAAGATAAACACCCACATTCTCTCTTTATCCTCCATTTATCCTCTCACTAGGTAATGTCCTAAAAAGTGTGTAATCAAAACTTACTATGTAATGCAAAGTTAATAATTTTTTTAAAATTTAAACATCCCATTTAAAATATCTACTTTCAAATTTGAAGTTGTTTATCTTATACTCATAATACTTTCTTGTCATTGCAACATGTCCAAGTAATAACAAAACAGATTCTGGATTAGGCATGGCTCCTCGCATTTTAGTTGTTCTTTTATAATCTCTATTTAGTCGTTCTATCCAATTAGTCGTATATATCATACTTCTTATCCTATAATCATATTTTAAATATGTAAAATAATATATGTATCTGTCATTGTTTAGTTTATTTTTGAATACATTGTAATATTTCCCCCATTTGCGACAGAAACTCTCCCAACGAATAAACCCTAATTGCACATTGTCATTTTTGTCATCACTTGTAAATACTTCTTTGAGGTCATTTACCATTTCTGGCTTATGTATAGGCTTAGCATATTTCAGACATTCTCTTTCCAGGTGGACTGTACATAATTGTACTTCACACATCTTAAAATGATTTTGAATAACATTTTCTATCCCACTTAATCCATCTGTAACTGCTAAATCTATTTCTTCTACTCCTCGTTCCTTTATGTCTGTAAATATATCATTCCAAAAATGACTACCCTCTGTTGGATTATTATATACTCCTAAGACTTCTCTTGTACAATCTGAATTAACTCCTAATACGGTAAAGTAACTTTCTTTGCTTACTCTATCAACGCGTCTTGTAGATATAAATGCTGCATCTATGTATATGATTGGATAGTATTTGTTTAATGGTCTTTTAAGCCAATCATCTACTTCTTCTCTTGCATAATCAAACATTCTGCTGATTGAGCTACTACTATATGTTTGTCCATAAATGTCATTAAATAATTCTCCGACTTGTTCTGTGGTAAGACCTGCTCCATAAAGCTTAAAGGCTATTTGCTTTGCTTCTTCTTCCTGTGAACGTAATAACCCTAATATTACAGGATAAAAATTACCATTCCTTGTGCGTGGAACTTTTAGTTCTAAAAGTTTACCTTGTCCGTAAGTCTTTCTATATCTATAACCATTACTCATGTCTTGGGTTTGGTGGTTATGTGCTTCTCTCTCCGCTTTCATGAGAACTTCAAGACTGATTTTTAAAATCTCTTCTATTCCACAGCCATTTTTTATGATACTTTCAATAATTTCGTATCTTTGCACTTGTGTAAAATTCATATGTTTTTGCGTTTGTTTTTAGCATTACAAAACTAATAAAACTTTGAGTTTTACACACTTTTTGGGATACTATC
>RHMF01001532.1_pt1 | contig 22540 bp, 19 predicted proteins | sample 5365151 | NCBI WGS metagenome assembly RHMF01 (sample SAMN10266501, study PRJNA497801) | feces metagenome | isolation source: feces | host: Bos taurus | place: China: Prairie of Fairy Mountain | collected 2017-08-14 | reverse complement strand
ACCCAATAAGGGAAAGCTCCCCGAGAAAAATACCAACCGGTAAGCTTTGACAACAGTCCACTCGTAATACGTGCGATTTTTTCCTTTAAGCTCATTGTGTTTACTGATTTTGTCCGTTTAACACCTTACTACATTTCTTGGTTTCGAGATGTTAACCTTTACCTATGGGAAAAATCCTTACTGAAATAGCCGCCTTTGGCGCATGCGCATTTCTTTGGTTCCTATCAACAGCAGTTAAACCACTAATTGATAGTAAATTAATATTTACATTTCCCCATATTATCGTATTCATAGGCTATCTCCAAGAAAGAGATTTGACAATGAATCTTATGCAAAAGTAGGAAATATTACTATAGAAACAAAATTAAATACGAAAAATCGGCATACACCGCGAGATGTATGCCGAATGAAAATTTAGATTTGTTAAACCTACCTCATTACCTTACAAGCACTTTCTGCACTTCTACCGAGCCGTCGGCACGAAGGATGCGGAAAATGTTGATGCCGGGCTGCGGAGCGTTGATGCGCTGACCTCCGAGGGTGTAGATCTCGGTGGCGAGGACAGGAGCTGCGCTCTCAATCTCTTCGATACCTTCACCACCCTCAGACTTGCCGAGGTAGTAGAGATGCCATGCACCTACCACTTCGTAGTCATTGCCCAGAATCTCAGTCTTGGAAAGTCCGATACGAACCTTTCCATCAGCACCAACTTCGAACTGAAGCTTGTTGAGGTAGTGACCCTGGTTGAAGAACTCAACGGTAGGTGTGGTGCCATCAGGAGCAAACATACCGTTGGGCAGGGTGTAGCACTTCTAGTCGGTGGCAGAGGCATCCTCGTAGAGGTTCATGACCTTGGTCTCGTACTTATTATCAGATGTGGTAGCGTATAGGGTGGTGAGATGAGTATCTTCGCCACTCTCCTTACGGTTCCACTCCTCATCGTAGTAGCCTGCACGGTAGTAGGTGTGAACAGTTACCTCATACCTACCCTCGGGAAGACCTACGAGGTCTTGGTAGAGGTCGATAGCTGCACGGTTGTAGCTTACGGTGTTCTGCTTATATCCGTTCATCGGGCTGGTTGTCCAACCTTCGATAACGCCAGTAGCCTTGTCACCCTTGGCGGGGTCAAAGTCGGGATTGATGATGAGCGAGGTCATATCAACAGGCTCGGGATCGGTGGGCTCAACCTCACCGAGGTAATAGAGCTTCCAAGGACCTACCACCTCGTAGTCGTTGGCAAGAATCTCGGTCTTCTCGAGTCCGATGCGGGCCTTACCGTCTTCACCAACCACAAACTCCAGTTCGTTGAGGTAGTGGCCCTGCTTGAAGAACTCAACGGTGGGTGATGTGCCATCGGGGGCAAACATGCCGTTGGGGAGGGTGTAGCACTTGACACCGTAGTCGGTGGCAGCTGCATCCTCATAGAGGTTCTTGACCTTCACCTCGAACTTTTCGTCAGCAGTAGCTGCATAGAGGGTGGTCAGATGGGTCTCTTCGCCACTTTCCTTACGGTTCCACTCTTCGTCATAGTAGCCTGCACGGTAGTAGGTCTGCACGGTTACCTTATACTTACCGGGGGTGAGGCCCACGAGGTCTTGATACAGGGTAATCTCTGCGCGGTTGTAGCTTACGGTATTCTGCTTGTAACCGTTCATGGCGCTGGTAGTCCAACCTTCAACAACACCAGTGTTCTTGTCACCCTTGGCGGGATCGAAGTCTGGATTGATGATGAGCGAGGTCATATCTACAGGCTCCGGTTCTGTAGCCCCGAGATAATAGAGCTTCCATTCGCCTACTACCTCATAATCGTTGGCCAGAATTTCAGTCTTCTCAAGTCCGATACGAGCCTTGCCATCCTCACCAACCACAAATTCCAGTTCATTGAGGTAGTGGCCCTGCTTGAAGAACTCAACGGTAGACGAGGTGCCGTCAGGAGCAAACATTCCATTGGCAAGGGTGTAGCACTTAACGCCGTAATCGGTGGCGGCTGCATCCTCATAGAGGTTCTTGACCTTCACCTCGAACTTCTCATCAGCTGTTGCTGCATAGAGAGTGGTCAGATGAGTCTCTTCGCCACTTTCCTTACGGTTCCACTCTTCGTCATAGTAGCCTGCACGGTAGTAGGTTTGTACGGTTACCTTATACTTACCGGGGGTGAGGCCCACGAGGTCTTGGTATAGGGTAATCTCTGCACGGTTATAGCTTACGGTATTCTGCTTGTAGCCGTTCATGGCACTGGTAGTCCAGCCTTCGATGACGCCGGTAGCCTTGTCGCCCTTGGCAGGGTCGAAGTTGTTGTTGATGATAAGAGAGGTAACATCAACGGGCTCGTCTTCATCGCCACTCATATCGGGAATCTTGAGCTCTACGACGGCGAGGTTTACGGCCTCAACCTTTGCTATAGCTTCAACATTGTTGTAGCTACCAGCCTCATAGCCTGCCAAAGCCTCGGCATAGAGAGCCTCAGCATTCTTTACAGCCTCGCCAGAAGCAGTCTCGGCATACTCGTCAATAGCAGCATCAAGGTTGTTGAGGGCGGTATGAAGCTTTGCATAGTTATCTGTTGCATTTACAACGCTTTCCATCGCATGTTTCAGAGCTGCGAGAGCATCGTAGCGAGCTTCGTCGGTAGCAGCTGTAGCTGTAGAGATAGCCGTCTGCAAGCTGTCGAGTTCGGGTTGGCCGCACTTGTTGGCCAAAAGGGCTTGCGCCTCAGGTACAGTAGCGGTGATCACCTCACCCAGAATTTCTACGTTCATAGCACGGAAGATAAGCTTGGCTCCTGTCCACCAAGCACGGCTACCATCGGCATAACGAAGGTCGTTGCGGATACCAAGGCGTAGGGTACCATCGGTAACGAGACCATAGACGGTTTGCACATAACGGCCATCGGCAAATGCCTGGTATGCAGAGGCGGCACTATTAGGCACGTAGCCCTTACCGGGATAATTGTAATCTTCGGCATGAGATGACTCAGAAGCGGGATCTGCAAGTACAGAATTCATCAACTTCTGATAGCTGTTGATATAGGTATACGCCTTGTACTGCTCTTCGCCAGTAAGGGCCGTATAGTCAGCTGCCAGATAGCAGGCGTTGACGGTGAACTCATAGAGACCGTTCTGCAGATTGGTAAGTTCCTGATGTACGTCAAATACCATATTGGGGCCTTCACCTACAGGGTTACCGCCAGTGGGGAAGGTCACGCCGGGCTGTTTGGTCCAGCCGCCCTCCTCAGCAAATGAAGCGTTCTTGAGCAGGTTAGAGCAGTCAGTACCATCAACGAGTGCATTAGCGATAGCATCGGCAAGGAGTTTCTCCAAGAAAGCAATCTCGGCCATCACCTGCTCGGCGTTGAGAGTACCATTCGTCAGGATATAGAGGCCTGTACCATTGGGATACAACTCTGAAGGCTCCTCCTCAAGATAAAGGTAGTCGGAGAGGTTGTAAAGGGGATCTTCGTAAACGATGTCGGGATTAAGGCTCTCCATATAAGCACAAGCATCCTGGTACTTGGTATAGAAAAGAGTATAGGCATCGAAACTTTCCTCAAGTGCCAATACGGCAGCATCAAACGCCTTGATAGCTGTACCAATAGAAGCGGCATCGGTAGCAGCAGCGAGTGTGTTGCGTGCTTCCAAGTAAGCAGTATAACCCGGTTTGTAGTGGTATACCTCGTTATACTCAATATATGTCTCGTAATCCTCAGACCTACCCAGATAGTCTGAAGCGAAATAGGCAAATGCGTCATCGCTCTCACCCAGATAGTAGAGTTTCCACGCATCGAGGATAGTCCAGTCTCCTTCGAGTTGACGCTCTTTCTTAAGTCCTAAAGTAAGCGTACCATCGTTCACATATACGAGTACATTCACCTCGGGATATCTACCAGCCTTAACATACTCGCTGGCAGCCTGCATGTCATTAGGAATCTTTCCATATGTGTTAGCCAGCACGCCACTTGCAATCGAGTCTGCAGTAGCACCGGCACTGGCCAATGTGAGCGGAGCGGTAACCGTACTCATGCCGGTGGTAGCGGCATAGAGCTTGGCATTTTGCAGCGAGTCGTCACCCGCAAGCAATAAATCGTATGCAGCGGCGTCATTGTCGGCCCAGCCGGCACGGTAGAAACCGGTAAGACCTACCCGATAGATACCATTCTTGAGTCCTGTAAGTGACTGATGGGTATCGTAGTTGCACCAATAATACTCGGCATTGCCATACTGCTGGAAACCAGGAGTTGTTCCCTTCCAACCTTCATTGTTGTTGTTGTCATACGAAGCGTTAGTGATGTATGGCGTAAAGTCGGCAGGCGTATCGACCGAGACTCTTGCTGTTTGAAACTCCACCACCAGCCATACCAAATCCTCGGCTGCTTTGTTGAGTTGCTCGGCTGTGCTGGCCGTATTGTCATAAACGGCCTGTATAGAGGAGACATCAATGCCTTCATTCTCGGCAAGCGCCTTGTCTATATTGGCCTTCAAAGCCACAGCAGCTTCATAAGCCTGTTTCTTATCTACATAAGCCTCGTATTCTGACGGAGTCACGAAGTTCCACCTGGTCTGCCACAACTCAGGATCGTAGAAGGGAGGATAATAGGTCGAGGTATCGCACAAGTATACGCGTGTATCATTCTTCTCCGGGATGAGGCCCAAATAGGCACCAGGATACGTTCCGGGATTGAAGCTACGGTTCTCGGGCGATAGGCCTATGCGATAGGTACCGTCGTCCTGCGCCTCAAAGGTAAAGAGCTTCTGCACATCGTCGGCCTTGTTACGGTCGACCCAAATGCTCTCCACACCATCAATGAAGGTGTACATCACCTGACCCTTGGTCTCCACAGAGTCGGCAAGGTAGTAGGAGATGTCGTCGAGTTCATACTTCTCAATCCACACCTTGTAGCCCTTGGTACCGCTCACACTGGCACGAGTGTTCCAGTCATTGGCACCGAGGAAGAAGCCATCGGCATCGGGGTTATAAAGATAAAGAGTTTCACCTGTTTGCAGCGGCACAGAGACTGGGGCTGCAGGCTTGGTCCACTGGGCATACGCTCCCACGACCATCAGCACAGAAAGTGCCAAGAAAGTAAATAGTTTTTTCATGATAATGGTTATAATAGTTATTCGGAGGCAAAATTACGTAAATTCTTGGAGAATTAAAATTAAAAAAATCAAAAATAAGACTCCATCAACGATTTTTTACTACCTTTATAGCGTGAAACAACAAGAATCTATTCATATATGAAAAAGAAAAGCTTTTTATCTATGGCCATGACGCTGTGCCTGACAGCATCAGTGACAGCACAAACAGTAAACGTATCGCCCCTCCCCCAACGTCTCGTGTGGGGCGATAAGGCATTTGACCAACCCAAGAGCATTGTCATCAAAGGAGCCGATGAAGCCGACGCCGATGCCGTAGCCCTGCTGCGCAACCACTTTGCCGAGGAGAGCAAGGGCATTAAGATTGTCATCGGTGAACGTGGCGACAAGGCCGTGAAAGCATACGACAAGCAGATTCCCAACAAGGTGGATGGCTACTATATAAATATAGGTAAGAAGCAGGTGGTAATTGCCGGTAACGACGAGGCAGGCACCTACTACGGTGTGCAGACCTTCCTGCAGATGGCTTCGCAGCCCGAGGTGATGACTGCCGAAGTGAAGGACTGGCCCGACGTGCTGGAGCGCGGCGTGGTGGAGGGCTTCTACGGAAACCCCTGGAGCCACACGGACCGTCTGCGCCAGTTCGACTTCTACGGGCGCAACAAGATGAACGTGTATATCTATGGTCCGAAGGATGACCCCTACCATCGCAACCAGTGGCGCGAGGCCTACCCTGCCGACGAGGCACAGCGCATCAGCGAACTGGCCAAGGCGGCAGCACAGAATAAGGTGGACTTCGTATGGGCCATGCACCCCGGTGGCGATATTCAGTGGAACGAGGCCGACCTCAAGAGCTCTATCCAGAAGCTGGAGTGGATGTATGCCCTCGGCGTACGTGCCTTTGCCATCTTCTTCGACGACATCTTCGGTGCCGAGCAGTCGAAGGGCACCAAGCAGGCCGAGTACATGAACGCGCTGAACCGCGAATTCGTGCAGAAGCACCCCGACGTGGCTCCCCTCATCCTGTGCCCCACACAGTACAACAAGAGCTGGTCGGGCGGTTCGTACCTCTCTGATCTGGGCACTACGATGGACAAGGATATCCGCATCATGTGGACAGGCGCTACCGTGGTGGACATGATCAACAAGACCGACATGGACTGGATCAACGCACAGATACGGCGCAACGCCTACATCTGGCTCAACTACCCCGTGAACGACTTCTGCATCGACCACATGCTGATGGGCCCCACCTATGGCAACGACCTCGACATAGCACCGCAGCTGAGCGGCTTCGTGTCAAACCCCATGGAGTATGCCGAGGCATCGAAGGTATCGCTCTACAGCATTGCCGACTACACCTGGAACATGGACGCCTACTCCTCGGTAGCCTCTTGGGAGCGCGCACTGACGGAACTGATGCCCGCGCATGTGGATGCCTTCCGCCTGTTCTGCCAACACAATATCGACCTCGGCCCCACAGGCCACGGACTGCGCCGCAAGGATGAGTCGAAAGCCTTCAAGCAAGCCGTCGAGGCATTCAACGCTGCCATGGCCGATGGCTACGATGCAGCAGCCGTAGAGGCCATGACACAGGAGTTCGCCGCCATGGTGACTGCCGCCGACGAACTGCTGACCTCAACCGAAGAGCCCGAGATGATGGCTGAGATTACCCCGTGGGTAGAGGTGATGAAGATTATCGGCCAGCGCGGACAGCTGGTGATGAAGCTGCATACGCAGCTCAACAAGGGTGACGAGAAGGCTTTCATCACAACTTATGAGCAGTTAGCACAGCTGGAGCAGGCACAGAAGGCCATCCTCTCGCGCAACTTCGAAGGCTCCATCAAGAAGCCCAACCCCACCGTAGCCAATGAGGTGGTAGTCCCCTTCATCAAGACCAATACCAAGAGCCTCATCCGCGAATACAAGAGCAAGCACACCTACCGCAAGGAGGTATTCCCTGCCGACCTCATCGAGGAGGGACGCTATTATATAAAGGTGAACGGACGCTGGCTCACCGACGCCAATGCCAACCCCGACCGCACAGGCGACTATCCCGTATTCCAGGCCGAGGAGGATGTCGTCAACCCGCAGCGTCAGGAATGGAATATTAGCATAGATCCTGTCACCGAGCGCTACAAGATCACCAATGCACAGGACGGCCGCTACATCAACGAGATGGGCAACTTCTGGAGCGACAAGAGCCTCAACCCCTACGACCCCGCATGGCACTCGTTCAACATCTATCGCTTGAATGGCAAGTATGCCATCCAGAGGGCAGGCAATGCCGGTGGCCTCATGTGGAGTGCCGATGAGGAGCGCATCAAGCCCACGGCAGAGAAGAACATCCGCTACGAACACTTCATCTTCGAGTTCATCCCCGTGGGCAGTGGAGCCACAGAGTACCCCACCTTTGAACCAGGTGCAGCCGTGCGCATCGCTGACGGCGAGGGACGCTACCTCACCAACACCTCAGTGAACGGTGTGGGTGGCGCACCCGAGTTTATGGAGCGAAAGGAAGACAGCAGCCAGTTGTGGCACCTCAACCTTGTGGTCGAGACGGGACGCTTCAACCTCATCAGTGCTGCCGACGGCCGCTACGTGAACGAGATATGCAACTTCGGCACCAACCCCTACAATGCCTTATGGAACACCTACGTGCTGACCGAGCAGAATGGCAAGTTTGCCATCCGCAACGCCGGCAACGGAGGCTCACAGTTTTGGATTGTAGACGGAAAGAGACTGAGTACGGCGAACATTCCGGTTGCAGAAGCTTACCTGTGGACTATCACCAAGTAAAAATTAGGCGGCGTTTCGGAACCTTTAGGTCGACGCCCGAAGAAAAACCGAAGGGGCTGAAGTCAAAAATCCAAATGAATATTTGGTTTTTCGCTCGGTTTGCACTATCTTTAATCTGCTTCGCAGCTTGAAATTAGGCGGCGTTTCGGAAAAATCCAAATGAATATTTGGTTTTTCGCTCAACTTGCACTAATTTTGCACCCGCTTTTTCGTAGGACACTCCGCAGAGGCGTTCTTACATCGTGTGATGGCGAATTGAGCAGAGAACTTAATTTAGAGTAACACATTAAAAAAGAGAAGAAAATGAAAACATTCGATTTGAAAGGTACTTCAAGAACTGAAGTGGGCAAGAAGAGCACAAACGAGCTCCGCAAGAACAACGGTATCCCCTGCGTATTGTACGGTATCGAGAAGGAGGCCAAGGCTTTCGCAGTAACTAACGATGCTGTTCGTAAGCTGATTTACACTCCCGACATCCACCTCGTGAACCTCACCATCGACGGTAAGGAGTGCACCGCAGTATTGAAGGACATTCAGTTCCACCCCGTAAAGGACACTATCCTCCACATGGACTTCTTGCAGGTAGTAGCCGACAAACCCATCGTAATGGAGGTTCCCACCGTACTCACGGTCTCGCTGCCGGTGTTAAGCTTGGTGGTAAGCTGCAGCAGGCTATCCGCAAGATCAAGGTGAAGGCTCTCTATGCCAATATCCCCGAGAAGTTGACCGTAGACGTTACCGAGCTTGGCCTTGGCAAGTCTATCAAGGTTGGCGACCTCTCATTCGAGAACCTCGAGCTCGTAACTCCCGCTCAGACCGTTGTATGCAGCGTAGCCGCTACACGTGCTTCTCGCGAGGCTGCACAGGGCAAGTAATAGCGAGTATTTTTCGTTTAGGGTTGAGAGTTGAGGGTTTCGGTCCCCACTTTCAACCCTTTTTTATAACTGTTAGTTCGGCAAAGAATGAAATACCTGATTGTAGGCTTAGGCAATCCCGGCTATGAATACGACGGCACACGCCACAATATCGGTTTCCGCGTGGTAGACGCACTGGCCAAGGCGGCTGGCGCCAGCTTCGAGGACAAGCGCTACGGATTCGTGGCCCAGATGAGAGTGAAGAACGCACAGCTCGTGTTGCTCAAGCCCACCACCTTCATGAACCTCAGCGGCAATGCCGTGCGCTATTGGCTGGAGAAGGAGAACATCCCCACCGAGAACCTGCTTATCGTGGTGGACGACCTATCACTACCCACAGGCACCCTGCGCCTCAAGGGCAAGGGCAGCGATGGTGGGCACAACGGCCTGAAGCACATCGCCCAACTCATAGGGCAGAACTATGCCCGCCTGAAGTTCGGCATCGGCAATGAATTTCCCCGAGGAGCACCGTGCTCGGCAAGTTCGACGCCGAGGACGAGGCCATCATCGAGCAGCAGCTACCCACGGCCTGCGACATCATCAAGAGCTTCTGCCTCGCCGGCATCACCATCACGATGAATCAGTATAACAAGAAAAAAGTGAAAAGTTAAAAGGGAAGAGTTGCCATCCGGGCATCTAACTATTCCCTATTCCCTCTTAACTCTTCCCTCAAAGAAATGGAAGCAAGAATTGACAAATGGCTATGGGCGGTACGCCTATACAAGACTCGCTCGATGGCAACGGACGCCTGCAAGAAAGGGCAGGTGACCATGAACGGCGCGACGATGAAACCCTCGAAAAGCATCAAGGAGGGCGACGTGGTGAGTGTGCGCAAGCCGCCCATCACCTATACCTTCCGTGTGCTCAAGGCCATAGAAAACCGCGTGGGTGCCAAACTTGTGCCCGAGATGCTGGAGAACATTACCCCCAAGGAGCAGTACGACATCCTTGAGATGAGCAAGATAAGCGGATTTGCCAACCGTATGCGAGGTACCGGACGACCCACCAAGAAGGAGCGCCGCGACCTCGACGAGTTCCTTGGCGACGACAACTTCGGAGCCGACCTCTTCTTCTTTGACGACGAGGATGATGACCAGGAATAGCCACTCGCAGACAACGCAATAAAAAAAACACTCCCGACCTCGCAAGAAGTCGGGAGTTTTCCTTTCATATTGAGCGCAATCTTTACAGGCAAGCCTTCACAGCATCGATAAGCTGAGCATACTCCTCATCAGAGAGATACACCTTGCCCGGATTCATCTGGAATGTGCCGCCATAGTCGGGGCCATCGACGTACTTGGGAGCGAGGTGGAAGTGCAGGTGGCAGAGCTTGTCACTGTAGGCGCCGTAGTTGATTTTCTCGGGATTGAAAGCCTTCTGCATAGCACGGGTAGCCTGAGCCACATCGGCCATAAAGGCATTGCGCTCTTCATCAGAGAGCTCATTCAGGTCGTTCACATGCTTGTCGTAAGCCACAAGGCAACGACCGTGATAGGTCTGCTCCTTAAACAGGAAAAGACGCGACACACGGAGGTGGCAGATTTCAATCATCAGATTGTGAAGGGTCTCATTGTTCTGACAATAGAGACAATCTTTAGGATCGCTGTACATATTCTCGGTCTTTTTAAAGTTTATGAAATATCGTTAGTACACTCACTTCATTGGCATCTATCGTTTGGCCACTATCTCGGCTATCTTCACGATGGTCATCATAGCCTTCTGCATCGACTGCACAGGTACAAACTCATAGCGGCTGTGGAAGTTGACTCCGCCGGCAAAGATATTGGGGCAAGGCAACCCCTTGAAGGAGAGCTGAGCGCCATCGGTACCGCCACGAATGGGCTTAATCTTCGGCGTCACATCTACCTCGCGCATAGCCTGGCAGGCGATGTCAATGACATACATCACCGGCTCCACCACCTCGCGCATATTGGCATACTGGTCATTGATCTCCAACGTAGCGGTACCCTCACCATACTTCGCGTTCAGTTCACGCACGATAGCATGCAGCAGTTCCTTACGTTTATTGAAGATGTCCGAATTATGGTCACGGATGATATAGCTGAGCGTGGTCTCCTCTACCCCACCCTTTATGCCAACAAGGTGGAAGAACCCCTCATACCCCTCGGTACACTCGGGTACTTCGTTCTTCGGCAACAGTCCCACGAACTCGGTAGCTACGCGCATCGAGTTGAGCATCTTACCCTTGGCATAGCCAGGATGCACGTTACGACCCTTGATGGTGATGCGGGCCGAAGCTGCATTGAAGTTCTCATACTCCAACTCGCCTATCTCGCCACCGTCCATCGTATAGGCCCAGTCGCAACCAAACAGCTTCACATCAAACTTATGTGCTCCAAGCCCTATCTCCTCGTCGGGATTGAACCCGATGCGTATCTTGCCATGCTCAATCTCGGGATGAGCCTGCAGGTAGGCTATGGCCGACACGATTTCAGCCACACCGGCCTTATCGTCGGCACCGAGCAGCGTACGCCCATCAGTCACGATAAGGTCATTACCCACATAGCGCAACAGCTCGGGAAACTCATCCGTGGTGAGCACCGTATGATCCTCGGCCGAAAGCACGATGTTGGTGCCATTGTAGTTTTCCACAATACGCGGATTCACATCCTTGCCCGACACGTCGGGACTTGTGTCCACGTGAGCGATAAATCCTACGGTTGGCAACGTGCGCGAAGTGTTAGCAGGCAGTGTTGCAAAGAGATAGCCATATTCATCCAGCGTAATCTCCTCCAAGCCCATCGCTTCCAACTCCTCGCGAAGCATCTTCACAAACTCCATCTGCCCCGGAGTACTGGGCGTCACTCCCGCCTCCTCGGCCGACTGGGTATCAATGCGCACGTAGCGCAAGAATCTATTCACTAAATCCATAATCTACAATTTTCAGTTGCTAAGTTACAACAACTTCAGCAAACTTGGAAATATCGTCCCGTTTTTTTGTCGCAAGTTGATTGTTTTTAGAAGTTATTATCCACCTTCAGCCAGTTTCACAAGCAGAAGATAGGCGGCACCTCGGAAAAATCGCAAATAAATTTAACTTAGCTGAATTTCGGCCTCGCTCAGTAAAGAAAATGCAAACATTTCTATACTTTCGCTCGTTGAAATTTGCTTTTTCACTCGGTTTGCACTATCTTTAGCTTACTATCACAAGCAGAAGATAGGCGGCACCTCGGAAAAATCGCAAATAAATTTGCTTTTTCACTCGGTTTGCACTATCTTTGCCATGTCTTTTGCGCTTGTGGCGAAATTGGTAGACGCGCCAGACTTAGGATCTGGTGTAGTGATACGTGTAGGTTCGAGTCCTATCAGGCGCACATTTTCAACAAAAAAACGCACGCATTGATGCGTGCGTTTTAATTTACCACAACCCCCATCGTTTACTGCTTGTCGTTGCCCCACCACAAACCATAGTCAATAGTGCCATCGGTACTGAAAAGGGCTCCGTAACCTTGACGGTAGCCGCGAGAGAAGGTACCATACCAATGGGTGCCGTTGGACCAATAATAGATGCCCTGCCCATGGGGGAGTCCGTCAAGAGTTTCACCTATATAATAGTCGCCACCCTCATAGTCGAGGCGGAGGAAGCGACAAGGATAAGCTGCAGCTTCGGTGGAGGTGAGCGTGTGGGTCTCAACACCAAACACGATACGTAGGGGAAGTCCGTTAGTGAGGTCGTAGACAATATGGTGGTTATCGGCCCCCACACGTCCCTCGCGCCCCTTGACAAGGACACCGAAGAGGCACTTGCCGTCGGCCCACTGCCCTACCCAACGGTTACCGCCGTCTGTATGATAACTGCCCCACCCAAAGAAAACATTGTCGCGCGAATGCCCCAAATAATGTCCGCCACCATCGCTAAGCCGCATCACACGGCAATCGGTGGCAATGACGCGAGAAAGCATCTGATGCATATAGTCGGGAGCGAGTTGATAGGGAGCAGGGAGGTTCTGCGCACCTAAGGTACAGATGGCAGCAAGGAGCAGGGAAGTAAGAAAAGTTCGGTTCATTGCTTGTAAAGATTATGTTGGTGGATATAGTGTGCCACATCAGGATGAAGCATGTGGCCAGCATCCTCTCCCGCTGCGAGAAGAGCGCGTATCTCTGTAGAGCTATAGGGAAGAAGCGGAAAGTCCAGGACATGGACACCTGAGCCTCCCAACGGGGCTGAAGGCGATGACGGATTGTGATTTGTTATCTGCGAATCCACTCCCCGAGGGTATACGACAATAGGAGTCTCGCGCAAGATGTCGTCGCTGCGATACCAACGGTGGAAGCTGTCCCAGTTGTCTTCACCGATAATGAGGCTGAACTCGCGGTCGGGGTAAGCCGCGCGCAAGGCCTGTAGCGTGTGGTAGGTGTAGGACGGACGAGGCAAGTGGAACTCGAAATCGCACGCATGCAGCATGGGATAGGGCGCGACGGCAAGACGAGTCATAGCCAGGCGCATATCCTCATCGAGAAGTTCCAAGTTCTGCTTAAAGGGATTCTGAGGACTCACCATGAGCCACACCTCATCGACCAATCCTTGTTCACAGACAGATGCTGCAAGGGCGGTATGCCCAAGGTGGATGGGATTGAAGGTTCCCCCAAAGATTCCGGTGCGGAGCATTTTACAACAATAAAAACAAAAACAAATCGGTATTACTCTTGCAAGAACTCCTTAATGATGTCCAATGCCTCGGCTTTCGCTATGTCAAGGTCGTCGTTAACGATGACCTTATCGAAGCGAGGGGCGAAACTGAGTTCATAAGCCGCCTTGTCGATTCGCTGCTGGATGACTTCGGGAGCATCGGTACCACGCCCCTCGAGACGGCGGCGCAGCTCCTCTATCGAAGGAGGCTGTATGAAGACGGAGAGGGCACGGGAGCCGTAGAACTCCTTGATGTTGCAGCCGCCCACGACATCGACATCGAACACGACGTGCTGGCCTGCCTGTAGCTGACGCTCTACCTGTTCCTTGAGGGTGCCGTAGAAGCGGTCGGGGTATACCTCCTCATACTCGAGAAAGTCGCCCGCAGCAATGCGCGAACGAAACTCCTCGGGGGTGAGGAAGAAGTATTCCACTCCATGCTGTTCGCTACCACGGGGAGCACGACTCGTAGCGGATATGGAGAAGGTGAGGCCCAAGCCCTGCTGCATCAGATAGTTGATGATGGTGGACTTGCCCGACCCCGAAGGGGCAGAGAAAACAATCAATTTGCCAGACATAAGTATACTACATTACATTCAACACTTGTTCTTTGATCTGTTCCAACTCGTCCTTCATCTTCACCACGATATTCTGCATCTCGGCATGGTTGCTCTTGCTGCCTGTAGTGTTGATTTCGCGACCCATCTCCTGGGCGATGAAGCCAAGTTTCTTGCCTTGACCATGGCCCTCGCGCATGGTCTCACGGAAATAGCTGAGGTGGTTGGTGAGGCGCTGCTTCTCCTCATTGATGTCGAGCTTCTCGATGTAGAAGATGAGTTCCTGCTCGAAACGGTTCTTGTCGTACTCTACGCCAAGGTTCTTCTGCAGACTGTCGAGAATGCGCTCGCGTATCTTGTCGATACGTTCCTGCTCGTAGGGAGCGATACTGTGGAGCAAGTGCTCAATATTGTCGAGTTTCTCGCAAAACTTACGCTCTAGTGCTGCGCCCTCCTGACGGCGGAATTCCATGAGCTGCTCTATGGCTTCCACAACAGTGGCGCGTGCAGCCATCCACTCCTCATCGCTAAGTTCCTTCACCTCGGTACGAGTGAGCACATCGGGCATACGCAACAGCGTGGCATACCAGTCGGCAGGTTCAGGGATTCCCGTAGCCTCACTGATAGTCTTGATCTGTGCGTGGTAGCTCTCCACGATAGCTCTATTGATGGGTGCACCCTGCTGGGCAGCATCTTCTTCGACCCAAAGGTTAAAGTCCACCTTACCACGCTCAAGCTGTTGAGCAATGAGTGTACGCACCTCCATCTCCTTCTCTCGGTAGAGCGGAGCGATACGCGTAGAAAGGTCGAGCGCTTTGCTATTGAGCGACTTTATTTCGGCACATATTTTTTTGCAGCCGTAAATGGCTGTGGCTTTGCCATAGCCAGTCATCGATAGTATCATAGTTTGTGTAATTATTCGCTTATTTTTGGCAAAGATAGTGCTTTTATCGCATAAATTCTTTAATTTTGCAAACTATTCTTTTTAATTAGTATAGAAAAATGGCTTGTATACTACATATAGAGACTTCTACGGATGTATGCTCGGTAGCACTGAGCGAGGACGGAGCTGTGCTGTTCTCAAAGGAGGACTTTGACGGCCCCCAACATGCGGTGACGCTGGGCGTGTATATCGACGAGGTGCTCTCGATGGCCGACAGCCACGCCAAGCCTATCGATGCCGTAGCCGTAAGTTGCGGGCCTGGTTCGTACACGGGACTACGCATAGGGGCCTCAATGGCTAAAGGCATCTGCTATGGACGTAGCATACCGCTGATAGCCTTGCCCACACTGAAGGTAATGAGCGTGCCCGTATTGCTGATGGACGAACTGCCCGAAGACGCTCTGCTGTGCCCCATGATCGACGCACGCCGCATGGAGGTGTATGCCGCTATCTACGACCGTGCCCTGAACCCCGTGAAAGAGGTGAGTGCCGATATCGTCACAGCCGACAGCTATGCCGAGTATCTGGAACAACATCCGGTCTACTTCTTCGGAAACGGAGCGGCCAAGTGCAAGGAGGTCATCACACACCCAAACGCACGATTTGTTGACGGCATACAGCCCTTGGCACGCTGGATGTTTCCTCTTGCCGACAGGCAGTATCTCGACGGCACATTCCAGGACGTAGCCTATTTTGAGCCCTTCTACCTAAAAGAGTTCGTAGCTACGGTGGCGAAGAACAAAGTATTTTAGAAAATCATTATTATTGTCAATGAAATACAATACGCAAGAAAAAAAACTGCCGATGCCCGAGTATGGACGTGCCGTGCAGAAAATGGTAGACCATGCCGTAACAATTGAAGACCGTGCCGAACGCCAGTGCTGCGCCGATACCATTATCGCCGTGATGGGCAATATGTATCCACAGTTGCGTGATATGCCCGACTTCAAGCATAAGCTATGGGACCATTTGGCTGTGATGGCCGACTTCAAGCTTGACATCGACTACCCTTACGAGGTGGCCGGCCCAGAGGCGCTGCACGCTATCCCCCAACGCATAGAATACCCCAAAGGCAACATACGCTATCGTCACTATGGCCGTTGCGTGGAGGAGATGATGAAGAAGGCGTGCGCCATGCCCGACGGCGAGGAGCGCAATCAACTGCTGCGTCTCATCGCCGCCCAAATGAAAAAGGAATACATCCTATGGAACAAGGAAAGCGTAGAAGACTGCAAGATTGTAGAAGACATCAAGGAGTATTCTGACGGAGCCATCTGCCTGAATGAAGATGATCTGAATCTGGGTATATACCACGCTCCTGCCAACCAATACGGCAACAACGGCAAGAACAAAAAGAACAAGAAAAACAAGAAAAAATACTAATAGAAGCAGCTTAGAGTTTAAGGTTTAGAGTTTAGTGTTTAGTGTTAGAGTTTAGTGTTTAGTGCTGATTAGGGGGGTATTAAGTCATTAAGGTCTATTCCATAACCCATAACCTTTAACCCATCACCATAATTTCAAATTACTATGGCATCATTCATCATCGAAGGCGGGCATCGCTTACAGGGAGAAATTACTCCACAAGGCGCCAAGAACGAGGTTCTGCAGATACTATGTGCCACATTGCTCACCTCTAAAAAGGTAGTGGTGAACAATGTTCCCGACATCTTGGACGTAAACAATCTTATCACCATGCTTCAAGCTATGGGAGTCAAGGTCGAGCGCCTCGGAGAGGGACGCTTCAGTTTCTGCGCCGAGAGCATCGACGAGAACTATCTGCAGAGCGATGAATTCCTGAAACTCTGTTCCAGTCTTCGCGGGTCGGTGATGCTTATGGGACCATTGTTGGCTCGTTTCGGGCGTGCCCTTATCAGTAAGCCCGGTGGCGACAAGATTGGTCGTCGCAGGCTCGACACCCACTTCTTGGGTCTAATAAAATTGGGAGCTTCCTTCTCTTACAATGAGGGACGCGGCATCTACGAACTTGCAGCCAAACAACTCAACGGCACCTATATGTTGCTCGACGAGGCCTCAGTGACGGGTACTGCCAACATCATCATGGCAGCGGTACTGGCCAAGGGTACCACCACCATCTACAATGCCGCATGCGAACCTTATATACAGCAGCTATGCCGCATGCTCTGCTCCATGGGAGCGAAGATTGAGGGTATCGCCAGCAATCGTCTCGTCATCCATGGTGTTGAGGAACTTGGAGGATGTGAGCACACGGTGTTGCCCGATATGATTGAGGTAGGTAGCTTCATCGGTATGGCCGCCATGACACGCAGTGAGCTCACCATCTGCAACGTATCGTTGGAGAACCTCGGTGTCATCCCCGACAGCTTCCGCCGCCTTGGCATCATCATCGAGGAGCGTGGCGATGACCTCTATATACCCCGTCAAGAGCACTACCAAATAGAGTCGTTCATCGACGGCTCCATCATGACCATTGCCGATGCTCCGTGGCCAGGACTCACTCCCGACCTGCTGAGTGTATTGCTCGTTACGGCCATTCAGGCCAAGGGTAGCGTGCTCATCCATCAAAAGATGTTCGAGAGTCGCCTGTTCTTCGTAGACAAACTCATCGAGATGGGAGCGCAGATTATCCTCTGCGACCCGCACCGTGCCGTGGTCAATGGACACGACCATACCATCAGCCTGCGTGGCCGCACCATGACGTCGCCCGACATCCGTGCCGGTATCGCCCTGCTCATCGCTGCCATGAGTGCCGAAGGCACCAGCCGCATCGACCGCATCGACCAGATAGACCGCGGATACCAGAATATCGACGAGCGCCTCAACCGTCTCGGTGCCCGCATAACCCGTGTAGAGCTATGATACGTCCCGAAGAAGTATACTGCATAGGCAAGTTCACCCGCACCCACGGTGTGCAGGGCGAGATGGCATTAGCATTCACCGACGATGTTTTTGACCGTACCGACTGCCCCTACCTTGTATGCAATATGGATGGTATCCTCGTCCCCTTCTTCATCGAAGAGTACCGTTTCAAGAGCGACAGCGTGGCACTCATCAAGTTCGAGCGCATCGACACCTCAGAAGCGGCAGCCATCTTTACCAACAAGGAGGTATACTTTCCCAAAGACTATGCCGAGCAAGCCGAAGACGGCGAGTATAGTTGGCAATACTTTATAGGCTTTGCCACCGAAGACGCCACACATGGCCATTTGGGCGAGCTGGTTGCCGTAGACGAGAGCACCATCAATACACTGTTCGTGGTAGAACGTCCTAACGGTGATGAACTGCTCATCCCCGCCCAAGAAGAGTTTATCGAGGAGCTCGACCACGACAAACGTATAATAAAGTTTAATTTACCTGACGGATTGTTAGAATAACCCGCCTAAGGAGGATACGTACCACTTTTTTTCGTATATTTGCCAACAATGCATAGACCATGAGTAAGAGAAAGAAGAAAAAGGAGGGCTTTTGGCAACAGTACTTCCGCCGCTACGACATAGTGTTCACGCAGCGCGGAGGTCACGATGTAGAGCATCGTGTATCTACATCCCGTTTCATTGTATCCTTATACATACTCGCATTGGTCGTAGCGGTTGCTGCTATCACAGTGGTGCTGTTATTCTATTCACCACTTAAGACACTCATGCCTGGTTACGTCAACCCCTTAGTGCACAAGCAGATTGTCGAGTCATCGCTCCGTATCGACTCCCTAAACGAAGCCGTCATACGTCACCAGCAATACGTGACCAACATTCAAAGTATCCTTCGAGGTGACCTTAAAGTAGACTCCATAAACACATTGGACTCACTCACGGTGTTGCGTAGCGCTGACCTTGTTGAACGTACCGAGCGCGAAACAGAGTTTGTGCTCCAATACGAAAATGAAGAGAAATACAATCTCACAGCACCCGTACAGAAGAACGAAATGGACAAAATCCACTTCTTCCCTCCCATACGCGGTATGATAGTCACCCCCTTTGCACCCAGCCGACTGAACTTTGGCATCGACGTGGTAAGCACCAATGAACACAATGTCAATGCCGCCCTTGACGGCACCATCCTGATGAGCGGCTACACCGCAAACAATGGTTATGTGGTCATCATACAGCATGCCGGCAACCTTGTCACCGTATACAAGCATCTTGACAGCATACTCAAACGCGAAAGCACAAGAATAAAAGCAGGTGAAGCAGTGGGTACCATAGGTACCAAAGACAAGGTGCAGGGCGATCCGTTCCTCCACTTCGAGCTATGGCATAAAGGCACAGCACTCGACCCTGCACAATACATTTCCTTCTGACACAAGACACTATGAACGCACAAACCAATCATAACAATCCCAAACGACAGATTGCCATCCTCGGCTCTACTGGCTCTATAGGCACACAAGCCCTACAGGTGATAGAAGAGCATAGCGACCTTTATGAGGTGTATGCCCTCACCGCCCATAACAATGTAGGCTTGCTCATCGAGCAGGCACGCCGCTTCCAGCCCGATGTGGTGGTCATCGCCAATGAGGCCCACTACACCACGCTGTGCGATGCGCTTGCCGACCTTCCCATCAAGGTATATGCTGGTGCCGATGCACTGAACGAGGTTGTCGAGGCCGAACCCATCGATATGGTGCTGGCTTCGATGGTGGGATATGCAGGCCTGCGCCCCACGATGAACGCCATCCGTGCAGGAAAAGCCATAGCCCTTGCCAATAAGGAAACGCTCGTGGTAGCCGGTGAGCTGGTCACCCAGCTGGCCATTGAGCACCGCGTGCCCATCCTGCCAGTCGATTCAGAACACTCGGCTATCTTCCAATGCCTGGCAGGCGAAGGTCATAACACCGCTTCGGGCGGTCCGTTCCGCACCTGGAGCATGGAGCAGCTGCAACATGCCACCCGCGAGCAGGCACTGAAGCATCCCAACTGGGATATGGGCGCCAAGATTACCATCGACTCCGCTTCCATGATGAACAAGGGGTTCGAGGTCATCGAGGCCAAGTGGCTCTTCGATGTCACCCCCGAACAGATTGAGGTGGTGGTGCATCCACAATCAGTGATACACTCCATGGTGCAGTTTGCCGACGGCTCCGTAAAGGCACAGCTTGGCACGCCCGACATGCGCTTGCCTATCCAGTACGCATTCAGCTATCCGCAGCGCCTGTCGCTCAGCAGCCAGCGTCTCGACTTCTCCACCCTCTCATCGCTCACCTTCGAGCAGCCCGACCCCGTGCGTTTCCGCAACCTCGCCCTCTCGTTCGAGGCCCTGGCGCGTGGTGGCAATATGCCCTGCATCCTCAATGCTGCCAACGAGGTATGCGTAGCCGCCTTCCTCAAGGAGCGCATCGGATTCCTGCAGATGAGCGATGTGATAGAACAGACGATGCAGCGCACCAGCTTCATCAAGTCACCCACCTACGACGACTACGTGGCTACCGATGCCGCAGCACGTCGCATAGCAGAAGAACTCATAACTCATAACTCATAACTCATAACCCACAATTCAAAACAATGTCTGTATTTCTGATAAAACTCATTCAAGTAATCCTCTCACTGACCATCCTTGTGGTCATCCACGAGATGGGACACTTCATCTTCGCACGCCTCTTCGGCGTGCGTGTCGAGCGTTTCTCGCTCTTTTTCGGCAAACCCATCCTGCGCTACAAGCCCAAGCGCAGCGAGACGGAATATGTAGTAGGCTGGCTCCCCTTCGGCGGCTATGTAGAGCTGTCGGGCATGATTGACGAGAGCCTCAACCTGGAGCAAATGAAGCAACCCGAGCAGCCTTGGGAGTTCCGCACCAAGCCCGCTTGGCAGCGCCTCCTCATCATGGTGGGCGGCGTGTGCTTCAACCTCATCCTGGCCTGCTTCATCTACGCCATGGTGCTCTTCACCTGGGGCGACGCCTACACACCGCTCAACAACAGCAAGTACGGCATGGAGTTCAACGAGCGTGCCGAGACCATCGGCTTCCGCGACGGTGACGTACTCGTGAGCGCCGACGGCAAGGCCTTCGACCGCTATGGAGCCGACATGCTGCGTGCCATCGTAGCCGCCGATGAGGTCACCGTGCTTCGCGATGGCAGCGAAACCGTCATCACCATGCCCGAAGACATGAACCTGCTCGATTTCAACAAAGACGTACAGCCCTTCGTGGCCTTCTATATGCCCATGACCATCGACAGTGTGATGCCTCAGAGCGGTGCAGCCCGTGCAGGGCTTGCGTCGGGCGACCATATCATCAGCGTCAATGGCACCCCCACCAACACTTGGACAACCTTTACCACTGCTCTCAGCCAGTTGCAGTTGCAAGAAAAAGAGGGTGCCATCGTTAACCACGACATCAGCATCGTGTATGATCGTGCCGGTGTGCTCGACACCATCACTGTGCCCACCGATGCCAACTTCAAGATGGGCGTCACCGTAGCCCTTCCTTATGAGCCTGCCGTCAAGGAGTATGGTTTCTTTGCCTCCATTCCCGCCGGTATCGCCTACGGATGGAATACCCTGAAGGGCTATGTCAGCGACTTCAAGTACATCTTCACCAAGGAGGGAGCTACCTCGCTCGGCGGCTTCGGCACCATCGGCAGCCTCTTCCCTGCGCAGTGGAACTGGTATAGCTTCTGGATGATGACAGCCTTCATCTCCATCATCCTCGCCTTCATGAACATCCTGCCCATACCGGCACTCGATGGCGGACACCTGATGTTCCTGTTGTATGAGATGATTACCGGCCGCAAGCCCAGCGACAAGTTCATGGAGTATGCACAGTATACCGGTATGATTATCCTCTTCGGACTGATGATCTATGCCAACTTCAACGACATCATCCGTTTCTTCTTCTAAGGACGCCATGCATCCCGAGATACATCGCATCCATCTGTCGGAGACCGACTCCACCAACCATAGAGCCAAGAGCCTTCTGCTACAGCAGGAGGCTCTCGGTGCACAGAAAGAGATACTTCTGGTCACCACCGACTATCAGACTGCAGGGCGAGGGCAGCGTGGCAACTCGTGGGAGGCCGAGCGCGGCAAGAACCTGCTCTTCAGCCTCGCCTTCTGCCCCATGCACATACCCGCATCGCAGCAGTTTGTCCTCTGCGAACTCATCTCCGTAGCACTCTGCGAGGTGCTGAGCCGCTATACCGACGGCATACGCATCAAGTGGCCCAACGACATCTACCACCGCGACCACAAGCTGAGCGGCATCCTCATCGAGCACGACATCGAAGGCACATACATCGCCCGCACCATCATCGGCATAGGCCTCAACGTCAACCAAGCGTACTTCGCCAGCGATGCTCCCAACCCCATATCGCTCTGCCAGATTCTCGGGCACGAGATTGACCGCGAGGCATTGCTCATCGAGATATGCGACACATTCGCCACACGCTACCAAGAGATGCTCTCCGCCCCTGACAGTACCTCGTGGGCTGGTGCGCTGCACCAGCACTACACCACCCAACTCTACCGCCTCGGCACTCCCGCGCTATACCGCGATGCCCAAGGCACCTTCAATGCCATCCTCCGCCACGTGGAGCCCGACGGCCGCCTCCGCCTCGAAGATAAGCAGGGCACACTGCGCAGCTATCTATTCAAGGAGGTTGAATATATTTT